>Ga0224528_1000017_pt1 | contig 162386 bp, 143 predicted proteins | sample CBST25metaG_2_FD_179888 | JGI IMG/M metagenome (GOLD analysis project Ga0224528, IMG submission 179888) | Peat soil microbial communities from Stordalen Mire, Sweden - C.B.S.T25 | ecosystem: Environmental > Terrestrial > Soil > Wetlands > Peat | place: Sweden: Norrbotten County, Stordalen Mire...
CTTCGGAGGCGCAGGTGATTAATTTGTCGGTGGTAATAACATAGCGCGCAGGGCGCAAACCGTTGCGGTCGAGATTGCAGGCGGCGAAGCGCCCGTCGGACATGACCAGGCCGGCCGGACCGTCCCAGGGTTCCATATGCATGGAATTGAAGTCGAAAAAGGCGCGCAGTTCAGGGTCCATATTAGGATTGTTCTGCCAGGCCGGCGGCACCAAAAGCCGCATGGCGCGAATTAAATCCATGCCGCCGCTGAGGAACAATTCCAGCATATTATCCAATGAACTGGAGTCTGAGCCGGTTTCGTTGACAAACGGGGCGGCATCCTGCAAATCGGGGATCAGCGGCGTCTTCAGTTTGTAAGCCCGCGCCCGCGCCCATTGGCGATTGCCGGTAATGGTATTGATTTCGCCGTTATGGGCCAGATAACGGAAAGGTTGCGCCAGCGGCCAGCGTGGCACGGTGTTGGTGGAGAAACGCTGATGGAACAGGCAAATAGCCGATTCCAGCCGTAAATCCGCCAGGTCCAGGTAAAAACGCGGCAAATCCGCCGGCATACACAGACCTTTATAAATGGTGACCAGGTTCGACAGGCTGCAAACATAGAACGTGTCGTCGGTTACGCGCTTTTCAATACGGCGGCGCGCGACATACAGACGGCGCTCCATATCGCGCGGCTGCCAGCCCGCAGGGGCGTTTACGAAAATCTGTTCGATACGCGGCAGCGAGGAGAGGGCGATTTCGCCCAGCACATCGGCATTGATGGGCACTTCGCGCCAGCCGATGATCGACAGCGTTTCATTTTGCAGTTCTTCTTCGATTATTTGCCTGCTGACGCGGGCTTCTTCCGGATCCTGACTGAGGAAAATCATGCCTACCGCATAATTTTTGGCCAACCGCCAGCCTCGTTCTTGCGCCACGATATGAAAAAACCGATCGGGTTTTTGCAATAACAGGCCACAGCCATCGCCGGTCTTGCCGTCGGCAAGAATCGCGCCGCGATGCTGCATACGGGCTAGCGCATGAATAGCAGTACGCACCACTTTATGGCTGGGCTCGCCTTCTATATGGGCAATCAGGCCGAAGCCGCAGTTGTCCTTTACTTGGGATTCATCGTACAACATATCATGGACCTCCCCAGGCTCCAGGTGACTCTTACAACTACTGCGAAGAGGCGTATCGGTAACGTTAAAATTGCTGTTTCGTTTTACCGGCCACCTCAACGTGGCGGTATTATTCATGGTAACGACTTGCTTTAAGAAGGAGTCTTTATAACTGCATAATTATGACGCGTCGTTAGTCCGTCCAGAATTCTTCTAGCGGCCTTCCAAATTAACGAGAAACACCACGCAGGTCAAATATACTCCTTTGGCGCTGCGTATAGACATAAAACCAAGACAACATCATGAATTTAAATAATAAATAACACGTTTACCCGTCATAATCCGCCTTGAATCCCGGTAAAGATTAATGCGCTGTCGCACTATAGTGCAGCCCCATCATCTCTGCACCATGCTAGTGCTGGCTCTATTCTTAGCACGATCTGCTGGTCAGCATAATTTCTACGCCTTTTGTCTCTGTTTTTGATAATCAGTGACGATATGAATCAGCGGTCCTGCTGGAATAAGAAATATTAATCATAGCGGATGTGATTTTTTTATCATCATTATTGCATAGTTATGCTGATCTTCTCCATGGGGCGAGAGGATTTGATCAACATCAGCATGTCGGCGGGCGAATTCGGTTAGCATCGGCGGCCTTAACCGAATCGGGTGTACAGAATATGCAGTTGCCGCAAGTAGTCAATATGTTCAGCGCGGATCTTCTGCGCCGCTATGGCCAGAAAGTCTATAAACTCTCGTTGCATGGCGGGTTTAGCTGCCCTAATCGCGATGGCACGCTTGGGCGGGGCGGCTGTACTTTTTGCAACGTCGCTTCGTTCAGCGATGAGCAAAAACAATTTCTGAGCGTGGCCGATCAATTCGCCGGACAGGTTAAGCTCATCAATCGCGCGAAACGTTATCTGGCCTATTTCCAGGCTTACACCAGTACTTATGCAGAAGTGGAGCAACTGGACCGATTATATCGGCAGGCTCTGGCTCAGGGGGATATCGTCGGTCTGTGTATCGGCACCCGCCCTGATTGCGTTCCGCCGGAAGTCTTGAATCTTCTTGCCAATTACCGGGAAGAAGGTTATGAAGTTTGGCTGGAGTTGGGTTTGCAAAGCGCCCAGGATAAAACGCTGCACCGGATCAACCGCGGCCATGATTTTGCCTGTTACCGAAAAACCGCCATGTTGGCCCGGCAAAGAGACTTGCAGGTTTGCACTCATTTGATCCTCGGTTTGCCGGGCGAAGATATTTCCCATTGTCGTGATACCCTTGAACGCGTCCTGGAAACGGGCGTCGATGGCTTGAAATTGCACCCGCTGCTGGTGGTTGACGGCAGTATTATGGCGAACGCCTGGCGGGCGGGGCGCTTAGCGGTATTAACCCTTGAGCAATATACCGCCATGGCCGGCGAACTGATCCGCCTTACACCGCCGGAGGTGTTGTTTCATCGCATCAGCGCCAGTGCGCGCCGGCCAACCTTACTCGCGCCGGACTGGTGTGAAAATACATTCAGCGGCATGAACGCCATCTATCAAAACCTGCTGGCTTTTGGCCCCCAGGGCGCAGCTCTCGGCACACCTTATCGGCCCGCTTGATATCGCCTCGCGTCTAAACACGGCATCTTTCATGCGAGTGTGCATCTCGACATACCTTCGTTCTACGAATTATTTGAATTCCGATGATTCATGCATGTCAAATCGGGTTCAACGTGGGTTGCGCCACATAAGTGCTTCTTGCAGAATGATTGACAGCAATAACATTTCAGGAATTCGTTATGAAGCAAATTCGTCTGTTGGCGCAATACTACGTCGACCTGATGGTCAAACTGGGGCTGGTGCGTTTTTCGATTTTGCTGGCATCGGCGCTGGTGGTGCTGGCAATGATCGTGCAGATGGCCGTGACCATGCTATTACGTGGCGAGGTCGAAAGCATCGATGTCGTGCGATCGATCTTCTTCGGCTTACTGATTACCCCATGGGCGGTCTATTTCCTGTCGGTGGTGGTGGAGCAATTGGAAGAGTCGCGCCAGCGTTTGGCCCGGCTGGTGGACAAACTGGAAGAGATGCGTAATCGCGATTTGATGTTGAATCAACGGTTACAGGACAATATCGCGCATCTCAACAAGGAAATCGCCGACCGCGAAAAAGCGGAAGATGCCCGGCAAGGCGCCATGAAGAAACTCACCGAGGAAATGGCGTGGCGCGAGCAGGCTCAAGTCGAGCTGGAACAGCAGTCATCGTTGCTGCGCTCTTTCCTGGATGCCTCGCCCGACCTGGTCTACTACCGCAACGAAAATAAAGAGTTCTCCGGTTGCAACCGGGCGATGGAATTGCTGGTGGGCAAAAGCGAGAAGCAGTTAGTCGGCCTGACGCCGCGTGATGTTTACGGGGCGGACATCGCGGAAAAAGTGATTGAAACCGATGAAAAAGTATTCCGTCATAATGTCTCGCTGACCTATGAACAGTGGCTGGTCTATCCCGATGGCCGCCGAGCCTGTTTTGAATTGCGCAAAGTGCCGTTTTACGACCGGGTGGGCAAACGACACGGACTGATGGGTTTTGGCCGCGATATAACGGAGCGTAAGCGCTATCAGGACGCGTTGGAAAACGCCAGTAGGGAGAAGACCACCTTTATCTCAACGATCAGCCACGAGCTGCGTACACCCCTTAATGGCATCGTCGGGCTAAGCCGCATCTTGCTGGATACGCATCTGGATAAAGAGCAGCTTGCTTACCTGAAAACCATCCATGTCAGCGCCATTACGCTCGGCAATATTTTTAACGACATTATCGAGATGGATAAAATGGAACGCCGCCATGTCCAACTGGATAATCAGCCGCTGGATTTCTCCGCGTTTCTGGTCGACTTGAAAAATTTATCCGGTTTGCTGGTGCAACCCAAGGGCCTCACGCTGGTGATGCAGACGCATGAGCCGCTGCCCGATACTATCCTGGCGGACGGTACGCGCTTGCGGCAAATTCTCTGGAACCTGATTGGCAACGCGGTGAAATTCACCCAGCGGGGGCAGATTATTATCAGCATTCGCCGGGAAGCCGCCGATTTGCTGTGTTTTGACGTACAGGATTCCGGCATCGGCATCCCCGAATCGGAGCAGGATAAAATCTTCGGCATGTATTACCAGGTCAGAGACCAGCAGGGCGGCAAACCGGCCACCGGCACCGGCATTGGCCTGGCGGTATCGAAACGGCTGGCGCAGGCAATGGGCGGGGATATCCAGGTTAAAAGCCATCCGGGCCAAGGCGCCTGTTTCAGCCTGACCATCGTCGCGCCGGAAGTCGCGCCGGATGAGCCTGAAGATGAGGAAGCGATGCCGTTGCCGGCGCTGAATGTGTTGCTGGTGGAGGACATCGAACTGAATGTGGTGGTGGCCCGATCGGTGCTGGAAAAAATGGGCAGCAGCGTGGATGTGGCGATGAACGGCCATGATGCGTTGGCCATGTTTGATCCTGATGAATACGATCTGGTGTTGTTGGATATCCAATTGCCTGATATGACCGGCCTGGATATTTCGCGCCAGTTGCGCCAGCGTTATCGCGATCGGCATCTGCCGCCATTGATTGCCCTGACCGCCAATGTGCTGAAAGACAAAAAAGAGTATCTCGACGCCGGCATGGACGATGTGCTGAGTAAACCGCTTGCGGTTTCAGCGTTAAGCGACATGATTAAAAAATTCTGGGATCAGCCCGGCAGCGCGGCGCCCAAAAACATCGCTCAGCCCGAGGTTGATACAGAGACTAATCCGGAAGATACGCCGGAGGATCACTCCGCGCCGTCCGCCATTCTCGATATCACGATGCTGGAGCAATATCTGGATTTGGTGGGACCTTCGCTGATTAATCAAAGCCTGGCTTTATTCGAGAAAATGATGCCGGGTTATCTGGATGCGCTTTCCGCCGCCATGGCGGCCAGGGATGAACACCTGATTACCGAGGAAGGGCATAAAATCAAAGGCGCCGCCGGATCCATTGGTTTGCTGCGCCTGCAACAACTGGCGCAAAAAATACAGTCTTCCGATCTGCCTGCGTGGTGGGACAATGTACAACACTGGGTCGACGGGTTGCAGCGGGAGTGGCGGCATGATGTGCAAACGTTGCGGGAATGGGCGGCGCGGGCTGAAAAAAAATGACCCCGACGTGAGCCGGGGTGCGCGAATATAGCGCCAACACCAGGGAAACTGTTGCTCGCCTCTCGTTATCGGCGTTGTTGGTTGGCAAGTCACAAAATTCGTTTAACAGTCGTAATTAACATAGCAAAAGAACGAGATAATGTTACAAGAACCATTAAAATTTGGGATGTAGAATAGACTTTGTCAATAGTAATAAGATTTTGACCGACATGACAGGAGAGAGATCCCCATGAAATCTGTTGGCCTCGTTGCAAGCGAATGCGCTAGTGATGACAGCGGCGAAGCCCCGGTAACACTATTGATTTTATTGGCTTTGAGACTGGCGCCAGGCAATGCCGGGCGCGTTCCGCCGGGCGTTGCCCGCTGGTTTTTCAAGCCAAACCCCCGGGCTATAATCGGCATTGTTGATGGCATTGATAGTTATTCACGACAGCTAACACGACAAATATATAAGCCAAAACCCTTTTTCGGCGTTATCGGCGCCCTAGCGGAAGCAAGCTGATGAATCTACGTGCCGACGGCAAGACATGGGCGATACGGTCGGCGCGCTATCTGGCGTTCGGCTGTGGTGCGTTAATCCTGCTATGGTTTCTGGCTATTGTGTTATTCGCTTTTTTGCCGGTTCCCTATTCTGCGGTGATGGCGGAGCGCCAAGTGGGCGCCTGGTTGCGTGGCGATGGAGATTATGTCGCCCATTCCCGCTGGGTTGCGATGGATGATATATCCCCCGCCATGGCGCTGGCGGTGATCGCGGCGGAAGATCAAAAATTCCCTCAACACTGGGGGTTTGATCTCGACGCCATTCAAGCGGCCGCCGCGCATAATGAACGCAGCCAACGCATCCGCGGCGGGTCGACGTTATCGCAGCAAACCGCGAAAAACCTGCTGCTTTGGAATGGCCGCAGCTGGTTCAGAAAGGGACTGGAAGCGGGATTGACCCTGACCATGGAAACCATCTGGTCCAAACGCCGCATCCTGACGGTTTATCTCAATATCGCCGAATTTGGACGAGGAACCTTTGGGGTTGAAGCGGCGGCGCAGCACTTTTTCCACAAGCCGGCTAGCCGGCTAACGCCGTCCGAAGCGGCATTGCTGGCGGCGGTATTGCCCAATCCGCTGCGTTTTCGCGCCGATGCGCCTTCCCGCTATGTGCAGGCGCGTCAACAGTGGATATTAAGACAGATGCGCCAGATGGGCGGCGACGATTTTTTACTGGAAAACAGACTGCGATAGACAACCCCGTCTTCGCTGGCGGGGCTGCTGGTTGAGACGTTACTTGAGCAGAGTAAACGCGGTGGTGACGTGCTGAACGCCACTGACTTGACTGGCGGTTTCCGCCGCTGCCCTGCCTTCCTCGGCAGTGACTAACCCCAATAAAAAGACCTCGCCGTTTTCGGTCGTGACTTTCACATTGGATGATTTCACCTGGTCGCTGGTCAGCAACTGCGAGCGGATTTTAGTGGTAATCCAGGAATCCATCGAGGCGCGGCCGATGCTTACCGGTTGACCCTGACGGATTTCGTTATAAACCTCGGTCGTGCCGTCAACGCCCATGGCAATCTGTTTAGCGCGGCTGGCCAGTTCCATGGAAGGCGTCTGCCCGGTTAACAGGACTTTGCCCTGATAAGCAGTAGCCACAATGTGGGTTTCTTTCTTGATTTGCAGATCTTTGGCCAGGGCATTGGCTACGCGTGCTTCCAGCGTGCCGTCATCGACCTGTGTGCCAACCGTGCGCGGGTCGGTGGCGGTTTTGGTTGCCACGGCGGCACTGCCAACAACCACAGCTCCGATGCATCCCTGAAGTAGCAGAGTGGCGAACAGCACGATAATTGGGTAACGGACCTTCATTCGAGCTCCTTATTCGTCCTGGTGGGGAAACAATGAATTATCAATTAAATCGCATAAACAATTTACCGTCAGCATATGCATTTCCTGTATGCGGGCGCTGCGATGCGAAGGAATGCGGATTTCAACGTCCTGGGGACCGAGCAACCCGGCCAGTTCGCCGCCGTCATAGCCGGTCAGGGCGATAATGGTCATATCCCTGGTAACGGCGGCTTCTACCGCTTTAACAATATCACGGCTGTTGCCGCGGGTAGAGATGGCGAGCAAAATATCGCCATTCTGGCCGAGCGCGCGGACTTGTTTGGCATAAACTTCCTGTTGCAGACGATCATTGGCGATCGCGGTGAGCACCACGCTGTCGGCATTAAGCGCTATGGCGGGTAAACTTGGTCGTTCGGTTTCATAGCGGTTAATCATGCTGGCAGCGAAATGTTGCGCATTGGCGGCGGAAGTCCCGTTGCCGCAGCATAAGATTTTGTTGCCATTAAGCAGGGCATGCACCAGCGCCGTGGCGGCTCGTGATATCGCATCGGGCAATGCTTCCGCCGCCGCGATTTGCGTTTGTATACTTTCGGTGAAGCAGGCTTTTATTCTTTCCAGCACAGTCATTAAACCTAATAAGTGATGAAGTTGAGACGGGCAGTTAACCTGATGCGCCGAATGCGTCTTTAACCCATTCTACCCGGTAACCGGTCATTGCCAAAATATCGAAACGGCAAGCGGATGTGTCGAAACTACCGTCCCTGCGCGCCAGCCAAACTGCGGCGGCGTGTAATAAACGGCGTTGTTTGCGGAGCGTGACGCTTTCGGCGGCATTGCCGAAAGCGTCATTACGCCGATAACGCACTTCGACAAATACCCAGGTGAGTCCCTCTTTCATGATCAAATCGATTTCGCCGCCGCGCACCCGCATATTGGCGGCGACGAAACGCAATCCGGCTTGTTCCAGATGACAGCGGGCGCGATATTCCGCCCGCGCTCCGGCTTGTCGCCGGGTTAAGGTATCTGAACCACCTGTCCCTGTTGGTATTTCAGCCAAGACAATTTCCTGTTGATAACACAATCCGGCGTTGCGGTCAGCACACCGGTATCGCCCGCAACCTGAAAACCGGGTATTTTGCGCATTTCAGAGAAATGATTGGCCAGCGTATAGGCATCCATGCCCATGGCATACAAACGCACCAGTGAATAATCATCTTTGAACTGAGCGCTGGTTTGTTGCAATAACGCCGGGTTGGAGCCCGCCAGCAACGGTATATCGCTGAACTCCAGACCTTCCATTTCCAGCCGGTAATCGGGACCGGCATCGGCCTGATAACTGCGCGAACTGGCATAAAGCCCCAGCTGTGTCCGCGAACTGACGCGCAAGTCGATCATCGGCTTGATCAATGCCAGTTCGGTTGGCGTGGCAATGATATAGACCGCATCTACCGGACCGCCGCTGGCGGCGGAAGTCGATACCGCCCCATCGCTCGGCGGTGCCGGAATGGTCAAACCGGCAATGGTGACCGCTTGCGGCGCGGCGGCGCTTGCGGCGGGCGCGCTGGAAACCGGCTGGCCGGTGAGCTGAATGCCGCCGCCGCCGTGCAGGGCCTGTTTTAGGTCGCCTTCCGAACCGATGCGCTGTTCCAGCACCGTGCCGCCGCCCGCTTTGGTCCAGGCTTCGGTAAAGGCTTTGGCTACGCGATCGCCCAGCGATCCCGACGGCAGCAACAACAGGGGCTGTTGACGGTGCTGTTGGAAAATATGGTTTGCCGCGTCGCGCGCTTCATCCTCGGGCGATAAGGAAAAATAACAGATATTGGGCCGGTTTTGCAGATTTTCAGGCTGATTCAGCGCCAGAACGTTTATGGTGTTCTGGCTGGTATATAGCTGTTCCACTTCGGTTTTCAGCAACGGGCCGACAATGACGGTCGCCCCGTCTTGTTGCGCCTGCGCCAACAAGGCTGGCAACGGCTGAGACGACGTGTCATAGACCTTGATCTGCGGGCCGCCGGCAGGCGGCGTCGCTGCGCCGGGCATGGCCGCCGCGCCCGGCGCAGCGGGGTTAGCCGGCGTTGCCGTGCTGGTGGGGATCGCCGCGCTGACGGGCGCGCCGGCGCCGTCCGTCGTCACAGCGTTGGCACCGGGCTGGGCGGCCGGCGCGATTGCCGCCTGTCCAACTGCCGGAACCTGGCCTGCCGTTTGCCCTGCGCCAGCGATGGGCGAGCCGTTCTTCGCGGCGTTGAAACCCTGCTCGATGGCGGCGGAAAAGACCTGCGCCTGTCCATTCATCGGCAGAAACAAGGCTATCTGTCCTGCCGCGGAAGGTTGAAAATTAAGTATCTGGGTTAACGGGGTCGGCAGGGTTTTCGCCGCCGGATTGAGCGGATACCGGGTTTGCCAGTCTTTGATGCCGGCTTTCAGCATGGCCGGGTCTTGCTTGTTTTCCTGGTATACATGCTGTAAATCCAGCCAGCCCTGCAGGACATTTTCATTGGCGTTGATGACCAGGTTGCTCTGGGCTTGCGCCGACATGGTCAGCAAGGTCTGCCAGGTCTGATCGATATTTTGCTGATGCGCAGCGTCCTTAAGCAGCGGTTCCTGCGCGATATAGGCCCGAACGGTGTCCAGCGTCGGGGCCTGATTCTGGCCGGTGGCGATGCGTACCTGATAATAGCGGGCCTGCTGATCGGAACTTAATTGGCTGCTGTCCAATTTTTGCAGTATGGTGGCGGCGTCCTGCGGCCGTTTTTGCGCCGCCGCCAGTTCGGCGGACAACAACAGCTGTTCGCGTTGACGGGCGTCGCTTAAAGGCTGAGGCAGCGCGGCAAGCTGTTGTTGCGCCTGATCAAGCCGGCCTTCGTTGATCAAGGCGTGTATGGCGAGTAATTGATAGTCGGTCTTGGTATCATTACTGGCCTGCTGCATTTGCTGTATGTAGTAATCGGCGTTGGCGCCGTTTTTAATCTGAGCTTGGCCGGACGAGGGATTTTGCGGCGTCTGGCTGGAACAGGCGGCCAAAATGCATGCGGCCAGCACGGCGGGTAAAAGGCGCCTTGTTTTAAAACTCATGACATATGAGGAAAGCATACTGTGTCCAGTGATGTTTTTTTTAAGATGCTCAATAATAAATCGGCAATCCGGATGAGACAATGAATCAACACCAACAAGCGGATATTTCCGCGTCTACGCTTTATGTGGTACCGACTCCCATTGGTAATCTGGAAGACATCACCCAACGGGCGCTGTCGATACTTCAGCATGTTGATCTCATCGCTGCCGAAGATACCCGTCATACCGGCTTATTGTTACAACATTTTGCAATTAATGCGCGCCTGTTCGCGTTACATGATCATAACGAACAGCAAAAGGCGGAAGTTTTGCTGGCGAAGTTGCTTGAAGGTCAGAGTATAGCGCTGGTTTCCGATGCCGGCACGCCGCTCATCAACGATCCGGGTTATCATTTGGTACGCCAGTGCCGCGAAGCCGGAATCCGGGTCGTGCCCTTGCCGGGACCCTGCGCCGCCATAACCGCGTTGTCCGCCGCCGGCCTGCCTTCCGACCGGTTTTGCTATGAAGGCTTTCTGCCGGCGAAGCGCAAAGGGCGGCAGGATACCCTGCTGGCCCTGGAACAAGAGCCGCGGACCTTGATATTTTATGAATCCACCCATCGTTTGCTCGATAGCCTGCAGGATATGGTCGAGGTCTGGGGGCCGGCGCGCTACGTGGTGCTGGCGCGCGAGCTGACCAAAACCTGGGAAAATATTCATGGTGCGCCGGTGGGAGAATTATTGGCCTGGGTCAATGAGGACGAAAACCGTTCTCGCGGCGAGATGGTGCTGATTGTCGAGGGATTCCAGCCGCAGACCGATGCCTTGCCGCCGGAGGCACTGCGGATCCTGGCCTTGTTGCAAAAAGAATTGCCGCTCAATAAAGCCGCCGCGCTGGCCGCGGAAATTTGCGGCGTGAAGAAAAATGCATTGTATCGTCATGCCCTGGCGCAGCAGGGGAGTGACAATTGAGTGAAAAGCCCTTATACTCCGCGCCGGAGTTGACTAGACAGTCGCCGCATAACCGGTTTTCCTAACAGAAAACCATTATGGGGAGGAAAGTCCGGGCTCCATAGGGCGGGGTGCCAGGTAACGCCTGGGGGGTGCAAACCCACGACAAGTGCAACAGAGAGTAAACCGCCGATGGCCCGCAATGCGGGATCAGGTAAGGGTGAAAGGGTGCGGTAAGAGCGCACCGCGCGGCTGGCAACAGTTTGCGGCATGGTAAACTCCACCCGGAGCAAGGCCAAATAGGGGTTCATAAGGTACGGCCCGTACCGAACCCGGGTAGGCTGCTTGAGCCAGCGCGCGAGCGCTGGCCTAGATGAATGACTGTCCACGACAGAACCCGGCTTAACGGTCATCTCCACCATTGCGTTAACCCCATGCCTATGAATGGCATGGGGTTTTTTTTATCCCGCCAAATCAATCAGCAATGCGCGCAACGGTGTTAGGGCGCGTACGCAAATGTGCGGTTCGTCGAGAATAAACGCCCCGTCTCCGCACGTCAGCGAAGTCAGTTTCGCCTGGCTGTTATCGATGTCCATACTGCCGAAGATGGATTGCAGATAGGCGCGCGATCCCGCCATTTCCAGCGTCAGGCTTTGGCCGGCCGCCAGCGATATATGGTGAATCCAGGCTTGTTGGCGCAATTGGATGCTTTTTTGCTCGCCATCCGGCGATGCCAGCAGGACATGGGGTAGGCTGGGCAGCGTCAGCCGCTGAATCAGCGGATTTTCCCTCGTCGGGCAGGCGTCCAGCCAAAGTTGCATTCTGGTCAGCGGCGTCGAGCCGATATTATGTTCGCTGTAGTTGACGCCAGTCTGTCCCGACAGCAACAACGCCTCGCCGGTATTGGCCTGAGTGTGATTGCCTTCGCTATCGCGGTATTCCGCGTGGCCTTGTAGAATCAGATTCAGGATGTCCACTGCCGGATAGGCACGCGGTTGGAATGCGGCGCCCACCGCCAAAACTTCCTGATTGAGCACCCGCAGCGAGGCGTACCGCAGCATATCAGGATCGAAATAATGGCCGAAAGAGAATGTATAGCGAGCCTGAAGCCAGCCATAATCCGCATGTCCGCATTGTTTAGCAGTTCTGTTTGTTATCATGGCGCATTCTGCTTATTTGAATGAGCGCATCGCTCATTTTGGGTAATTCGGTGAAACGGGCCGATAATCGGCCTGGTGCCGGCCAAAAGTCATTCAATAGGATACTGATTAAAGTATAGGGACCTGGACGGTGGATTGTTAGCAAGTTAATCTGATCCCAATATTCAAAATTTCTGAATGAGAGCGGTGATGACAAAAGAACGGGCATTAACGCTGGAAGCATTGAGAGTGATGGACGCCATCGATCGGCGCGGTAGTTTTGCGGCGGCGGCGGACGAACTGGGCCGGGTACCCTCGGCCTTAAGCTACACCATGCAAAAGCTGGAAGAGGAACTGGATGTCGTGCTGTTTGACCGATCGGGACATCGCACCAAATTCACCCATGTCGGCCGAATGTTGCTGGAGCGCGGCCGGGTTTTGCTGGAAGCCGCCGATAAGCTGACCACGGATGCCGAAGCCTTGGCGCGCGGATGGGAAACGCACATTACCCTGGTGGCCGAAGCCCTGGTGCCCACTGAAAAACTGTTTCCGCTGATCGATAAGCTGGCGCGTAAAGCCAATACCCAGGTTTCCATTATCACCGAGGTGCTGGCCGGCGCCTGGGAACGTCTGGAGCAGGGATGGGCGGATATCGTGATTGCTCCCGATATGCACTTTCGCGCTTCATCGGAAATCAATAGCCGAAAGTTGTACAAAGTCTTGAATGTTTATGTGGCCAGCCCGGATCATCCCATTCATCAAGAGCCTGAACCCTTGTCGGAAGTGACCCGGGTCAAGTATCGCGGCATCGCCATCGCCGACACGGCGCGGACGCGTCCGGTATTGACCGTACAATTGCTGGACAAGCAGCAACGTCTAACGGTCAGTTCCATCGAGGATAAACGCAAGGCGCTGCTGGCCGGGCTGGGGGTGGCGACCATGCCCTATGCGCTGGTGGCGGAAGATATCGCCGCCGGGCGCCTGCGGGTGGTCAGCCCGGAATACAGTATGGAAAACGACATCATCATGGCCTGGCGCCGGGATAGCATGGGCGAAGCCAAATCCTGGTTCCTGCGGGAAATCCCGCGATTATTCGCCTCGAACGCCTGAACCAAATCGGGTATCGCGGCCATGGGGTTCATTGAGGTCCTGTTCCGGTCCGATAGAGATGATGCCGTGCTGATTGAGCGTGGTATGGCTGCGGTAATAGTGGTTGCGGATATGGTCGAAATTCACAGTATCGGCAATGTTCGGCATTTGGTAAATATCACGTAAAAAGCCGTATAAATGCAGATAATCGCTAATCCTGCGGCGATCACATTTGAAATGGGTGACATAAACCGGATCGAAACGGATCAGCGTCGTCCATAAACGCACGTCGGCCTCCGTTAACTGGTTGCCGGTCAGATAGCGATGCCCGGCGAGAATTTGCTCAAGACGATCGAGTGCGATGAAAACCTCATGGGCCGCTCGTTCATAAGCCGGCTGTGTAGTGGCGAAACCCGCCTTGTACACGCCATTGTTAAGCTGAGTGTAAATCCAGCCGTTTAATTCATCGATCTGGGAACGCAGCCTGACCGGGTAATAATCGCCGGCGCGGGCGCCGACGGCATCGAACGCGCTGTTGAACATGCGGATGATATCCGCGGACTCGTTACTGACAATGGTGCCTTGCTCTTTGTCCCACAACACCGGCACAGTGGTCCGCCCGCTATACGCCGGGTCGGCTTGCAGATAAAGCTGATAGAGAAATTCTTTGTGGTAAAGCGGGTCGCCGGTGGCGGCCGGAAAATCGGTGCCGAAGGTCCAGCCGTTTTCCAGCATCAAGGGATGCACCACCGACACCGGTATTAGCTGTTCCAGCCCTTTTAATCGGCGCATCAGCAAGGTACGGTGCGCCCAGGGGCACGCAAGGGAAACATAAAGATGATAACGTCCGGCGGCGGCCTTGAAACCGCCCCGGCCGGTGGGGCCGGCTTCGCCATCGGCGGTGATCCAGTGACGAAACTGCGAGGCCGAGCGCTCAAAGCGCCCGCCGGTGGATTGGGTATCGTACCATTGATTATGCCATTGCCCATCCACCAGCAGTCCCATAAACGTCGCCCTCAGTTATGTCTGGTTATATGCCCGTCATCTTTCACGTTGCGCGGGTCAACGTGGTTGAAGCGTTGAACGAATAAGTTTAATCGTACCGATAATGCCCAAGGCACGCTTGGTCCAGCGGATCATCCGGCTAGGATGGCGAAAATTGTAAAGCGCCACCAGACTGGACGCCGCCAGAATATATTTGCGCAACTGGCACAAGCGGACCCAGCTTCGGTCATAGCCGGCGGTGGCTTGCAGCCACTCGTGTTTCTGCGCCGATAATGACCGCCGCTGCTGATGAATGCGCTGGAGCAATTGCAATTTCGCGGCGTGCTTGTAAGGTTTCATTTGCCCTCCCGCTGTTGTTCGCGTTCCTTTTCTTCCGCTTTAACCTCGTCCTGAATCTTTTCCAGTATATTGCGATCGACTTGCAACTCCTCCCTGGTCGAGCCCAACAAGGTGGATTTACGCGCCTTGCTGAGCGTCCAGATGGCGCCGATAACCGCCAACAGGAATAATACGCCGGTGGTGGTGGCGATTGCCATCAGCCGATATTGCGGATTGATGGCCCAAATCAGCAGTACCAACAGGCTCATCAAACCGAATGCGGCCAATAGCAATGTTATGCCGGCCATCATCAGCATCTGGATGATATTGGCCTTTTCCTGTTCCAATTCCAGCACGGCCAGCCGTAAACGGGTTTCCACCATACTGACCAGAATGGTTACAATACGCTCGCCTAGCGTGAATATGCCCTTGCCTGGGCCCTGCGTCTGCGATTCAATCATATTAGCGCCGCGTGATCAGTGCGCCGAGGACAAAACCCACCACAGCGCCGATGCCTATTCCCGCCCAGGGATTTTCGTGGACATACTCATCGGCTTTTTCCGCGACAACCTTGGTCTGTTCCGCCAGCCGATCGCCGCTTTCGCCCAGGCGACTGCGAGTTTCTTGCAATGCGTTCTCCGCCTTGCTGCGCAGACTATCGAATTCTGCTTTGGATTTTTGCGAAGAACCGCGCAGCACTTCTTCCAGTGTATCCGCCAAAGATTTTAGTTCGGCGCGCAAATGTTCAGAGGTAGAGTCTTTAACCATTGCGATTTACTCCTTAGACGTTTACAAAAATGAGGGTGATCCGGGACATTCCCGGTCGGCCTTCCGGCTCAAAGCAGAGTTAATCACCCTGCTTCTTTTTATACTCGGATTAACGTACGGAGTTGTTGTTTATTCGCCCTTCCGCCCATTATTTACTGATATTTAACGCATGTTTTAAGCGTAGCCCCGGATTTAACAAACCGCAAAAAACTTAGCGTGATTAGCTTGGCTTAATTCGGCCGCGACCCGTTAACGCAATGAAAGGAGAAACGGCAACCTTCGGTTGCCTGGCGAAACGGAAGGGTCAAAACAGGGCGAATTGCTGGTTAAGGCGATAAAGCCAGAGCCAACGGGAATAATGCAAACAGTGTGAAATGCTATAATTTTCCGGCAACAAATCCTGCAGCGCGCTTTGCGCCGCCGTGGCCTGGTCGGGGGAATCCAACTGGATGATCAGACTGTCTCGAGCCGGCGTGATGCTTTTGACCTTGATGCCGCGCTCATCCAGCCGCTGGTAGATATAGAAACCATCGGGCAGCGATCCGCGTTCGCTGGCAAGGGTGATTTGCAACGCCGCTTCTTTGGTAAACAATGCGGGGAGCAACAGCGCCGCCGCCACCAGCGCCGCGATGAGTGTTAATCCCGACCGAAGGGAAAATCTGCTGCGCAGCCACCTCACCATTACTGTCCTTTATCAACATTGTGTGTACTTTTTCTGCGCCACAGGATCAGCAGTGAACCCACCAGACCGGCGACCAGAAATACCAGAGGCAATAACATCAGGCCTAACATCAAAACATCTTCGTAGTCACGAAACAAACTGGTTTTGCCCAAGGCAAACCCTGCCGAACTGAGCAAAAAGACCCAGATGAGCGAGCTCATCCAGTTGAAAAACTGAAAACGGGTGTCGCTTAGCCCCGATAAGCCGGCAATGGTGGGCAGCAAGGTACGCACAAAAGCCACGAACCGACCGATCAGCAAGGCCGACAGGCCATGTCGATGGAACATGACATGGGCCCGCTGATGGTACTGATCCGGCAGATGCGACAACCAGCTTTTCACCATGCGTGTGTTGCCCAGCCATTTGCCTTGCAGATAACTGATCCAAGAGCCCAAGCTGGCGGCCGCGGTGAGCACCAGCAAGGTTAAAGGAAAATTCAATGCCCCTTTCGCCACCAATACGCCCACCAGAATCAGTAGGCTGTCGCCCGGCAGGAAAGCCGCCGGCAGCAGGCCGTTTTCCAGCAATAAAATTACAAATAGCACCAGGTATATCGTCCAGACCAGCGTCGGGTCGGAAAGCGTTTCAAAATCCTGTTGCCAAAGAGCATGTACCAAGGCTTTCAAAATATCCATTCGGCATTCCTAACATTTGGCGCCTGCCTGCACCTCGAGAGTTATTGGTTAGATATGAAGGAGGCACATCAGAGAAAAGGCATGCTTACCAAATCACCTTCAACAAAGCGGAAGAGCGTTGCCAGTCGGACATGCCAGCAACCATGCTCTGAATCCGTTCGCCCCCGGTGCTGAGATGCCGGGTACTGGATGGGTTTGCTGACGTGCTCGTTAAAATGTAACTAAAACAGTATCATTGTAACGAAATAGAACCGGCCGGGACAGGAAAATATAACCGACAATGCTGCCGCAGGTGGGCTTTTTTTGTCAAAAAACAACCAAACCCGTTCTATTTAACTGATATTACAGAAAAATAACATTAATTGACATGTCCGGCCGTCGGGGTGACGGTCGGAACAGATACCGCGAGGGGACTACTTACTGCCGTTAGCAACATTGTCCAGGTGGACAACCGGATTTTCGGTAAACATGTAACGGTCGACGTTGAACTCGAAATCATCCGTGGTGGCGTGAAATAACATCTGCTTGGTATTTTCCAGATGTTGCCACATCGCCAGTTTGGCGGCATAAGGATCTTTGCGTATCAATGCCTTGAGGATATGGTCGTGATCCTCGCACCAGCTTTCGATGGATTTATCATCGATATGCTCATGCAATTTACGCCAGTAGGGGTTGTGGACCCGCTGGCTCCACATCTGTTCGACAATCGTGGCCATTGCCGTGTTTTGGGTCGCCAATGCCACCTGAACATGAAATTTCAGATCCCATTTCGAATCACGGAAACGATCTTCCTGACGGGCATTTTCCTGAATATCCATCAATTGAACGATATCCTGCCGGGTCACCTGAGTGGCGGCGAATTCGGCGATATTGCTTTCAATCAACTGGCGAGCCTGCAGCAACTCAAAGGGACCGGTCGTGGTGAACTGGACATCGCTACTGGAAATCAACAAATTTTTCTGCTGATTGGAAACGACATGAATGCCGGACCCTTTGCGAACTTCAACGTAGCCTTCCACTTCAAGCATGATTATCGCTTCACGCACCACAGTGCGGCTGACATTCATTTCTTCAGAGATATAGCGTTCCGCGGGTAGTTTTTCGCCAACGCGATAAACGCCAGTTTCAATCCGCTTTTTCAGTTCAGCGGCCAACTGTTGGTATAATCGCCGGGTTTCTGTGAATTCCATAGTGCATGCTCTTCAAGGTAGGTAAACGTGTCATCCGCTCGCGTTCAGTCCGTTGTGATTCGCCTTTGGGAACTGACGAGAATCCTTTTTTTGTTATACCACTTAAACAAGAAAGCGCCTAGTTGGCACTGTGTCGCGGATCGTATTTTTGCGCTGTTTTTTCTGCCAAAGGGATAACGGAAAAAATCCCCGGTAATAGGAACTTACATACCGGGGACTCGGGGCAATCAAGGGCCAAGGTGAATAATGCGCGCCTTGGCCAGAGATAAAACCAATCAGCTATGGGCCGGTTTAAGCGGCTCATGCCCGGTAGTCAACGCCACTACCGGCCGGTTTTGCAACACAGTCCATACCACCAGCACCGCTGTCAAATCAAAGCATGACAGCACGGCGAATAACGGGCTGAAACCAATGGTATCCGCCAATGCGCCCACGACTAATGCGAACAGGGTACTGGCGGTCCAGGCGGCCATGCCGGTCAAACCGTTGGCGGTCGCGACTTCATTACGGCCAAACACATCGGAGGACAGGGTGATCAGCGAGCCGGACAATGACTGATGCGCGAAACCGCCGATACACAGTAAACCGATGGCGACATACGGACTGGCGAAAAGACCGATAAGCCCGGGTCCGATCATCAGGAAACCACCCAGCGTCACTACCAACTTACGGGAGACGATGAGATTGACGCCGAATACGCGTTGGAAGAACGGAGGCATATAGCCGCCAAGCACGCAACCCAGGTCGGCGAACAACATCGGCATCCAGGCGAACATGGCGATTTCTTTCAGATTAAAGCCATAAGCCTTGAACATGAACAATGGAATCCAGGCGTTGAAAGTACCCCAAGCCGGTTCGCAGAGAAAACGCGGGATGGCGATGCCCCAGAACTGCCGGTTGCGCAGGATCTGCCAGGCGGACATTTTCTTGCTGTTATTGACTTGGTGCTGTGCTTCTTGGCCACCAAGGATATATTCGCGTTCTTCTTCGCTAAGTTTAGTCTGGTCTTTCGGATGTTTATAAAAAACCAACCAGGAAATTGCCCAAGCCAAGCTCAACGCGCCGACGACGACGAACGCCAACTGCCAGCTATGAACCAGAATCGCCCATACCACCAACGGCGGTGCAACCATGGCGCCGATAGACGAACCGACGTTAAACCAACCGACCGCGATGGAACGTTCTTTGGCCGGGAACCATTCGCTGCTGGCCTTCAGGCCGGCGGGAATCATTGCTGCTTCCGCCATACCCACGGCGCCGCGGGCGATTGCCAGTCCGCCCCAACTGCTGGCGAGCGCGGTAGCCATACAAAACAACGCCCAGACAATGGCGAATACGGCATAACCGACTTTGGTGCCCAGTAAATCCAGCACATAACCCGCAACAGGTTGCATGATGGTATAACAGGCGGAGTAAGTCGCGATGATATACGAATATTGCTGTGTGCTAATATGCAGTTGCGCCTGGAGGGTAGGAGCTGCCACTGCAATGGCGTTACGCGTCAGGTAGCCCAGCACCGTACCAATGGTGACCAGGGCGATCATATACCAGCGTAACCCTTTTATTTTACGCATTACCACTTCTCCCAATGAGTATGAGTTGTCATCACCACTACCCAGATATCATGGTAACGACGGATATTGTTGGCCGGAGTACTTGGCCTCCGAACTTGTTATTGCCTGGCCGGTCGCGACGCTGTCCCATCCTTGGCGGTCAACGCCTTGCCAACGTAACCGCTTCGCATACCAGAATGAACGTCATAAACCTTAGCAAAAAATCTTTGTCCCGGCCTGCCAGGCAATGTTCTAACCTAAAATAGGGGTAGAGCATCAAAATTGATTGAGTCCAAACTCAATGTGGCGTTACGATAACTTGTCATACAGATTTAAAAGTTGAGAGCCATCACAAAAACCATTTTTTATTTAAGGGATAATCATTTTGTCCCGTTAGTCAGGCGTAGGTCCTAGGCTAACCAATAAATATTGAGTTTTTGTTGCTTTTGGCCGGAAAGGCTATACCCATGCAGACAGAAATGATACTTTTTGCTTAATTGGTATAACAACTTCCAACAAATAAGAAACATTACTCAAGAAAGATGAAGGTGAGGAGCCTGAAATGTCCCAGTTTTTAACTGAAGATTTCCTATTGGATAGCGAATTTGCTCGTCGTTTATATAATGAGTACGCGATTGACCAACCGATTTTTGACTATCATTGCCATTTGCCGCCGGAACAAATCGCGGGAAATTACCGGTTTAAAAACCTGTATGATATCTGGTTGAAGGGCGATCATTATAAATGGCGCGCCATGCGCACCAACGGCGTCGCCGAGCGTTTCTGTACCGGTGATGCAGGGGATTGGGAAAAATTCGAAGCTTGGGCGCAAACCGTTCCGCATACCATCGGCAACCCGCTTTATCACTGGACTCACCTCGAATTACGCCGTCCGTTCGGCATCACCGATACACTGCTTTCGCCGTCCACTGCCCGCCAGATTTGGGATCGCGGCAATGCGCTGTTGGCCCAGGATAACTTCTCCGCTCGCGGCATTATGCAGCAAATGAATGTGAAAGTGGCTTGCACCACCGATGATCCGATTGATTCATTGGAACACCACAAATCCCTTGCGGCAGACCACAGCTTTAAAATCAAAGTGTTGCCATGCTGGCGCCCGGATAAAGCCTTCAATATCGAGGCGCCCGGCTTTAATGACTACTTCAAACGCCTTGAAGCGGCTGCCGATACTAATATCAACGATTTCAGCGCGTTTCGCGCCGCTCTCGTCAAACGGCTGGATCATTTTGCCGCCCATGGCTGTAAATTAGCCGACCATGCGCTGGATGTGGTGGTTTACGGTGAAGCCGATGAACACACACTGAACGGCATTCTGACTCGCCGCCTGGCCGGCGCCTTGCCGACCCAGGAAGAAATCGCACAGTTCAAGACCGCCGTACTGGTCTTCCTTGGCAGCGAATATGCCCGCCGCGGCTGGGTACAGCAATATCATATCGGCGCGTTGCGTAATAACAACAGCCGCATGTTGAAACTGTTGGGGCCTGATACCGGGTTCGATTCCATCAATGATCAACCGGTCGCCATGGCATTGTCCCGGTTACTGGACGCGCAGGGCACCAACGATGCGTTGCCTAAAACCATCATTTATTGCCTGAATCCTTCCGACAACGAAGTTATCGGCACCATGATCGGCAATTACCAGGGCGAAGGCATTGCGGGCAAAATGCAGTTCGGTTCGGGCTGGTGGTTCAACGACCAGAAAGACGGCATGGAACGTCAGATGACCCAGCTCGCCAACCTTGGTTTGTTAAGCCGGTTTGTCGGCATGCTGACCGATAGCCGCAGTTTCCTTTCTTACACGCGCCATGAATATTTCCGTCGCATTCTGTGCCGGATGATTGGGCATTGGGTACAGAACGGCGAAGCGCCGGCAGATATCAAACTGTTGGGTGAAATGGTCAAGAACATCAGTTTTGATAATGCTAAAAATTATTTTGCCATAGAGCTTTGATGCTTGGGGCAGGCCGGTCGGCCTGCCCTGTTATCAGCGATAAATGAGTTTTTATCGCCCGTTTATGGGTGATTTTTTTAAGGTGAATTTCGAATGAAAACGTTAAACCGTCAAAACTTCCCGGGTCGGCACTATACGGATCGCGTGATCCAGTTCGGCGAAGGTAATTTTTTGCGCGCTTTTGTCGATTGGCAGTTGGATCTGCTGAATGAACATACCGACCTGGATGCCGGGATCGTGATCATCCGTCCGATTAACACTGATTTTCCCCCTTCGCTGGATACCCAGGATGGTTTATATACCACAGTTATTCGCGGTCTAAATGAAAAAGGGGACGCGGTTCGCGAGCCGCGCGTGATTCGTTCGGTTAATCGTGAAATCAATATCTACCGGCAATTTGACGCGTTTTTAGCGTTGGCCAAAGACGCCAATATCCGTTTTGTTTTCTCCAATACCACTGAAGCCGGCATCAGTTATCATGCCGACGATAAATTAAGCGATACGCCGCCAGTCAGCTATCCGGCCAAATTGACCCGCCTGCTGTACGAACGTTTCAGTCATTTCGACGGCGCCGCGGATAAAGGCTGGGTGCTCTTGCCGTGCGAACTTATTGATTATAACGGCAAAGCCCTGAAGGAACTGGTATTGCGTTATGCCCAAGAATGGGCGCTGCCGGCTGAATTCACCACCTGGCTCAATGAACACAATACGTTCTGTTCGACCTTGGTCGACCGGATTGTCACCGGCTACCCGCGTGGTGAAGTGGATGAGCTACAGGCTGAACTGGGTTATCAGGATACCTTCCTCGATACCGCCGAATATTTTTATCTCTTCGTTATCCAGGGACCGCAATGGCTGGCGAAAGAACTGCGGCTGGACAAGCTGCAACTCAATGTCCGCATCGTTGATGACATCAAGCCGTACAAAGAACGCAAGGTCGCTATTTTGAACGGCGCCCATACCACCCTGGTGCCGGTGGCGTTTTTGGCCGGGTTGAACACCGTCGGCGAGGCCATGAATGATAAGATGATCAGCAGCTTTGTGGAAAAGACCATCGCGGAAGAGATTGTGCCGGTGCTGGACTTGCCCCACGACGAATTGACCTCGTTTGCGCAGGCGGTACTGAGCCGCTTCCGTAACCCCTTTATCAAACATCAACTATTATCTATCGCGTTAAACGGGATGACCAAATACCGTACGCGTATTCTGCCGCAGCTTTTGGCATACCAACATGAACACGGTGTGCTGCCTGCCCGCCTGACCTTTGCCTTGTCCGCCTTGATCGCGTTTTATCGCGGCACGCGCGATGGCGAAAGTTATCCTTTGCAGGATGATGAAAAATGGATCACCCGCTACAAATCGCTTTGGAGCGGAGTGAACAGTGGTGAAGTCGCGTTAAGTACATTAGTGGCTGACGTGTTGGGTGATACCGAGCATTGGGAACAGGATCTGACCAAGGTTCCCGGCTTGGTGAAACAGGTGGAGCAGCAGTTGCAAGCCATTCTTGATAAAGGCATGCGAGCGGCTGTTTCCGCCTATTGCTGAAAGTATAAAGGTTATTTCATGCAAACTATTAAAATTCATTCCCTGGACAATGTGGCGGTCGCCCTGCAAGACCTTGACCAAAATGAGACGCTGACGATTGACGGTAAAACCGTCACGTTGCTGCAGCCAGTAGCCCGTGGTCATAAATTTGCCCTTCAGCCTATCGGCGAAGGGGAAATGATCATCAAATATGGTTTGCCCATTGGTCATGCGACGAGCAATATCGCGGCGGGCCAGCATATTCATTCTCAGAACGCCAAGACCAATCTGAGCGATTTGGACGAATATCAGTACCAGCCCGCGTTTCGTACCTTACCGGCTCAGTTGAAAGATCGGGACATTCAGATCTTCCGGCGCGGCAATGGCGAGGTCGGCGTACGTAATGAGTTATGGATATTGCCGACGGTGGGTTGCGTTAACGGCATCGCCCGGCAAATCCAGCAACGTTTTCTTAAGGAGACATTCGGCGCGGAAGATATCGATGGGGTCTATCTTTTCACCCATCCGTTTGGTTGTTCGCAACTGGGCCAGGATCACGTCAATACCCGTACCATGCTGCAAAATATGGTGCGTCATCCTAATGCCGGAGCGGTATTGGTGATAGGCCTGGGCTGTGAAAACAACCAGATCGATGTGTTCCGTTCCACCCTGGGCGAGTACGATCCTGAACGCGTCGAATTCATGGTATTACAGCAGTACGATGATGAAGTCGAAGCCGGCCTGGAACGCTTGCGTTCGCTTTATAAAGCCATGCGTAACGACAAACGCCAGCCGGGCAAACTCAGCGAACTGAAGTTCGGTTTGGAATGCGGCGGCTCCGACGGCCTGTCGGGCATTACCGCCAACCCGATGCTGGGACGTTTTTCAGATTATGTCATCGCCAACGGCGGTACTTCGGTATTGACGGAAGTGCCCGAAATGTTCGGCGCCGAACGTATTCTGATGAGCCGTTGCCAGGATGAGCAGGTTTTCACCAAAACCGTCAACATGGTCAATGATTTCAAACGCTATTTCATGGCCCATGAACAGCCGATTTATGAAAACCCATCGCCGGGGAACAAAGCCGGCGGGATCACCACCCTGGAAGAAAAGTCCCTGGGTTGTACGCAAAAAGCCGGACAAAGCAAGGTGATGGATGTCTTGAAATACGGCGAACGCCTGCGCGTGCATGGGCTTAATCTGCTAAGCGCGCCGGGTAACGATGCGGTGGCGACCAGTGCGCTGGCCGGAGCCGGTTGTCATATGGTGTTGTTCAGTACCGGTCGCGGTACGCCTTACGGCGGTTTCGTGCCGACAGTGAAACTGTCCACCAACAGTGAACTGGCGGCCAAGAAACCGCACTGGATTGACTTTGACGCCGGACGCCTGGTTCACGGTATGTCGATGGACGAGGTATTGGCCCAATTCATCGATTTGATCGTGGAAATCGCCAACGGCAAACATACCCGCAATGAAATTAATGATTTCCGTGAACTGGCCATTTTCAAAAGCGGCGTAACGTTATAGGGTTAGGGTTATCATTATTGCCGGGCTGTAGCAGGCAACTAAACGGTGTTTCAGACTTTGAAGCACCGTTTTGATTTTTACGTTACCAAGAAAATGCAAGGAATGATGCGCCATGAGCCTTTACTGGGTCGCCCAGGCTGTGGGAGGACTGGCTTTTCTCGTCGGCATCACGATGTTTATCAAACGTGATGATCGAAAATTTAAACTGCAAATGTCCCTCTATAGCGCCATCATTGGTTGCCATTTTTTTTTGATGGGCGCCAATGCCGCTGGAATGAGTGCGGAGATCAATGCGCTTCGTAACCTGGTAGCCACCCGATCGCGCAATATCATGGTAATGTTTTTATTTATTTTCCTGACGCTGGGCCTGGGGTTAAGCCAGGTCAAGCATGCCGTCGAACTCTTGCCGATCATCGGCAACACAGTCAGCACCTGGGCATTGTTCCGCACCCGCGGATTGACCACGCGTTGCATATTGTGGTGCTCAACCGCCGGCTGGGTCACCCATAACATCTGGCTGGGATCGATTGGCGGCTCCCTCATCGAAAGCAGTTTCCTCATCGTTAACGGCTTCACCATTATCCGTTTTCGGCGCATGCAATTGCGCGGCATTGATCCTTTCAAAGACGAACATACGGCCACCAGCACACGCTCATAAACCGCTTCGGCGTTTGGGTACAGGTAGTATCATCATTGGTTGAAAACGCGCTGTTGTATGAAACGCGCCAGTAAGCCACGGCTCTCCGGCGTATCGCTAATCTCATACTCGGTTTGGATCAGTTCCCGTTCGGTCATGGAACGCCAAAAAGCGCGCATAACCAGGTCGGTAAATTCAGGATGAAATTGAACGGTCATTACGTTATCGCGATAACGCAGTATCTGATGCGGGTCCTGAGCGGACCGCGCCAACACGGTGGCGCCGGCTGGCGGGGTCAGCACGGTTTGTGAATGGATAAGGTTGGCTGCGAATTGACGAGGCAACGGCGCCAGGAGCGGATCATTTTGCGCCGCCGGCAATAATTCAATGGTGTGAGTACCGATTTCCATGCCTTGCGGATGGTAAGCCACCTCGCCTCCCAGAGCATAAGCCAGCAATTGATGGCCATAACAGACGCCGAACATCGGCACCTCGGCCGTCATGGCCCGCCGCAACCATCCGGCGGCGAACTCGCTCCATGGCCAGTGTTCGGTCACCATGGCGGAAGAGCCGGTAATCAAGACGCCGCGATAGTGCTCCGGCTCGGCAGGTCGTTCGCCGGATGGTAAATGCACCACCGTCGCCTGTTCCCTGCGTAAACCGGCGGCGGTCAGAAAAAGCCGATCGTAATTACCGGTTTGCCGGCTGACGTCCAGCGGCGCATCACCGGTTTGCAGAATCAATATCGGTTTGGCCGCGGCCATTACTTCACCGCATCGGCACTGGGGTTATCGGCCGGAAAGATAACGCCGGTTTGCCGCCGTATCTCCGTCAGCAGCTTTGCCGTACTGCGCGTAACGGCCAATCCGGCATGGTTGACTTCGCCACTCTCCACCAGCGCGGCAAAACGTTTCGCCTCATACAGCATGGTATTGATATGCTGCGGCTGACTCAGGTCTTGTCTATCACCGCTGCGCGGTACCCAAGTCACTTGCTGGCATTCCGACATTTTCTCAATAACCAATGAACCGTCCTCGCCCTGGATTTCACTGGGCAGAACCGTCTGACTGACTTTAGAGTGCAGCAACGTGACGTCAAAATCCCCATAAGCCAGATGAACCGTCCCGTGGCCGTCAATACCGCTGGCCAGGAGCGTGGCGCTGGCATACACCGACTGGGGTTCACCCCACAACGCCATGGCGCTGGCCAGCATATAAAAGCCGATATCCATAATCGAACCGTTGGAGAAAGCCGGGTTGAACGCGTTCGGCAGTTCACCCGCGAGATATTTCGGATAACGGGAAGAGTATTGGCAATAATTGAGCAAGACTTTACGGATTTTACCGACGCGGGGCAGCGCCTGTTGCAATGCCAGGAAATTGGGCAAACAAGCCGTTTTAAACGCTTCAAACAGCACAACTTGATAATCGCGCGCGCAGGCAATCATCTGTTCCGCTTCCGCCAGATTCGAGGATAGCGGCTTTTCACAAATGACATGCTTGCGATGACGCATAAACAGCAATGCCTGCGGACAATGCAGCGAATTCGGACTGGCGATATAAACCGCATCAATCACATCGGAGTTTGCCATGGCCTCCAGTGAGTCAAAATAGTACTCAACCGGATAATCCAACCCTAGCGTATGTGCCTGGGCAATTTGACGGGAGTAAATAGCTGTCAATTTCATTTTGCCGCTTTCATGGGCGGCATCGATAAATTGGCGAGTGATCCAATTGGTACCTATCACAGCAAAGCGAATCATACCTAATCATCATCCTACGCAATACTTGTTCAGACTAGATTAACATGCTAATTGAGACGGGCCAATAATCAAACATCACCGGCATGGGCGCAAACTTCGCGCTTCCTGCGCACCGGCTCAGGGAAGTCTGCCGCCAAAAAATCAGCAACCAGCGTCACTTGTCGACAAATCCTATATGGCTAATCGACAAAGTCAGATTAATATAGGAATTAATAGGGTTCGGGCGTTAAAGTGCAGGTGATGCGGTATGATCGGTAATTTCCGGCTTGGGTAAGCGGCGACCAAACGGGTTAACCGGTTTCTGGCGGTGGTTTACAGCACAGTAGCAGCCAATCGTCAAATTTCGTCAAAGGTGATTTTAAGGAAAGCGTATGCTGCCGGAAGAGTGGGAAACAAATCTAAACGATGCTTTGACCGAGCTGGAGCAAAGTTTCGCGCGGCGACAACGCCAGTGGCAATTGGATAGCCAGGCTTTACAGCAGCAATTGGATCTGAGCTTGCGGCGCGAGGCGAAACTGCGTGAACAAAATGCGCTGCTGATCAATCAGCTGAATAATCTGGATAGTTCACCGGACCGCAACCCGGTCATGCATAAAATCAACGTCATCAGAGCGCATATCGACGCCCTGGTGAAGGAGGCGGCCGCTTTTAATCGGTCATGTCATTAGTCCATCAGCTTATTCCCCGCCATTCTCTCTTTGTTTTTTCTGTTCAGCCGGTCAGCTTGATTTAAGATCCGGCCCTGCAATGCCGCCAGGTTTATGGTTTGTTCACGCTGAGCTTTTGAGTAAAGGTCGGATAAATCGTCGCATCAGCTTACTTATACCGGCTCGTGATACCCCCTCGACGGTCTGTTCGTCAGGGCCGATACGTTTGTAAAGGCGGCGGAGTGTATCCACGTCGAACAGCATATCGGCGACATAGCCATTTTTAATACAATCGAGCACGAATTCGATGCGTAAGCATTTGCTGGTGGCGGAGTTGTCTTCTTTGAGAGCAAGATGTATATAATTGACATGTTCTATATATTGCTTAAAAGCATTCTCGAAAATATGATGACTAATGCCATATTTGGCATGTTCAATCGCTTTAGTGCATATTTTAAAAAATTCATAAGCATGCACACCGCACTCATTATTGAAGAGTAAATATTGGCGACAGTTGTAGATATGGTAATCCGCTACAACGTCATTGCCATATTCGCAGGCTAGATTATCCATCAAACAATCTATGACAATAGTGATGTTATCCGACTGGTCAGCAGAACCTTTGCTGTCCAGAATAAAGAATTGATAACTTTTCTCGGCCCTGACGGCGACCACTGCGCTGAAATGACCATCACCCGCGGCTTGCGTTTGCGAATCAAATGGAGAGGATTTCATTGGAATCATCAATAGTTGACCCTGGCGCAATAAGCCGAGTTTGTGCTGGGCATTATCCATTGAGGCTTGCGCCAATTCTTTAAGATAATGGGCGACCAAAAGAACTTTCTGACCTAGTATCGGGTTATATAACAGCGTGGTTGTGGCTTGAACATTATTATTCGTGGCGGCGAGTAAATCGACGGCGATATCCAATAAGTTCGAATCAATAAGAGGATTATCTTTGATCACGACTGAAAGCTCATTGGGTATGGGGAGCAGTTGAAGAAGATTGCCATATCTTTCCTCCACAAAACATAATCCATCCTCATGTTCCCCTAGAGCGATAAATTGGCACGCCATGGCGAAAAATTCGGCTTTCGCTTGATTATCCATTTTAGCCAGTCCGACCCGACCTTGTGCCGCGGCGTTGAATACCTGAAGCGCGGTTTCATTTAGCTTCACGGAGAAAGGGTCAGCCTGACCGGCGCAACGCATAATGTTGTAAAGCTTCAAACCTGTCAGAATATCCTGACTGATATCCTGACTATGACAGGTCATCGCCAGGTTAAAGGCTATTTTGTGCCAAAGTTTATCAATTATGTCTGCTCTGGCATCCAGATCGGCTTTTTCAAATTGTTTGCTAATGTGTTCTTCAGGCGTGAGCAATTCGATGTTTTCGAAAGAAAGATTTGTATTTAATGACGGGCGGAATAAACCTATATTATACATGTCGACCTCTGTATTTTTTAATTTGCAATTATGATGAATTTAATCCAATAAGGTATGGTTAGATGATTTGTATGCGGGTCTATTAATAATCATTATTAACTAACTCAGTTGCCGTCATTTTTTATGATGGATATCTCTATATACCTTGAATAATGTGAATCGCAGGAAAGCCAATCCACCTGCAACGTGAAGTATGACGAGTATATCGACGCCATGGATAGAGTAACCTTAAAAGTGGTTGAATATAAAGAGTAAAATATTATTTACCGACAAATAAATACAAAAATTGCGATCCGCGGCGGCTGGATACCGCATAAAAATTTTTTCTTCCTTCTGTTCGTATCGGCTATCCTTATAGTAAGGGAGACAACTATACCCAAAAGATTTCAAGGTGCAGGAAGTGATGCCGTTCTCGCCTTGGCCCAGCGTCTGTTCCGACCTTCGATTAAATACAGATATCTTTAGTAGAAATGAATGTTTTTGAAAGCAGTTGATTTGCGCTTAACTGGAACGTGCAACGAATGTCCATGGTTGTTTCCATCGAGGAGTTATCATGACAGCTAATACCCTTGCAAGCGGAAAGCGCCCTGTTTGGCAACGTATCCGTGACGTATTTATCTTCCCTGCGCCACGAAATCCCGAGTTGGATAGCGCGCGCAGATTGGCGGCTTTCTTGCCATTAGGCTACCTCTATGGCGTAGAGGTTGAAGTGGATCCCATTGAATCGCCGCGCCGGCATGAGCATGAGGAATAGTCGCCATCTCGCCGCCGGCCCTGCGCCCATCAGACCTCGCATGCCCTGGGTCGCTTGGTCGGCTTAAGCCAAGCCGGCCCCAGGTCATGAATATCTTTGTTACCTAGCATAACAATTTCAAGCCCGATGCCGATAAGTTATCTATTGCCATTTCGCCAGGCATATTTGCCCGTGGCAGCGTCTCGCTTAAGAAAAGTCTTTTGGGCGGCACCGGCTCAAGGGTATGTGCTGTAAGAAAAAACACAGCAAAGTAACATTGCTAGGGTGCATAAATGACTATTATAAAAAATATAAAAATTAGGATGGCATTAATGATCATCCTGATATTTTTCTCTTTGCTGTGGGCCGGGGTTTCGATCTTTACCTATATTTCACTGAATCAAGTTAATCAGACCTTACAATTGCTTGATACTGAACAAGTAAACAACTCTATCATTAATGGCAATAACGTCTTTTTCTATCAGGCGGTGACCAGATTGGAGCGCGCCGCCAATGCGGCACAGGCCGGCAATAGTCAAGTCGCCCAATCGGATATGAGCGCGGCAGCCGCTTATCTGGACCAGGTCGACCTGGGCATGGCGAAGTTTAAAACCATTGATCATGGTATGCTCGACCCCATCTTGGTGGATAAGATCATTAATGCCTCACTACAATTGCGTACGCTCGGCTTACAATCATTATTGATTGCAGTAAAAGACAACCGCTTGGATGACTTCAAACAGGGGATGAACGAGACGTATTTACCCTTGCGCTTACAATTTAGCGCGGTCATGAAAGACTATAATAGCGCGATTGCCAATAATAATAGCTTTTCTAATTCCGATATCGGCCAATTGATGACCCGGTGCCAGCAAGTATTACTGGCCGCGATAGTAATAGGGATCATCATTCTTTTTCTAACGGATCGTTATCTGGTGAACTATCTGGTCAAGCCGCTGGATGCCATCAAATTGCATTTCCGCGCGTTGTCCGACGGCCACCTCAATTTCACCATTGCCGACATGGGGCGCAATTGCGTTGGCCAGCTTATTCCTTTCTTGCAGGAAATGCAGGGCAAGTGGGTGAAAACCGTAAGTCAAATTCGCGGTACTGCGGAAATGATCTATGATGGCGCCAGCGAGATTGCCGTTGGTAATAATGATCTCTCCGCACGTACTGAGCAGCAGGCCTCCGCATTGGAACAGACCGCCGCCAGCATGGAACAGCTCAGCTCCACCGTTAAACTCAATAGCGATAATGCGCATCAGGCCAGTAAGCTGGCGCAAACCGCCTCGCAGACCGCCAAAAAAGGTGGTGTTATCGTTGATGAAGTGGTGGCGACCATGGGCAGTATTGCCGCAAGTTCCAAGAAAATCGTGGAAATTATCGGCGTGATTAACGGTATCGCTTTCCAGACCAATATCCTGGCATTGAATGCCGCGGTTGAAGCGGCTAGGGCCGGTGAACAGGGCAGAGGATTCGCCGTGGTGGCGGGCGAAGTTCGAAGCCTGGCGCAACGCAGCGGTCAAGCCGCGAAGGAAATCCAAACGCTGATTGGCGAGTCGGTCGAGCGCGTCCAGATTGGCACCAAACAAGTGGCGCACGCCGGGGAAACCATGGGGGAAATTGTGCAATCAATTACCCATGTAACCGATATTATGGGTGAAATCGCCACGGCCTCCGATGAGCAAAGTAAAGGCATCATCCAAATCGGCCAAGCAGTTACCGAGATGGACAGCGTGACGCAGCAGAACTCCGCACAGGTGCAAGAATCCGCCGCTGCCGCCGCTTCGTTGGAACAACAGGCACGGGAATTAACCGAACTGGTCGCGGTCTTTCAGTTGCAGCCAGTAGACGGTTCGCCAATCAGGGGGCGTGAGCTTAGTGGCGAATTGGTTTCGCCGGGTCGGGCTAGAACGCAGGGCGCTAAACCCTTGGGCATTGACCGGGGCCGGACGCTGAACGGCGAAACGGTAGCACAGAACCGGACACGGGCAGTCACCGATAAATCGTCATCCCAACGCCGTATCAATGTTAATGAACCGGCGGCCCGCGAACGGGTATACTCGCCCGCCAATGGCACCAATGTTCAAGGCAAAAAACGCCCTCCGGTGAAGAAACCCCAAACGTCCAGCAAGGAAGATCATTGGCAAACGTTTTAATGCGTGTTAACGCGATGCCGATACAATGAAGATTGAATAATCAGGCTCATCGCCGGGCTACGCGTTGCAACCCGGCGATGAGCCTTTGATAAATCAGTTTGCGTGACCAGCATCGGATGATGTTGAGACTGATTTATCACACCTGCCAACAATTATTTTTAGTTGTTAATTCATTTCCGCCAATAAAAAATTCCCAGACCAAAAACAAGACCCCCCTGCGTAATATCAGACGGTGACGAGTCACTATTTCGACGCTCTGTTAAGAAACCGAAAATACGAGTAAATATCTGTCAGCACAGCATTTTTTAAGATATTTCGCGATTCGAAATGGGTAAATGTCTCCTATTCTAATTGGACTGCCGGCTTTATTGGGTAGTGGCATAATTGAGGAACATGAAGATGAATAAAATAACATTGGCGGTCGCAGTTGCTTTTATTGCGACAAGTACCTGCCTGTCCGGTTTCTCATATGCCGACGGTCCTGACGGACAACGGGACCAGCATTGGCAGTCCAGGCAGGAAGGTCCGCGCGATCAGGGCGGTCGCGATGATCATGGCGGTTTTCGCGGTGGTGATCGCGACCATGAACATGTCGCCTGGAACAATCACGAATTCAGGCGCGGCTATCCGGCGCCGGAACGTTATCGTGACCATGACTATCGTGTCGACAACTGGCGGGAACGCGGTTTGGGCGAGCCGCCGGAAGGCCACTATTGGGCTGATATCGACGGTAACTACGTGCTGATGGCCGTGGCAACCGGCATCATCACCTCCATTATTATCGATAACAGCCTCGATCGTTAATGAACAGCCTTCAGATCATCACCCGGATGGCGCGGGTGATAGGCACCCCGCGACTGTGGTCAAGTTCACAGTAACTATTGGGCTTCCAGCGCGTGGTAAAGGGCAGCTTTCAGTTCGTTGATTTCAAATTTGGCCACATACGCGTCCGCCCCCGCTTTGCGTACGTGGTCTTCATTGGCGCTGCCGGACAGCGAGGAATGGATAATAACAGGAATTTTTTTCAGGAACTCATCCCGCTTAATATTCAGGGTCAGGGTGAAACCATCCATTTCCGGCATTTCCAGATCGGTTAATACAAAGGCGATTTTATCCGAGATGGGCCGTCCTTCCGCCCGCGCTTCCTCGGCCATCAACTTGATCTTATTCCATGCTTCAAGACCGGTGACATGCATCAAAACGGGGACATCCATCATCTTCATGCCCTGTTCAAGCATGGCGCGCGCCACCTTGGAATCCTCCGCCAGGATACCCACAGCGCCTGGTTTCAGCTTGATCGGTTGCGTTTCAGCACTGTTAAATTTGATCTGACTTTTAGATGGCAGAATGTCATATAAAATCTGTTCCACGTCCAGTACCAACGCCAGCCGGCTATTGGGTGTATCACCATCCAGGCGGGCGATACTGGTAACATTGCGGCTCTTCACGCCAGACTCGGAGGACAGCACCTGGCTCCATTCAAGGCGGACGATATCATCGACGGACTCAACGGCAAAAGCCTGTGTACTGCGGGCATATTCAGTGATCAACAGGATATTTAGCCCAGTCTTGGGTGTGCAACCCACCACCGCCGACAGATCGATCACGGGCATGACCTGCCCGCGAATGTTTGCCACGCCCATCATCGGCGACACCATGCCCGCCGGCTTGGTCAATGAAGGCATAGGCACAATTTCACGCAGCTTAAACACGTTAATGCCATACAATTCCGAGGGGTCATTTTCTGCGGACGCTCCCAACTGGAACAACAACAGTTCTAACCGATTTGATGAGGTAAGGTTGGTTCTCTCATCAATATCCTTTTGGAAATCATCCATATTTTCTCCAATGTTAGTATATGTTTATAGGCGACTGAAACCAGTGCGCTGTAGTTGGAAAATAAGGAATAACGTTTGAACCGGAGGAGCCATGCAACCAGAAGCCGGAGCACGCCGCCAGCAAGGTGCCCTCATTCCAGGGCGGGACTTATTCTTTTATCGGTCGCTGGTGGGAAACCTTTATAGCCCCATGTTATCATTAAGCTATTATGGCCCGTCGGTTACCCTTTTATTTTCCATAGTCCATTTAAGTTATTCAGGTTAATGCTCTGAACGTTTGCCAATGAGTAGAGGTTATCAACATGAGTGGATTAGCGGGTAAAGTCGCCATCGTTACTGGCGGATCACGGGGCATAGGTCGCGAAGTCGCCATTGCCTTGGCGGGCGCTGGCTGTCATGTGGCCATCAGCTACCTTAACGCGGATGAACAGGCCCGGCAGGTGGTAGCCGACATCACGGCCAAAGGCGGCCGTGCGCTGACTGTTAAAGGCGATATCAGCCAGCCTGAGCAAGTAGCGCGAGTGGTGGCACAAACGCGTTCTGCCTTGGGGCCTATTGATATTCTGGTCAATAACGCGGGTATCACCAAGGTCCAGAACTGGCAAGATATCAGCCCGGAAGATTGGGCTGGCGTATTGGCGGCCAACCTGACCTCGTCATTTCTGATGTCCCAGGCGGTGTTGCCTGCCATGCAGCTACGAGGGTGGGGTCGAGTCATCATGATGTCTTCCCTGGCGGCCCAAACCGGCGGCGTGATCGGTCCGCATTACGCCGCCAGCAAAGCCGGACAATTAGGCCTGATGCACAGCTACGCCAAGTTGATGGTCACCAGCGGCATTACCGTAAACGCCATCGCGCCGGCATTGATTGAAACTGATATGATCAAAAACAATTCGAATATCAGCCCCGATCTATTGCCGGTTAAACGTTTCGGCCAAGTGAGTGAGGTGGCCGATGTCGTGATGATGCTGGTCAATAACGGCTATATCACCGGGCAAACCATCCATGTCAATGGCGGCTGGTACATGAGCTGATGAAGGGGGAAGTGGTGTGGGTGTATCGTCTTGGCCTATTCAATCAATGTCATCATTGGTCTGGTCAGATTGACTTGATCAACTATCACTAATCGATTACAATAACGACTTCTACTCAGTGAGGGGTGTATTTATGCAAAAGATAAATATCTACGATGCCAAGGCTCACTTTTCTCGTATAATCCAGGAAGTCGCACAAACGGGCGAATCAATAGTGATTGCCAAGAATGGTAGAGCAATGGTCAAGGTTAGTGCTTACGTTGAAGAGAAAATAAAGCGTAAATTAGGTTTTCTGAAAGGTAAGGGAACAATTCCTGATGATTTTGACAATATCAACAGGGAAGAAATCGGTGCTATGTTTGCAGGGAAGTATGATTGATGAGCTACCTTCTAGACACTAACATATTGTTGTTCATGGCTTATGCACCGAAAAAATTAAAGCGGCATGTTGCCAACATACTTGAAGATAGTGAAAACAGTCTTTTTTTCAGTGCCGGTAGTATTTGGGAAATTATTATAAAATGTGCGCTGAACAAGCCTGATTTTGATATTAATCCAGAAGAGTTAAGATTGGGTCTGTTTAACGCGGGTTGCATAGAGTTACCCATCAAAAGTGAACATGTTTTGAATGTTCAACAATTACCAGACAAGCTTCACAAGGATCCTTTTGATAGATTGCTGGTTGCTCAGGCGAATATCAATAAAATGGCTTTGATAACATCAGACGAAAAAATTATTGGTTCTGTTAATGGTTTTATTGAAATTATTGCCAACAGATGAGGCAACCCTACTGATAGGTGTAATTGTAGTTAGTTCTATTGTAAAAACGAGTGGCTATACGTTTTTTTCAATGCGCTTTTGGTGATAAGTAAATTATAATTAACGGTTGCAATGACTTACCATATCTTAATATGCTTATCATTATTATGTTTATAATGGAGCTAGCCAAGCTAAGAACGTTGATGCTCAGATAACACCACCAAAGCCGAGATCCAATGCTTAGACACTCTCTTTGAACTTGGCATGAGTGGGATCAGGTTCTCGACTAAGCCTGATGAGGTAAATATCTCCACATTTTTTTACCGATCCGGCAGCGGGCCATACCGGCATTTGCTTGAAAATCGGCGTTAAGGCGATTCTTTCATTATTATTCGGGATAGAAATATTTTCGTAACCCATCACTTTCATAAAGCTGACCATGCGCAAGATATTACCGTTGTCCCAGGAAAAGAAAGAACCCTGTAAAGACCCTGTGTTGGCCTTCGCATAAATCGTATTGATAGATTTGCTGCCGTAGATATCCATCTTCAATGGCGCGTTGCGATCAAAACTCCCGCTTAATTCACCGATTCTTCGATAAATATCCGCCGCCAGTAACCTATCATGAGATTGCACAATGGCAGCTGTCGCCATGTATTGCGATGTGAGGCCAAAAATTTTGATTTGCAATAGGGCGATGATAATCACGGACGCCGCCATTAACGACGTATGTCTAGCGGAGAGTAACAGCATACAGGAAAGCCAACTCACGTAAGCCAAAGCAATCAACGTGCGTAATGGCAAAGGTTCGCCGCCTGAGACAAAATGCAAGGCAAACGGGGCGATGAGCACACCCAACCATAACACCACGTTGACCGCTATTTGCCTGCGGCCGGCGCGAAGCACTACCAATGTCGCCAAGCCTATAACGACACCGTTTATTCCAAGATTGGCCCCATACCTGTTCGCATGACCCGAATACAAGGCAATTTGCTCTTTCCACACCAAACGCAGAACTTTGAACAATGATTCAAAAATACCTGGGTTGATGAAATGCGCTATATAACCGCTATCCGCGGCAATCAGATGTTGTGCAACTGCATTCATCGCAACGTACAAGACCAGCGCAAGCAATATCAGGAGCGACACGTTCAACAATAACTTTAAAATCGTTGTGCACGGGTTTTGGTTGGCGCCTTGGTTATGGAGATTTCTCGTTAATAAACTGCCAAAAGCGAAACAGATAAAGAGCAATAACAAGGATTGATAGGCGGCTATCGCACAGGCCAGCATGATAATTATCATGCTGTGTTTACGTAAAGCGCCGCGAAGGGGTGAGGCCAGACCGCGACTCTCTCCAAATAACATATAGGCGCTTAAGCTGATAAAAAATACGCCAATCGCCAGTGCCGCCGTATTGGCATGAAAAGCCGTAATAAGCCACCACATGGGAAATGCGCCAAAAACCGGATAAGCAAAATAGGTTTTCCAGCTCGTTTGCACGCCGTGCGCCCTTAGCAGCAATGCATAGGAAACGGCCAACAAAACGATCAATATCATATAAGGCGCAAAAGGCACCGCGGGTTGCGGCAAAATCCATTTTTCCACCAGATAAACCAACCAACGGTCTTGCCCCACCCAAACAGCGGGATCATGGCGAAGCGCGGCAAATTCATCGTCAATCGAAAATGAAAAATTGGTTAGAAAATAGCTATATAAAATTGCACCCAGCAAGCTTAAAAAACCGATTTCGCGCAAATTGAGTCCATCACGATGGACTCGCGCAATCGACGCGTCCAATCCGTTATCCAGGGAGCGTATTACTGAAAAAATTTTGTTTTTGAAATTCCCGGCTGGTGGGACTTTATCCATCACCGTCACAGTAATTATTCCTTGTCCTGTTCGCTTCAACTGTGTACTAAGACCGCATGGCGAAAAATGCATTTTGATAGGATATAGGTCATCGGAACCGTAATAACCATCGCCGCCAAAGGAGCCAAACGCACAGCAAAACCGATAACTGTTATCCATAACCAGATAACCAGCATATTTATAAGATATTGAACCAGGTAGACCAGCGGCAGCAAGATTAACGATTTCAGTCCTTGATGACATTTAAAAACATAAAAACGATTCATCAGATAGGCGAAGGCAAGACCGGCAAGATAGGACATCGTGTAACTGGCGTTATAGGGAAAATAGTGCAGTAGCAGTAAGTACATACTATAGGTCAGTGCGGTATTTATACCGCCCGAAATGGCAAATCGGGGAAAAGTCATATTCAACCCGCTGCTAGAATCTGTTATCGGTTGAGTGAGTGATACGGTCGTTTTTGCACAATGTCATGAACTCCTCATAATCTCGTATATAATCGGCGGAATCATATTCGTGCGAGGCAAATACCATTAATACGGCATCAGGCGAATAGCGATACTGAATACTCCAGATCATTGGGGGCAGGTAAACGCCCAGATGGGGAGCATCGAGAATAAATTCCTCCCGGTGATGACCGTCGTCAGCCACCACATGCACCGTGCCCTTCACCGTGACCAGGAATTGGTGGCAGACATGATGGGCATGTTCGCCCCGGGTTTGCGCAGTAGGCACATCGTAAATAAAAAAATAGCGCGCCGGCTTGAAAGGCACGGTCTGTTCGAACTGCCCTACCGACAAACTGCCGCGAATATCATTGATTTCATTCATATTGTGCAGAGTCACACCATGAACTGACGTGGCGCGTACCCCCCGGCTATCCTGAGAGGGAAAATTTTTCGATCCAGCCATAACGGGGGTGGCATCAACATAGCCGATGATCTTTGCCGGATTGCCGACGACAATCGCATTCGGCGGAATGGACCGGGTCACCACAGCGCCCGCCCCCACCATGGCGTGGGCGCCAATAGTCACGCCCGGCAGGACAGTGCTGTTCGCACCCAGCGAAGCGCCTTTACCGATCAGGGTACGGGCGAATTTTTGCGGATAAACTTTACTGCGGGGGAACGGGTCGTTGGTAAAGGTGACATTGGGTCCGATGAAAACATCATCTTCAATGGTAATGCCGTCCCACACCTGAACGCCGCATTTCACGGTCACCCGATCGCCAATCAGCACATCGTTTTCAATAAAAACATTATCACAAACATTACATTCACTGCCTAACTGGGCGCCCGGCAGAATATGCGCGAATGCCCAGATGCGCGAATCCTTGCCGATATTTTCCGATTCGCACAATGCATGGCTATGGACAAAAAAGCTTCTGGTGTTATTCATTGTTATCTCCAAAATCTTCAACCCGCATCGGAATCGCCAACGGCCGGTTTTTGGTATTTTCGTAGGCGCGCCATGCGTAGGAACCGACTGTCCCCAGGCCTAATAAAATCAAACCACCCAGGAAGGTAATTGTCAGCATGATCATCGCGTAGCCGGGTATCCTGATCTCGCCGTAAAGTTTGGCGATAAGCGTTAACGACCCAAGCAACACCGCCATCGCCGCGCCGAAAGCGCCGATTCTGGTCAGTAACCTGATGGGTAGATCGGTAAATGAGAAAATACTGTCCGTCAGGTAGTTAAGCTTTTTGCGCAAGGTCCAGGCTGATTTACCCTGTAACCGGGCCCGGCGGCGATAAGTCACAGTGGCGCGGCGATAACCCAGCCAGAATATCTGCGCTATCAGCGAGCTGTGCCGCTCTTCCAGGGACAGCAACTGGTCGCGAAAAACCCTGTTGCACGCAAACACATCGATGCCGCCCGGAGGAATTTCCGGTATGACGTAACGGCGATAAAGACGCCAGAAAATCATCGAGGCCATACGGCTGGCCCAGGGGTCCTGACGGCTCTCGCGCACGCCGACGACAACATCCACATCCCGCGCCAGCAGTACCTGATTCATCGCCAATATCAGTTCGGGCGGTTCTTGCAAGTCAGCCGCCATGACCGCATAACGATCGCCGTTGCCATATTGCAGCCCGATTCTGATGGCCATAAACGAGCCAAAATTCCGCGACAGCAGCACCAGCATTGATCGAAACGGCTGGGCGGGCAGTTCGCCGCGCAGTATTGGGTAGCAGCGATCAGGGCTGCCATCGACCACAAAAACCACTTCCAGCCTACCCTGTAAACGCCGATGCAGCCCGGCAACGGCCAGCAGCAGGTCCGGCAAATTATGCTCGTTGCGATAAACCGGGATGACCAAGGTCAACAAAGTGAAGTCTCCTGTGCGAAGTAAGCCGTGACCGCGGCAATCACGCGCTCCGTCTCCTTAACGGCCATGCCAGGGAAACAAGGTAAGGAAATCACGGTTTGGCAGGCCAGCTCCGTATGGGTCAGCGAGCCGGTAAATCTTGTTTGATACGCGGGCTGGAGATGATCGGCGATGGGATAGTGGCTATCCGTACTGATCAGCTTGTCTTTAAGCGCGGCCGCAAAAGCCGCCCGGTCTTTGACCCGGACGACATACAGATGACCAACATAGTCGAGACCGGTAGAGCAGGGCAATAGCAGGTCCAAGCCCGCAAACGCCGCGTTGTAACATTTGGCGATGCTGCGCCGTTGTTCGTTCCAGTCATCAAGATAGGGTAATTTCATACGCAGGATCGCGGCCTGTATTTCATCCATACGGCTGTTGCGCCCGCCGGCCATCGCCACGTGATATTTGCGCGACCAGCCGTACTGGCGCAACTGATGAATCCGCGTCGCAAGGGCGTCATTGTTGGTGAGAATGGCGCCGCCATCGCCCAAGGCGCCGAGATTTTTGGTGGGATAAAAACTAAAGCAGGCAAGGTCGCCAAAGCTACCCGCCTGCTGGTCTTTGCACTGTGCGCCATGGGCTTGCGCGCAATCTTCGATAACCGGTACGCCCGCCGTGGCGGCAAGGGCGATAATTTCAGCCATATTGGCAAGTTGGCCGTAAAGATGCGTGACCAGTATCGCTGCGATGTTTGTGTCAAGCAGCGCCGCCAACGCCTTGGGGCATAACGTCAATGTCACCGGGTCGACATCGACATAAGCCGGCCTGGCGCCGATGGCATGAATCGCGGCGCTGCCATAAAACCCGGCGTTGGCTACCGTCGCCACCCGCATACCCGGTTCAATGCCCAAGCCCCTCAGGGCCAGTTCCAACGCATCCGAGCCATTGGCCACGCTAATACAATGATCAACGCCGACATAATTCGCAAATGCTCGTTCAAAAGATTTCACCTCGTCGCCCAGAATATACCGATGGCTATTCAAAACGGCTGTTAACGGGGTAGTAAAATCGAGCCCGGCATTGGCTTTTTCCGCAGAAAACAGAGCGATATTTTGCATATAAGTTTTAAAAGTAAGTCCTTTTATCAATGGAGATAAGCCTAATCCATCATGTCGTGCCGTCACCGAATGATGGCGAACGGGCATTGGCGAGCTTATAACGTTTACTGGTTAATTATTTATTTCGTTTGAGGCCGGTGTTATTATTGCTGCGAATCGCCGTGCTTATTTACATCAAGGGTTAGTGGCCTGGATGAATTTAAATACTGTCTTATTATTTCCAGATTAATATTTTAGGTAATAATTTAATCAATTAAATTTATTGAGCAGTGAATGGTAGAGAATGCATTGATACGGGTATCCACCCAGGTGTTTATTGATAATCAGTAAAGGGAGTGACTTATGGTAAGGACAACGAGCGTGACCATTGGCGAACCGCTTGACGATTTCGTTAGCAGCTTGATTTCTAGTGGCCGCTACGGTTCAACAAGCGAAGTCATGCGTTCCGCGCTGCGTTTGCTAGAGCAGAAAAAATATCACACCGAGACTTTACGCAGGGCTTTAGAGAGCGGCGAGCGTAGTGGAGAGAGTGAATCGACATTACACGAAATTGCAGCCCGTAAAAAGCGGGAGCACAATGTATAAGTTTTCGAATTTTTCTGCTGAAGATTTCGGTAAAATATATGAATATACCCTGCTTAATTTCGGCGTTAAACAAGCCGATGAATATACGAATGAGAGGGAACCCTTTTTTGAAACACTAGCTAAAACTCCTCTTATGGGCTGTGAATATCCTGAAATAAAAACTGGCATTAGGCGTATGGATTATATACAGCATGCTATTTTTTATCGTGTTCGCGACCACGATATCTTAGTTATAAGAATTCTACATCATAAGATGGAACCGATGATTCATTTGATAGGCATTTGAATCAAATCGTGATTTTGATAAGTGGTTACATGTATGTAACTTACTTAGCAAGGGTGCCAAACCAAATCTACCCGCCTGTTGACCCTGGCGCTGTGCGCCATGGATTTGAACCAGTCTCCGCGGCGCAGCCTCTTCGAAATAGTGATTTAGCCAGAATAAATCGTTTAAACGGTTTCCCAGCCATCAACCTTGCTAGCCCGAAAAATCGCATCAATGAAAGCCTGATTTAAACGGGAGCTTTCCAGCGGCAGGACTTCTTTTTCCTTATTGGTGATTGAGCGGGCGAATGCTTCTACTTCAAGTCTGTACTGGCGGCTATCTTGGAAACGGTATATCACTGACTGTGTATGGTCACGGGTGGTAACTTCAATCTCCTCTGGTCCCCAGCAATTGGCGTTGAAAGGCGATTTGACTTCAATGAATCCGTTTTTGCCATGGAATACCATCATCTGACGCTCAGCCAATTGCGTCGAAACATAGAAACTGAGATCGAAACCGCCAAAGTCAGCCAGTACGGTAGAGTATGTATCGGTGCCATACCGGGGATCTCGTTCCAGCGTAGCCCGAACCCGAATAGGTTCCAAACCCGTGGAAAAGCGCGTTGCGATTGTGGGATACACACCTATATCCAACAGTCCGCCACCGCCAAGCTCAACAATGTTACGCATATCATTCGGGTTATCGTTAAAATAACAGAAGGCGCCCTGGACATGTTTTAACTCGCCGATTGCGCCGTTTGCCAATAGTTCGCGAACCTTATGCCAGACCGGCGAGTAAGTGATCATGAATGCTTCGGAGATAACAACATTGTATTTATCCCTGGCAGCGATCACATCGTCGATCTGCTGCGCATTCAACGCAATTGGCTTCTCGCACAAGACATGCTTACCCGCTTGTGCCGCTTTGATAGCCCACTCAATGTGATATGCCGTCGGCAGCGGGATATAGACTGCATCTATATCGTCACTTGATAACATCTCCTCATAGGAACCAAAAGCTTTTGGAATCAAGAAACGATCAGCCACGGCGCGAGCCCGAGCTAAATCACGACTGGCAATACCTTCTATGACGCAATTGTCCGCATCCAGAATGGCCGGAATGACATTGCGTTGCGCAATTGCGGCAGTAGATAAAATACCAAAACGTAACATGGAATATGTCCCCTTAACGTAAAAACACCTGTTATCCATTTTAAAACAATGAGTTAATGTCTATGTCACCGGTGCTAGAATTAATAATTCTATAATAGGGTACCTCAGAATTTTGCGAGCCAAGCTGCATACCAAGACCATACGTTAACTCTGCTTGGAATCCAGCCTCCGTTATTGACCCCGGCGCTTTTCTGGAAGGTCGTCGGCTGCGGTTGTAGACGTTTGAAATGCTTAAGTTAGCGAGGACGCATTAATAATCATTACTTATCGTGGGCGGGGGCGTTGGTAAACCCCTCTTATTATTTTGGCTAGGGTACTGTTAAATAATCATTCAGCATCATGATATGCCCGGCATCTTTTAACTTGCAGCTATGTTGGCTGCGCTTGCTCACCCCAGTCACTTAGTTATCCAAGCTCCTGGGGATTGATGAACCTCAATCCGGAGATTCACCCTTCAGGCCAGCGCAAACGCTGTTAAAATCTGTTCCAGACAGATTTGTCTCGAACTTGCCGCCTCGCTGCAATTTGAAAGCTATAGGTTATATATTTTCATTTGCTGTGCATCGATAGAACCGGGAGTAAGCATCTCTAATTGATTTTGCTTTTCAATCAAAGTGTAAAGAAGAAGTTCTCTGATATCTTCGTCAGGTATTTTATAAGCCGCATAAGCTAATGCTCTGCATTGGCAACTGACATCGTCAAAGGTAGCTTGTGTTGGGTCAAAAAGGTTTTCCATGGTCTAACACCTCTATTATTGGAGGTGCCGTATAGGGAGTAAACCGGACTGGGATTAAGTGCGGAGAACATTTACGGCGACCTACCGACGTTAACAGTTCATATGAACAGCATAAATGCTGACCGAATTGATCCTCATTGATAAATTGCAAACAGCGGGGATTACATTGTCATCAATGAATACTTTGAAAAGACACAATACAGAATAGATATCATGCCACTGTTAACGTAGAGAGTGAGATTTCCCAGCACCGCAAGAGAGTGTTTAGTGACTATAACGTATTGTCTTTCGGCAAATCAAGTAAAAAAACGTTGTTAAAATTATAGTTATTAATATTAATCATATGGTCATGAGTATTAATTTAACCACAAGCCACTCCTTTGTCTGCGCTTAAAATAATTCGTATTATCTTTTTTTTGAAATAAATTGACGATAAATAAGTGAGCTAGTACAGTGTTTTGCCAAATATTTCAATGCATTCATTCTGGTCCCGATTCTATGACGAACCATAACTCTGTGAAAATTGATTTGTGAGTTAATAAAGTTTAATCCTGAATATGAAAAAATCCTCAAGGAGTATTTAAAAAATTGCATGATAGGTTAGATTTCGCTATAGAAAATAGCATGAAGGCTAACGATTCTGCTTTTAAAGATGGTATTGATAACCCAAGTACTATGGTTCATGAACTCATGATTATTTTGTGTAAAATCAAAGACAGATTATGTCGTAACAAATTACAAATAGATAATCGCCTCTCAATTCAAAGATAACTTAGTCGGTTTCATTATGGCTTAAGTAAGCCCATTGAGTGAGGAATGAATATCAGATAATATCTTCCCTTACTCACTACCACCTATGGCGACAGCCATCCAAGTCCCCGTGATTGCAATGGATTATTTTAAGCACACGGGGAACTGCACAGGACACATCATCTTGAAGGCACTGGTTATTGTCGACATGCAAATGGAAATGCAGCATCGAATGGAGGCTGATCGAGATCATGTTAATCCCGAAGCGCCAGCCAGAATTGCTGAACTCGCTGCCACCTTTCGCGAGAAGGGATGGCCCGTTCTTCACATCAGACATATTGATGAAAACCCTCTATCGCCTTTTCATCCCGCCGCCCCCGGCTATGGTCCTATGCCATGCGCAGAAGCCCTTCTGAACGAGCCTGTTTTCCTGAAACGGACCTCATCGGGCTTTGCATCTACAGATTTGGCTGCCTATTTGCGTGGCAAAGGAATTAACAATTTGGTTGTGACCGGAGCAGTGGCGGGGTTCTGTGTCAACTCGACGGTGCGGGCAGGGGCCGACCTAGGCTTCAACATGACGGTTGTAAAGGATGCCGTGATCGGTTTCGGTATACCTTCGAAACACCTGTCGGCCCGCACGATCTTTGATGTGACAATGGCGCATCTCGAATCCGATTTCGCCAAGGTTATTGAAGCTTCGTCGGTGCTGGACGAATAGCTGAAGTGTCTGTGGCGTCCCGTATAGCGATCAACGTTGGAACTCTGGTTTAGAGCAAAACATCCTTTGTTCTAACTACAGATCGCCCCAAAGTAGATTGGCCGCCGTTGGCTTGCGTTTATGGTTTTGCGAATCGCCATCAAGAATTAGATGATATCGGTCCCGGTGTCGTATTCAAGACGACCGATTATCATTATGTCCTTTGGCTTCAGGTAACTAGTTAGTTTCTTCATGCATCAGCCATGCGCGTTTAGTGGCTAACAATCCAATCCGTACATTATACGGAAAGTAATGGCATTGCTTGAGAAATGATGTTACATTTTTAACCGTACAACGTACGGATCATGATGATGTCATGTATGCAAATTGATGATTTTCGATTTATTATACAAGTCAAATAGTTTTTATCAATTACGTAGCTGATAGAATTGATACTTAAACGTCGACTAAGGCCATTTAAATAAATATTGAGGAATGACTATGAATAGCGAAAGACTAATTTCACCACTATACGTGCAATTTAGACAAAGCTGACTTAGCGTTAAGGATAGCTTATTGATTTAATAAAATTATTTAATTGTATGTGGAAGGTTAAGTATGAGAACCGCCAATAGTCATAATACTTTGACTGCTAATTCTCTGGTTGTAACCAAAGATAAAGATGCGCGTTTGGAGCTTCGGACAAGCGTTGACATCAAAGAACAACTCCGCTTGGCAGCTACACTCGCTGGCGTTGATATGAGTTCATTTATTTTAATGGTTGCAACACAAAAGGCCCAAGAGTTGATTTATGCTGAACACCAACGGGTACTTAGCGAAGCTCAGTGGAATAAACTGAATGATGCTATCATGTCACCACGTCAACCTGGGGAGCAGTTGAAAGGGTTAATGCAAGGAAAGCCGAGATATGTCCGTCGATGAACAATTTTATGTCGTAAATTTCAGTGAAGAGGCAGTGATCAAAGGCAATAAGCAATTTTGTTGTGGCGATGCTGCGTTAGACCGTTATGTGAGAGATAATAATTTAAAGCGCCAGGCAAGCCGAGGTAATTTAAAAGCCATTCTATTGCTTGATTCGAAAGACAACTTGATTGGTTTTATTACAGCTAAAATAAATCAATTGAATAAGGAATGTATACCCAACAATATATTCCCTTACACGCTCCCTCCGATGGTGACCGTCATTCAAATCCCCATGATTGCAATAGACAACACGAAACAAAAGCAAGGATGGGGAACTGAATTGATGCGCGAAGCTTTTAGATATACCTTGGCGGCGGCAGAAGTTTTACCAGATATCAAAGGGATATCATTAGATGCCGTTCCTGATGCTGTGGAATATTACAAGTCTTTTGACTTCGTTTCCATCAGTGATCAACTGGATCATAATGGTAATATGCTTATGTTTCTTTCTATTGAAACATTAAAATTATCTACCAAAGTAACAGCAAAAGAAATTGCAGTATGATTTTGATGGGTGTAGATAGCTTCAGAATTAATTTGATAATTTCTGTTTCGGTACTCTATAAAAATACAAGGTGGTAAATTATTACCGCCTAATATAATTAGCCGCGATATACCATTGTATCGTTTAATGAATTAATTACATCATTGATGAATTTTTCATTTGTACTATTAAGTGCTTGGCTTTCATCAGATGAACTATTAAGGACAACTATGAATTTGTCTTTCAATCGCAGCAAAATTACAATTGCCAGGATAAGTATAACGCCACCGATGATTTTTCCTTCTATATGTGCTAAAACCAGTATCCCCAGTCCGATTAAAATTAGTATTATCGCAAATACTTTGCTCGCTTTAATCTGATGTTTTTCAACTGATGTGACGCCTTGCATGGCATAGGTTGTAGAACCTACACGAAATCTGGTATTAGTGACGCTAATGTTACCATTCGCGTAAAATCCTTTCTCCGCTTCTTTTTCAAACGCTCACAGGTTAGCTAGGCTTTGTCAATATTCAACGATATTTATGCATTTTTCACCACGATGCGACTGCGATAAGTCCGTCTCCGCTCTGTATGACGATTGCTGTGTCGCTCCAGCAAGAGTAATTTTTTTTACACCCACAATCAACCATCTGCTCATTTCGGCTGTCAAAAATGAGTCATCGACGGTCGTGACTTTTTCTGGTGAGACACTTTTGAGACACTCAAGGAAAACTGGGATTTAAGAAGTAAAGAAGGCACGTTGTAATTTATTGATTTATAATGCTTTTTTGGTGGCCCCTGCTGGACTTGAACCAGCGACCAAGCGATTATGAGTCGCCTGCTCTAACCAACTGAGCTAAGGGGCCAAGTGGGCGTTGATTATAGTGGATGCGCGTGGACAGATCCATAGGTTGCAACACTAGATGGCTGATTTATCGCCAATTACCCGTTATTATTATCTCATAACAACAAACAGTCTTTTTTTCGGGAGCCGGTAACATGATTGAGGATATTCTTTCCCCAGAATTACGGGTGGTGTTTTGCGGCATCAATCCCGGTTTGTCCAGTGCCCATAAGGGCTTGCATTTCGCCAACCCCAGTAATCGTTTCTGGAAAATCATTTTTCAGGCCGGTTTTACCGAAAGGCAATTGGGGCCTGAAGAAGCGCCCCAACTGCTGGCTAACGGCTGTGGTTTGACCGTGCTGGTTGAGCGGCCGACGACGGAAGCGTCGGAACTGACGCTGGGGGAGTATCGTGATGGCGGCAAGCGTTTGATTGAGAAGATTGAGCTTTATCAGCCTGACGCGTTGGCGGTATTGGGCAAACAGGCCTTTCGGCATGCGTTTCGGGCGCATGAGACCAATTGGGGCAAGCAGGCCCTGACTATCGGTAAAACCGCGATTTGGGTATTGCCCAATCCCAGCGGTCTTAATCGGATGAGTTACGGTACCTTGATCAAATCCTACCGCGAGCTGGAGAGGTCATTGGCGCCACGGGAGCCGCAAGCGCAATTAGCAACTCCGCAGTCATAAAAAAGCCCCGCTGATATCGCGGGGCTTTTAATCACTATCACAATCAATCACTATTACCGGTCAGGCGGCGCTGGTTATGCCCTGGAATCACACCTTTTCACGGAGTGATATCCAGGGATCGCCCATCGGCTTAATCGTCCAGGAAGCTGCGCAGCACTTCAGAACGGCTCGGATGACGCAGCTTGCGCAACGCCTTCGCTTCGATCTGACGGATACGTTCACGGGTAACGTCAAACTGTTTACCCACTTCTTCCAACGTGTGGTCGGTATTCATATCGATACCAAAACGCATACGCAGAACTTTTGCTTCACGGGCGGTTAAACCAGCCAACACGTCGTGGGTTGCCGAACGCAGGCTTTCCGACGTAGCGGAGTCCAGCGGCAACTCAAGCGTGGTATCTTCGATAAAATCACCTAAATGCGAATCTTCATCGTCGCCGATAGGCGTTTCCATGGAGATAGGTTCCTTGGCGATTTTCAGCACCTTGCGGATTTTATCTTCCGGCATCAACATCCGTTCCGCCAGCTCTTCAGGCGTGGGTTCGCGACCCATTTCCTGCAGCATCTGACGGGAGATGCGGTTAAGTTTATTGATAGTCTCAATCATATGCACCGGTATACGGATGGTGCGCGCCTGGTCGGCAATAGAACGCGTGATGGCCTGACGTATCCACCAAGTGGCATAGGTTGAGAACTTGTAACCGCGGCGGTATTCGAATTTATCGACCGCTTTCATCAAACCGATATTGCCTTCCTGAATCAAATCCAGGAATTGCAGACCGCGGTTGGTATATTTTTTGGCGATGGAGATCACCAGACGCAAGTTGGCTTCCACCATTTCTTTCTTGGCGCGGCGAGCTTTGGCTTCGCCGATGGACATCCGGCGATTGATGTCTTTCACTTGCTCGATGGTCAGACCGGTTTCTTCTTCGATCTGACGCAGTTTTTGCAGGTTGCGATGGACGTCTTCGTCCACTTCCTGCAATTTTTCCGACCAAGGCTTGTTCATGGCCCGTGCTGCTTTGAACCAGGCCTCACTGGTTTCGTTGCCGGAAAACAAAGTGACGAAGTTCTTCTTCGGCATTTTGCAAATTTCGACGCAGAGTTTCATGATCAAGCGTTCCTGGGTCCGCACGCGATCCATCATGGAACGCATGTTGTTCACCAGGTAGTCAAACTGCTTCGGCACCAGACGGAATTGTTTAAAGACTTCCGAAAGCTTCAGAATTTCTTCGAGCGAGCGAGCATGGCTGCGACCATTGGTTTTGATGACGTTGCGCGTGGCTTCGTACTGTTCGCGCAGTTCAACGAATTTCTGACGAGCCAGTTCAGGGTCGATGCTATTGTCGTCGTCGCTGCTGTCTTCGTCATCTTCGTCGTCGTCGTCATCATCGCTGGCCAGTTCTTCGGTGGTCAGCTCGGAACCGATATGGGTGGCGGTTGGCGCCATATCTTCTTCCGCGTTGGGATCCACAAAACCGGTGATCAGATCCGACAAGCGGGCTTCCCCGGCTTCGACGCGATCATATTGTTCCAACAGGTAGGTGATAGCCTCAGGATACTCCGCGACGGAGCATTGCACCTGATTGATCCCGTCCTCGATACGCTTGGCGATATCGATTTCACCTTCACGGGTTAACAGTTCCACCGTACCCATTTCACGCATGTACATGCGTACCGGATCAGTCGTGCGTCCGATTTCGGATTCGACACTCGAGAGCACTTGAGCAGCCGCTTCGGCCGCATCTTCGTCGGTGTCGGAGGTATTTTCCGCCAACAGGAGATCATCGGCATCGGGTGCTTCTTCCATCACCTGGATGCCCATGTCATTTATCATCTGGATGATGTCTTCGATCTGGTCGGAGTCGACGATATCCTCCGGCAGATGGTCATTGACCTCGGCAAAGGTCAAATAGCCTTGCTCCTTACCACGAGTGACAAGTAGCTTGAGCTGTGACTGCGGGTTTTGCTCCATAAGACGGTATCCACACTTCAGAGTAATTTCGGTGTTGGTCGGTGAAATTTCATCACCAACAAGAGATCAGGCCGTTATTTAACGCCGCAGCCCAATACGGCATCGCACAGGGCATTGCCCTGCCATTTATAGGCATTTAAGCCTCGTCATTCATTTTTTTTTGCCAGCGCTTGGTTCAAAGACCAAAGCTCTTTACGTTCCTCGGCGGTTAATCGATGCGTTCTGTCACGGGCGATTAACACTTCCTGACGTTGTTCAAGTATGGAGTCGTACAAGCTTGCCAGCGTATCGATAAATGTCTGTTCGACCATCTCATCAATGATCATGTGGTTCCAAGTTGCCAAGGTTTCAAGCTGCTGGCTGGATTTATTATCCCGATAATGCTCCAGCAACTGACCCGTGGTGATTCCCGGTTGCGCCTGACATGTTTGCACCAACTCGATAAACAATGATACGCCCGGCAGGTTTGCTTGCTCCAATCCCTGAATAGACGGGATTAATGCGCAAAGACGCGGGTTTTGCACCAACAACCCTATAAGTATACGCATGGTTGTGCGTTTTATCCGGGGTTGGGGCGAAATATTTGTATTTCCGCTGTGCTGCGGCAGCAGCTTTTCCAACTGGCTGTCGTCCAAAATGCCCAGTTTATTGCCTAATTGCTGGCGCAAGTACATACGCAATGTTTCTCCCGGCACTTGTCCAATCAGCGGCAGGGCCAACGTGCTTAATTTGGCGCGACCGTCGGGACTGCTCAAATCCACCTGCGGCAACAGCGTTTCGAATAAAAAGGACGAAAGCGGCATAGCCTTATCGACCAACCGCTCGAACGCTTCTTTGCCTATCTGGCGCACCAGCGTATCGGGATCTTCGCCGTCCGGCAAAAACATAAAACGCAACTGGCGGCCGTCGGTAAGATAGGGCAGCGCCGTTTCCAGCGCTCGCCAGGCAGCTTCCCGGCCGGCCCGGTCGCCATCGTAACAGCAAATTACCTGATCGGTGGCGCGGTATAATAACTGTATATGTTCAGCCGTGGTGGCGGTGCCCAGCGAAGCGACGGCATAATCGATGCCGAACTGCGCCAGCGCCACCACGTCCATATAACCTTCCACCACCAGCAACCGCGTCAGTTCGGGATGTTTCTGTTGCGCTTCATACAGGCCGTATAACTGGCGGCCTTTATGGAAAATTTCGGTTTCCGGCGAATTGAGGTATTTAGGCTGGCCTTCGCCCAGAATACGTCCGCCGAACGCGATGACCCGGCCACGCCGATCGCGAATAGGAAACATGGCCCGTTCGCGAAAACGATCATAAACCCGTCCTTGATCGTTAGTCACCAGCATTCCGGCATCGTTCAGTGCGCCGCGATCCTCCGCCGAACGGCCGAAACGCTGCAAAACATTATCCCAGCCGGCGGGGGCGTAACCGATGGCGAAATGCTTGATAACCTCGGCGCTTAATCCCCGTTGGGTCAAATAACGCTGCGCCGCCGCGGCGCTGTTCTGGTTTAGCGCCTGCATATAATAAGCGCTAAGTTGTTCCATGACCTGATAAAGGCTCTGACGCTGGTGACGTTCCTGTTGATTGGGACCGACGCCGGCTTCATAAGGAACTTCCAGACCATGCATGGTGGCCAGTTCTTCAATGGATTCGACAAATTCCAGCCGGTCGTAATTCATCAAAAAATCAATGGCGTTGCCATGCGCGCCGCAGCCGAAACAATGGTAGAACTGTTTCTCGCCATTAACGGTAAACGACGGGGTTTTTTCATGGTGGAACGGGCAGCACGCGTGATAGTTCTTGCCTTGCTTTTTCAGCTTCACACGGCCGTCAATCAAATCGATGATATCGGTGCGAGCCAGCAAGTCATTGATAAATACGCGTGGGATTCGTCCAGCCATAAGCCCTGTTTGGTTAGCCTATAAACGAGAACAAGCCGCGCAATCCTTTCGGATCGCACGGCCTTACGGTGTCGCAACAAAATGTCACTACCAAGTCTGCGGATTAATCACGCGGTTGGGGTTTTCGCCCCGAAATATCAATACAGACGAGTGCGGCGTGCGTTTTCGCGAGCCAATTTTTTTGCATGACGTTTTACAGCGGACGCTTTGGCGCGTTTACGTTCGGTAGTCGGTTTTTCATAGAACTCACGACGACGAACTTCGGCCAGAACACCTGCTTTTTCGCAGGAACGTTTGAAGCGACGTAACGCTACGTCGAACGGCTCGTTTTCACGTACTTTAATTACCGGCATGTAACTCTTACCTCGATAGAATTCGGATTCTGCTGCTGACCTGTTGTCAGCCATTTCAAAATGGTGCGGAATTTTACTTCAAGCATAGCTGCTTTGTAAAGCGCCACAGGAAATGATCTTGCCGGTGGGTGAGTCATTCACCGGGTATAATGATGATTTGAATGATTAATTATAGCGCAAAATGCTTTGAATTACTGCATTTTCCTGGCCTGCCGGATAAAAGTTATCCAATGCAGCGCCGGATTGGGCGACGCGGGATCTTAGCAAATGATCCGGGATCCCGCCAGTCGAGATTATGGTAGACTGTGCGTCGCTCAGAGTAGGGTGGAAAAGAAATTATGCGTGTATTGGGTATTGAGACGTCCTGTGATGAAACCGGCGTGGCCATTTATGATCAACACACCGGTCTGCTGGCCAACCAATTGTATAGCCAGGTGAAGCTGCATGCCGATTATGGCGGCGTGGTGCCTGAACTGGCCTCGCGGGATCATGTGCGTAAAACCGTGCCGTTGATCCAGGCGGCGTTGCGTGAAGCCGGAATGGGATCGAAGGATATCGACGGCGTCGCCTATACCGCCGGCCCAGGCCTGGTGGGCGCATTGATGGTGGGCGCCACCGTGGGGCGCGCGCTGGCCTATGCCTGGGAAGTGCCGGCTATTGCGGTGCATCATATGGAAGGGCATTTGCTGGCGCCGATGCTGGAGGCGAACCCGCCTGCGTTTCCCTTTATTGCGTTATTGGTGTCGGGCGGCCATACCCAGTTAATCAATGTGAAGGGTATCGGCCAGTATACCTTGCTGGGCGAGTCCATTGACGACGCCGCCGGCGAAGCGTTCGACAAGACCGCCAAGTTGCTGGGGCTTGATTATCCCGGCGGCCCGCGGTTATCCGAAATGGCGCGGCAAGGTACGGCCGGGCGTTTTACCTTTCCGCGGCCGATGACTGATCGTCCGGGCCTGGATTTCAGTTTTTCCGGGCTGAAAACCTTTGCCGCCAATACCGTGCGTTCCAACGGCGATGATGCCCAGACACGGTCGGACATCGCCCGGGCATTTGAGGATGCGGTGGTGGATACGCTGGCGATCAAGTGCCGGCGGGCGCTGGAGCAAACCGGGCTGAAACGGCTGGTGATCGCCGGTGGGGTGAGCGCCAATCGCACCCTGCGCGAACGTTTGGCCAGCATGATGCAAACACGCGGCGGCGAAGTTTTTTATGCCCGTACCGAGTTCTGTACCGACAATGGCGCCATGATCGCCTATGCCGGCATCATGCGGCTGCAAAGCGGGCTGGCTGGCGATTTGGCGATAACGGTGCGGCCGCGGTGGCCGCTGGCCGAACTGCCGGCGATATAAGCGGCTGACCTTTGCCGAATAAATGACCCGGGCCCTGGCGGTCCGTGTCGTTAGTATCTTATTAACCGATCTGCGCTGCGCCGTCGCGCCGTGTCCTCAGCCGCTTTCACTTCACTCTTTGTTGTTTCCCTGATGGCTGTTTTCCTGGTCGATTTCCAGATCTTTCTTTCTTTTGCGCCAAAGCCGGCTTTCCTGGCCGCGCCATAAGCGCTGGATATTGTCGTGATGCCGCAGCAGCACCAGGCATGACAGCATGGCGACCGGAAAGGTGAACTGCGGTTTAAACCACCAGACATAGAAGGGCGCGATTAACGCGCTGATGATGGCGCCAAGAGAAGAGTAACCGCTTAACAGCACAGTCAGCAGCCACGTACCGGCCATCAGCCCCGTCAAGTCCAGCCCGATAGGGGCGATGGCGCCGAACGCCGTGGCGACGCCTTTACCGCCCTGGAAATGAAAGAAAACCGGATAGATATGCCCGACACAGGCGGCAATGGCCACCAAACCGAGGTAAAAGGGCGGTATGCCCAGATGATAGGCCAGCCATACCGGCAACATCCCTTTTAAAACATCAAATATCATAACGCCGGCGGCGGCAATTCTGCCCCCGATGCGCAAGACATTGGTGGCGCCCGGATTGCCGGAGCCATGGGTGCGGGGGTCGGGCAGGCCGGCCAGCCTGCAGATCAGGACCGCGCTGGATATCGAGCCGCAAAGATAGGCGAAGATTATCATGCCGATCGCAATAGCATTCATAACCAAGTTCCATCCCGTAATCGTCGTTTTCAGGGTCTAGCTGTGGATAATACGCATATTCCATGCTAAGTGGTATCTGGCATTCACAAAAATCGAGTAAGGCATATGGACATAGTATTTATAAAAGCGTTAACGGTAATGGCGGTGATCGGCGTGTATGACTGGGAACAAAACCGCCGGCAAAAACTGGTGTTCGATATTGATATGGGCTGGGATAACCGGCCCGCGGCCCGCAGTGATCAGGTGGCGGATTGCCTGAGTTACGCCGATGTCAGCGAAGCTGTTCTCAACTTTGTTTCAGGCGGTCGCTTTGCTTTGGTTGAACGCGTGGCCGAGGATGTCGCCGATTTATTGCTTACGCGTTTCGCCATTCCCTGGGTGCGCATTAAAGTCAGCAAGCCTGGCGCGGTGCCGCAGGCTGAGAGCGTCGGGGTCATTATTGAGCGGCGTCTTTGAAAAGTCTGAAAACGCCGCTCGCTTAAGCTGAACTTCATGCAGTCGCCATTTCACTCACGTATGTTAGTTTTTCAGATTCTGATTTTTTGTTAAGCGGCAAGCAGGATACGAAAATAGCCGCTTTTTAATTGTCGATTGTGACGTGGGAAGAAAGTATGGCTGATCTGCATGAGTTGTTTATCGCATTGGTGTTGGGCGTGGTGGAAGGGCTGACCGAGTTTTTGCCGGTTTCGTCCACCGGGCATATGATTCTGGCCGGCACCTTGTTGGGTTTTACCGATGATAGGGCCAAAACGTTCGAAGTCATTATCCAATTGGGTTCTATCCTGGCGGTGATGGTGGTGTTCTGGCGGCGTTTGTTCGCTTTAATCGGTATTCATTTCGGCACGGTGAAACATGAGGGCGTCGGACCGGGGCGGCTGAGTTTGGCGCACATCATTCTGGGCATGATTCCGGCGGTGCTCATGGGGTCGCTGTTGCATGAACAGATCAAGGCGTTGTTTGAAGCGAAATATGTGATGTATGCGCTGGTGGCGGGCGGCGTGCTGCTGTTGGCCGGGGAATGGCTGAAACCCGCATTGCCCAAGGCGCAGGGAATCGATGACCTGACCCACCGGCAAGCTTTCCTGATCGGCTGCTTTCAGTGTTTGGCGCTGTGGCCGGGTTTCTCCCGTTCCGGCGCCACGATCAGCGGCGGCCTTCTGGTGGGCGTCAGCCGTTATGCGGCCTCGGAATTTTCATTTATCCTGGCGGTGCCGATGATGATCGGCGCTACCGCGCTGGACCTGTATAAAAGCCTGCCCTTTCTCGCCTGGCGGGATTTCCCCTTGTTCGCGGTGGGTTTTGTCACCGCCTTTGTGGTCGCCCTGCTGGCGATCAGATTTTTCCTGCAGATCATCAAACGCATATCCTTCATCCCTTTTGCCATTTACCGTTTCATTTTGGCGGCGGTGGTGTATCAGGTCATGATGTAGCGATTGATGATCGGCTGGTGGTCATTCCTCGATGATCAGGGTCTGTGTTCGTTCTTGTTGCTGCTTCCACTTCGCCAACGCGGCCAGGCGGCGCTGGCGTATTTCTTCACCGATGCCGGCGCCGGTAAACCCGGCGTCAATCACCTCGCGGTTAGTGATCGAGGCGGCAACCTTGAACGCGGCGCGCAGATAGTCGCCCTGCGGATAAGGATTGTTTTCAAAGCCGGTGCGGCCGCGAGCATCCGCTTCGCTGGCGATAATCAGCTGTTCCAGCCGTTCAGGCTTGCGCCAGACATCCATGGCGGTGAATAATTTCATCAACGTCTTGGGCGTCAGGCGCTCCACGGTATGGATCAAATCATGGTATTCGGCGATCATTTTCGCCAAATCCCGCATGTGATTCGGTACCCGCAGGCGCACGCTCAAGTTCTCCACCAGCTTGACCCCCGCCGGGCCGTGGCCGTGGTGGTGCGGCCATTGATCGCGCGGCGTCAGGCCTTTGCCCAGATCATGGCAAAGGGTGGCGAAACGTATGCTGACATCGGATGTTAACCGCGCCGCCACCGTCAGGGTCATTAGCGTATGGATGCCGCTGTCGATTTCCGGGTGCCATTTGGCCGGCGCCGGCACGCCGAACAAGCGATCAATTTCCGGGAATAAGGCCGCCAGCGCGCCGCAGTCGCGCAGAACCTGAAAATAGACCTGCGGGTTGCGGGTCGTCAGGGCGGTTTCGGTTTCCTGCCAGATGCGCTCCGCCGAGATAAGCGGCAATTCGCCGTTCTGGGTTATCCGCGTCATCAAGGCCAGCGTTTCGGGCGCAATGCGGAAATTCAGATGGGCAAAGCGCGCGGCAAAACGGGCGACCCGCAATACCCGCAACGGATCTTCGGTAAAAGCGGCCGAGACATGACGCAATAAGCGTTGTTCGATATCAAACCGACCGCCGAAGGGGTCGATCAGTTCGCCGTTTTCATCTTGCGCGATGGCATTGATGGTGAGGTCTCGGCGCAGCAAATCCTGCTCCAAGGTGACGTCCGGCGCCGAATAACAGGTGAAACCGGTATACCCTTGACCTGATTTCCGTTCGGTACGCGCCAATGCATACTCTTCGCGGGATTGCGGATGCAGGAATACGGGGAAATCCTTCCCTACCTGCTGATAACCCTCAGCAAGCATCTCGGCGGGCGAGGCGCCAACCACAACCCAATCTTTTTCATGTACCGCCAATCCTAATAAGCTATCGCGAACAGCGCCGCCGACCAGATATTTTTTCACAATCAACTCCTGACATTGTCGGTTTTGCCATCATGTCTTAATTGTAGTCTCATTCGCAATACTGTTTACCGCCCCGGGCGGAAAGCGTGATTGCCCGTGGCGAAGTAAGCGGGATTCAGTTCATCCAGCGCTTGTCTTTTCTGCGGCGCGGGATGATGTGGGGGAGCAGCAAGCCCAGGATTAACCCTATTCCGGCAACCCCGCCGCCGTAGACAAACCATTGCATAATGATGGTTCGCTGCTTATCGTCCACTTGCACCGCGACTGCTTCGGCTTTTTTCGTGGCGGCCGCAAGTTGATCGTTAAGAGACTGATTTTCTTTCCGTAAGCCGTTAATGGTACCATCGCTTTGCGCGACTTTCTTTTGCATATCGGCGGTGCGCTGATTCCAGCCGGCATCAATGGCGGCGAGCTTTTGGTTCAGGGTTTGCACCTGCTGCTCCAGAGCGGGAACCCTAACCCGCAAACTGGGCTGATCGCTTAATTGATCGAGCGGGATCCAGGCCGTGCGGCCTTTGCTATCCCGGATCTGGCCGTAATTCTTGTGGGTATCGGTACTGAGTAGCTGAACTTGTTCGCCGGAATTCAGCGTGCCGACAATCCTGAATTGGTTTCCCGGCCCACTATGACTGTAGGTAGAAAGGTCGTCGGAGATATATCGCGTTTCAGCGGCGCTCGTACTGGCGGCGAAACTCAATAACGCGAAGCAAAGAGGGCGTAATTTGTACCGTAATTTGTACATAGTTCCGTCGTTTTTTTAGCAATATGACTCGATAGTAGTGGGTTGAGTCTGACGAAGCAATGCCGGAACAAAAATGAGAAGACTCTGAGTGTGGGTAACCAATGGGCTTATTTGCGACCTCAATAGCGAATGACCAAAAAAATTGACATCAGCGGCGTCATTGGGCTTTTAAGGTGGTTAAATGCCGTGATATGACATGAAATAAACAGGTTATCTAACTAAAATTTGTGAAAAGTAATCATTTTGAATATGACTAAGCTTGTTCGGTTTAGTCATTAAGGCGATGATTGCGCTTTCCGACATGACGTCCCCGGCGGATGGGCAAGGGCATTGACGCCGCCGAACGTTATTCTGCAACGACGTTGTTAGCAACAACGTCATTTAGCAACGACGTCATTTAGCAACACGTCATTTAGCAACAATAGTGTGGCCGAATCTATGAGTGAAGAAATCGAAATAAAATTTATCGTTCATCCCGAGGCGGTATCCTCCCTGGCGGAAAGAGTTTCCAGCACCGGCGGTACCCATATAGCGCCGCAACGTTTAGTTAATATCTACTTTGAAACCGCGGGTCTTGATTTACGCCGCCATGGTATTGGTTTGCGGATACGCGGCAATGATGGCCATTATGAAATGACCGCCAAAACCGCCGGTAAAGTGATCAGCGGATTACATCAGCATCCCGAATATACGATCCCGATGTCCGAACCGAAACCGGATCTGAGCTTATTGCCGGCCGAGATATGGCCCGCGGGAACGTCCATCGACCAGTTGCAGCAGGCGCTTGCGCCCTGGTTTCGTACCGATTATCAGCGCGAAAAATGGCTGGTGACTTATCAGGCCAGCCAGATTGAAGTCGCCTTTGATCAGGGCGAGGTTGCGGCGGGCGAACTGAGCGAACCCATCTGTGAACTGGAGCTTGAATTGCTGCAAGGCAATACCGCAGACTTGATGGCGTTTGCCGAATCACTGGCGGCCGCGGGCGGATTGCGTATGGGCAGCCTGAGTAAAGCCGCGCGCGGCTATCAGCTTGCCGATGGCAACCCGAAGCAGGAACCCCGCGCTTTACCGCTGCTCAAGCCAGCCGCCAAAGCCACGGTTGAGGAGGGCTTTAGCGCGGCGTTGTCGCTGGCGTTGGAGCATTGGCAATATCATGAGGAACTTTGGCTGAAAAATAATGCTGCGGCCCGCGGAGCTATCCTGGTCGCCATTAACCTGATCCGCGAAATTTTTGTGGTGATGGGCAGCCTGATTCCGCGCAAAGCCACGGCCGATTTGCGCGGCCAACTGGCTGAGCTGGCGCCGCGCATCGCTCAGGATGGCAGCGATCCGCAAACCCTGTGTTATGACGCCGCTTATCTGCAATGCAAACTGTCGTTGACCTCATGGCTGATTTTGTCCGGGTGGCAAGGCAGCCTGGATGAAACAGCCCGCCGTAAGCTCAGTGGCTCGTTCAAACGTTTTTCGGATATCATGCTGTCCCGTTGCGCCGCCGAACTGAAAGTGGCATTCGGCCGGGTATTGTCACAGGAAGAATACCTCCAGCAATTGCCCCGCCTGGAACGCAGAATCATGGCCTTTCATTTGGTATCCGGCGCTTATCCCGCCAACAAGGCGTTATCGTATATTTTGCATTGGCAGGCGCTGGAACACGCTATTGCACACCCCGGCGTCAATGATGCGGAACATATGCGGCGCCAGGCGTTGGCGCAATCAGGTTTTTGGCGTAACCCTAATCAGGTCTGATAGTGGGAAAAATGACAATGACGTTGCCGCTGCCGCCTTCATTGCTGGCGCAGGTACAAGATATCGCGTCCAGACTGCCGCCGCCGGTGGAGCCGGATGCCGTGGCGGTGTTGGCGGGCAGCGATTTTATTGCGCAAGCGCTGATAGCCTACCCGGAATGGTACGAGGAAATACGCGAACGACCACCGACCGCCGATGAATGGCGGGAATATGCCGGGGCGCTGGCGCAACGACTGGCGGCGGCGACCGATGAACCGGGCCTGATGCGCGAGCTTCGGTTGTTCCGCCGCCGTACTCTGGCGCGTATCGGCTGGTCGCAGGCTTTGCAAACCAGCGCGACCGAACAGACCCTGACCCAGCTCAGTGAATTAGCCGAGGTATTGATTATCGCGGCGCGCGACTGGCTTTATCAGAGCTGTTGCCGCGAGTGGGGGACGCCCGTCAACGCACAGGGCGAAACGCAGCCGTTGCTGGTGCTGGGCATGGGTAAGCTCGGCGGCGGCGAACTGAATTTTTCTTCCGATATCGATTTGATTTTCGCTTATCCGGAAAGCGGCCGCACACAAGGCGGTCGCCGCGAGCTGGATAATGCGCAGTTTTTTACCCGCCTGGGGCAAAGGTTGATCAAGGCGCTGGATCAGTGTACCGCCGACGGATTTGTTTATCGTGTGGATATGCGGTTGCGTCCGTTTGGCGATAGCGGACCCCTGGTGCTGAGTTTTTCGGCGCTGGAAGATTATTATCAGGAACAAGGACGCGACTGGGAACGTTACGCCATGGTCAAGGCGCGATTGCTGGGCAACCACGCCGATAGCTATAGCCAGGATTTGCGCCAGATGTTGCGCCCTTTTGTCTTCCGGCGTTATATCGATTTCAGCGTCATCCAGTCTTTACGCAACATGAAGAATATGATCGCCCGTGAAGTCAGGCGTCGAGGTTTGAAAGACAACATCAAACTGGGCGCCGGCGGTATTCGCGAGATCGAGTTTATCATCCAGGTCTTTCAGTTGATTCGCGGCGGTCGTGAACCGCGATTGCGGAAACATACTTTATTGCCCACCCTGACGGCGATTGGCGAGCTGGGTTTGTTGATACCCGAGCATGTTGATCAACTCGGCCAGGCCTATTTGTACCTGCGTCGGCTGGAAAATCTCCTGCAAGCGATTAATGATGAACAAACCCAGACCTTGCCTGCGGACGAATTGAACAGAAGCCGTCTGGCCTATGGCATGCAGGCCGCCGATTGGCCGGCGCTGCGCCAGACGCTGGAAAAACATATGGGGGACGTGCGGTTCATTTTTAATGAATTGATCGGCGATGATGCCGCCGATCCCAAGGATCATGCCGATGGCGACCGTTATGGCGCCCTCTGGTTTGATCAGGGCGCAGGAGAAGATCCTGACGCGGAAATCTGGCCCGGCCAGCTGTCGGGTGGTCAGACGTTGCCCGCGCAGGTGGCTGACTTTCGCCGCGATGTCATGAAACGCACCATCGGACCGCGCGGGCGGGAAGTGCTGGATCAATTGATGCCCCGTTTGCTGGCGGAAATCTGTCCGCGTCAGGATGCGGATAATGCATTCGGTCGTCTGGCGCCCATATTGTTGAGTATCGTCTCGCGCACCACATACCTGGAACTCTTGGTGGAATATCCCGGGGCCCTGGTTCATCTGATTCGTCTTTGCGCCGCGTCGGAAATGATTGCCAGCCAGCTGGCGCGACATCCCCTGCTGCTGGATGAATTGCTTGATCCCGCCACCTTGTACAATCCGCTGGCGCCGGCAGCGTATGCCGATGAATTGCGCCAATATCTGATGCGGGTGCCCGACGAGGATGAGGAGCAGCAATTGGATGCGTTGCGGCAATTCAAACAGGCCCAGCAATTGCGCATCGCCGCCAGTGATATTACCGGCGTGTTGCCGGTGATGCGGGTCAGCGATCATCTAACCTATCTGGCCGAGGCCATGATAGCCGCAGTGGTGCGCCAAGCCTGGCGGACCATGGTGGCCCGCTACGGCCAGCCGGAACACCTGGAGCAGGGCGAACAGGGGTTTGCGGTGATTGGCTACGGTAAGCTGGGCGGTTGGGAACTGGGTTACGGTTCCGATCTTGATTTGGTCTTCTTGCATGATTGCCCGGCCGATGTCATGACCAGCGGCGAGCGTCGCATCGACGGCCGGCAGTTTTATTTGCGCCTGGTTCAGCGGGTTATGCATTTGTTCAGTACTAGGACCCCTTCCGGCATTTTGTATGAAGTGGATCCCCGATTGCGCCCTTCCGGCGCGGCCGGCCTGTTGGTGAGTACGCTGTCGGCGTTTGAGGATTATCAACTGCATGAGGCCTGGACCTGGGAGCATCAGGCGCTGGTGCGGGCGCGAATGGTTTATGGCGATCCGGCTTTAGGTCAGGGTTTCAGCGACATCCGGCGGACGGTGTTGTGCCTGGAACGGGAACCGGCGGCGTTGCGCGTCGACGTCAGCGGCATGCGCGGAAAGATGCGCCAGCATCTGGGCGGTAAACACAGCGGCATGTTTGATCTGAAAGCCGATGAAGGCGGCATCACCGATATTGAATTTCTGGCGCAATATCTGGTGTTGCGTTATGCCAGCGCGATACCCGAGTTAACCCGCTGGTCCGATAATGTCCGTATTTTTGAGCTGATGGCCCGGCACGGCATCCTCGAATCGGAGGATGCGCAGGCGCTAAGCCAGTCTTATATTACCTTGCGCGATGAAATTCACCATCTGGCATTACAGGCGCTTCCCGGCGTGGTGGCGGCGGACCGTTTCCCGCGCGAACGCGCCCTGGTCACTGCTTATTGGCGAAAATGGCTGGATTGACCTTCCCGGGCCGCAACGGATTTGTCGGCCCGGAGGAGAGCGATTTTTTTTACCCTGTGTTAATATCCCGCGCAATAAAATCGTTAAGTGTGGAGCGAACGGATGAAAGTAACGTTGCCTGATTTTAGCCGGGCGGGCGTGCTGGTGGTTGGCGATGTGATGCTGGATCGTTATTGGTATGGTCCGACTAACCGTATCTCGCCGGAAGCGCCGGTGCCGGTGGTGAAGGTTGAGACTACCGAAGAACGGCCCGGCGGCGCCGCCAACGTTGCCATGAATATCGCCGCGCTGGGCGCCGGTTCACGTTTGATCGGCCTGACCGGTATCGATGATGCCGCGCGCGCGCTGGGCAGCAAACTTGGCGATGTCAACGTTACGTGCGATTTTGTGGCGGTCGCCACGCATCCGACCATTACTAAATTGCGCATTCTGTCGCGCAACCAGCAATTGATCCGTCTGGATTTCGAGCAAGGATTTGATGGCGTTGATGCCGGGCCGATGCTGGAACGCATTAAGCTGGCGTTACCCGTCGCGGGCGCGCTGGTGCTGTCCGATTATGCCAAGGGCGCGCTGGCCCGGGTGGAAGAGATTATTCGTTTGGCGCGCGAGGCCGGGGTGCCGGTATTGGTCGATCCGAAAGGCACCGACTTCACCCGTTATCGCGGCGCCACCATGCTAACCCCTAATTTATCCGAATTTGAAGCGGTGGCGGGCCACTGCCGGGATGAGGACGAATTAGTGAGCCGGGGCATGAAGTTAATTGCCGATTATGATTTGTCGGCACTGCTGATAACCCGTTCGGAACAGGGTATGACATTGCTGCAGCCCGGCAAGGAGCCGCTGCATTTACCCACCCAGGCGCAGGAAGTGTATGACGTGACCGGCGCGGGCGACACGGTCATCGGCGTACTGGCCGCGGCGCTGGCGGCGGGCAATCCTCTGGAAGAGTGCTGTTTCCTGGCTAATGCCGCCGCCGGAGTGGTGGTGGGCAAGCTGGGCACCTCGACCGTCAGCCCCATCGAGCTGGAAAATGCGATCCGGGGCCGCGCCGATACCGGGTTTGGCATTATGAATCAAGCCGAGTTGCTGGAAGCGGTAGCACGGGCGCATCAGCGCGGCGAGAAAGTGGTTATGACCAATGGCGTGTTCGATATTCTCCATGCCGGTCATGTCAGTTATCTGGCCAATGCCCGCCGCTTGGGCGATCGGTTGATCGTGGCGGTTAACAGCGATGCCTCTACCCGCCGGTTGAAGGGGCCGAGCCGGCCGGTCAATCCCCTGGATCAGCGTATGATAGTCATCAGCGCGTTGGAAGCGGTGGATTGGGTGGTGCCGTTCGAGGAAGATACGCCGCAGCGCCTGATTGCCGAGGTCTTGCCGGATTTATTGGTGAAAGGCGGAGACTACCAGCCCCAGGAAATCGCCGGCAGCAAAGAAGTCTGGGCTAACGGCGGGGACGTGCGAGTACTTAACTTTGAAGACGGCTGTTCGACCACCAACATCATCAATATCATCAAGAATGGCAAACGGGATTAACAGCCTCGCCGTCAGATGATGATAAGCCCCGAGCAGAATGCTAGGGGCTTATCAGGTGACGGACACAGACCCGGTCAGCGGTTAAAGAGTCGGCGCGTCGTTGCCGCTGGTATTCGTTGCCGGCGGTTCGGGTGCGGGTTCGCTGTCCACGGTGGGCTTCGTCGCGGCGACCGGCATTGTTTCCAGCGCATTGATGCGCAATTCGAGCTGATTGAGTTTTTCCCGCGTGCGCAATAACACCTGTGTCTGTACATCAAACTCCTGGCGACTGATCAGGTCCATACGGCTGAATTGACTCTGCAACACCTGCCGGATTTTCTTTTCGACATCATCGCCCAGTTCACGTATGCCTTTTGGCAGCGACTCATGAATCTGACGGGCTAGCTGTTCAATTTTTTTTGTGTCGATCATCGGTGGGTTCCCAAACGCATAAGGTATAGGTAAGTGTAATGCCTGTTCATCCGATAAGAAACTAAAAGCGCTATCCAGAAACTTAACCAACATTACACCCTTCATAATTTAGCACTTTCCCTTTTGCTGTTATTGCCCTGCGAATTCATTGGCGTTATAGTGTTTTTGCTTATTCTCAGGGCGGGGTGTAACTCCCCACCGGCGGTAAACCTCTGTAATGTCTACATAGGAAGCCCGCGAGCGCTCGAATTTTTGGTTGATTCGAGGTCAGCAGATCCGGTGAAATTCCGGGGCCGACGGTTAAAGTCCGGATGGGAGAGAGTAACGGCTCACAATGAGTTTTCAGCTCATCGCGTTATTTTTCCAGCCTTTTATGGCTCGCTCCTAAGTCCGCCCTGGTTCTGGTAATCCATATAATTTATGAGGTTTTATTTACCATGAATCAGACGTTATTTTCCGAATTCGGTACGCCAATGGAACGCGTGGAAAACGCACTGGCAGCTTTGCGCCAGGGTCGCGGCGTATTGGTACTTGATAACGAAGATCGTGAAAACGAAGGCGACATGATTTTTGCCGCCGAGAACATGACCGTAGAACAAATGGCGTTGGCGATTCGTCACGGCAGCGGCATTGTTTGTCTCTGCCTGACGGAAGAACGGCGGTTACAGCTGAATTTGCCCATGATGGTTGAACACAATTCCAGTCATTACCAGACTGCATTCACTGTGACCATTGAAGCGGCCGAAGGGGTGACTACCGGCGTTTCCGCCGCTGATCGGTTGACCACCATCCGCGCGGCTATCAAAGACAACGCCAAACCGAGCGACCTCAATCATCCAGGGCATGTATTTCCGTTGCGCGCACAACCGGGCGGCGTATTCACTCGCGGCGGCCATACCGAAGCCAGTATCGATTTGGTGACGCTGGCCGGTCTTAAACCGATGGGCGTGTTATGCGAAGTCACCAATGAAGACGGCAGCATGGCCCATGCGCCGGAAATTATCGTCTTTGCCAGGCAGCACGCTATGCCGGTAGTGACCATTGAAGACCTGGTGTCTTACCGCCGGTCATTGACCCAGCAGGCCAGCTAAGGTTAAACCAGTCTGCATGGCTGTTTTAACGGTCATGCAGGCTTGGACGTCCCCTTCTCGCTCATCCCCGTTTTTTAGCCAGCAACGTCGCAAATCTCAGTTTTATCCGGTTACCCTCGGCGTCGGTTTTATGCAGTTCGCCCGGGTCCTCATTGTACTTGATGATGTCCCAATCGCGATAATATTGCTTTAACTGGCCCGGCCCGAAAGTAAAGGGGAAGGGAATCGGGCAAGGGAAGTCCTCGGTCGACATGGCGGCGACGATCAGGTTCAGCCCGCCCGGCAACGTGCTTTGCCGCATATTGTCTATCAGGCGTTCGATGCAGTTGGCTGGCAGGAACATCATCACCACGGTAGAGAGAATAAAATCATAGGCTCCGGTGATGGTTTGCTCGCTGATATCCAGCACCGATGCGCTGATATTGCTTCGTTGCTCGGTCGTGATGATGTCATTGAGCGCGGCGATGCTTTGCGGATTTTTATCATAAGCGGTGACATCAAAGCCGAGCAGATTGAGATATAACGCGTTGCGCCCCCCGCCACAGCCCAAATCCAATGCTTTACCGGGCGAAAGATAGCGAACCGCGTTGATGACCTCCGAATGGGTGCGGGTGAGTTCGTATTTCAGGTGATAAAAGTCTTCCGGTTGGCAATAAAACGCCAATTGACAGACGATATCCGCGGAATACGCGGCGATACGATGCCATTGTTGTGGTTCAACCATGGGCGGTTGCCGTTCGACGGAATATTCCGCGCTATTGATGACGGCGTCGTGCTCGTCCAGCAGGGCGAATGTCAGGGTGCCCTGTAAAATCGTCAATTTGGCCCAAACGCCTTCTTTGGTGTTATGCCGTTGCTGAAAGCCGGCGGGATGGTCTCGCTTTGCCAGATCGGCATGGTTTTATAACAGTGCATTTGCGGCTCCATTACTGTGTTCCCAGTTGACGTAACAGTGAAAAAGCTTCCCGCATACGCGCTTCCCCGGCGATAAAAGCCTGTAGGCGTTGCTGATCGTCCCAGCCCTTGGCCATCATGCCGCGAGAATCGAAATTGATTTGCCATTGCAGATCGTCGCGCTGGGTTTGCCCGGCCAGATGCAGCGGCAACTCGGGCGTTTTGACTTTTATCAGCATGGGCGTCAGCGTCAGTCTGGCATTCTCCCCCAGCAGATTTTTAGCCAATACCGCGGCGCTCAGTTGTATGGGCTGCAAAAACGGCAAGATTCTGCCATTGATCTCCGCGCAATCCCCCAAGGCAAAGATTGAGGGATCGCTACTGCATAAGCGATCATCCACTTTAATGCCTCTGGCGGTGGCTAGCCCTGCTGCCGATGCCATGGCGGTGTCGGGCTTCAGCCCGATAGCGGCGATAGCCGTATCCACTTCCAGCGTTCTACCGCGCGGCAGCGTGGCCACAATCCCCGAAGTAGTCTGGTAAAGACCTAACAGGTCTGAGTTGAGCACCAACTCTACGCCCAATTGTATCAAACGATGCTGTAAGCGCGCGCTGACTTCGGCGGGCATCAGGGCGGCCAGAATACTGGCGGCTTTATCCACCAGCGTGACCTGTTTGCCCGCGCGGGCCAGATCCATCGCCAGTTCGGTGCCAATCAGGCCTGCGCCCAACAATAATACTCGTTTCGCCTGGCGCAGTTGCGATTCTATCCGGCGATATTCCTGCTGGCTATTCAACGTCAGCAACAATTGACGGCCTTCGATGTTCGGCAATACAGCCTCGGCGCCGGTCGCCAGAACCAGCCGCCGGTACGAATAGGCCTGATCCTGGCAAAAAACGCGCCGTGCGGCGGCATCGATACGGTTGACCCGCGAATGGCTATGGATGACCACCCGGTATTGTTCGGCAAATTGCGCGGCGGTCATGCGCGTCAAGTCATCCGCGCTTTGCCGCAGGCTGATCACGTGGCTCAGCTCCGGCTTGTTGTATTCGTCGCAGCTATCGTCGGCGATCATTCTGATAGGCAGCGTTTCATCGAGTTTGCGCAGATTTTTGACCAATTGCCGGGCGGCGAAGCCGGAGCCGATAATAATAATATCCTCATTCATATCGCCGCCTTATTTCAACTCATCGAAAACATCTTTGCCCAGACCGCATTCTGGGCACAAAAACGTATCGGGAACCTGAGACCAGGGCGTGCCCGGCGCAACGTCCTGCATCGGTTCGCCGATGGCGGGATCGTAAAGCCACTGGCAAACGCTGCATTGCATGACCCGTTTATCGGCCGCGCATGTTGCGGCAACCGGCTCGGCGAACGGCAATCCGCTATTCACTGCGGGCTTCGGCGCGCAGGGTTCGTCCACGGCAGACGCCGGCGTGGAAGATAGTTTGATGGGTTCAAGCGGATGCAACGCCCATTGACGGGCGATTTCCCGTCCGTGCTCGCGACAGACCGCCAATGCCTCGCCATCGGGGCGCCATTTCAGTTTGAGCGCCAGCGTGGTCTCGAAACCGGCATCCATCAAACGCGTTTGCACCCGATCCACCGCGCCGCCGTTCCAGCCGTAACTGCCGAAAGCGGAAGCTTTTTTATCGCGAAAACGCAAGCCGGTCAGTTCTTCCAGTAGGGCGGCCACTTTTGGCATCATGACATTATTCATGGTGGATGAGCCGGCCAATATGCCTTTTGAGCGGAAGACCTGCGTTAGAATTTCGTTTTTATCATGGCGCGCCACGTTGTAGATTTTTACCGCGACGCCGGGGTCGGCTTCATTGATGCCCTGAGCGATGGCATCGGCCATCATACGGGTATTATTGGACATGGTGTCATAGAAGATCGTGATGCGATCTTCCTGATAACTGTCCGCCCATTGCAGGTATTTGCGGACGATCTGCGTCGGATCATCGCGCCAGATCACGCCATGGGAAGTGGCGATCATCGATAACGGTAAATTGAACCCGAGAATTTCATTGATTTTGGCGGTGACCAACCGGCTGAACGGCGTCAGGATATTGGCGTAGTACCGTTGGCATTGTTCGAAGAGTTCATTCTGATCGACTTCGTCGTTATACAGGTGCTCATCGCAATAATGCTGACCAAATGCGTCATTACTGAATAATACCGCATCGCCGCTGAGATATGTCATCATGCTGTCCGGCCAGTGCAGCATGGGTGTTTCAACAAAAATCAGTTGTTTACCATGGCCAATATCCAGCGTATCGCCGGTTTTCACCGTGTGAAAATTCCACTCGGGATGGTGGTGGTGTCCGTTAATGGAATCAATGGCATTTACGGTGCAATAGATGGGCGTCGTTGGAATTCGCGCCATCAGGGCGCTCAAGGCGCCGGCATGATCTTCCTCCGCATGGTTAATGATGATGTAATCGATATCGTCCAGATTGATGGTTGCGGCGAGATTATCAACAAATTCACTACTGAATTTATGATCCACCGTATCAATCAGAACGTTTTTCTCCTCGCGGATCAGGTAGCTGTTGTAACTGCTGCCTTTAAGCGTTTTATACTCGGTCCCGTGGAAGTCTCTGACTTCCCAATCCCGTTGCCCAACCCAAGAGATAGAATTTTTAACCTGCACAGCCATGCCAATGTCCTTTCAATAAGTCTTGATGGATAGATACATAGACATAGTGCAGGACGCGTGCCAATAGTTATCATACTGATAATAATTGATATTTTATGTTTATAATGTTTAAGCGACATAGGTGGGTCTATGTCTTTTTGATATTATTAATGTCATAATGACAAAAGAAATACGCTGTGTCAGCCGGTCGCCTCATAGTCCAGAAACTGTTCCTGTAAACCAAGCGGGCCAATCAAGCAGCCAATAGAGCAAGGGAAACTTTTATGTCGTTGTCCATGGAAAGCCTTAGTCAGATTGCGGTTGAATTGCAGTCGGGGATATCGGGGCAAGATCGTTTTCAGCGCCTGATAAACAGCCTGCGCAGCGTCTTGGGCTGTGATGCTTCGGCGTTGCTGAGTTATGAGCAGCGCATGTTTCGTCCTTTGGCCACCGACGGCTTATCTCCCGATGTTTTAGGCCGCCGGTTCCATCTGGCCGAACATCCTCGGCTGGAAGCCATCGCCCGCGCCGGCGATGTGGTCCGTTTTCCCGCCGACAGTCAATTGCCGGACCCCTACGACGGTTTGATTCCCGGTCATGAACAGTTTAAGGTCCATGCCTGTATCGGCCTGCCCTTGTTTGCCGATCAAAACCTGATTGGCGCATTAACCCTGGATGGCATGGATCCGCATCAACTGGACCATTTCAGCGATGAAGAGCTGCGATTGGTGGCCGCGCTGTCCGCGGTGGCGCTCAGTAACGCCCTGCTGGTGGAACGGCTGGAAAAGCAGGTTATCGCGCCCATCGCCAGCGGTAACCTATCCGTTGCCGGCGATAGCGATGAGATGATTGGTTTGTCGCCGGTAATGCAGCAGCTCAAGAAAGAAATCGATATTGTGGCGAACTCCGATCTTAATGTGTTGATCACCGGCGAAACGGGCGTGGGTAAAGAGCTGGTGGCCAGAGCGATCCATAGGGGATCGCCGCGGGCGGCCAATGCGCTGGTCTATCTCAATTGCGCGGCGTTACCGGAGTCGGTGGCCGAGAGCGAGTTATTCGGGCATGTCAAAGGCGCGTTTACCGGCGCGATTCATCACCGTATCGGCAAATTCGAACTGGCGAATAACGGAACGTTGTTTTTGGATGAGGTTGGCGAGTTATCGCTGACGTTACAGGCAAAATTGCTGCGGGTTTTGCAATATGGCGATGTTCAACGGGTCGGCGACGATCGGGTTTTGCGTGTCGATGTGCGGGTGTTGGCCGCGACCAATCGGGTATTGAAAGATGCGGTGGTGGCCGGTCAGTTTCGCGCCGATCTTTTTCATCGCCTGAGTGTTTTCCCATTGCATGTGCCGCCGCTGCGGGAACGGCAGCCGGATATCGCTTTACTGGCCGGTTATTTTTGCGAGCGCAGCCGGATCAAGCTGGCGCTCAGCCGGGTTGTCCTCGCCGCCCCGACGCTGGCGTTATTAACCGCCAGCCCTTGGCCTGGCAATGTGCGGGAGCTGGAACATGCCATTTACCGCGCCACGGTATTGGCCCGCGCGGAACAAGGCGGCGGTGAAATTGTGCTGCAAACGCAACATTTTCAACTGGACGCGGCGGCGCCTTTGGTCAGCCCGCCTGCCTTGCCGGACACTTTCACGCCGACAGTGGGTCTGCGACAGGCGACCGATGACTATCAGCGGCAACTGATCAGCGCAACGCTGGCGCTCTGCGGCCGGAACTGGTCGGATTGCGCCCGGCGATTGGGACTCGATCCCGGCAATTTGCATCGGCTGGCGAAACGGTTGGCGGTAAAATGATCGCTGTTCAAATTTTTTGAAGGTCTTTATCACGCTTCTCCGAGTTCATTCCTTGACCGAAACGCGTAAATTAACGCTCATGCAGAGCAAACTGCGCCAAGATGATTAAGGAACGATGATGAGTATATCCCGGATGCCCGCATTATTTCTCGGCCATGGCAGCCCGATGAATGTGGTGGAAGATAACCCGTATAGCCGGAGCTGGCAGCAATTAGGACTGACACTCCCGCGTCCGCAAGCGATTTTGGCCATTTCCGCCCATTGGTATACGCGCGGCACCTGTGTGACCGCCATGAAAAATCCGCGCACCATCCATGATTTCGGCGGTTTTCCCCAGGACTTGTTCGATATTGAGTATCCTGCGCCCGGTTCGCCGGCGCTGGCGGCAGAGATTGTGCAATTGCTGGCGCCGACGACGGTCATTGCTGATGAATCCGACTGGGGGTTTGATCATGGATCCTGGGGCGTGGTGAAAAAAATGTACCCGGCGGCGGATATCCCCATGGTGCAATTGAGTATCGACGGCACAGCCGATGCGGAAACTCATTTTCAGTTGGGCCGCAAATTGTCGGCGCTGAGAGACCGGGGCGTGATGATCATTGCCAGCGGCAATGTGGTGCATAATTTACGCATGGTGCGCTGGCAAGAATCCGCCGCGCCCTATCCCTGGGCGCAGTCATTCAATCAATTTGTGCGCGACAATATCAACTGGCGCGGCGATGGCCGGCATCCTTTGGTGGATTATCAGCAGCACGAAGGCGCGGCTTTATCCATTCCGACGCCGGAACATTACCTGCCGTTGCTGTATATCCTTGGCTGCCGGCATGATGAGGAAACCGCCGCCATCACCATCGACGGTATTGAAATGGCTTCATTAAGCATGCTGTCGTTGCAGGTGGGGTAACGGGCGGTGGTCCGCGGCTACCCCGCCTGTTGCTGAGGAAAGGCGACTTAATCCAGAATGATATGCGGATAGAAGCGCGAAGAGTCCTGCGTAATGCGTTCGCGGTCCTCACGAATGCCGATGCCGCAAGGCTTTTCCCCCACCAGCCAGCTGCCGATGAGGGCATAGCTGTCGCCAAAACGCGGCAGTGGCCAATATTGTTGAACAATGGCGCCTTCTTCGCCGTAAGGCCCTTCCACGCGCGCGGTTTCCTCGCCGTTTTCCATAATACGGATATTGGCGCCCTCGCGGGAAAACAGCGGTTTTATCACATAACTTTCCATAGGCGGCGCATTATCTTCGCAGAAATAGGCCGGCAACAAGTTGGGATGACCAGGAAACATTTTCCACAGCATGGGCAATAAGGCTTTATTGGAGAGAATGCTTTTCCATGCGGGTTCCAGCCAGCGAACCCCGGCATCTTCCAGCTTGGTGGAGAAGATTTCTCTTAGCATAAACTCCCAGGGATAGAGTTTGAACATGCTGCTGATGACCTGATCCGCCATATCGGTGAATTGGCCTTTTTCACCCAGGCCAATCTGATCGATAAACAGAAACTCATTAGCCAGCCCGGCTTCCGACGCGCAATCTTGCAGATATTGCACCGTCCCGCGATCCTCGTCGGTGTCCTGGCAACAGGTGAAGTGCAGCAATCCGACGCCATGGCGTTCAGCCAGTTCCTTAAAGCGCGCAATCAAGTTTTCCTGCAGGTTGTTGAATTGATCACTGTGCGGCGGCAACAGACCGGCTTGCACCTGATCTTCCAGCCAGAGCCATTGGAATAACGCCGTTTCGAACAGCGAGGTCGGCGTATCGGCATTGTTCTCCAGCAGCTTGGGCGCTTGCCGGCCATCATAGACCAAATCAAGACGGGAATAGAGCGAGGGCTGCCGGTTGTGCCAGGATTGCCGGACAAACTGCCAGGTATGTTTCGGAATACGGAACTTGTCCATCAGCGCATCGCTGGCCACGACCTTTTCCACCACTTGCAGACACATGCCGTGCAGTTGGGCGGTGACCTCTTCCAAGTGGTTTATCTGCGCTAGCGTGAATTGATAATAGGCGTCTTCGCACCAGTAAGGCTCGCCGTGTAAAGTATGAAAATCAAAGCCATACTCCGCGGCCTTGGCGCGCCAGTCCGGACGTTCGCTCAGCGTCACTCGTTTCATGAATCAGCCGCCCATGCTGCGGCGCGGCATAGCGGCGCTGGCGCGCGGCATGGCGGCGCTCTGCCGGGCCACGCTCTCGCCGAAGCCGCCGCGCGTCACCGTATGGGTGGTGGCAGGCTTCGGGGCCATCGCGGTCTTCGGCACATTCATGGTGCGACCGGCGGTGGCCGGGCCATAATTGCGGCCGCTGGCATCCACAAACTTGCCGTTGGCCGGACTGCCGGGCGCGCGGGAGGTGAACAGCGGCTGTTGGGAATAGCCGCCGTTCATCATGCGTCCCATCATATAACCGGCCATCAGCGGCATCCAGAAACTGCCGCCGGCCTGCGACCCGGCCGCCATTCCCGCCTGGGCCGGCGCCTGGGTGCATTGATCTTCGCCGAATTCGGCGACGCAATCGGCGCGGGAAGCGAATTTGGGCGCGGTTTTTTCCGCCTGTTGCAGCGCATTATGATAAGCCGCCGAACATTGTTCGCGCATGGAAGGATTAGCGCGGGAACAATCATCGCTGTTCTGATACAAAGTTACATTTTGATCACTTTTTTCACAGCCGGCCAGAACGAACACCGCCCCGACCGCCAGTGCAAGCGGCGCCAAACGGTACACCCGCCAACGCTTGCGAAAACCGGCATGATTAATGTTAGGTGTCCTTTTCATTAATTTCCTGTTTTATTAATAGGTTAACTTTTATCTCGCTCTATCCTCCCTAGCATAGGATATAAACGGCGAAATAAGAAGCATAGGCGGCGTGTCGGAAACATATTTACATATTTATACATAATTACAGTTTACGAACGCATGCCGATTGAGTGTTTGCGGACGCGACTATCGGGAGGGTATACGGCCCGATGAATTCGGGCCAAATGAGGGGGGATAAAACGCTTTATCAGGCGGGCTCAGCCCCGCCGGCCACTATTACGGATTCAGCAGGGAACCCGTTTTGGCGGTAGCGGACGCGGAATGTCTGCTGCGCGAGGCGCGCGCGGGCTGATTCTGCGTCAGATCCTGCTGGGCGGTAGTGTCTTGTTTGGCATTTTCCGGCGCCACCTGTTCAGGGCTGGTGGCAATTGGCTGGCCCAGCGACGCGTTTAATGTTTGCAAGTCGCTTTCATTCAACGTGCCAAGCGCTGATTTCAGATCTAATTGGTTTATCACATAAGTATAACGCGCACTGGATAAATTGCGTTTTGCGTCATAAAGCGTGGTGGTGGCATCCAATACATCGACAATGGTTCGGGTGCCCACTTCATAACCGGCCTGGGAAGCATCCAATGAGCTTTGCGCCGAGATAACCGCTTGGCGATAGGCTGAGATGCTGCTGATGGCCGCCGAAATATTATTAAAGGCCGAACGGACTGTCAGTACCACGCTGCGGTGCGCGCTTTCCAACTGTTCGCTGGCGCCGACAAAGTTAAATTGCGCCTGTTTCACCTGCGACGTCACCGAACCGCCGGAGTAAATCGGCACGTTTAGAGTTAGACCTATGCTATTTTCGCCAGTATGGGAATTCACGGTATTGGGATTACTCACAGTGGCTGAACCGTTATACTCGGTATCGTTCAGTCCAGAGGACGCGGTCAGGCCCAAGGTGGGATAGTGGCCGGTTTCGGCCAGACGGATTTGTTCACGGGCCAGATCCTGCGACAAACGCGCCCCCAACAGGCTCAGGTTGCGCATCTCGGATTGTTTCAATAACGCGTTGATAGGTTGCGGCGGCTCGGTGTTGAAACGATCGATATTGAGCGCGGCCAATTGCGGGTAGTAGGTGCCGCTGACCTGCCGCAAACTTTCCAGCGCATTATCCACCGCGTTGCGGGCCGCAACTTCGGCGGCCAATACGGTGTCGTACTGAGCGCGGGCATTCTGCACATCGGTAATCGCCACCAGGCCGACATTAAAGCGTTGAGTGGTTTGATCCAGTTCCCGATAGATGGACTGTTTTTGCGCCTCGGTGTAAGAAAGCGAGTCTATGGCGCTTAATACGTTAAAATAAGCGGTGGCGGTATTGAGGATCAAGGTCTGTTCGGCGGTCTGGTAGGTCACATCCTGAATGCCGGCCGTTTTTTCCTGCAAGGTCAGTGCGCGCCATTTGGACATGTCGAAAATGGTTTGAGTGAGTTCCAGAGCAGCGCTGGTCGCGTTGGAATTAATATTATTAGCGCCGCGAAAACCACTGTTATAACCATACGTTGCCCCAAGTCCGAGCTGCGGCAACAAAGAACTGCGTGATTCGTTGATTTTTTCGAATGCCGCGTCGCGGTTGGCAGCAGACTGGCGAAGGTCCGGATTCGATAATCGCGCCTGCTGATAAACTTGTAGCAGATTTTCTGCCTGACTTATCGAACTGAAACCAGCAAGGCTCAATCCGATAAGAAGGGGGAGCAGTTTCTTCATTTGCATTCCTTTTGATACAGCAAAATTGCTATGGTAGCGCTGTCGACAGATCAATATCGTCCGATTCTATCAGAGGCAGCCGGACAAATGAGGTGGCTATTAGTGCCATCTTATCTTCGTATCACAAAATCTATCACAAACGAATAGTTTTGCGGCAAAGTGATTGCCCGGCGCTGCCGAAATCCAAGATTATACAGCTAAGAGGTCGTTAAAATGGCATTAACCAAATCTACCCCCGTTACATTCGGTAAGGAAGATGTAGAAATTATTGCACGTGATAAACTTTACCAAGGTTTTTTTTCTTTGGAGCTTTATCGGTTTCGTCATCGCCTGTTTAATGGCGCTATGAGTGGTGAAGTGACCCGCGAAATTCTTGAACGCGGCGATGCCGTGGTGATGCTTCCTTACGACCCGATACGTGACGAAGTCGTATTATTGGAACAAATTCGTATTGCCTCTTATGATAGAAGCCCGACCCCATGGCTGTTGGAGCTGGTAGCCGGTATGATCGAGCCTGGCGAAAGTCTGGAACACGTGGCGCGCCGGGAGTCGATGGAAGAAGCCGGTCTGGTCGTCAGACGTTGCAAACCAATGCTAAGCTATTTAGCGAGCCCCGGCGGCACCAGCGAACGTTTGACCATCATGGCGGGCGAGGTGGACGCCGGTCTGGCGGAAGGTCTCCATGGATTGGCGGAAGAAAACGAAGATATCCGTCTTCACGTGGTCAGCCGCGCGCAGGCCTATCAATGGGTTGAGGATGGCGTTATCGACAATGGGGCTTCTGTCATTGCCCTGCAATGGCTGGCTTTACATCATGAAGTATTGAGAAAAGAGTGGGCGGATCAATGAGTAAGCGCTATACCCCTGATTTTCCTGAAATGATGCGCCTTTGCGAAGTTAACTTTGCCCAATTGCGGCGGTTATTGCCGCGCGGCAATGAAGTGGGCGAGACCATCGCCTATCAGGTGAATGACGCGCAATACCGCCTGACCATTCTTGAGGCCACCCGATATACCACGCTGGTGCAAATTATCCAGATCGAGCCGCTGGCGAGTTTCTGGAGCCTGCCATCCATGGCCGTCCGGCTGTATCACGACGCCATGGTTGCGGAAGTGTGTTCCAGTCAGCAGATCTATCGTTTCAAGGCAAGGTATGATTACCCTAATAAAAAGTTACATCAACGTGACGAAAAACATCAAATCAACCAGTTCCTTGCGGATTGGCTACGCTACTGTTTAGCGTATGGGGCGATGGCGATTCCAGCTTGCTAGTCAGATTCTAATAACCAAGGATACCCTTTGGAAAGCCTGTTGACATTTCCTGTGGCGGATGGGGCCATAATCAGGATATTACAAATCACAGACACTCATTTGTTTGCCGATGAGGACGGGGCGCTGCTTGGGGTGAACACCTACCGTAGCTTTTGCGCGGTTCTGGATGCGGTTGAATCGGAACAGCATAGCTATGATTTGGTGGTTGCGACAGGGGATTTGGCACAGGATCATTCCTTAGAAGCCTATCAGCATTTTGCCAAAGGCATCTCGCGACTGCCGGCGCCTTGCGTGTGGTTACCGGGCAATCATGATTTCCAGCCGGCGATGGTGAAAGCCCTGGAAGAATGCGGGATCTCGCCTTCCAAACAAATCTATTTCGGCGACCACTGGCAATTGATTTTGCTTGATAGCCAGGTGTTCGGCGTGCCCCATGGCGAACTAAGCGAATACCAGCTGGAATGGCTGGAAAAGTGCCTGAGCGCTCAACCGGAACGCAATACCTTGCTGTTGCTGCATCACCATCCGTCCGCGTCGGGTTGCATCTGGCTTGATCAGCACAGCTTGCGCAATGCCCATATGCTGTCGGCGGTCCTGGAAAATTATCCCAGAGTCAGGGCGTTGTTATGCGGACACATCCATCAGGAACTTGATTTGGTCTGGCAAGGCCGGCGCGTTTTGGCGACGCCGTCCACCTGCGTGCAATTCAAGCCGCACTGCACCAACTTCACCATTGATTCCGTTGCGCCGGGGTGGCGATATATCGATTTGTATCCGGACGGGCGGGTTGAAACCGAAGTTCATCGGTTAACGGGTGATCAATATCTGCCTGATACAGACTCGGAAGGCTATTAATGGCCATTTTGCTTTATCTGCATGGATTCAACAGCTCTCCCCAGTCCGCCAAGGCGACCGCCCTCAAAGCCTGGATGGGGCAACATTATCCCGCGATTGAGATGATTGTGCCGCAATTGCCGGTATATCCCGCCGAAACCGCGGAGTTGCTTGAGAAACTGCTGATGGCGCGCGCCGGCGAAACGCTGGGTATTGTCGGCTCGTCCCTGGGCGGTTATTATGCCACCTGGTTATCGCAGTCGTTTATGTTACCCGCCGTGCTGGTCAATCCGGCGGTGCGTCCTTATGACCTGCTCACCAAATTTCTTGGCCTCAATGAGAATCCCTACACCGGCCGGCAATATGTGCTAGAGTCTCGCCATGTTCATGATCTGAAGTTGATGCGGATCGAAAAGTTGCTGTCGCCGGATCTTATCTGGCTATTGCAACAAACGGGCGACGAGGTCCTCGATTACCGTCAGGCGCAGGCGTATTACGCTCACTGTCACCAAACCGTGGAACCGGGCGGGAATCATGCTTTCACCGGATTTGAACACTATTTTTCCCCTATTGTGGATTTCCTCGGCCTGACCGCTGTTTAAGCCTGCCGGACAGTCTGCCGCGTGAATAAATCTTTCCGATCCGGTGCCCTTTGCGGTAGGCTCTCCAACAATTTGTCACGAAATACGATTAAGCCATGACACAATCAAGCTATAACGCCGATGCGATAGAAGTGCTCAGCGGGTTGGAACCGGTTCGCCGCCGTCCGGGTATGTATACCGATACCTCGCGGCCCAACCATCTGGGACAGGAAGTCATTGATAACAGTATCGACGAGGCGCTGGCCGGTTATGCCCGGCGTATCGAAGTTATCCTTTATGACGATCAATCCCTGGAAGTCATTGATGACGGGCGGGGCATGCCGGTGGACATTCATCCTGACGAGGGCGTGCCGGCGGTTGAGCTGATCATGTGCCGTCTTCATGCCGGCGGGAAATTTTCCAACAAGAATTATCAATTTTCCGGTGGCCTGCATGGGGTCGGCATATCGGTGGTCAATGCCCTTTCCAGCCGGGTGGATGTACTGGTGCGCCGCGACGGGAATATCTACGGCATCGCCTTCGAGAATGGCGATAAAGTGGAAGATCTGTCGATAAAAGGCACCGGTCCCAAGCGCAGCACCGGCACCAGCGTGCATTTTTGGCCCGACCCGCAGTTCTTCGATAGCCCGCGGTTTTCAGCCTCGCGGCTGACGCATTTGCTGAAAGCGAAAGCGGTGCTCTGCCCCGGCGTGGAAATTATTTTCAAGGATCAGGTTAACAACACCGAACAACGCTGGTGTTATGAATCGGGTTTGACCGATTATCTCAATCAGGCGATCAACGGTCTGATAACACTGCCGGATGCGCCGTTCGTCGGTTCTTTCGCCAGCGAGACCGATACGGTGGATTGGGCGTTGCTCTGGCTGCCCGAGGGCGGTGAGCTGTTAACCGAGAGTTACGTCAACCTGATCCCCACCCCGCAGGGGGGAACCCATGTTAACGGGCTGCGGCAAGGGCTGTTGGACGCCATGCGCGAATTTTGCGAATACCGCAATATTCTGCCGCGCGGCGTTAAATTGTCGGCGGAGGATATCTGGGAACGCTGCACCTACGTCTTGTCGGTGAAAATGCAGGACCCGCAATTCGCCGGCCAAACCAAAGAGCGTCTCTCGTCAAGACACTGCGCCGCCGTTGTATCCGGTGTGGTCAAGGACGCCTTTAGTCTTTGGCTGAACCAGAATATCCAGATAGCGGAACAATTGGCTGAACTGGCCGTCGCCAGCGCCCAGCGGCGTTTGCGCGCATCGAAAAAAGTGGTGCGCAAAAAACTCACCAGCGGTCCGGCCTTGCCGGGTAAACTGGCTGACTGCACCGCACAAGACCTGGCCCGTACCGAACTTTTCCTGGTGGAAGGCGATTCGGCCGGCGGTTCGGCCAAACAGGCGCGCGATCGCGAATACCAGGCCATCATGCCGCTCAAGGGCAAGATTCTCAATACCTGGGAAGTGTCATCCGATGAAGTGCTGGCATCACAGGAAGTCCATGATATTTCCGTGGCTATCGGCATCGATCCCGACAGCGACGATCTCAGCCAGTTGCGTTACGGCAAGATTTGTATCCTGGCGGACGCCGACTCGGACGGCTTGCATATCGCCACGTTATTGTGCGCCTTGTTCGTCCGCCATTTCCGCTCGGTCGTAAAAGGCGGCCATATCTACGTCGCCATGCCGCCGCTTTATCGTATCGACCTGGGCAAAGAGGTTTTTTATGCTTTGGACGAGGACGAAAAAGCCGGCGTGCTGGAACAGCTCAAGCGCAAGAAAGGCACGCCTAACGTGCAACGGTTCAAGGGATTGGGCGAGATGAATCCGCTGCAATTACGGGAAACCACTCTTGATCCCAATACGCGTCGTTTGGTGCAGTTAACCATCAATGACGAAAATGTCGATCAAACGCTGACTATCATGGACATGTTATTAGCCAAGAAACGTTCTGAAGATCGGCGTAATTGGCTGCAGGAAAAAGGCGGCGAAGTCCAAATAGAAGTATAAAACGTTTGCTGTTCGTCGCATTGTTATCCCCCTTATTCTGCGATAATACCCCTCTGGCCGGCGATCTTGCGCCGGCTTGTTTTGTTGTTGCGGCTTGATAGTATCTTCGTTCCCTTTCCCGATTAATTCCCTTCTTTTTTTTTCGTAAACCTCGCCATGTATGCTAACGGGCTGTTGCTGATACATTGCCTCAATGTTAGTATTTGGCTATCAAGACATATAGACGGTTACACGGCTAAATTTCCTCCCCCCCGATCTTAAAGATGGCTTATTTCAGGAGCAAGGCGACTTATGGCAGTGAATCAGCAATTAACCGAACTGGTGAACGCATGTCATTGGATCGGAGCAAAAGACTGGTGTCCGGCGACCGGCGGTAACATGTCGGTACGACTTGATGGGCAGCGGTGTTTGATCAGTGAATCAGGCCAGGACAAAGGCAGTTTGACCGAACAACAGTTTTTGACGGTGGACATCGTGACTCAGCAAGCGGCTGATTCGCGTCTACCGTCGGCTGAAACCGGTTTGCATACGCTGATTTATCGGCGTTATCCGGCGGTGGGCGCCATATTGCATACTCATTCGGTGAATGCCACCGTGCTTTCACGCGTTGAACCCGGCCATACCCTGAAGCTGGACGGGTATGAGATGCAAAAATCCTTAACCGGCGTGCATAGCCACCAAACCGGGGTAGATATTGCGATTTTTGATAATGACCAGGATATTGCCCGTCTGGCGGAGCAGGTGGCGATCCGCGATGAGGCGCAGGGTTTGACCTACGGTTTCTTGGTGCGCGGCCACGGACTTTATTGCTGGGGACGGGATGTTAAAGAGGCCAGACGGCATTTGGAAGGACTGGAATTTCTCTTTCAGTGCGAATGGCAACGCCGCCTGTTGGAGGCAAAATGATCAAGGCCATCGTAACCGATATCGAAGGAACCACCAGCGATATCCATTTTGTCCAGCAGGTGCTGTTTCCCTACGTTCGTGAACGGTTGGCGCTGTTTTTGCGCCAATATGAACGGCAGCCGGAAGTCGCGGCGGCGCTGGCGGAATTGCGCCTCGAAATCGTACAACCCGCTGCCACGACCGAAGGATTGATCGCCACTCTGTTCGACTTTATGGATGAGGACCGTAAATCCACCGCGCTGAAGGCGCTGCAAGGCATGATTTGGCGCGAGGGCTATCAGCAGGGAGACTTTCAGGGGCATCTTTACCCCGATGTCGCGCCGCAACTGGCCCTTTGGCGCCAGCAAGGGATTGCGCTTTACGTCTATTCATCCGGATCGGTCGAAGCGCAGCAACTGCTGTTTGGCTACAGCGAGGCCGGCGATTTACGACCGTTGTTCAACGGTTATTTCGATACCCGGATCGGGGCTAAGCGGAAAACGGAATCTTACCGCGCCATTGCCGGGCAGTTGCAGTTGCCCTCGTCTGAAATAGTTTTTTTATCAGATAGTTATCAAGAGCTCGACGCCGCCAGAGCTGCCGGCTGGCAAACGTGCCGATTGGTCCGCGACGAAGATGAATCGCCTCATTGGCATCCGCAGGTTAACCGTTTTGACCAGATCAATTTACAGGAGCTAGCCTTATGAGCGCATTAACCGTTTTTACCGATACCAAGGCCGGGCAACCCGTATGGCAAAGCCGGGATGCCGATGCAATCCGCCAACAATTGGACGCCGTTGGGGTAAGATTCGAACGTTGGCAAGCCAATAGCAAGCTGAGCGCCAACCCTCAGCCAGCGGAGGTGATTGCCGCCTATCAGCACGCCATCGACCGTCTGGTGGCGGAAAAAGGCTTCCAAAGCTGGGACGTCATCAGCATGCGCGCCGATCATCCGCAACGCGAAGAATTGCGGCAAAAATTTTTAGCGGAACATACCCATAAGGAAGATGAAGTGCGTTTCTTTGTGGAAGGCGCCGGTCTGTTTTGCCTGCATATCTCCGGAAAAATCATGCAGATTCTGTGCGAAAAAAATGATTTGATCTCGGTGCCGGCTGGTACGCCCCATTGGTTTGACATGGGGCCGGAGCCGCATTTCACCGCAATACGCCTATTCAATAATCCCGAAGGCTGGATTGCCAACTTCACCGGCGATGACATCGCGGATAAATATCCGCGCCTGGAGAACTGACGGTCGCGATAGTGTGTCCTCAAGCCAGCGGGCGCTGAAAAATACCTGCCGCCGCCTGTTCAGGCGTCACTATGCCGGTATCCAATACCCAGGCGCTGATTAAGGCGGCGGGCGTGACATCGAACGCGGGGTTGTAAACTTCAGCGTTTTCCGGCGCCCATTGGCAATTGCCGAAACCGCCGGCAACGCCGGTGACTTCGCTGGCGTCCCGCTGTTCTATGGGAATCGCGTCGCCATTGACGCAGGTGGCGTCATGGGTGGTGTGCGGCGCGGCGACATAAAACGGTATGCCATGATACCGCGCCAATACCGCCAGACTGTAAGTGCCGATCTTATTCGCCACATCGCCATTGGCGGCGATGCGATCCGCCCCCACCCAGATGGCGTCCACCTCGCCGCGCGCCATCAAGCCGGCGGCCATGGCATCGCAGATCAGGGTACAGGGAATGGCCAGTTCTCCCAGCTCCCAGGCGGTAAGCCGCGCGCCCTGCAACAAGGGCCGGGTTTCATCCACCCAGACGCGGCGTACGTTGCCTTGCCGGTGCGCGTGGCGTATCACACCCAACGCGGTGCCGATACCGGCGGTGGCCAAACCCCCGGTGTTGCAATGGGTCAGCAGGCGACTGTCCGGGCCTACCAGCGTTGCGCCATGGGCCGCTATGGCGTCGCACAGCGCCCGATCCTCCTCCAGCAGCCGCAGCGCTTCCCGCACCATGGCATCGTGATACTCTGTTTGCGCCAGGGCCAGGCGCATTCTGCCCAGATTATTCATCAGATTAACGGCGGTCGGCCGCGCCGCCAGTAAATTCGTCAGGGCGCACAGCAACGCCGGACGATCCATGCCCTGTTGCGCCAGCAACGCCAGCAGCAGGCTGGCGGATAAACCAATGAGCGGCGCGCCCCGAACCCGCAGCGCCCGGATATGTTGCACCAGTTCGTCGACGGTGACGGCCGGACACCAGTTTTTATGCTGCGGCAGCGCCTGCTGATCCAAAATCCATAATTGGTTGTCCTGGATCCGAAGGCTGGTGGTGTTAATATTCTGCATCGGTTGTTAAGTCCTTTTGGTTATTGCATCTAAAAGGTTATTCTGCCAACATGACGTAAAGATGTATAGACGTCTAAACGCATTTATCGAGGTGCATTTTATTATTGAGGTAAAAAATGTCCGCTTACCACACACTCTCCGCCGCTGATGCTGTTGATTACGCCCGCCGTTATGCCGGGTTGGACGACCCCGAGGTATTGGTCAACGCCGAGGAGGTCGGTGACGGCAACCTTAACCTGGTCTTTAAAATCCTCGATAAACAGGGTGTCAGCCGGGTTATCGTCAAGCAGGCCTTGCCCTATGTCCGTTGTGTCGGCGAATCCTGGCCGTTGACGCTGGATCGCGCCCGCATCGAGGCGGAAACCCTGCTGATCCATGGTCATTATTGCCCGCAATACACCGTTAAGATCCTGCACCACAATCCCGTAATGGCGGTCATGATACAGGAGGATCTTTCCGATCATGCCATCTGGCGGCGTGAACTGCTGCGCGGCCATGAATATCCCCATGCCGCGCGGCAACTGGGTGAATATCTGGCCCAAACGCTGTTTCACAGCTCGGATTTTTATCAGCATCCGCAACGGAAAAAGGCCGAAGTCGCCCGATTCAGCAACCCGGAAATGTGTCAGATCACCGAGGATCTGTTTTTTACCGATCCATATATCGATCATGAGCGTAATGCTTTTGAACCGGCGCTAAACGAAGCGGCGATCGCGTTGCGGACCGACCATTCCCTTAAACTGGCGGTGGCCGCGCTTAAACATCGCTTTTTCACCAAAGCCGAGGCGCTGTTGCACGGCGATATTCATAGCGGTTCAATTTTCGTGAGCGCCAATCAGTTGAAAGTGATTGATGCGGAATTCGGGTTTTATGGGCCCATCGGTTTTGATGTCGGCACCGCCATCGGCAATTTGTTGCTGAATTATTGCGGATTACCGGGTTTATTGGGTATACGTGAAGCGGCGGCGGGGCGCGAACGTCGTTTACAGGAAATCCGCCGGTTATGGCAGTCTTTCGCGGAGGGTTTCCAGGCACTGGCTGCGGAAAAGACCCGGGATATCGCCTTGGCCGAGCCGGATTACGCCAGGCAGTTTTTGCGGCAGGTGTGGACCGATGCCTTGGGGTTTTGCGGTACTGAATTGATTCGTCGCACTATCGGTCTGGCGCATGTCGCCGATCTGGACCAGGTGGCCGATGCCGATATGCGCCATGAATGCCAGCGCAATGCATTGAATCTGGGAAGAATGCTCATCCTGGCGGCAGCGCATATCGAAGACGACGCCGCATTGATCGCCCGCGTCCGGCAAACCTGCTGATACCGGTTCGGGGCGATAGCCACGCCCCGGCTATCCAAACCACTATCTTCTTCTATACTCCATATACTGGGTATTCCAGGCATCTTGCAAGCCGTTGGCGCGTTGACTGCGTTTGTATCTGTATATAAGAAGGAAAAAAAATGAAAATATTTCTCTGGATCATCGCCATTATCTTTATTGTCGGGTTGCTTACCCTTACCGGCGTATTCAAACTGATTTTCTAAAACGGTCCAATCCATGGACCGGCTGCGACCCGATTATCCTTGATATTCAATAATCGATAAGCCGCCATTATAATCAGTGGCGTATAAAATACCGTTGGCGTCGGCAAACACATCGCATGACTGAATAACGCGGGGGCGTCCAGGCCGCTTATCCATCATGTATGCCGGCGCCGCCGGCACCAAGGCCCCGGTTTCCTGTGGATGATAAGGATCGCTGATATCGTATGCGCGTACGCCGGCATTCTGATAAGTGGCGAAAATCAGGGTTGAACTGACGAAGCCGCCGGGCCGGTTCTCATGCAGATTATGCGGGCCGAAATGCGAGCCTTTGCCGACATAATCCGTTTCGGCCGGTTGCGGAAAAGTGGCGATGCTCACCGGGTTGTCCGGGCTGCGTATATCAAATACCCAGATGAATTTTTCCCCGTCCTGCTGTTGGTCCAGCACGGCTTCATCCAGCACGATCAGCAAATTGCGATCCGGCAAAGGCAACGCGGTATGCGTACCGCCGCCAAACGGCGGACTCCAGTTGCGGTGGCTGATCAGGGTAGGCTGGGTGCGATCGGTGACATCCAGCAGGGTCAACCCGCCGTCACGCCAACTGCCGTAGGCGGTATTGCCGCTGATGATGGCATGATGGAGGGCATAACGCTGTCCCTCCGGCCAGTTGGGTTGCTCGCCGCCGGCGGTGTGCATGCCCGGCAGCCAGTAACGTCCCGCCACCGCCGGTTTGGCCGGATCGGCCAAATCAATGGTCAGAAAGATATAATCGCTGAAACCATCCAATAACGCCGAGACATAAGCCCAGCGTCCGCCCACATACCAGATACGATGTATACCGATGCCATCGAGCGACAAAAAACTGATTTCGCGCGGCCGGTCCGGCGTTGAAATGTCGAATATTCGCAAACCGGCGCTCCAGCCACGGTTTGCCGGCTTATCACTCACGGTTTCCGACACCGAGCGGGTGTAATACACTTTTTCGTCGGCGAAACGGGCATCGGCGAATAAATCGCGGGCATTGACCACCAGCAAGAGATTGTCATGAACCTGCAGATGCACATTCCAGGTTCCGGGCGGGGCCGCGATAAAACCGGCCGGTTTAGGGCTGGTCGGGTCGCGAACATCTATAATCGAGACACCCTGCGAAACCATATGACCAATATAGGCATAACCGCGGTGCACCATGATTTGTACGCCGTCAGCTTTGCCGCCTTGATCGCTGTGGCCGATCAGCCGCATATTGCGGCTGTAGTCCGGCTTAGGCAAAAACTGGGAAGCCATGTGCTATACCTTCTTTTATTTACCGCCGTGCGCGGCTTCAAGAGTGGCGAACCAAGGCGCGACAAAATCATCCGTCTGACCCCAACCCGGTATGATTTTCGCCAGCGAGGCCATATTAACCGGTCCTGGCTGGCTGACCAGCAAGGCTTGCGGGATGGCGGCGGCGTGAAAATCATAGGTGGCCGGGGTGGCTTCGCCGGCAATTTTATAGGCTACCAGGCGTAGGTTGATTTCGCCGATAAGCTTCGGGTCCACCGCCACGCTGACTTTCCACGGGCTATCCGCTTCGCGCATCAACTGTAAATCCTGATTGGAGATGTCGATGCTGTAAAGTTTGATTTCGGTACGGCCATTTTCTTTCAGCGCCTTATAAGCGCCCTGACTAAACGCATCCCAGCTTCCCCAGATAGCATCGATTTTGCCTTTGGGGTACTTTGCCAGCACCGCGCCCAGTTTATTGGCGGTATCGCCCTGGACATCGGATGAAACCGCGCCGATGGATTCCAATTCATGGATGCCGGGGTTGGCGCGCAACAAATCCCGATAGACTGTTTGACGCCGTTCCATCGGCGGGAATCCCGCGACCCATAGCTTGATGATATTGGCATGACCGTTAAAATCTTTGATCAATTGGCCAAAAGAGGCGTTGGTCAACGATGCGTCATCCTGCTGGGTTACGGTCACGCCAGGCACCGATCCATTTACCGCCGTGTCAAACACCGAAACCGCGATGCCCTTGGCGGTGATGCGTTTTACCAGGTCGGTGGAATAAGGATCGCGTCCCTGCGACAGGATGATGCCGTCATATTTCTGACTGATAGCTTGGTTAACAAAATCCTGGAAGCGGGCATCGTCGCCGTTACTGAGGAATACGCTGATTTTGAAGCCGAGTTTTTTCCCTTCTTCCGCCACCCCGGAAATAAATTGCGTCGTATTATCGTCCGAACCTAAATTACGAATCACCGCAATACGTATCGGGCCTTGGTGCTGGGCAATGGCGGCGGGGATCGGCGCGGAAGCGGCGGCAAAAGCCGGCAGGCCGGCCAGCAGGCTTAGCGCCAGCAAGGGGGATAACATTTTATTCATTAACGGCTCCGTCAGGTAAAAAGAAAAAACGCGGTGAGCAACAGTGATATACCCAACATACCTGTAATGTGGAAGATAACGGGTATAGATGCCTTTATGTCTGGATGTCTACTTAACTCAGTACTGCATCATAGCCAGACACTGAAGGATAAGGAATATGTTCGCTTATGACATTTTGAGCGCAGTTATGCCAATTGCTTCATATAGGCGAACAGGAGGACGGAGGGGCGAGGAAAGTTCGACGGCGGCATGTCGCCGCCGCCGGGATAGCCATTTATTTTACGGCCAAGGCGCTCGCGTTGCGCCGAATCTTTTTTTCACTGAACATGGTCAGCACCAGCAGGATAACCGCCAGGACGCAGCCGCTTATCATGACGATAAAGCCGCCGTCCCATCCGAAGGCATCCACCGTATAACCGACAATGGCGCTGGCCGCGACCGAACCGCCCAGATAACCAAACAGGCCGGTAAAACCGGCAGCGGTGCCGGCGGCTTTTTTCGGCGTCAGCTCCAACGCATGCAGGCCGATCAGCATCACCGGGCCGTAAATAAGGAAGCCGATGACAAGCATGCATAGCATATCAATGCCGGGATTGCCGGCCGGGTTGAGCCAATACACCACGGTGGCCAGGGTGACCAGGGTCATAAAGAAGACGCCGGTGGCTCCGCGGTTGCCTTTAAAGACCTTATCGGACATCCAGCCGCACAGCAGCGTGCCGGGTATTCCCGCGTATTCGTACAGGAAATAGGCGCAGGAAGATTTGTCAAGTGAGAAATGTTTGACTTCTTTCAGGTAGGTCGGCGACCAATCAAGGATGCCGTAACGCAGCAGATAAATGAAGACATTCGCCAGTGCGATGTACCATAACAGCTTATTGGGCAGCACATATTTTACCAGAATCTGTTTGGTGGTCAGTTCATGTTCGGCGGAATTTTTATCATAATGTTCGGGATAATCTTTTTTGTATTCTTCGATGGGCGGCAAGCCGCAGGACTGTGGCGTATCGCGCATCAACACCAAGGCTACCAGCGCCACCGCGATAGCGGTCAGCGCGGGCAGGTAAAGCGCGCTGTGCCAATCATTGAACCAGGCCATGCCCAACATGAGCAACAACGGCGGAATGCCGCCGCCGACGTTATGGGCGCAATTCCAGACCGAGACGACGGCCCCGCGTTCCTTGTGAGACCACCAATGCACCATAACTCGACCGCAGGGCGGCCAGCCCATGCCCTGAAACCAGCCGCAGACGAACAGCAGTAAAAACATGACGGCAATGCTGGAGGTGGCCCAGGGGACAAAACCCATAAACAGCATGATCGCGGCGGCCAGACACAGGCCGACGGGTAAAAAGACGCGCGGGTTGGAGCGATCGGAGATCGATCCCATGACGAATTTGGACACGCCGTAAGCCAGGGAAATGCCGGAAAGGGCAAAGCCGAGATCTCCGCGTGAAAAGCCCTGTTCCACCAGATGAGGTATCGCCAGAGTGAAATTCTTCCGCACCAGGTAATAGGCGGCGTAGCCGAAAAAGATGCCGATAAAGATTTGCCAGCGCAAACGGCGGTACAGAGGATCGACCTCACTGTCCCCCACGCGGGGCCGGTGTTCGGCGGGTTTGAATATACTGAGCATCATGTCTCCGATGTAATGGTTAGCGGCACACGTAGGGTATGAAAAGGGTTTCGTTTAAAATTTGAATAAATATGGTTGTTATTATTGAATGAGATATACCTTACTGCCGCAGGCGCTGAAGTATGACTGGGTAAGAGTGTTATGTCGCGGAGGAATACCCTCTAACGTGGCGTCAAAGGGGAGGTGTATTCAAATTTAGATAGTAATAAACGGGAATATAACAATAACCATATAAATAGTAATTGATTAACCGGCTATCAACGCCGTTGAATATAGGTCACGGCTAACGCCGCAGCCAACACCAGGCCTTTAATAATATCCATGGCGTAATAGGGAACCGACAACATCACCAGGCCGTTTTGCAAAACGCCGAGGATGACCGCGCCCACCAGGGTGCCCAGGGCGTTGGGTTTGCCTGAACCGGCCAGCGAAAAGCCGATATATGCCGCCGCCACCGCATCCATCAGGTAACCGCCGCCGGCATTGACCTGCGAGGAACCAATGCGCGAGGCCAGCAAAATGCCGCCCAGACCCGCCAGCAAAGAGGAAAAGATATAAGCCAGTATACGGTAGCGGGCGGTGTGGATACCGGCCAGTCGTGCCGCTTCGGGATTGCCGCCGATGGCGTACATGCGCCGGCCATGTTTGGTCAGCGACAGATAAAGTTGCACCACTATCGTCACCGCCAGCATGATCAGCACGATTACCGGCACTTGTCCCAGCGTGGAAAAGACCGCGGGAAGGGTTCCTTGCGCCATATCGCCATTCGGCATCACCATATTCTGAGTGATGGAGCCGCCGAAACTATACGTCATGGCCACGCCCTGTATCACAAAAAGCGAGGCCAGCGTCGCCAGCATGTCGGGGATTTTCAATAGGACAATCAGTACGGCATTGAACAAGCCAACCAAGGTGCACAACACCAACGTTAAGATAATCGCCGCGGTGGTATTCAAGCCATACCAGACAAATAGCGAAATCACCAACGCATTGGCCAACGACGCGGTGGAACCCACCGACAGGTCGAATCCGCCTACCGCCAGCGAGATTGAGACGCCGATAGCGATCACCGTGACAATGGCGATGGATCGCAAAATATTGACGATATTATTGGGATCCAGAAAGTTATCCGAAGCCAGCCCGAACAGGGCGATGAGCGCGATAACCGTGAGCGGCATGCCCCAGCGGTATAAAAATTCAAACAGACGATGACGCCATGGCAGTGTGGACATTTTAACCGACAGCGCTTTGCTCACGGCTGTACTCCTCCGGTTGAATAGGTTAACAGGGTTTCCTCATCGGTGGCGCGCGCATTCATCTCCGCCACGATCCGTCCGTCCCACATGACGCAAATACGATCGCACAGCCCCAGCAGTTCCGAAAATTCGCCGGAGGCATAAATAACGCCTTTGCCTTTGAGCGCCAGGGCATTGATCAACTCAAAGAGATCCTGCTTGGCTTTGATATCAACCCCTTTGGTGGGTTCATCAAAAATCATTATCCGGGCATCGCCGCGCAGCCATTTGCCCACCGCCACCTTTTGCTGGTTGCCGCCTGATAACCGAGCCAGCTTCTGCTCAAGCCCGCCGCTGCGTATGCCTAACTGTTTGATGACTTGCCGCGCCCAATTGCGCGCTTTGCGTTGGTTGAACCAGCCCCAACGCGAGAAGGTATCATCGGCGCTCACGCTAAGATTCATCGTAATCGCTTCGCTGATAAAAATACCTTCTTTACGGCGCTCCTCAGGCACCAATGCCATCCCTTGCCGTACCGAATCGTGGGGCGCGCCCGGGCACCAGGGTTGGCCGGCCAACTCGCCGCGGGCAATGCGCGAGGGGGTGGCGCCGAACAAGGCTTTGCACAATTCGCTCTTGCCCGCCCCAGCCAACCCGGCTATGCCGAGAATTTCACCGGCGTGCAGCGTCAGCGAAATGTTTTTCAATAAAGCGTCGTCATGCAACCCTTCGACCTGTAGCAGGATTTTTTCTTGCCGCTGGGGACGGGGCGGCGGGAAAATCGTATCCAGCGGATGTCCGAGCATTTTTTCAATAATCTGGTCGCTGCTCAGACCCTGCATGGCGCCATCGCTGACCCGCCGGCCATCCCGCAGCACGGTTAATTGATCGCAAATGCCCGCCAGTTCATGAATGCGGTGTGAAATAAACACCACGCCGATGCCTTCATCGCGCAAGCGACGCGTTACCGCAAACAACCGCTCTGATTCCGCCTGGTCCAGGGGCGCGGTGGGCTCGTCAAGAATAAGGAAACGGCAATGATGGGATAAGGCCCGCGCCAGTAAAATCTGCTGTTTTTCAGCCAGCGAGCATCGGTCTATGGTGCGGCGTACATCAATATCAACCTGCAATTGGGCCAGCAGGGCTTGCGCTTGCCGATAGATCTTGGACCACTTGAGCATATGCCCCGGTTCGGCGAGATGATCAAGCATAATGTTTTCGCCCACGGTCAGGGTTGGCACGAGCGCCACATCCACTTCTTGCTGCACCAGATGAATGCCTAACAGTTTGGCCTGACGGGGCGAATGGATAGCCACCGCCGCGCCGTTAATCAGAATCTTGCCTTGATAGTGGCTATGCGTGCCTGACAGTATGGCCATCAACGTGGACTTGCCCGCGCCATTCGCCCCAATCAATGCATGGATAGAGCCGCCATCCAGCGTAAAATCCACCTGATCCAGCGCCTGGAAACCGGCAAAGGAAATAGAAATTTGGCGCATTTCCAAACGGGCGGGCAATGTGGCCATTGGCAATAAAGCTCTCTATCCAACAGGGTTAGCGGAAGAAGTCGATCAGATCCCGAATATTGAATTTTTCCATCAAAACCCTGAATTTGGCAATAACATAAAAGCATAAGCTACATAAAAATAATCTAGTTCCGGCCGAGCGGATGAAATAGGTGTGCTGAAGGGGGATATGCCTTCCTGCAACTTGAATTATACAGCGGTGCGCCGAATCATCAGCTTTGTACGCCTGATGATTCGCCTGCTATTCGGCTATGGGCAAGCCTGTACGCCATCAACCCAACATTTTTAACAATGAACTAACGTAATTTTATGCGTAATTTGTCATGCTGATGTTTTCACTAATAAGTATATCGAAAACATTGATGTCTATTGATGGTGTGTTTGTGCGATAGAATAAATTTCTCACTGCTATCAGCGATAGATAGTGATTCTTATAAAGCATGGTTCTATCATCATTAGCGCCATGTTCAGTCAATATTGCGGATAAACTTGAAAAAAAATGTAATAGGGCGGAAATTCTTTTATATGTTAATTTATTGTTTTGCTGTAGAGGCTGCAAGAGACTTTGCCAAACCTGTCGTAGTTCATCAACATTCGCTCTATCCATTGTCGCTTGGTCGGGAAAGTTCATGAATGTTTTCAAAGCAAGAGAGCTCATTTGGCAAATATCCTCTATTTTACCAAGGTCATATTTTTTTTGTAAATTCAACGCATGATTAAGGTGTTTAAATGAATTAATGATATTATACTTGGCAATAAATTCTTTTGTCTTTTCCAATTGTTTTGCAATTTTATTTGATCGAATTTCATTCCATTTTAAACTTTGTTCTTCCTGTTTAATCGAACTATTCTCAATTTTGGCATGAAAATGAAATTTTTTCTGACGATATAGAGACAAAATCAACGTTTTGGTCTTGGCATGTTTAATATAAAATCTGTCGTTTTTGAATTGACTTTTAGTCAACATTACCAGCTTGCCGTCAATTCGCAAATAAGATTTATCGTTACGCCACTGCAACCCGTCTTTTGCCGGCGCAGAGACGTCGTATGCATTTATGTTCTTGGTGAAAAACTCTGGTTCGAGAGCATTGACCAGGCTGTCTGACGCATGCGAAGAGGTCGGTTTTTCGAAATGCCACTTGTCATTATGACAGGCAATGGGGTAATACCTATTGGAACGTATATCAGGAATTTCATATTTTACGCCATGCTCGGGAAAAGTGTTTAACTTCACCCTAAACCACTGTTTACCCATTTTAACGACTTGCTTTTCGGTCGGTATAGTAATTCCTTGGTTTTCCTCCGTATAAATTCTGAATACCTTACAGCTTCCATAACTGGCAGAGTTTAAGTTTTCTTCAGATATTGGATATTCGTGTGAAGCAATCCTAGTCTGTAGTTGCTTTTTCAACTTTTTCACATTCTTTGGTTGTGGGAACACGGCATAGTTACGGACGTGTTTTTTTTTCGGAGGCGAAGAAAATTTTGGCGTTTTCATAGGTTGGCCGTTTGCCACTTCTTGGTTATATGACCGATCACTAAAAGCCTTGGTCTGTGAAAGGCCTGAAGATCCAGCGTTGTGATGCAGTGCCTCATTTCGCTGCCTTACTGTATTATGCGAATGGCTTTCATTGGAATATACCGAATGCTGATCAGCTTTTTTATAGGCCAGATAAGGGTTAGCCGGATCTGGCTCATCCTTTTTGTGGAAAAAAACCGTTTCGTCGTTACCCTGTTTTTCCATGATATAATCAATATCCGGCGAGGAAGCGCGTATAAACGATAACTCATTCCATGGTTTTAGTGTATACGGGAGAAGATTGGCATCGCTATTCAGCTCTTGCCGGTTTTGCATGGGAAGAGCGGCGGCATTGAGTGATTGGATCATCCCCATCCCATATAATCCGGCCATCGCAACGTGCATCCAATTTCTAATTCTCAGTAATTGCGGGCCTACACAAGATGAATTACCCTTATGTTTTTCGTCAAAGTGGCGTGCAGTCAGACCTCGGGCATTTTCGCTTGTGGTAGATGCAGTATTTCCCCGCATATTATTTGTAGAAAAATATTTCATGACACATGAAATAAACGGCAACGGAGAATTATAAATATTACTCAACCTGTTTATATAATTGCAGCCAAAATTAACACTTTGCATGCTTTTAATATCACTACTTACTTTTTTTTGAATATCGTAATTATCAAACCTATAAAATGGTTCTTTAACATCAACTGCAGGGTAATTCATGCTTTCTTCCCACTTACTTAACGACGAATAAATTTTGAGGTATCTTTTAGCATGAGCGCAACTAGCCCATTATTTTATGGCTTTTAATTTCTTATAATTACAATAAAAAGTGTGTGATTAGATAAAAAAAGGTTCTACCTGTGGTGGTAATCCATTTTATTTATATAAGATTAAAAATCATTTTTAATTACGGTAATAATCTATTTTTGTGGCCGGTAGTTTGACAGGAAAAAGGAATGATGCAACCCGGAAATAATATGTTGCGAGGCGTGTCACATTTCTCTCTCGCAGAGAAAGGGTCTTGAAAGCTGACGACCCTCCGCAATTGGAGAGGATCGTCAGCGGATTTTGCTTAAAGCGACGCTGGCTTCAAGACAACCGGAGCGGCATTAGTCGCTGCGTTTTTCCAAGATATGGAAAGTCACATCCACCACGTCATTTCTAATATGGGCGCGGTGTTCGTCCATATGAGGCGTTTGTTGATGCTGTTCAAGATGACGGATACTTTTCCATTGCTCCAACATGAAAATGGAGTCAGGAGCGGTTTTACGCCACGGCACTTGCGCTTTATAGTCGGTCAGCAAAGTATATTCACCGCAACCATCCTCCGCCAGCACGCTAGGCCGTATCGCTTGGATGGCTGCCAAAACCGCTTCTCTTCGTCCCGGTTTCACTTTGATTTCTGCAATTACCGTGATCATTACTTCCTCTGTCTATGGATGAGTGGAACGCGCGCCCGGGTTAACCAAAAACGCAGCTAACCAGAAACACGGCTGGGATGCCCGCGATATTTTAACATGTCTTGCCCGTTTTGCGGGTGTTTGATGAGATCATTACGGAGAAAGACCGGCGACGTCGGCATCGCGGGCAACGAAGCGCACCATCCGGCCGCTCCGGTCAACGTCAACCCCCTGTGACAGGCATAGGCCGATTAAGGTAGTATCGTGGCTTAAAACCAACATACCTGAGGGTGTGTCCTTCTATCTGACCTTCACACCATGGTAAGAGGATGAACAATTAATGAGTGATTTGGCTCATGACGGCGCGGAAAGCATCGCGCTCCATAAATTCACCGAAGATGCATACCTGAACTACTCCATGTACGTCATCATGGATCGCGCTTTGCCGTTTATCGGCGACGGATTGAAACCGGTACAGCGCCGTATCGTCTATGCTATGTCGGAGTTGGGGCTGAACGCCAACGCCAAGTACAAAAAATCCGCGCGTACCGTCGGCGACGTGCTGGGCAAATACCATCCCCACGGCGATAGCGCCTGCTACGAAGCCATGGTGCTGATGGCTCAGCCCTTTTCCTACCGGTATACTCTGGTGGACGGCCAGGGTAACTGGGGGGCGCCGGACGATCCGAAATCCTTCGCCGCCATGCGTTATACCGAATCCCGCTTGTCCAAATACGCGGAATTGCTGCTCAGCGAACTGGGTCAGGGCACGGTGGATTATGCCCCCAATTTCGACGGCACGCTGCAGGAACCCAAAACCCTGCCGGCACGGTTGCCCAATATTTTGCTGAATGGCACCTCGGGTATCGCGGTCGGCATGGCCACCGACATTCCACCTCATAATATCCGCGAGGTCGGCGCGGCCATCGTCGCCTTGCTGGATAATCCGGCCACGACGCTTGCAGACTTAACCCGCCACATCCACGGACCGGATTTCCCGACCGATGCGGAAATCATTACCCCGCGCGATGAAATTCTCAAGATATACCAGACCGGCCGGGGATCGGTCCGCATGCGCGCCCTATGGAAAATCGAGGATGGCGAGGCGGTCATTACCGCTTTGCCGCACCAGGTTTCCGGCGCCAAGGTGCTGGAACAAATCGCCGCCCAGATGCGAGCGAAAAAATTGCCCATGGTGGAAGACCTGCGCGATGAATCGGATCATGAAAATCCGACGCGTTTGGTGGTGGTGCCCCGGACCAACCGGGTGGATTTGGATCAGGTGATGAATCACTTGTTCGCCACGACCGATCTGGAACGCAGCTATCGCATCAATATGAATATGATCGGTCTGAATGCGCGTCCGGCGGTCAAGAACCTGTTGGAAATTTTAACCGAATGGCTGGTGTATCGCCGCGATACGGTACGGCGGCGTTTGAACTTCCGACTCGAAAAGGTGCTGCGGCGATTACACATTCTTCAGGGTTTACTGGTGGCTTATCTTAATCTGGATGACGTCATCAATATCATTCGTACCGAAGACGAGCCGAAACAGGTATTAATGCAGAGTTTCGCCCTGAGCGACACCCAGGCCGACGCCATTCTGGACTTGAAATTGCGTCATTTGGCCAAGTTGGAAGAAATGAAAATCCGCGGCGAACAGACGGAACTGGAAAAAGAACGCGAAAAATTACAGGGAATATTGGCTTCTGAACGCAAGCTCAGCAATTTGCTGAAAAGGGAAATCGAGGCGGACGTGGCCGCCTATGGCGATCCCCGTCGTTCGCCATTGGTGGTGCGCGGCGAGGCGAAAGCGATCAGCGAGCATGAACTGGTTTCCTCCGAACCCATGACTATTGTCTTATCCACCATGGGATGGGTGCGCAGCGCCAAGGGTCATGACATCGACCCCAGTGCGCTGAGTTATAAATCCGGCGATACCTTCCTCTCGGCTGTGCGCGGCAAAAGCAGTCAACCGGTGGTGTTTATCGATTCCACCGGGCGCAGTTACGCCCTGGAACCGTCCAGCCTGCCTTCGGCCCGCGGCCAGGGCGAGCCGTTGACCGGCAAACTGACGTTGCCGCCGGGCGCGACGGTGGATCAGATGATTACCGCCGCCAGCGATCAAAAACTGTTGCTGGCTTCGGATGCAGGCTATGGCTTCGTCTGTTCCTTTGATGATCTGGTAGCTCGCAACCGGGCTGGCAAAACCCTATTGTCTTTACCGGGCAATGCCAAAGTCATGCCGCCGCTTAAGGTGAACGATCAGGAAGACGCCATGCTGTTGGTCGTGACCGAGGTGGGACGGCTATTGCTATTCCCGGTCGGCGATCTCCCTCAGTTATCCAAAGGCAAAGGCAACAAAATCATTTCCATCGCTGCGGCCGATGCGGCGGCCGGGAAAGATCGGTTGACCTGGTTGATGATAGTGTCGACACAAGCCACGGTGACGCTGTTCATCGGCAAGCGCAAACTCATTTTGCGGCCGGAAGAACTGAAAGCCTACCGGGCTGAACGCGGCCGCAAAGGCACGCTGTTGCCGCGCGGTCTGCAACATGTCGATCGTATCGAGGTCAATGATCCGCTGGCTATCTCAGGCCAGGACGAGGGTGACGCTTCGGAACAGTAATTATCGTTTTGCCCGTCGGCGACGCATGCCGGCGGGCCGCCAAAAACCTATTGCGAATTTGATCGACTCTTAGCAAATTCGCGCAGGGAATAGCCGTGTAATTTGCCATGAAGCCGGTATACTGGCGTTGGCTGATGGTTAAGAGGTTAATATGTTAGCGCTTATTCGCACCGTGCTGGTACTGCTACTGTCTATCATTATCTGCATTGTTGGTTTGGTTTTTTGTTTATTTAGCCCGAGAAATCCCCGTCATGTCGCCACTTTCGGTCGCTGGTTCAGTCGCATGGCGCCGTTGCTCGGCATCACGGTGGAGGTGCGTTTTCCACCCAATAGAGAGGTTCACAAAAACTGCATCTATATTGCTAATCATCAGAATAATTTTGATATGGTGACCGCCGCAGGCGTAGTCCAGCCCCGGACGGTGACGGTTGGGAAAAAAAGCCTGCTTTGGATACCCTTTTTCGGCCAACTTTATTGGCTGACGGGTAATTTGCTGATAGACCGTGAAGATCGGTCCAGGGCTCAGGGCACGGTTAATGAAATCGTCAGGCAAATCAAAAAGAAAAATATCTCCGTCTGGATGTTTCCCGAAGGCACCCGCAGCCGTGGCCGCGGTCTGATGCCGTTCAAGATGGGCGCTTTCCTGGCCGCCATCTCCGCCGGCGCGCCGGTCGTGCCGATTTGCGTCTCCAACACCACCAATAAAATCAAGCTTAACCGCTGGTCGAATGGTCTGGTCATTATCGAGGTGTTGCCGCCGGTGGACACGTCGGCCTACAGCCGCGACAAGGCCAGGGTGCTGGCGGAAGATTGCCGCAATCTGATGGCGGCCAAGCTGGCGCAATTGGACGCGGAAGTGGCGGAACGCGAAGCGCGGATTAAATAATCAGCGTTATCGGCCAGATGGCGCCGGTGACGGCTGGACAGGAACTCCGGTCCCGCGTTTTCGTCGCGTGGCCGGGATGGATTATGCCTGAACGCAGACGAGTTGCAGGCTAGCGCAGCCAGCCTGCCTGCGCTGTGGGATGACGGATAGCCCCCCTGTCATGCTTAGCAGAGGTATGATTGCATCTTTTACAGGGACTTTATGGGATAACTATGTCACTCAGTCGACGTCAGTTCATTCAGGCATCGGGCATTGCGCTATGTACCGGCGCCATTCCTCTGAGGGCAGGGGCCGCCGCGCCGCAGCCGCCTTTGCCTGTGCCGCCGTTACTGGAATCGCGTCGCGGCCAGCCGCTTTTTTTGACTTTGCAACAGGCGCACTGGGAATTTATGGCCGGCCGCCGGACCGCCACCTGGGGAATCAACGGCGGTTATCTTGGCCCGACCGTACGGGTCTATAACGGCGACGACGTCAAGCTGGTCTATAACAATCGGCTCAATGAACCGGTATCCATGACCATCAGCGGCTTGCAAGTGCCGGGATCGTTGATGGGGGGCGCGGCGCGTCTGATGCCCGCCAATGCGGACTGGTCGCCGGTATTGCCGATTCGCCAACCGGCGGCTATCTGCTGGTATCACGCCAATACGCCCAATCGCATGGCCCCGCATATCTATAATGGCCTGGCCGGGTTGTGGCTGGTGGAAGATGACATCAGCAAAAATCTGCCGCTGCCCAATCATTATGGCGTGGATGATTTCCCGGTTATCATTCAGGACAAACGCTTTGATACCTTTGGCGCGCCAATCTATGATCCGCCAGCCAGCGGCGGTTTTCTGGGCGATACGTTATTGGTCAATGGCGCCCAGAGTCCGTTTGTCGAAGTTTCGCACGGCTGGGTAAGGTTACGGTTGCTCAACGCCTCCAATGCGCGGCGTTACCTGCTTAAATTAAGCGACGGCAGATCAATGCAGGTGGTGGCTGGCGATCAGGGCATCCTGCCGGCTCCCGTTTCCGTCAGCCAGCTATCGCTGGCGCCCGGTGAACGGCGTGAAATCCTCATCGACATGTCCAAAGGCGACGAAGTCTCCATTACCGCCGGCGCCGCGGCGACGCTGATGGATCGGATCCGCGGTTTTTTTGAACCTTCATCCATTCTGATTTCCTCCATTGTGCTGACATTGAAGCCCACCGGCCTCTTGGCGTTGATGACCGATAACTTGCCGGCCCGTTTAATGCCGGATCGCTCTATCGACGGCAATATCAGCCGCACCCGACAGTTCAGATTAGGGGGAGGGTTGCCGCAAATCAACGGCGCCTTATTGGATATGAACCGCATCGATTTCCAGGCGGCCCAGGGCAGTTTCGAACGCTGGATCATTTATGCCGACACGCCGCAGCCGTTTCACATCCAGGGCGTGGCGTTTTTGATCAAACGCGTTAACGGCAATCCGCCAGCTCCGGAAGATCAGGGCTGGAAAGATACCGTGTGGGTTGAGACTGAAATCGAACTCATGGTCTGGTACCCGCAAGTCTCCACCAATCAGTTTCCTTACATGTATTACAACCAGGTGCTGGAAATGGCGGATCATGGCTGCGCGGGGCAATTCACCGTACACCCCGCCGCCTAACGTTTTAATCAAGCTGAACTCAGACTCACAATCCGTTGTATAGCGGGCGGTCCCATCGGGAAAGCATGCCAAACGGGGCCGAAGCGGCAAAAGCCGCCAACAACCCCATTGACCAGCCGTACCTGATGCGCAACAGCGCGACATGCGATACGAGCGGCCCGGCCTGACCTGACGCCCTCGGGCCCCGACTACGGTTTCACGAAGGTATCCGGATTCGGTCCCAACCGTTTGCCGCAATCCAGCAGACTGATCGCTTCCAGCTCGCTTTTTTCCAGGTTGAAATCGAAAACGGCAAAATTCTCTTTGATACGTTCCACGCGGACCGATTTCGGGATCACTACGCGATCATTATCCAAGTGCCAGCGAATAACGATCTGCGCTGGCGTTTTGCCATATTTATCCGCCAATTGACGAATCACCGGCTGATCAAACACGCCTTTGCCGCCTTGGGCCAGCGGACTCCAGGCTTCAGTAATGATCTGGTGGCCGGCGTTCCATTTACTCAACTCATACTGTTGCAGCAAAGGATGCAATTCAATCTGATTGATAACCGGAACGACGCCCGTTTCGTCCAACAGCCTTTTCAGATGCGGTGCATGGAAATTACATACGCCGATACTTTTCACCAGCCCTTCTTCCTGCAGCTTGACCATATCCCGCCAGGCCTGCACATAGGTATTTTGCGAGGGAACCGGCCAATGCATCAAATATAAATCCACGTAATCAAGCTGTAGTTTCTTCAAGCTCGTTTCAATAGCTTGCGGCACAATCTTTTGATCCGCATTCCAGAGCTTGGTGGTGATGAACAACTCATTCCGGGGAAGACCCGCGGCTTTGATTCCCTGACCGACACCGACCTCATTTCGATAAATCGCAGCGGTATCTATAGAGCGATAGCCCATCTTTAAAGCTTCGCGTACAGATGTTGAAGCATCATCATCACTGACCTGCCAGACGCCTAACCCAAGCTGCGGCATGGTCCGTCCGTCATGAAATGTTACTGTAGGTTGCGTTGCCATCGTGTCTCCTTAATATCGGGTCGCTGGCATAAAAACAGCCCGACTGAATTTAACCTCGTCGATTATTCTAGTAGAAGCTAAGAGATTAAGAGGCGATCTCCAGAGTCTATTGTGGTTAAGCCGGGGTTGTGATTCAATGCACATTTCTGGCCGCCATTTGCCTATTTCTCCTGAAGCCTATAGAAAAATGGTTAAATTTGGCAAAATAGATGCTGAATCGTTTAAGAGAGAGAATTCATACGATGACAGAGAACGACGCCATTTGCAGCCGGTTATCGCTGCGCGCCATAGAATTACTGCAACGGAAAAACCGCGTGACCCTTCCCAATGTCAAACTGCTCTTTGCAGATGCATATCGCGCGCGTACTCCGGTTATGTATGAACCGGGCATTATTATTTTGTTCCAGGGACGTAAAACCGGTTACCTCGGCAGCAAAGTTTTCAGTTATGACGCCAGCCAATATTTGTTATTAAGCGTACCGCTGCCGTTTGAATGTGAAACCTTCGCTTCGGCGCAGGAACCGCTGGTTGGGCTGTCCATCGGCGTCGATACCTTGATGCTCCAGGACTTGATAATCGATATGGGCGATGAAATTCAGTTTCGGCCGCTCTCGGCCCGCTCCAGCGGCATCAATGCCGCCCCTTTGACCGATCAGCTCTTCTGCGCGGCCGAACGATTGCTGGATATCATGGATAAACCGATGGACGCCCGGGTGCTCGGCCCGGGTATCGTGCGGGAAATCATTTATTATTTATTGCAGGATGTCTGCGGCGACGCCTTGTTGGCGTTGGCTAACCGGCAATCGCATTTTAATCAGATAGCCAAAATCCTGAAAAAAATCGAACGGCAATTCGCCGACAATCTGACCATTGAAGAGCTGGCGGCCGACGTCAATATGAGCCTGTCCGCCTTCCATCACAATTTTAAGGCGGTGACCAGTACCTCGCCCCTGCAATACCTTAAAACCTACCGGTTGCATAAGGCGCGGGTGTTAATGCTGCACGATGGACTGAACGCCGGAACCGCCGCCATGCGCGTTGGTTATGAAAGTCCCTCGCAATTCAGCAGGGAATTCAAACGCTATTTTGGTATTTCGCCCCGGGAAGATGTCGCCCGCATCAGAACGGCAGGCGTCAGCGCCGCTATGCCGGTATAGCCGGGCGGGTTCGCTATCCTGCCCCGTGATCTTTGCACTATTGCGATCCTGCTATACTGCGGCATGTTTATCGGTTTGAAAAACCGATAAAGCGGAGACGGGGGTAAGAGTTAGACGGTATCTTTGATTTTTCGTTTACGCCAAAACAAAACCAGGCTGCCAACCAGGCCGCTTAGCAGTAAAAATAGCGGCAACATCATTAAAATCATCATCACTTGTTCTTCATGATGTTTAACCAATGGCACATGGCTTATGGAATAGCCCAACGAGAGCAAGGCTGTAACCCATATCACCGCGCTTAGCCAATTGAATAGCTGGAATCGTGTGCTGCTCAGGCCGGAAATGCCGGCGATGGTCGGTAACAAGGTGCGCACGAAAGCTAGAAAACGTCCAACCAGTAACGCCATCAGCCCGTGGCGATCGAACATGGCATAGGCTCGTTCGTGATAATGGGCAGGCAAGTGGCGCAACCAGCTTTTGACCAAGCGCGTATCGCCCAGCCAGCGGCCTTGCAGAAAACTGAACCAGCATCCCAGACTCGCCGCCACGGTAAGAATCATCAACGTCGGCAGAAAATGCATCACGCCTTTTGCTATCAGCGCGCCGGAAAGGAGCAACAGACTATCGCCCGGCAGAAAAGAAGCAGGCAATAGACCATTTTCCAGAAACAGCATGATGAACATCACGCAGTAAACTATCCCGATCATCCGCGGATTAGCCAATGCGGCAAAATCCTGTTGCCAAAGCGCGCGGACAATCTCATGTAAAACACTCATTCTAACCTGCTTGTCTCGTTGTAATACCCGCTTATCGGCGCAACGCGTCATTGTCTCCGATCAGACGAGGTGATAAACCACCTCTATGATAGACCTCAATGACCCAAGGCACGATCATTCGCTTCGTTTATGCGATCGAAACCGGCGGCGAGATCGGCAATCAGATCGTCGACATGTTCCAGTCCGATATGCAATCTGATCAGCGTTCCGCTGAAATCAACGCCGCCGGCGGGGCGTATCGCCGCGATATCCTCTGGCTGGTTGGCCAGAATGAGCGATTCAAAGCCGCCCCACGAATAAGCCATGCTGAAATGCTCGAAATGATCGAGATAATCCGCCAATTGCGCCGGATTCAACCGATCATGCAAAATAAATGAGAACAGCCCGCAGGAGCCGGAGAAATCGCGTTTAAAAAAGGCGTGGCCTTTACTGCCGGGCAGCGCTGGGTGGTTGACCCTGGCCACTTCAGGGCGGCCAGACAGCCATTCGGCCACCCGCAACCCATTGGCTTCGTGCTGTTTAAGCCGAATGCCCAATGTCCGCAAACCCCGTCCGGCCATATACGCCGTATCGGCATCCACCATTTGGCCCATCAGATAAGACTGCTCGCGCAACTGATCCCAGCAACGCGCGTTGGATACGGCGGTACCCAGCATGCCGTCGGAATGCCCAATGATATATTTAGTGCCGGCCTGGATGGAAATATCGACCCCCAACGCCAGCGCCGGCAATAAAATACCGGCGGCCCAGGTATTATCCAGCATGATGACAATATTGGGGTTGATAGCCCGCACCGCTTGCACGATGGCCGGAATATCCTGCACTTCCATCGTAATGGACCCGGGGGATTCGAGAAACACCACGGTGGTGTTTTTCTGGATCAATTCGGCTATGCCGGCGCCGATCATCGGATCAAACCAGGTCGTGGCCACATTCAGCTTGGCCAGGATATGCTTGCAAAAATCCGTGGTCGGTTCGTAGGCGGAACCGGTCACCAGGATATGATCGCCCGCCGAGACAAACGACAAGATGGCATTGGAGATAGCGGCCGCGCCGCAAGGGTACAGCGCACATCCCGCGCCGCCTTCCAATTCCACCATCGCCTGCTGAAAGGAAAAATGCGTCAGGGTACCGCGACGGCCGTAAAACAATTCGCCTTGCGCCCGATGTGCGGTGGCGTGTTTTTTAGCCTGGACCGAATCGAAAACCAGCGAAGAAGCCCGTTGAATAACAGGATTGACCGAGCCGAGAGTGAATTTTTTATTTCTCCCGGCGGCGATCAGTGTCGTCTCAATTTTTTTTGCCGTCATTGTTTGCGCTGCGCCTTTAGCTTCATGGTTTCACTAACCGTTTCATACCGTCTTACCAGCAGGGCTGGAGCCCATAATTACCGGGCCGGTTACCTGGTTACGTTAACATGAAAGTGTCCCTGTGGCAGGCGTTTCAGCATGGAAAACATTAAACAAAATAAAATTATCAGCGGTTACAAACAGTTTCCCGCCATAGGATGAGCATGGCGCGCGACAGCTAAATCCTAAATTTATCGCCAGTTAAGTTGCCGTTAAGTTTTCAGCTTCAAAGATACGAGGTTTATTGATCTGCCATGGTCATTGAGACAAATAATAATGAGAACCACTATCAAATCGCTCCTTGTTTGTTATCATTCACGCTGGTTTATTTGCTGTTGGCAAATTCAGATGGAGGCACTGTGTGAAGACGGCTGTAAAGAAGATAATGAATCAATTTCGTAAAAAAATACGGCCCGGCGCCGGCTCAACAACCCAGATATTACGCGCCCTGGCCGCCGTGCTGCTGACCATCGGTCTGAATGCCGCCGCCGCGCCGCCAACGACGCAAGGGGCCATGCCGGCGGGCCAAAACGCCATTCCCGGTATAACTCTATCGGCGGGTCAAAGCGCCATGCCCGGTACGACTATACCGGTACAAACCGCGGATCGCGATAACATGCCGCAACCGCAACTGACTCAGATGGATTTATCAGTTTGGGGCATGTATCAGCATGCAGACCGGGTCGTCAAAACCGTTATAGTGGGTCTATTGATCGCCTCCATCATTACCTGGACGCTGTTTTTCGGCAAAAGTATCGAGCTAACGACAGCTAAACGGCGTTTACGCCATGAGTTGTCGGCGTTGAAATCGGCTACCAGCCTGGATGAGGCGATGGCCGCCGCCGCCGGATTCCAGCCTGACGGCATCAACGCCGGATTGTTGGCCGAGATGCAACAGGAACTGGCTTTGTCCGCCTCGGTCGATGATCTTGCCGGCATCAAGGAACGCGCCGTATTTCGGCTGGAACGCCGCATTGCCCACGCCGGGCGTGTCATGGGTAAAGGCAATGGCTACCTGGCGACTATCGGCGCCATATCGCCGTTTATCGGATTGTTCGGCACGGTCTGGGGCATCATGAACAGCTTCATTGGCATCGCCCAGACCCAAACCACGAACCTGGCGGTGGTGGCGCCCGGTATCGCCGAAGCCCTGCTGGCCACGGCTATCGGCTTATTCGCCGCGATTCCTGCAGTGGTGGTTTATAATATCTTTGCGCGCAATATCGCGGGATACAAAGCTCTGGTCGGCGATAGCGCCGCGCAGATCCTGTTGCTGCTGGGACGTGATTTGGACCTGGCCGCGAGCGCCAGCGGCGCGAAATCCGTGACCGTCGCCAAACTGCGGTTGGGCTAATGTATGGCTCTGCACTTACGGGAAGATACTGACGATAACGGCGAAATGCATGATATCAACGTCACGCCTTTCATTGATGTCATGCTGGTACTGTTGATTATTTTTATGGTGGCGGCCCCGCTGGCTACTGTGGATATTCGCGTCGATTTGCCCAACTCTTCGGCCGCTGTGCAGCCGCGGCCGGAAAAGCCGGTTTATCTTTCGGTCAAATCGGACGGGCGGGTTTATGTAGGCGATGAGGAAATCCACAGGGATACTCTGGCCGCGACCCTAAACGACAAGACGCATGGCGATAAAGCGACCACGATCTTTTTTCAGGCCGATAAGCATGTGGACTATGAAACGCTCATGTCGGTTATGGACAGTTTACGGAAAGCGGGGTACTTCAAAGTGGGTCTGGTTGGGATGGAGAGTCGCTGACGGCACTGGCCCCTCCCGTTATCGAGGTGGCGAAACATGAATGATGATTTATTTGACCTGCCGGCGGGTGAGCCGGAATGGCATGAGCATATCGGTCCCGCCTCCGTTGTGATGCGCGGTTTTGCGCTGAAGGATAGCGATAATGTATTGCGAGCGATTCGGCAAGTCGCTGCGCAAGCGCCTTTTCGCCAGATGTTGACCCCCGGCGGTTATCAAATGTCGGTTGCCATAACCAGTTGCGGCGCCCGGGGCTGGGTGACGGACCGCTTGGGGTATCGCTACAGTTCACACGACCCGTTAAGCGGCATACCCTGGCCGCCCATGCCTGATGGGTTGGCCGACATCGCCCATTGCGCCGCCTTGAACGCGGGATTTTCCGCATTTCATCCGGATTCTTGCCTGATTAATCGCTACCAGACCGGGGCGAAAATGTCGCTGCATCAAGATAAAGACGAACACGATTTAACGCAGCCGATCGTCTCGGTTTCGCTGGGGACGGAAGCCGTGTTTTTATTCGGCGGTCTGGCGCGGAGCGACAAGACGCAACGGATTACGCTCAGACATGGCGACGTGGTGGTATGGGGCGGACCCGACCGGCTTAGGTTCCATGGCATTTTACCGCTCAAAAGCGCCTATCATCCCGATACTGGCGAATATCGCTATAATTTGACGTTCCGCCACAGTTGATGGCGGGCCGTCCGTTAGCTTAGCGGGTTGCCGCCGGTGACGCCATGCACCTCCCCTGTAACATAGCTGGATTCCTGCGAAGCCAGATAGACATAGATAGGCGCCAACTCGGCGGGCTGACCGGCGCGGCCATAAGGCGTCTGATCGCCGAAATGGGGAAGTTTTTCAGTCGGCTGCCCGCCTGTGACTTGCAGTACCGTCCAGATAGGACCCGGCGCCACGCAATTAACGCGGATGCCCTTTGCTATCATCTGTTTCGCCAACGCGCGGGTATACGTCAGAATAGCGCCTTTGGTGGCGGCGTAATCCAGCAGCGTTGGACTTGGCTGATAAGCCTGAATGGAAGATGTAGTGATAATCGTGCTGCCAGCCGGCAAGTGAGGGATGGCGGCTTTGGTTATCCAGAATAACGAGAACACATTGGTTTCAAATGTTTTGAGGAATTGCTCAGTGGTTAAGTCGGCGATATCTTCGGTTGCGGTTTGTTTTCCGGCGACCAGCGCCATGATATCCAAGCCGCCAAGGTGATTAAACGCATCCGATACCAGTTTGATATTAACCGATTCCTCACTCAAATCGCCCGGCAGCATAACGACCTTACGGCCGGCTTCTTTGATTAATTCCGCCACCTGATCGGCATCTTTTTGTTCTGAGGGATGATAGGAAAGCGCTATGTCCGCGCCCTCGCGCGCATACGCGATGGCGACCGCGCGGCCAATGCCGGAGTCCGCGCCGGTTACCAAGGCCTTGCGTCCTTCGAGCCGGCCGCTGCCCCGGTAGGTGTTTTCGCCACAATCCGGTACCGGGGTCATTTCCGATTGCAGGCCTGGCGATATTTGGCTCTGCTTTGGAAATTCTTCCCTGGTATATTGAGTCAAGGGATTCTGCATTTGGTATTGATCAAAATCGGCCATGCTACTCTCCTAGTACCAATTCAATTGTCAAACCTTGATGAGTTATAAGCCTAGTCGATTTTGACGTTTTGTCTAATGACGATGAAGTCAGATAATAATTGCAATAAAGCCTAATAAGCCATGCCAGTCTGGCTGTTGAAATATATGTTATATAAATAAAATGCAAATATTATTCATATAAATACTAATCTTATAAAATGTAATAAATATTAATTCTACGATAATGTATATCTTTCTTTCCCGTTATTGAGTGGGGCCGTTTCTTTCTTTGTCAATTCATGAACGCGCGGAATGGGAGACCAACGGAAACTCTGGATAAATTGCAAATGATGATCTTGCCAGCGTGTAAGGGAAATGCGGTATTGATTGATTTCCGCATCCTGTATGTATTGCCAATCGGTTTTATCAATCAGCTGTTCAGAAATAAAGGCGCGATAAGTTGCCGGTTCTTGGCAGGCAGCGGTAAACTTCGGCTTTGTGCCAGAGGCCCGTATTGCCGGCAGATCTTGTTTGGCGGGGCTTGCGCTATAGGCCGCCCCGCCGCCCTTTGTCGCCGCGGGTTGATGGTAATGAGCGTCGCCTTCCGTCACCAGGGTCAGATTTCCTTCGGAATCTTCATAAATGATACAGAAATGGCCCCGCAGTAATTCGATGATTTTCATCCCATAACGTTTCACTGCCAGACAAATGATTTCTTTATTGATCAGGTCATGATGGGATGGGTAATAACTAAATAATAAATAGTTTAATAATGGAAGGTTTTCTATATGGCCGATAATATGCCAAGACTCATTATTTATTGTGAATGTACTATAGGGCGTGTCGCCGCCAATAAATAAATGGCCTTGTTTGAGCTTGTAAATTTTGTCTTCCGGCTGTGAAGAGAAGGATAATAACTGATTCCCCTCGTTAAGAATGATACAAAAACGATTGCTCATATGTCCTCTTGTCATTATCATCTATAATGTGAATATATATGGAATGCCGACTTAGGTAACAAACAATACACGCTAATAACGCCTAGTTAAAGCTGGTATTTAGTGCAGCCATAGCCCTAATCTTTAGTACAGGTTGTTAGACTTTTCCTTTGTTGATACCATAAATTGGCTCTGTTATAAGATGAAGCGAAATTTATTAACTAATAACGATAAAGGGATGGCTATGTTTAATTTGATCAGCGTAAAGTACCAGGAAATTATTAACGATAAGCTTGATGAATTATATCTATTGCGAAAGAAAACTTTCAAAGACCGCCTTGATTGGAAGGTGAGTTGCGTCGGCGATCGGGAATTCGACCAATACGATAATGATCAGACACATTATTTATTGGGCTGTTATGATGGCTATATTGTCAGTAGCGTACGTTTCATCAGCATGAACCACCCCAATATGATTACCGGCCCATTCAAGGATTTTTTCGACTACAAGGCACAGGAAGACGAAACCATTCTGGAGTCGAGCCGTTTCTTTGTGGATAAAGAACGGGTGAAATCCTTGGCCGATACCAAGCTTCCATTTTGTCATTTGCTTTTCCTCGGCATGATCAATTTTACCCGCGCCCTTGGTAAACAGGGCATCTTGACGGTTTGCAGCAAATCAATGTACACAATATTGAAACGCAGCGGTTGGAGCATCACTATAGAGAGCATTGGTCTGTCCGAAGTCAACGAACCTGTCTACCTGCTCAGATTGGGTATTGATGATGAAAGTCAGGAAAATTTGATAAAATATGTTCGCCGGCATCATTATTGCGAAGGGAGCTATTTGAAAAAATGGCCTATTTATCTTTGATGGAGAAGTCGGGTATAGAATTGGACAGTATATTACCGCTAATGAGCAAAATTCTTCATGAATCACTGACTCGCCACGTTGATAGTGTCGCATATGTTGGCTGAGATAAGTCAATGGCATGAAATTTTAAAGTGCATGGCATCAATGGTGAATCAGAAGATTACGAAATTCATGTCATTGACTTTCATTGAATGAACTCGCTTATTCATATAAGGTAAACAAACGTAAGTCAGATGCTTTTTTGATAGCATGTTTGGCATTAACGACGCCGAGCTTGACAATAAGATTACCAATGTGAAATTTTACAGTGCTTTCCGTAATACCCATGATCATGGCCACTTCACTGTAAGTTTTACCAATGCTGGCCCAGCGCAGTGCTTCTATTTCGCGCGAGGTAAGTTTTTTGACGAGCTTTTCGCGCAAAGTGTTTTGATCTTGCCTTCGTTCAATGATATAGCGTTCATGTATCGATAAAAGAAGTTGTTGAATTTCTTTTTTGTTATTTGCTATATATCTTTGGAATAATGCCATATCTCCCTCAGTATATAAACTCAAGGTTGCCAGATTATTTTCATGATCATGCAAGGGGAAAGTATGACCACTCAATATATTATATTTCTTTGATGCCACAAAAATATTTTTTTGCTGTATTATAGTGTGCGCTTGGTTTTGCTCACTCCAAGTGAAAGGCATAATACGTTGTAGTGCAATGGTAATAACAGGGTCATATTTATAAAATTTGTGATTTAAATATTTATCGATCCATTCAACGGGATAATTCGAGTATATAACGGGAGGTTCCATATGCCTCTTGTTAATGACGGAATAAGCAAAACGAGTCTGTTCGGGGAAACTCAATTCACGGTGGATAAGATCATTGATATCATCAGTAATTGGTACGCGTTTGTTATTTCTGACTGATGTAACATTGATAAGCATTTTATTTCTCATTGAATAATTATCATGGTATTGACAATAAGGCAGCAAGAGCAGATGTAAGTAATCTATTGTTTATTATTTGATATTGATAAAATTGATAGTAGAACAAATTACAGGTTCGGTCAACGACAAAATGGTTGCGTAAAGAACGGATGATAATACACTGTTAATTGAAGCATTTAATAATAACTATTATATATTAAACGAGTGAATTTCAATAATATAATCTCATGAAAAAAATGCCATTGTCATTATGTTGTTTTTATTTGTTAGGTTAGTAATATATTTATTACCGTTATATTTATATATTACACACTTTCGTTTAAGTCCCGTCCAAGCGAGTTACAGGGTACGGTTTTTGTCCGCTCCGGCAATGAACGGACACCTAACGTTTGACGGTATGAGACGCGACAATAACAGTCAGCAGGGTCCGCATCCTGATAAAAACTGTTTTTGTATGACACGAATGTTATGAATTTATGGCGATATTCCCAATGATTGACTAATGCTTACGGCGGTGAGTTGAAAATTAATAATTAGGTGTATACTCTCCCAAGTTTTGTATCGGTTTTGCCTAAACCAGAAGGCGGGATGATCTCTTCACCGCGAAGAAGGATTGATGAGAAGGGAACACGAATGCGTTTGTTACCGAATGCGTCCATTTTTTCGAAACTGACCAACAAATATCTCATGCTACTTTGGGTTACCATCCCATTGTGTTTCTTTTTTCTATCGCTGGTGATTGTCGGCTATCTCGCGCAACAAAATCTGAAAAATGCAGCTGATCACGATATCCGTAGTTCGATTAGATTTATCGACATGGTGTTGAATGACGCCAATGATACGGCGGAACTGGCATTACCCCTGTTGGGGAGCCCTTGTTCGGTAGTGATCGACCAGCTCCGCATCCTGGGCATCAAACATTCGTTGGTGCGCACCGTTAATATGTTCAACAAAGGCGAAATTTATTGCGGTCCTATGCCGCTGTTGTCGCCGCAACGGCAAATCATTCCCCTGGTCGCGACAGGCAACGCCTCGTCGCCGGATATCAAATTTCAGGGCGGGACCAGTTTAATCCCTGGCATCGCTGTCATTGTGTTATTGCGCTATCGTGGAACCGGCGGTGTCAGCGTTGTGGTTGATACCCAGTATATGCGTTACATGATGAACCTTGTTAGCGTGAATAATAAGCTAACAGTGATAATCCGTGATCAATTTTTGTCGCCGCAAGGTCAATTGCTGCCGGTAAACGGCATGCACAAAGATTTCATTGCGGTGCGTGGGCAATCGCAGAAATTCCCCTATGAGCTGCAAGCGCAGATCTCACAGGAACGATTTATTCATTATGTTATTGAAACATATGGCTATATTCTTTTTTTCTCCATCGCGATCTCCATCGTTATATCCTTATTGATCCGCAATTGGCTTAAAGCGTTAACCTCCATAAAGTCCACCATGGTTCAGGGATTAAAGCGCAACGAATTTGAGCTTTACTTTCAACCGGTCATTGACGCAGCCAGTGAAACCTGTGTCGGCGTTGAAATTCTCACGCGTTGGCGACACCCAACCGACGGGATGGTATCGCCGGAAATCTTCATTCCTCTAGCTGAGGAATCCGGGTTAATCATTCCGCTTACCCAGCAACTCATGCGGCAAATCGCCACGATTATTGCCCGATCGCCGGCAAGTTGGCGAGAGAATATACACATTGGCATTAATATCTCCGCTCTCCACCTTGCGAGTTGGCAGATTGTGGAAGATTGTCGAGATTTTCAGCGAGTCGTCAAAGGTAAAAAAATCTCGCTATTGCTGGAATTAACTGAACGCCAATTTATTGAAGTAAATGATGAAACGTTGGAAATATTATCCGCTTTGCAGGAGCTTGGCGTACTTATCGCCATTGATGATTTTGGCACCGGGTATTCAGGTCTTTCTTATCTTAGCAAAATGGATATCGATTTTTTGAAATTGGATCAATCATTTGTGGCGATGATCGAGCAGGAAAACACAACGAGAATTATTGTGGATGTGGTGATCGATTTGGCGAAAAAGCTCGATATGCAGATTATCGCCGAAGGCGTGGAAAATTGTCAGCAAAAAGACTATTTATTAAATAAAAAAGTCTATTTTCAGCAAGGTTTTCTGTATTCCAGACCTTTGCCCATGGCGCAGTTTCATAACTATTTCAACAAGGATCAACAACAGCGAGCTTTGCTGACAAAAGCGCCATCGTTTTGAAAAAAGCCTTACCTTGAGACGGCACAGCCCTGCTACGTCGTATTGTAGTATCCCCATTTCCCTGACGTAATAAAACCACTACTCATAATTTATTCCATAACATCGCCCGTTACCCCGATTAACTTTAAGTTAATAACATGTTCGAATTGAATACCTTGCGAGGCTACTTACAATTTCATTGTCTTTGTTTTCAAGGGTTTTTCCAGTTTTTATGTCAAATATAATATATTTTAGTTTTTTATGGTTAGATTATCATTTTCTGATAATCTTGTTTGGTTAACAATTTAATAGTAAGTTCTATAAAAGATGCAAAAAAACTTGATTATATTTATTTAATTAATAAGTGAATGAATTTGCTGCTATCAATTTTTTGCTGAACGTCTCATTGAGCCTGAACAAGCGGGTAGTATAGAATAAAATTTTATTAGGTAAAGCGGTAACAGGTACTCAGAGTGTTTTTTTTAACCTAGTTTAAAGGTAAACAAAAATCGGATAATTTTTTCTTTATTTCCGTACCTGATTAATGTAATACATTACGGAAATGAGTCATTCACCTTTATAAAAGAAATAGTACGATAGGCTAATAAATAGTTATGAGATAATAATTCTGTTATATAAATAAATATATATAACAATATAATTCTTTGAAAAATAATTTCATCGACCACGGATGCCTTCTGACTTTTCCTGGGCGCAGTCAACCTGGAGGCAATGGCATAAACCTTTAACCTCACCCCATCAAAGGTTAACGATAGGTTTTTTATTATTATTGTCATGATCAAGAGTCAATTGTTATCTAAGGAGAAAAAACGATGGACATAGAGCGGCACTCTATTGTGAGTCAAAACGATAAACTGGCGATCAGGATTTACCGCGCCGATAGCGCGGCGGTGGATATCGCGCCGGTGATCCTGCTATGCCATGGGTTTTTCGGCATTCAAGACCTGTTATTGCCTGATTTCGCCCGGCAGTTCGCCGAGGCCGGCTATACCTCCGTAACCTTCGACTATCGCGGGTTTGGCGACAGCGAGGGTGAAGCGGGGCGCATTGTCCCGGATCAGCAAATCAGCGATATTATCGCCGTTTTAGCGTGGTGCAAAAATCGCGCCGATATGGACGCGCGCCGAATAGCGTTATGGGGCACCTCGCTTGGCGGTTGTCACGTGTTCGACGTTGCCGCCCGGTATCCCGAAGTGAAATGTGTCATCAGTCAGATGGCTTTTGCCGACGGCGAGCAACTGGTGACCGGCGATATGGCATTGGATGAGAAAAAAAGATTCCTTAATACCATGGCGCGAATGGAAAGGAAAAAACGGGAAAACAACAAAGAATTATTTGTTCCTATCATCAAGGTCATGACGGATGAGGAATCGCGTCATTTCTTCGAAAAGAACAAAAAAAATCACCCCTCACTGGATATTAAAGTGCCCTATATGACCGTATGGGAAGCAATTAATTATCAACCCGCACTGGCTGCGGCAAAAATTACCCAGCCGACGCTAATGATTTTTGCGGAAAATGATAAAGTCGTTGCGCTGGAATACGGCTTGGCGCTTTATCAGGCCATCGCTTCGGAAAAATTCTGCCATATCCAGCCGCAGGCCCGGCATTATGATATTTTCACCGGCAAACATTTCGCTCAGGTTGTTGAGCGCCAACTTCACTGGTTGCGTGAGTATCTTTGAGCGGCTATTGTTCTTCAGCGCAACATCATTGCTGAGCCCCACTGTTTGTCGGGCTCAGCTTACTCTGAGTTTTATTTAGGGAAGCCTGTATCGAAATAAATTATATTAATATCTATGCATATATATCAATTGGGTATGTCATTAATATTTTCCCGACCGCTTTCAGCGACTTATACTCTTATCAGCGGCAATAAATAATCATCGCGCTTCAAAATGTGTTTCAAGGTGTAAACCCGCCTTGTCAGCTCAGCCAGGTCGACTAATATCAAATATAACGATTACTCGATAACTTTACTATTTGAAAAAGTGAATGAGGTAATCGATATCACGAAATGGCAACTTCAATTTTAGACGTTACGTCTTCACGCGCATTTCGTTCAACACATTCGGAGGTTAATGATGACGACACATCGTGGCGGTTCCGGCAATTTTGCTGAAGATCGCGAAAAAGCCTCGAGCGCTGGCAGGAAAGGCGGTCAGCATAGCGGCGGTAATTTTAAAAATGACCCGCAACGCGCATCCGAAGCCGGCGAAAAAGGCGGACGCAACAGTCATGGCGGCGGTAGGAAACCCGCTAAATAGCCCTTAACGCTGCAAGGGCTATAGTACTGATATTTAGCCCAGCCTCTGTTATCCATAAAGCTCAAATAGCATTCTATTTCCAAATAGACCAACCAAGCTGCCGAATATAAATTCGGCAGCTTTTTATTAGTTAGCTAATTTAAAAATATCATTATTACCCTATATGGATCTGCTGCTTGCCAATACACGGGAAAGACAATGACTTTGATGTATACTTGGTCGTGCAATGGTTAGGCGTCAGGGAATAACGTTAAGGGAAATAAGTGGATATAAAACAGGAGTTACAGCGCGGCCTCCAAGCCAGACATATTGAATTGATTGCCCTGGGCGGCACGATTGGCGTTGGTTTGTTTATGGGCGCCGCCAGCACGTTGCGATGGGCCGGGCCCTCGGTTTTACTGGCTTATATCATCGCCGGCGTATTTGTATTTTTTATCATGCGTGCTATGGGCGAGATGCTTTATCTTGAGCCGGTCGCCGGGTCGTTCGCCGACTATGCCCATCGTTATCTGAATCCGTTCTTTGGTTATCTTACCGCCTGGAGTTATTGGTTTATGTGGATGGCGGTGGGAATCTCCGAAATCACGGCCATCGGTGTCTATGTCCAATATTGGTTCCCTGATCTGCCCCAATGGCTTCCCGCTTTGATGGCGGTCGCGTTGGTGGCTGGCGCTAATCTGGCGGCGGTACGATGGTATGGTGAGATCGAATTCTGGTTTGCCATGATTAAAATTACCACCATAGTGGTCATGATCGCTGTGGGTTTTGGGATCATCTTTTTTGGCATCGGCAATTATGGTCAACCTGTGGGATTGACCAACCTGACCGCGCATGGCGGTTTTTTTGCCGGTGGCTGGCAAGGCTGGTTATTTGCACTGTGCATTGTCGTCGCCTCTTATCAGGGCGTGGAATTGGTGGCGATAACCGCCGGCGAGGCGAAAAGCCCCCAGGCTACCCTCCGGCGGGCGGTGGGCAATATTCTTTGGCGTATCCTGATTTTTTATGTCGGGGCTATTTTCGTTATCGTCACGATGTTTCCCTGGACCGAGATAGCCACCGGCGGCAGCCCCTTTGTGCTGACTTTTGGCAAAATCGGTATAACCTCGGCGGCGGCCGTTATAAATTTCGTTATTCTCACGGCGGCATTATCCGGCTGCAATAGCGGCATATACAGTTGTGGACGGATGCTTTATGCCTTGGCGAGAAACCGTCAATTACCCGCGACGCTCGGCCGGGTCTCGCGTCAGGGTGTGCCGGTGGCCGGCGTGGCGGTGTCGATTTTGGTCCTGCTGGCCGGATCAAGTTTGAATTACCTGATTCCCAACCCTCAACAGGTTTTCGTCTATGTTTATAGCGCCAGTGTCTTGCCGGGTATGGTGCCCTGGTTTGTGGTGCTGGCAAGTCAATTGCGATTTCGCCGAGCCCATAGACAGAACATGGCCGCGCATCCATTTCGTTCGATAGGTTTTCCCTGGACAAACTATCTGACTTTCGGCTTTCTTATCGCTGTGCTGGGCGGTATGGCCTCCAGTCCGGAAACCCGTTTGTCTCTGGTGGCGGGTGTGTTATTTTTATTATTTGTTTCAGTGATATATTGGATTTTTGGACGACGCGTCAGCATTCATTATATGATCAATGCCGCCGATGAAAATGGGGCTTCAGCCGATTAAAATTTGAACACAGTCACAGAAAGCAAATCGGGTTTGCCTACGCCCTTGTGTAATGATACTGATCGCTTCATTATTAGTTCCAATACTTAGTATTGGTCTCAAAATAAGTAAAACCTAAACTTCTTGTTCCTATTGCTCAGCGCGGTGGCGAACAAGCGGTTTAGGTTTTTTTTTCTGTTATCCAGATAATGCCACGTTTATTGGAATTTTTATGCTGTTATTTGTTTATGAATAGGTGTTTGATATTGCTATTCAGTCACAAACCCACCCATCATCACCATAATAGAGCAGTTAACTAGTGTATATGCCTGAATTTGGTGCAAAAGGTCATTGTTAATGCTCGTCGTGCCATTAAATAGCGTCATTAATTGATGGATAGTGCATTTTTAACAGATTGATTTTTATAGTATCGACACGCATGTTGGCGTATTGGCATGGCTTGTGCTTGATGATGTTATCGCACTAACATTGAGATTCATTCTGTCAATAAAGTCACAATCTTATCGCAATCTGTTAGGCGCAACCCTACCAAGCACCCTTATCGAGGCGTTTATAATGGAAATACAAAAACCTTATTTATTATTTCTGGCGGATGCGCATGATCAACTGGCCGCCAAAGTGGCCACCGGTATCCGCCAATGGCATCCGGAATATTGCGTCGGCCAGTTAAGAATGGCGGGTTGTCAGGTGGACTGCGATCTGCCGGATGTGGATATCGCCACCGCCAAGGCGAATGGCGCTAAAACGTTGGTCGTCGGCGTGGCCAACCGTGGCGGCGTCATTGCCGACCAGTGGATCGCATTGTTACAGCAAGCCTTGGAAAGTGGTTTGGATTTGGCGGCGGGTTTGCATAATCGCCTCTCGGATGTGCCAATTTTGCGCGAAACCGCACAGCGTTTGGGGCGTCAGCTGTTTGATGTCCGCCACACCAGCGCGGTGTTGCCGGTGGGCAACGGACGTAAACGCAGTGGTAAACGGTTATTGCCGGTGGGCACCGACTGTTCCTGCGGTAAAATGTATACGGCATTGGCTATAGAGAAGGCGTTGCTAGAGCGCGGAACCAAGGCGACCTTCCGCGCCACCGGTCAAACCGGCATTCTGGTCAGCGGGGCCGGCATCAGCATCGATGCGGTGGTGGCGGATTTTATCGCCGGCGCGGTGGAAGTGCTGGCGCCGGCCAATGACCCGGACCACTGGGATGTGATCGAAGGGCAGGGGTCGTTGTTCCATCCCTCATTCGCCGGGGTAACAATGGGCCTGATTCACGGCGCTCAGCCCGATGCGCTGGTGTTATGCCATGAGCCGACGCGCACAACCATGCGGGGTGTGGATTTTCCGCTTCCCACGCTGGCCGATTGCATGGCGCTCAATCTCACAGCGGCGCAATTAACCAATCCTCAGGCGCGTTTCGTCGGCATTTCCATTAATAGCGCGCATTTGGCGGAACAGGATGCGCTGAGCTATATGGCCGATATCGAACGTCAATTTGGCTTGCCGGTGGTCGATCCTTTCCGCCAGGGCGTTGGCCGCATTGTTGATCAACTTTAATCCACGGCAGGAGCCGCTCATGAATAGAATCGTCTATCTTAATGGCCAATACCTGCCGGAGCAGGAAGCAAAAGTCTCGATTTTTGATCGGGGTTTTTTGTTCGCCGATGCGGTGTATGAAGTCACGGCGGTGATCAACGGCAAGCTGTTGGATAATGCCGGCCATATGGCGCGGCTGGAACGCTCGTGCCGCGAGTTGCAGTTAACGCTGCCGGTGTCGGTCGCCGCCTTGCAGGGTATACAAGAACAATTGATCGCGCTTAATCGGCTCGATGAGGGCGCTATTTACCTGCAATTGAGCCGCGGCTCCACCGGCGATCGGGAATTCGACTTCCCGGCAACGGCGGTGACGCCGACCCTGATGCTGTTTACCCAGGCTCGCCCGGTGATTCATCATGCCAAGGCGACATCCGGGATCAAGGTGGTGACGGTTGATGATATTCGCTGGCATCGGCGCGATATCAAAACGGTCGGATTATTGGCGCCTTGTCTGGCGAAAGAGATAGCCCATGCTCAGGGCGCGGATGACGCCTTCCTGGTGGAGAACGGCATGATTACCGAAGGCAGCTCTTGCAATGCCTGGATTGTGACCGAGCAAGGGACTTTGGTGACCCGGCAATTGAGTGCGGATATCCTGCATGGCATTACCCGTCAATCGCTGTTGCAATTGGCTGAACGTCACGGCATCCCTTTTGAAGAGCGGGCTTTTAGTGTTGAAGAGGCTTACCGCGCCAGCGAAGCCTTTATCAGTTCCGCCACCACGTTTGTCTGGCCGGTGGTGCAAATCGACGGTAAACCCGTTGGCGATGGCCGGCCGGGTCCGGTTACCCAGGCATTGCGTGCCATTTATGTGGCAATGGCGTTAAAGGCCACGGCCTGAAGAAGGGGGCGATGACATTTCAATCGCCCCGCTGTCGGCTTTGTGCGTTCCGCTACAGCATTCCCACACATCACCGCGCGGTACTGATTTCCGCTCAATGGAACTTACCGTCAAGCCGTGTGCTCGTTTTCCGGGCAGCCTGTTTTGGCGCCCGTGAAATGCGCAAAAAAAGTGCAAAAAATCACTGTCCGCTTTTTCCGCAAGCGAATGCGCACCGATTCAGTGCGCGGCGCGCGTCGCTTGATGAGTTTCAGATGCGGCATTATGCATGCGTCGGTCAAATATCGTTTTTTTTAACAAAGTGGCAGATTTTTTGCTTAATGTTGACTATAGCTTTTTTATCAACCGGAAGTCGGCCTGAGGCCGGTGGTTTCATCATTTTTCGTTTTTTGCTGCAGGATAACGGGTCCACGCCTCTGGCGTTTCACTACTACATGAGATAGGAACCAGATGATGTCAATGAAACTGATAAGAACTCCGCTCTCCGTTGTGCTTCTTGGTTGTCTGGGCGCGGCTTTTGCCGCCCATGCCGATGTGATTATCGGCGTCGCCGGTCCGTTTTCCGGGCCTAATGCCACGTATGGCGATCAATACTGGCGCGGCGCCACGCAGGCCGCGGCGGATATTAATGCCGCCGGCGGTATCAAAGGCGAAAAAATCACGCTGGTGCAGGGGGACGACGCCTGTGAACCGAAACAAGCGGTGGCCGTCGCCAACCGCTTGGTGGACCAGTCCCATGTCGCCGCGGTGATTGGCCATTTTTGCTCATCGTCCACCATCCCCGCGTCTTCGGTGTATGACGAGGCCGGGATCATCGCCATCACCCCCGGGTCCACCAACCCCCAAATCACTGAACGCGGGCAGTCCGCCATGTTCCGGATGTGCGGGCGCGATGATCAGCAGGGGCTGGTGGCCAGCAACTACATCATTGACAAGCTGAAAGCGAAAAAGGTGGCGATTATCCATGACAAGGATACCTACGGTCAGGGTTTGGCGGACGCCACCAAGGCGGAGCTGAATAAGCGCGGCGTGAAAGAAGTGATGTATGAGGGATTGTCGCGTGGGGAAAAGGATTTTAACGCGCTGGTGACCAAAATTCGCGCCGCGGATCCGGATGTGGTGTATTTCGGCGGCTGCCATCCGGAAGCCGGCCCGTTGGTGCGGCAAATGCGCGAGCAGGGCGTTAAGGCCAAATTTTTCTCCGGCGACTGTATTGTCACCGCTGAAATGGTCACCGCCGCCGGCGGCCCGCAATATACCAATGGCGTGTTGATGACCTTTGGTAAAGACCCTCGTGAAATTCCCGATGGCCAGGCGGTGATTGCCAAATTCCGCGCCAACAAGTTCGAGCCGGAAGGCTATACCCTCTATTCTTATGCCTCGGTGCAGGCTATCGCCGCCGCGTTTAACGCCATCGGCGGCACGGATTCCGCCAAAGCCAGCACTTGGCTGAAATCGCATACGGTGAATACCGTAATGGGCCAGAAAGCCTGGGACAGCAAAGGCGATTTGAAGGTGTCCGATTACGTGGTTTATCAATGGGACGACCAGGGCAAATATCACGAAGTGCCTTAACTCACCCTTTGCGCCAGACGAGACTGTTTATTTATGGATTCCTCATTTCTGCAACAAATGTTTAATGGCTTAACACTGGGTTCGGTCTATGGCTTAATCGCCATTGGCTACACCATGGTCTACGGAATTATCGGCATGATAAACTTCGCCCATGGCGAAGTTTATATGATTTCCGCCTACCTCTGCGCCATCAGTCTGGCGTTGCTGACCTTCTTTGGTCTGCACTCCTTGCCGTTGTTGATATTGGGCACCCTGGTGTTTACCATTGCCGTCACGGGCGCTTATGGCTGGGTTATTGAGCGTATCGCGTACCGGCCTTTGCGCAATTCCACTCGTCTGGCGCCATTGATCTCCGCTATCGGCATGTCCCTGATTTTGCAAAATTACGCGCAAATCAGCCAGGGTCCACGGCAACAGGGCATCCCCACCATGATGGACGGCGTCTTCAAGTTCACTATCGGCGGCGATTTCGTGCAGTTGACCTATACCAAGGTATTTATCCTGGCGGCGTCGCTGGCGGGAATGGCGGTGCTGACCTATATCATCGGTCATACCCGGCTGGGCCGCATGTGCCGCGCCACCCAGCAAGACCGTAAGATGGCCGCCATGCTCGGTATCAACACCGATAGAATCATTTCCTATGTGTTTATGATCGGCGCCGCGATGGCGGGTCTGGCCGGGGTGCTGATTACCATGAATTACGGCACTTTTGATTTTTATGCCGGTTTTATTATCGGCATCAAGGCATTTACCGCCGCGGTGTTGGGCGGCATTGGATCATTGCCCGGAGCGATGCTGGGCGGCCTGATCCTCGGAGTGGCGGAAGCGCAATTCTCCGGTATGGTCAATACCGATTACAAAGACGTGTTTTCATTTTCCTTGCTGATCGTGATACTGATTTTTCGCCCGCAGGGCCTGCTGGGTCGTCCATTGGTGGTTAAGGTATAAAGGAAATCAATGATGTCACAACCCGCTGCGCGCGCCGCGCTGGATCTCAAGCGATGCGGTATTGACGCCGTTTTGGCCGGGCTTATCGCCCTGATTATTTTTGGCCCCATGGTCGGGGTGGTGCTTGACGGCTACAGTTTCAACTTTCATGGCACGCGTTTAGTGTGGATCATCCTGGCGGTCATGGTCGGTAGGGGCATGATGAGCCTGTTTTTACAAACCGGTCCGGGGGTGCGCTTACTCGCTCGCTTCGCCCATGACAATCAGGGCGTCTATGTGCGGCCGGCAGGCTATAAAAGCCGCCTGCGCTGGATCATGCCCATCATCTTGCTCTTGGCGGTGGTGTTCCCGCTGGTGGCGACCAAATATGTATTGACCGTGATTATTCTTGGCTTGATCTATGTGTTGTTGGGGCTGGGTTTGAATATCGTGGTCGGCCTGGCCGGTCTGCTGGATTTGGGTTACGTGGCGTTTTATGCCATCGGCGCCTACGGCCTGGCATTGGGTTATGAATATCTTGGTTTGGGTTTTTGGACCATGCTGCCGCTCGGGGCGATTATGGCCGCTTTAGCGGGGGCATTGCTGGGGTTTCCGGTCTTGCGGATGCATGGCGACTATCTGGCTATCGTCACCCTGGGCTTCGGCGAGATTATCCGCCTGATTTTAAATAACTGGCTGGCGTTCACCGGCGGCCCCAACGGGGTGGCGGTGCCGTCGCCGACCTTTTTCGGCCTGGAGTTCGGCCGCCGGGCCAGGGAAGGCGGGGTGCCGATCCATGAATTTTTGCATATTGCCTATAATCCCGATTTGAAATTCATTTTTATCTATACGGTCTTGGTGCTGGTGGTGCTGCTGGTGTTGTATATCAAACACCGCCTGACGCGCATGCCCATTGGCCGGGCATGGGAGGCTTTGCGCGAGGACGAGATTGCTTGTCGCGCCATGGGGCTCAATCATGTGCTGGTGAAATTATCCGCCTTTACGCTCGGTGCTTCCACCGCCGGGGTGGCGGGCGTGTTTTTCGCCACCTATCAGGGTTTTGTCAATCCCACTTCTTTTACCTTTTTCGAATCGGCGTTGATTCTGGCGATTGTGGTGTTGGGCGGTATGGGATCGACGGTTGGCGTGGTGATAGCGGCCTTTGTCCTGACCGTGGCGCCGGAGTTGCTGCGCAGTTTTGCCGAATACCGCGTGCTGTTGTTCGGCATTCTGATGGTGGCGATGATGATCTGGCGGCCCCGGGGGCTGATTCGCATCAGCCGCGCCGGTTACGCGGTACGCAAAGGAGTGGCGCCATGACGGATGCGATTCTCAAGGTCGAGCACCTGATGATGCAGTTCGGCGGTATTAAAGCGCTCAACGATGTCAATCTTGAAGTGGAACGCGGTTCGATCACCGCGCTGATCGGGCCGAACGGCGCGGGCAAAACCACGGTATTCAATTGCCTGACGGGCTTCTATAAAGCCTCCGGCGGTCGCATTGTGCTCAATAGCCGGCAACGGACCGTGGATATTATCCAGGTATTGGGACAAAAATTCCGTGGTGAGGATTGGCTGCATCCGACGCAATGGGGACGGCGGATATTTTATAAAATGTTCGGCGGCGCCCATCTGGTCAATCGCGCCGGACTGGCCCGCACGTTTCAGAATATCAGGCTGTTTCGCGAAATGTCGGTGGTGGAGAACTTACTGGTGGCTCAGCATCGGCGCAGCAATCGCAACATGTTGGCCGGCATCCTCAATACGCCTGGTTATCGGCAAGCCGAAAGCCGGGCGCTGGACCGGGCCTTTTATTGGCTGGAAGTGGTTAATTTGGTGGATTGCGCCAATCGGCTGGCGGGCGAAATGTCTTACGGCCAGCAACGGCGGCTGGAAATCGCCCGCGCCATGTGCACCGAGCCGGCGGTGATTTGCCTGGATGAACCGGCGGCCGGCCTCAACCCGGTGGAGACCCGCACATTAAGCGGCATCATCCGTTTTCTGCGCGATCACCACGATATCACCGTATTGCTGATTGAACATGATATGGGCATGGTGATGGACATCTCCGATCATATCATCGTGCTGGACCATGGCGATGTGATAGCCCGCGGTACGCCGCAGGCCATTCAGCAAAATGAAAGCGTGATCGCTGCTTACCTCGGCACCGACGAAGAGGATATCGCGCTATGAGCCAGATGCTGGCGTTCCACGACGTGGATGTGTTTTACGGCCCGATTCAGGCGCTGCAAAAAGTGTCGATCGAGGTCAATGAAGGGGAAACAGTGGCGTTGATTGGCGCCAATGGCGCGGGCAAATCCACGCTCTTGATGTCCATTTTCGGCCAGCCCCGCATCAGCAGCGGCAAGATTCTGTTTCGCGGCGCGGATATCAGCCGCAAGTCGACCCATGTCATCGCCAGCGGCGGCATCGCCCAGGCGCCGGAAGGGCGACGCGTGTTTCCCGATATGACGGTGGAAGAGAACCTGCAAATGGGGACCATCCCCATCGGCAACCGGTACGAGGCCGAGGATTTGCAGCATATGTACGCGTTGTTCCCGCGTTTGCGGGAACGGCGTCATCAGCGCGCCATGACCTTGTCGGGCGGTGAGCAGCAGATGCTGGCCATTGCGCGTGCGTTGATGAGCCGGCCGCAATTGCTGCTGCTGGATGAACCCAGCCTGGGGCTGGCGCCGATTATCGTGAAACAGATCTTCCAGACTTTGCGCGAGCTGGCGCGCGGCGGCATGACCATTTTCCTGGTGGAGCAGAACGCCCACCATGCATTGAAACTATCGAATCGCGGTTATGTGATGGTTAATGGTCAAATTCGCCTGCAAGGAACCGGCGCGGAATTACTGGCCAACCAGGAAGTGCGCAAGGCTTATTTGGGGGGCTATCAGGAAAGTTGATATTGGTGACAAGGGGACCCCTGAAAAAATGGATGATTGATTAATATAACCAATCATCCCAAGGCCAATCGATCTGTGTTTTGCAACATCCTGGCGATAGTTTAATTTATTTTGCGTTAATCCAGTCCGGAGGGTTTAGATTTAGAATTAATCTCCCGGCGCCACAGTGTCGATATAAACCTGTGTCGTGAAGGAAATTTGATCAAGGCTTCCTGCTTTAGTGATGGTGTAATAGAAATAACCATAGACGCCATTATAGCCAGTAAAGATATTAGCATCCGGTGGAATTTCGACTTCTATCGGACCGACTGCCGTGACATCTTCCGAGCCGGTGGATACAAGTTTAATGAAAGTGCCGTTAGTTTCGAAAATTCTCAAGCTGAGATCATAATGATCGCCAGCAGCCATTCCTGGGTAAGCAGGAATTGTGATAGTGATGGTTAAGAGCGATCTTTCGAAGTTGATCACATTTCCGTGATACAAGTCATCGGGCAGCAATGGTTTTGCCAAGGTCGGAGCGGTGAGGCTACTGTTTTGTACATCAAGATCAAACGGGACGGAAGCGCTGTGGTTTTCAGCAACGATATCGTCGACTTCAAACCAGACGGAATATGTTCCGTCGCTCAGCACTTGTTCGACCGGGAATGCTGTTTTAACGTTAACCACCCACGCGGCGGTGGGCGGAAAAAAAACATCTGATCGGGTTAAAGCCCCCCAATGAAACGTCGCTATAACGCCTGAATCATCAATGGGTATGGGGAGATAACAAATCGCATTGACAGCGCCATTAACGGCAGGACCATCCAATACATTATCAACAGCATTTAATACCCTAACGGGTTCAAGAACGGCCATGGTAACTCCTTTGTATAACGTTATTGTGGAAGGAAATTACGTGAACAACTTAATTATCATCATCGAACTTATCAATTTTTTCAATGTTCATTTTTGCTGCAATCAGGGCTAAAAAAGGACATTCTTTTAATAAATAAATTTATTAAAAATGAAAAATAAAATTTAATTTTTATTTTCTTTGTAAAAACTGTAGACCTTGTTGATATAAAATTTAACGAGCAGAAATTCAAAAAAATAAATTCAAAAGTTAAATAGAAATATACCCTGCTTAATCTGCAGGGTTATTGCTGCCACGAAATATTTTCTATATCAAATATCCAAACATCAGCGTAGAAAGGCATAATTTCGTCAGTGAAATCGCCATGAATGTCTTGAACGTCCGCCAAATCGTCAACCGAGACCGGTACTCCCATCCACGCCAAGCAGTTCTGACGGTAATCCTGTTTCTACTAGAGCCGACTCCTGAGGGGCGGCGCACCGTACACTGACTTCTAGCGGCCTGGATTCGGCCGGATTGCCCGCGTTATCGCAGAGTTGGTAAAACACGGTATAATCGCCATTGCGCCACACGTTTCCGGCGCCGAAGACTCGGCCAATATCAATCACCCATGGGAAATTTTTGCCGTCATAGGCGCGTTCCACGCGCTTGTCCCCCCAGAATAAGGTGTAAATATTGCCCGGTACGCTATCCGCGCAGGGATAAATTACGGCTTGTACTCCTGCGTCGATGGATTCTTGATCAATAACATGGCCGTCGTGCAGGTTGGTGATGGTGACCGGCGCTAACGATTCGCTATAAAAAATCAATGTCAGCGAGGCGAGTTCATCGCCAATGGCGGCGCAAACCGGAATCAAATTACCACCGTCATAACCTGTCGTGGCGGGATGCGGATAGGTTAAGCGGGTGGTTGCGTTGCCCTGCCGGTCGGTTCTGACTGAAGTGTGACTAAAATTAATACGCGCAGCGGGCGAACTGAATGTCACCAACACATTCTCAGCCGGCCGGTGGGTGAAACGATTTTCCACCTTTGCGGTAATGTGCGACAAAGTACCGGTTGATTGAGCCGGTTGTGCTTTGGGTTTAGCTGTGAGGGTAATTTGCCAGGCATTGGGTCGTTCGTTTTCTGTCAGTGGTTGAGACATGTTTTTCTCCCTTATGCAAAGCGGATGACTTAGCTTCATCTCTGTGAAAACAATTCACACATGAGATATCTTTCATAGTTTGATTAACTAATGCAATGTTCTTTTTTAACGATCGGATCATTGAAAATTTCGGCCATGCACTCGAGTTAGGTGTTTACACTGTAATGACTGGCGACTGTTCGGCAGACACTACTGTGTCTAAGGGTATTGAACTGATGATATTACCCTTGGTATCCTCGATACTGAACCACAGGCAGTGTTTGCCAATAGCAAATACGTCCTTGGCGGGTAAATCTTCGTTAGCAATTATCACCCAGGCACGGTCTTGCGCGGCGACAGTCTTGTTGACCGTATGGCGGTCCCAATGGAATACAGCTTTCGAACCGGGCATGATGGCTTCGGGAAATACGATTACAATCTTAATGCCATACTCTATGGCGTATTGGTAAATCAAGGTTTGACCGCTTTCTTTATCCAAATGGGTATTGAGTATTCTAATCTGGCGCAGGTTGGGATTAAACAAATCCAGGGTTAGGGTGACGCTGCCATCGGCTACTCTGGCTGTTACCGGCACTCTTTGTGCATCGTGCTGCAACGAAGTTTGTAAGGGGCAAATTACCGTTATGTTCGTTTGTCCTTGCGCATCGGTGATACCTGTCGGTTCGGTGAATTGCGCAAAGCGGTGACGTGACGTAAAATTGACACGGGCATCGGCCTGCGGCCGTCCGGCGTGGTCGGTGACGGTGGCTATAATGTCGCAATAGAGCGTACCATTAGTTGCCGGCGCCTGAGGAATAGCTTTTAACGTTATCACAATAGACCTGCCCTCTCTATTACTTATTATTTTGCAATAAAAACCCAGGCTATTTAATAATAATCAAAATGTATGTGAATTTACTGCCGATTAATCACCAGGAGCAACAGTATCGATATACATCCTTTTAATATGGGAGAAGCGAGTTTGTTGTCCATCATAAGCTATGGTGTAATAAAAATCGCCATAAACGCCGTTATAACCTAAAAAGGGTGCGCTGTTTTTAATAACTACCACAACATTAGTATCTTCGATGACTCTGCCAGCTTGAAGCAGAATAGTCTTTAATAATTGCCCTTCAAAAGTAATTACATCCAGCCACAGGCGCCAACTTGAGTTTGCTAAAATCGTTGGCTGTTCGGCTGTGGGTATAATAACATTGAATTCTGTTTGTGCACGTGCCAGGTTTATGACGCCGTTGAATTCGGCAGGTAAAACAGGCGCCAGTAACGTTGGAATATTATAAGGGCTGCCAGTGACCGTTACCACCAGCGGAAAGCTGCCGACAGTATTATTGGCCAGATCTGTTATGCTGTACCATACGACATATCTGCCATTTCTTAATACATCAGCGGGGGTAAAAAGCTGGTCAATGTCAAACAGCATATAGGATGGCCCGTCCGTGTAGATCATGTCATAAGAAAATGCGCCCCAATGTAATGTGACGATGGAGCCAAAGCCAATAGCCGTCGGCAGATAGACCAGTGCGGACACTCCAGCGTTAATTTGATAATAATCTACATTATATAATCCGTGCTCTTCTTCCGTCACGGTAGCGTTAATCAATCGAATTCTGGTTAAAGCTGCGTCATAATAGTTCAATAAGAGTGTCGCACTTTCATCTGCAATAGTGGCCTTGATCGGCACCACCCCAACGCCTGTAATGCTATCCGGATTTGGCCTCGGATAAATGACCGTTATTTTAATTGCGCCGTTTTCGTCGGTTACACCTGTCGCCGGGTCGAAGGTCACAAATAATGTGGTAGTGGTGAAAGAGACAGCGACACCAGGCTGTGGTACGTCCGTTTCATTAGTGACAGTAGCTATGATCGTAGAGGATGAGCCTGCGGCCGAGGGTACCGGTGCCAAAGGATCAGCGGTGACCGTAATAGTATTTGGCATTTAATTTTTCCTTATAAAAAATCAAGACCGGGGGGGCTAATGTATTGTCGATTGTTAAGTTTATTTATTAAATAATCAATGTTCATTTTTAATCATGGGCAACCTAAAAACCAACATTTATACTTATGAATATTCGTCCCCGGCGGGTTGGAACGCCATATTGGGGCCAGGGATTGTCTACGATCCCGCATGGCTGAAAATGTTAGAAGAACTCAAACTTTTGTCCTGTGTTTGTATAAAAATTTATCCCTCCATTAATACTGTCCGCATAAAATGCCCAAATCAGACTATCTCCCGCGACCAGGCTGGTTGCGCTGACCATGACCTGTCCGGCGCTATCTGTGGTGACAAATTCAGGGTCAACAACCGGGCTGGTAAAGGGAATATATGTTGCTCCATTATATTTCAGGATGGCCACCCTAAATTCAGTGTCCACCAGCGGCAAGCCACGGGCTGTTTTAAACGTCGCTCTTGCCAACGCCGGCGTACCATCAAAGGAATAGCCATCCCCAAGGATAGTTGTGGTTATGGTCGGTACGGTAAACGTACCGCCCGATTCGGTTAGCGATTGCGTGGTATCGGGAATGGCGGCTTTAATCTCAATGGATTGCGCCAGCGTATAAGTATATTGAAAATCAATATTCCCCTCGGCGTTGGTGGTGGTGCCGGCCGGCGTGACCACGCTAAAGGTACCGGCGGTGGCGGTGGTGGCGAGCGTAACAACGACGCCTGACATGGGATTGCCATGCGTGTCGGTCACCTTGACCCGCGCGATATTGGTTTCAAGACCGTTGGCGGTAGCTGAATCCTCCGTAACAGCGAGGCTGGCAAGTACCACTGGCGTGACAAACTCGACAGACACCGACCGGCTGAAACCATTGGCCAGCCTGGCGGTGACTTCGCTCGCGCCCACGGTCCGGCTGGTCAGGTTGGTGATGGCGACGCCATCGGAATCGGTAGTGACTTCCTCCCGCAGCACGGTGGCGCTATTGGTGGCGGTGAAGGTCACCACCTGGTTCGGCAGGATCTGGCCGGCGGCATTGGTGACCACTGCTCTTACCGTATTAAATGTTGCGCCATCCGCCGGCGCGTTATTCTCCGTCACCGTCAGGTTGGTCGCGGTAATGGTGGCGGAAACAGTATCGAGTAGGAAGTTAATGGGTACCGTTTGATTGCTGCCATTGGCGAGACTGGCGGTGACTAGGCTCTCGCCGGCGTTAAAGCTGGACAGGGTGGCGGTGGCGGTGCCGCTCCCCCCGGTGGTGCCTCCAGTCGTGCTGATGGTCGCGCCATTGGTGGCGCCGAACGCCACAATTTGCCCTATGAGAATATTGCCGTGGGCATCGGTGACCGTTGCTTGCACCGCATTGATGGCAATCCCATTTGCCAGCGCATCGTTTGCTGTAGCCACCAGGCTGGCGATACGGGCGGTGGCGACATCGGCGATAAAGTGTGTCGTCACGTCGCGGCTGCTGCCATTATCGAGACTGGCGGTAACAATGCTATCGCCTGCCCTAATGTTGGTCAGCCTGGCGGTGATGACGCCATCCGACCCGGTGGTGCCGCTAACCGGGGTGATAATCGCACCATTGGTAACGCTGAACTTGACCTGTTCTCCGCTGGCCGGAATGTTATTGTTGTCGGTGATCTTTGACTCGACCACATTTTCGGCTGCGCCGTTGGCGGGTGATTCATCCACGATGGTGACCAGGCTGGCGACATGTATAGTGTCGGTATCGATCGTAAATTCGATATTTACGGTGTCGTCTTTGCCATTGGTTAGCGTGGCCGTGACCGTGCTTGGGCCAACAATGGTACTGGTCAGGGTGGCGGTGGCGATGCCATTCGCGCCGGTGGTGCCGATAACCGTGGTGACCAGGGCGCCATTGCTGGCGGTGAAAGTGACGACTTGTCCGGCGATTGGGTTGCCATGGAGATCAGTTACCGTTGCTTGTACCGCATTGGCGGCACTGCCATTGGCTAACGCATTGTTTGCGGTAGCTTCCATGCTGGCGACACGGGCGGTGGCGACATCGGCGATAAACAGGGTTTCTTTGGTCGCGTCGCGGCCGTTGTCGAGCTTGGCGGTGACAAAGCTGGCGCCTGCGGTGGTGTTGGTCAACGTGGCGGTGGCGATGCCATCCGCACCGGTGGTGCCAATGATCGTGGTAACTATCGCGCCATTGGTGGCGCTAAATTGAACCACTTCTCCGCTGGCGGGATGATGAGTAGCATCGGCGATCAATGCCCGTACTGCATTAGCGGTTTCGCCATTGGCGGGCGACCCATCCACGGTGACGTCCAGGCTGTCGACATGAATACTGGCGGCATCGATCACAAAGTGGATATTTACGGTGTCGTCTTTGCCATTGGACAGCGTGGCGGTGACCGTGCTTTCGCCAACGATGGTGCTGGTCAGGGTGGCGGTGGCGATGCCATTTGCGCCGGTGGTGCCGATAACCGTGGTAACGATGGCGCCATTGTTGGCGGTAAAGTTGACCACCTGGCCGGTGAGCGGGTTATTGTGGGCGTCGGTCACCAACGCCATTACTTCATTGTAAGTTTCGCCATCGGCCGGTGAACCGTCGGTGGTCGCCGACAATGTGGCGATATGGGCGGTGGCGGCATCGGCGATAAAAATTGTCGTTGCTTCGCGGCTGCTGCCATTAGTGAGCCTGGCTGTGACATTGCTATTGCCAGCCATAGTATTGGTCAGCGTGGCGGTCGCGATGCCATCCGCGCCGGTGGTGCCGATAATCGTGGTGATGGTCGCGCCATTGGTGGCGGTAAACTGGACCACTTCTCCGCTGGCGGGATGATTTTTGGCATCGGTGATCGTTGCCTCTACCGCATTGGAATTTATGCCATCGGCTAGCGCATCGTTTTTTGTGACGTTCAGGCTGGCGACATGAATACTGGCGGTATCAATCACAAAGAGGATATTCACGGCGCCATCTTTGCCGTTGGCCAACGTGGCGGTGACCGTGCTGGAGCCAACATTGATGCTGGTCAGGGTGGCGGTGGCGACGCCGTCCGTTCTGGTGGTGCCGATAACCGTGGTAACCACGGCGCCATTGGTGGCAGTGAACGTTACGGTTTCATTGGCGACCGGATTGCCATATAAATCAGTCACCGTCGCTTGTACCGCATTGGCGGCAAGCCCATTGGCCAACGCATTGTCTGTTGTCGCTGCCAGGCTGGCGATATGGGCGGTGGCGGCATCGGCAATAAAGGTCGTCGTCACCGAGCGGCTGTTGCCGTTTAATGTGGCGGTAACCACGCTGTTGCCAGCGGTGATATTGGTTAGCGTGGCGGTGGCGAGGCCATCAGTTCCGGTGGTGCTGATAACCGTAGTCACTTTGGCGCCGTTAGCGGCGCTAAAAGTGACTGTTTGTCCGGCCACCGGAGTATTGGCGCCATCGGTAACCTTGGCTTGAACCGCGTTAGCGGCGATGCCGTTGGCGGGCGCGTTATTAGCGGTGACAATCAGATTGGCCGCGGTGATGGTAGCCGCGATAGGCAAGACTTCAATCGTGGCTGCGGCCGTATTGGACGCATTTTGTTTGACGTCGTAAGCCACCGCGCCGATGTTATAGAGATTGGTGGCGCTATCGCTATGTTGATACGGCGGCAATGTAATCAATAACGTATTTATTGTTGGCTGGGACACCGTCCCACCGGCGGCGGCGATGGCGGACGTATCCCAGTTGATATGGTCCAGAGCATATTTCGAGGTTACCTGTGCCGTCACTGTGATTTGTTCGGCTTCATAGCCGGTCAGGTGCGCGGGCAGTCGTAATTCAATGACTTGCAGTTTTTGATAATCCAAGACAATGTCGTTATTGCGATTGACCAGATCATAGCGGGTGCCGGCCAAAGTGCGCAGCGCCGCCACTCCGTCCGCACTGGTCTGCGACTGCCAGGACGCGCCGAGACGATAATTCATCTGCAAATTCAATGAAGTATCGTTCATATTGCCTTTGCCCTGTCGATAATCGACGCCAACCGTCAACAGGCTGATGGGGGTATAATTCACGCCGAGCGTCACGGCATAAGGATTTTTCTGCAGATTATCCTTGCCAAACAAGCCGACGTTTTCACCGTAGTATTGTTCAAACATCAGGTTGCCGCCCAATTGCGGGTAGCTCGGAAGGTAGGCTTGCGCCCGGATATCATAACCATTGGCTGGACGTTCCAGATAGTCAGCGAAATCTCTTGAGTCTTGCCAATTTGACGTTCTGATATAGCTATTGGCGGACAGTTTCAGGTAATCGCGCCAGGCTTCCACACCAATACCGACCCGACGGTTGTCTCCAGTGAGATCATCGTCGAAAAAACTGTTCATCCCCAGCATCCAGCCGCCTCGCCAGAAGCGCGACCCCCCGCCGATATTTAGAGTGGCGCGGCCGTCATTATCCCGGATGCCCCATTGGGTGAAAAACATGTCACTGGGTTTGTCATACAGCGGAATCAGCAAATCCAACGCGCTGCTGCCCAGGCTGGAATTACTGTTCACATTCAACTGTACCCGAGCGGTGCCGAACTGGCTGAGCCATTGTTGCAACGACTGGCCTAATTCGCCGGTCGCGGCGGAGCGGACCATTTCTCGCGCGGCATCGCCGTTTTGATCTTCATCGGCGCGCGTACCGACAAGATTGGTTTGGGCGCCGAAATTGCCGGCATTGCTGTTTAGCGTGGTTGGACCGCTGAATAGACGGTTAAAACCGTTCTGATTGACTTGTTGATCGGCGTTATTTTTAGCGCCGTTTGACTGCGCGTTCCCGGATAGCAAGCGGTCCATAATATCTGGCTTTGCCGCGGCATCATTAACAGACGCGTTATCGACGGAAAAATTTCTGACGTTCATCGGCACATCAATCTCGTCGCCAACGGTCAATTGGTTGAACGGTTTGGCGAAACTGCGAAATTGGTTAAGCTTTTTCAATTGATCCAAGGTGATATGAAATTTTTGGGCAATGATCGAGACGTTGTCATTCGGCCCCAACACATAAGGTTCAGTGGCGGTGATGGTTTGTTGGTTCATCATCGTGGCGGCGATCGCTGGCGAAAATGCCAAACTAATGGGACATAAAAGTTGGCAAAGTATATTAACCCATGCCACGACATGAAAAAAATAACGCCCATGAGATAAATGCCATTTATAGAATGAGGCATATCTTTTTAAGCATTTGGCGATGTTAGAGGACATGGTTTTTAAAGAATTATAAATTGTATTAACCATTATTATTGTCCTATTACCTAATTGTTTAGATAAACTTATTTATCATTCTCGCGCTATTTAAAAAATTTTATTCATTTCCAATTGGAGCATTTATGCACAAAATTAATGTGAGCATAGTCTTGGCCATAACCCTGTGATTATCAATTATATAAATTAATTTTAAGTATTTTTTGGAAACAATAAAAAAGGAGTAATAATGAAATTGAGGTTGCCATAAATTTTAAAATAATTCCAATAATTTTATAGTCTTCTGATCTCAAATTTAATACGCCATGGCTACAGACCTCGCTCATCACAGCCTTACGATCAAGGCACCGTACGGGATTATCATATTGGGCTAACTATTCCGATTAGTCGCCAATGCACAATCCAATATGTCATGTTTGCGCTGTGTTTTTATTAGAATGGTAAAATAGAAAATGTCAAAAAATGAAATTGACCATGATTGATTGAAAATAGCAACAGTGCTATGCGATAACCTCTGACAATAATTTAGCATTAAAAGGCAATTGGGATAAATCCCTTGGAAAGAATTGAGGCATTTAGCCATTTTTAGAATTCAATACGCCCGTTAGAGGAAATATTTTCGTAAAGCATATCGCCGAGGCATTAATGGCTCACGGCATGGACATTTTGCGTCATGCAACCAGGTGTGGTTGTGTATTCTAGTGATATTTCAACCTAGAAAGGCGCGAATATGATGAGGGGGTTAAGATCGTTATTTTTCCCCAGAAGAGAGACCGTTAGCCCGCGATAATATTATCAGTATTTTCCTAACATGATAGGTAAAGTACAGAATGCGAGATTAGAAAGTTTTTAAAAATCAACATAATATATGCATAACCCAATAAGATTGCTAGGCTTAGAATCCGGTTATTGGCATGGTACGTTGGTGGGCCTATTTTAGGCTACCTGATTGACAGAGTGCTCTGATTTGTCAAGAATAACGGATTATATGCCAACATGAGGTTTCTGGGCTATTTTAAACCAAACGGCACCTCCGAATTTAGCAAATATTTAACATTAGTAAAATGTAGAGAATAGAAGTGACATGGCAGTGATTTGAATATGCACTTAGTTTGATTAATATTGCTGGATAATGTTTGCATGATTGCCGGCTGATAAGGCCAACTTTAAGTTTATCCAGCGAATATTAATAGCATCACAACATTAAATTTTCAGCTCACCAGACATTTGCTACGATGCGTAATCAAAGGCAATATTTTTTCCTCAATAAACTCCTGATAAGCTGCGGGGAAATAAATATGACGTTCGATCATTAATTGTTTATTGTCACATTCGAAAGGTAAAAATTTCACTTTAAAGTTACGCTCATTAACAATATTGATGACTGAAGAGGGCATAAGACCTATAGCATCGCCTTTTTCAATCATTGATAATTGGACATACAGCTCAGGAATATACACCCGTTTAGTGCTAAGCTTATTACTTAAAATATAATCTTCTATTTGTTCAAAAACATTTTCATTCTGCTGAGGTTCATATTGAACCAGCATATTTTTTCTGAAAAGCTCATTTTGTGAATAATCACTGATCCTCAGATCGGTTTTAACAACCAACATAATAACATCGGCTGCTAAGGTTTGATGCATCAAACCAGTAGGGCATTGAATCTTTTTTTGCGTAAAAAAAAGCTGACAAATTCCCTTGGTTAATATGTCGCTGATATTGGTTTCAATCGGCGGGTAATACTCCAAGGAAATATTATTTTTAGCTTCTTTGAAAAATGGCGATGAAAATAATGGCGACATATATGAATAATCATGATGGTCTAAGCCGATTTTTATGTTGACGCTGTTACTTTGTATATCATGAGTTTTCTTTATGACTTTTTTCTCGATCTCACACATTTCTTGATAAAGAGGTAATAAAATGGTGTATAAATCTCGGCCATACACGGTAAGCTTGAGGCCATTACTGGTGCGAGTAAACAATTTATGTCCAAGATTTAACTCGAAAATTTTTATGGTCCGGCAAAGGGGCGATGGTGTGATGCAAAGGATAAGCGATGCCATTCTTATGGATTGCTCTTGGGCGGTAACTATAAAATATCTTAATGTCTTTGATAATAGAATCATTTTAAACCTCCAACTGAATTTATCAAATCCCAGGGTATTAAAACAGTTTCTTCTGTACAGACACATTTTATAGGCAAGGCTAAAATAGCTATCCATGATCATGCGTAAAGCTCACAGTGATAGTTGCCGCATGACCCATGCTTATAGTTAAGTCAAAATCAAACTTATAAAGTATAAATTAGACCTTTATTGCATTTTATTTTTCTAAAATCGAGCTTCTCATTCCGGATTGTCAATCCGTAATTTATTCAGGATAAACCACCCTTTTCGAGCTGTTGCTTACTGATGGTCTATCGCTAAAGACCTTCATGATGTGTAAGACCGAACTTCCAACGCCCAGTGACTATGCCGTTTTGTCCCAGTGAACGCTATAATTTGCCTGCACCGATGAGCATAATCAATAGCAGCGCCAAGATTAAAAATTATTATTTAATTAAAAATATATCAGTATGTTTAATATCATCTTGTTCGCCTCGATCTCGTTCAACCCATTGTTTTTTTCTAAATTGCGACTTTTGCTACATTGGGTTTTCGCCCAGTCCTAAAAATAATTTTTATTTATTGCATGATTAGTCGTAGTAAAAAAAGATGCCTACAGTGTACAACGTGGCAAGTTATTAGGCTGATCTAATCGAAAGATTTGTTTCAGTTTGTTAACTCGCTCACGCTTAATTATGAAGGTCAACATTAAATGAATTTTGCTGATGAAGGCAATGCTAATTTTCAACATTTATTAATTTATAATAGACATGGCGTAATCGCAGAGTGACTTGTTTGGCGACCTTGTTGAAGCCTATAAATCACATTAAATGTGCGTAAAATCAGATTGTTATTTAGTGTTACCCTACATCGTGTTAACGACTTGTTTCAAAAAAATATCCGAATTTTTTCGCCTGATCTTTAGGATAATGACTGGTTAAATTGAAAACTGGAATGTGATATAGATTGCATATTCTTTCGTAATCTATTTATAGATGTTTAGGCGGTCAACTCTGTGAGAAAATGCTTACTCATCTCTGCATTTGTATAGCGTGCTATCATTACCTTATTGATACTTTTTAAAAATACTCATCAATTTCTTTTCATTTTTGCTCCACTAATTTTTTTAATAACGTTGCTTAAAATATGCTGATGTCAGAATTGATCGCCGGATAAGACAATGACCTTTTGAATTTTAAGGATAAATTGGAGAATACAGGACAATTACCGGCATTATGCAATGCGGCACGGCTGGAACGACAATAATACGTGATTATGCCATATATCCAACTATATTAATCATTGAGCGAGGCGATCTGTCTGTTGGTTTCGATTCCAATGGGGTAGAAGACTTGAAAAGCCAGTCGAACAGTTTTCGCAATATGGGGTTTATGGGGAAAGCGCCGAGCTAAGGAAGCTCATTGACCCACCGGCAATAAAGGGTTGACTCGCGGGAGTATGGTTGAAAAAAGCATATCTCTAAAACGTTCAACCGGAGCTGGAGTTTGTTCGGCTTTGGCCAACAAATTCGCACCTTGTAATGAAGAAACGATAAAGGCCGCCATTTCCTCGCAATCGAGCCGGTCGTCCAACTGGCCGGCTTTTACGGCGGCATGCAGACAGTATCCCAGAGATTGTTGTATTTTGGCGAAAATTTCGTTTAGACGTTTTCTGATGGGTTCGCTCCAGTTACTGGCCTCGGCAACAAAGTTACCCAGAAGACAGCCATCCCGCATACTGTTTTTATTAAGACGATCCATGCCGGCATCAATATAAGCGCGTAAACGCCGAAGGGGAGGAAGATGATCGTTCATCAGGGTTACGTCAATGACGTTAAGTACATTGTCGAAATAGAGATCGATAACCTCTAACCCAAAAACTTCCTTGGAGGCGAAGTGATTGGTGAATGAGCCTTGAGGAACGCCGGCTGCCTGGACGATATCACGTACGCTCGCTCCGGCAAAACCATGAGCATGCACCACTTGCATACCAACAGTGAGGATTTTTTCTTTATGAGATGCTCTAACCATGATTTCAATATAGTCATACGTATTGGTTATGTCAATCGATCGGCATTCGCCTTTCTCTGTGCGAGGACGCACCGATATAAAAAGAGGCATGCTGCGATACCTCTTGTAAAATCTCTTACAAATTATATCTTCTATGATCGTTATTAAGGCAATAAGGAGTTTTTCCCATGACCAGGATTACTGTTGCGGGCGGTAGGTGGGCGGCGGCGGATAACCTGATTAGGGCATTGACCGGTCTTGAAGTCAAAGTCCGGGTGCTGACACAGAATCCTCGACAGGCGTATGAGATTTATGGCAAAGGCAGTGTTGAATTTGTGGGGATCGATATTAATGATCCCTTATCGCTGCGGGTTGGATTTCAGGATACCGACCGGGCCTTATTGTCGTCCGGCATCCCTGAACAGCCTTCCCGCCATGATATGGCGTTGATAGATGCCGCGGTGCAGGCCGGCGTGCCTTATCTGGTTAACCTTTCGGCTGGCGGCGATGTAGCGTATAACCGTCGCCAATCGATGTCCGACTGGCGGAGTAAAACCGACGATCATCTCGCCGCTCAAGGTATTCTGACCACGCTGATACACCCGGCCATTTCTCTCGATGCCATTTTCGACGTCGCGGCGACGTTTTACCAATCCGGGCAATGGGGCGGCATTGCCAGTAACGGGCGGGCTGCTCTGGTGGATTTGCGGGATGTGGTGTCATCCACGGTACGCGTGTTATTGGACGGACCGAAGCGTCATGGCGGTAAAATTTACCAGTTGACCGGCCCGTTTGCGGTTTCCATGGGATATCTCGCCGATTGTCTGTCTGAAAATTCGGGGCGGCAGGTGCGATATCATCATCGCACCCCTGATGAGCAACGAGCCGTGTTCCGTCAAGCCGGTTCGTCTGTGCCGAGGATTGATGGATTGCTTGCGCAGGAAGCGCTGATTCGCGACGGATTTTATGCGGCGGCGACCACTGATGTCTTCAATTTGATTGGCCGGCCCGCCTGCTCGGCGATGTCCTGGGTTGAAGAACATTTTTTATTATTAAACAGTGGTTTGTGATTTAGCCCTCAGAAGCAGAAAACGTCATAGGAAAGAATGATTCCTTTCGCGCCGGATTATCGTCTGATTGATTAATTTAAGGCCACTTAAATAATTCAATTATTTCTAATGAATTTAATCTTCGTTTAATGAAAGAAGACTATAGTCGCGTAAAATACGCCTTGTTGACATGGTATCAAATATGGAACTGCTGCTTCCTTTCTCTCGTCCGGCAATTGGCGACGAAGAAATTGTTGCCGTTGAAAAAGTGTTGCGGTCCGGCTGGATCACCACCGGCCCGCAGAACCGGCAATTAGAAACCCATTTCAGTGCGGCGTTTGGTTGCAAGCATGCCATAGCGGTGAGTTCGGCAACCGCGGGCATGCATGTTACGCTTATGGCTTTGGGCATCGGTCCTGGCGACGAAGTGATCACTCCTTCCCAGACCTGGGTTTCCACGTTGAACATGATTGAGTTGCTGGGCGCGCGCCCGGTGATGATCGATGTTGATCGCGAGACGCTGATGGTCAGCGCCGAATCGGTCGAAAAAGCGATTACGCCGAAAACCAAAGCCATCGTACCGGTTCACTATGCCGGCGCGCCACTTGATCTCGACGCGTTGCGCGCTGTCGCCCTGCGCCACAATATCCCGCTGATAGAAGACGCCGCGCATGCGGTGGGCACCCGTTATAAGGATGAATGGGTAGGCGCCCGCGGCACGGCGATTTTCTCTTTTCATGCCATCAAGAATATGACCTGCGCCGAAGGCGGATTGGTCGCCACCGATGACGATGCCCTGGCGGAACGTGTGCGCCGGCTGAAATTTCACGGCTTGGGCGTGGACGCCTTCGACCGGGACCAGCAAGGCCGGAAACCGCAGGCCGAGGTGGTGGAGCCCGGATATAAGTATAATCTTTCCGATATTCACGCCGCCATTGCTGTGGTACAGCTGTCACGTTTGCCAGAATTGAACGCCCGTCGTAAAGCGCTGGCCGAACATTATCTCAGCGCGCTGAGCGGTTCGCCTTTTCTGCCGCTAGGCCTGCCCGCTTACCCCCATGAACATGCATGGCATTTGTTTATGGTTCGGGTCGACCCCGACCAGTGTGGGCTGAATCGGGATCAGTTGATGGAACGCTTGCAAGCGAAGGGCATCGGCACCGGCTTGCATTTTCGCGCCGCCCATACCCAAAAATTCTATCGAGAACGTTATCCGGCGTTGTCATTGCCTGATACCGAATGGAACTCGGCGCGCTTGTGCACACTTCCGCTGTTTCCTGATATGACCCAAGACGATGTCGATCTCGTGGTCAATGCTTTGTTTTCTCTAATGGAGCCTTCACGTGCCTCGCGTTGAACCCATCAATAAAGTTTCCGTTGTCATTCCGGTATTTAATGAACAAGAAAGTTTACCAGCGCTGATTGCGCGGACTACCGCCGCTTGCAAGCAACTCAGCCAGGACTACGAAATTATTTTTGTCGACGACGGCAGTACCGATAGCTCCGTCGATATCCTTACGGCGGCGGCGGAACAGCCGGGCAGCTGCGTGATTGCCGTGCTGCTCAATCGCAATTATGGCCAGCATTCCGCTATCATGGCCGGTTTTATCCAGGCCAACGGCGACTTGGTCATCACGTTGGATGCCGATTTGCAGAACCCGCCAGAAGAAATTCCCCGCTTGGTCAGCGTGGCGGAAGAAGGCTACGACGTCGTGGGTTCGGTGCGCGCCAATCGGCAAGATTCCTGGTTTCGTAAAACCGCTTCGCGTCTGATTAATCTCATGATTCAGCGATCCACCGGGAAGGCCATGGGGGACTACGGCTGTATGCTGCGCGCGTATCGGCGCCAGGTGGTGGAGGCGATGTTGCATTGCCACGAGCGCAGTACGTTCATACCCATTCTGGCGAATTCTTTCGCCAGGCGCACCACTGAAATCAACGTTGGTCACGCTGAACGTGAGTTCGGCGATTCAAAATACAGTTTTTTCAAGTTAATCAATCTGATGTACGATTTGATTACCTGCCTGACCACCACGCCGCTGCGGCTGTTGAGCCTGATTGGCAGCGTGGTAGCCATTTCCGGTTTTACCCTCTCGGTGATTTTAATCGCCATGCGTTTGATTTTGGGTCCCGAATGGGCGGCGGAAGGCGTGTTCACGCTTTTTGCCGTGCTGTTTACGTTTATCGGCGCTCAGTTTGTCGGAATGGGGTTAATGGGCGAGTATATCGGTCGTATCTATAATGATGTCCGTGCCCGCCCTCGCTATTTCGTCCAAAAGGTCATCGGCAATCAGCAGTCCCAGCATACTCAGGAAAAAGAATGATGAAAGCTATTGTATTTGCTTACCACGATATTGGCTGTGTCGGGCTAAAGGCCTTAGTTGACGCCGGTTATGAGGTGCAGGCGGTATTTACACATACTGATGATCCTAGCGAAAATACATTTTTTTCTTCCGTTGCACGACTGGGCGCTGATTTGAATTTGCCGGTTTATGCGCCGGACGACGTTAACCATCCATTGTGGGTGGAACAAATTCGCAAATTGCAGCCGGATATTATTTTCTCCTTCTATTATCGCCACATGTTGAGCGAAGAGCTGCTGTCGCTGGCGCCGCAAGGCGGGTTCAACCTGCATGGTTCCTTGTTGCCCCGTTACCGTGGCCGCGCGCCGGTGAACTGGGTGTTGGTCAATGGCGAAACCGAGACCGGCATCACGCTGCATCGTATGGTCAAAAAAGCGGACGCGGGCGATATCGTCGGTCAGAGAAAGTTGACCATCGAGGATAACGATACCGCATTGACTCTGCATGCAAAAATGCGCGAAGCGGGGAAAACATTGCTCGCTGAATTGTTGCCGCTGCTAAAAGCCGGGCAAGCCACCTATACCGCGCAGGACGAATCCAAAGCCAGTTATTTCGGCCGGAGAACCGCTGCGGATGGCGAAATTTTCTGGCATAAATCGGCCAGGGAAATCCGCAACCTGGTGCGTGCGGTGACCGAACCCTACCCAGGGGCGTTCAGCTATCTCGGCCAGCGCAAGCTGACCATCTGGGATGCGCGCGTAGTGGATACGCAGCACGATAAACAACCTGGCACCGTACTGGCCACCGAACCCTTGACCATCGCTTGCGGCGAAGGCGCGCTGGTAATCCATACCGGTCAGGGCGAGACGAGTTTGTATATGCAGGGCAACCGTCTGGCGCTTGAAATGGGCATCATGACCGGCGTGCGCCTGGCAGCCAAATCTTCCGCCGGACAACAGCGCAGAACCCGTATATTGATTCTTGGCGTGAACGGTTTTATCGGCAACCATCTTACCGAGCGTCTGCTGCGCGAAGATCGTTATGATATCTATGGGCTGGATATCGGCTCGGATGCCATTGAACGTTTCATGGATAATCCGCGTTTTCACTTCGTCGAAGGCGATATCAGCATTCACTCTGAATGGGTGGAATACCACATCAAAAAATGTGATGTGGTTTTACCGCTGGTGGCAATCGCCACGCCGATTGAATATACCCGCAACCCGTTGCGCGTGTTCGAGCTGGACTTCGAAGAAAACCTGAAAATTGTTCGTGATTGCGTCAAATACCATAAACGCATCATTTTCCCATCCACCTCGGAAGTCTACGGAATGTGCGATGATCGCGAGTTTGATGAAGATCATTCCCGTTTGATCGTCGGACCGATAAACAAGCAACGCTGGATCTACTCCGTCTCCAAACAATTGCTGGATCGGGTGATTTGGGCTTATGGCGCCAAAGAGGGATTGAAGTTCACCCTGTTCCGTCCGTTCAACTGGATGGGGCCGCGCCTGGATAATCTGGATGCGGCGCGGATCGGCAGTTCTCGCGCGATTACTCAGCTTATCCTGAATCTGGTGGAAGGCTCGCCGATCAAACTGGTGGACGGCGGTGCGCAAAAACGCTGTTTTACCGATATCAACGACGGCATTGAAGCGTTATACCGCATTATTGAAAACCGCGATGGGCGCTGCGATGGACAGATTGTGAATATCGGCAATCCCGCCAATGAGGCAAGTATCCGCGAACTGGCGGAAATGCTGTTGGCCAGCTTTGAAAGCCATCCGTTGCGAAATCGTTTCCCGCCTTTTGCCGGCTTCAAAAATGTCGAAAGTAACAGTTACTACGGCCAGGGTTACCAGGACGTTGAACATCGTAAGCCCAGTATCGCCAATGCACGTCGCTTGATTGACTGGCAACCGACCATTGACATGAAGCAAACTGTTGCCGACACGCTGGATTTCTTTTTGCGCAGCACGGTTTCAGCGGAAAAGAAAGGGTGAAGACGGTCGGTCTGCGTGTCGATGTGGATACGTTCAGCGGTACCCGTGACGGGGTGCCGCGGTTACTCGAAATCTTCGATAAGTTTGATATTACCGCCAGCTTTTTTTTCAGTGTCGGCCCGGACAACATGGGGCGCCATTTATGGCGCTTGCTGCGGCCAAAATTTCTATTGAAAATGCTGCGTTCAAATGCGGCATCCCTTTATGGCTGGGATATTTTGCTGGCCGGCACCGCTTGGCCCGGCAAAAATATCGCCCAATCGTTTGGACCGCTGATTAAACATACTGTCGAGGCCGGGCACGAAGTCGGTTTACATGCTTGGGATCACCAGGGCTGGCAAGCCAGCGCCGGGCAATGGTCCGCATCCGAGCTTGAGCGGCAGATTCGCTTGGGCGTGGATGCTTTGCATGCTTGTACCGGTCAACCGGTGAAATGTTCGGCGGCGGCGGGGTGGCGGGCCGACCAGCGAGTACTGGAGGCTAAACAGCCGTTTGGTTTCCATTACAACAGCGACTGTCGCGGGACCCATCCGTTCCGGCCCGTGCTGAGCGATAATCGCGTCGGCACCGTTCAAATCCCCGTCACGTTACCGACATTTGACGAAGTGATCGGCCGTGAAATTCAGGTAGAAACTTTCAATGATTATCTACTTGATTTGATTGATAAAGATACTGGGACTCCCGTCTATACCATTCATAGTGAAGTAGAAGGCCGTTCGCAGTCAGTGCTGTTTGAGCAATTTTTAATGCGGGCGCAGCAAAAAGATATCCGCTTTTGTCCCCTGGGCGCGCTACTGCCGGAAGATATCGACTCACTGCCGCTTGGGCAAGTGATCAGAGCACCTTTTCCCGGGCGTGAGGGATGGTTGGGATGCCAGGCCAGCGTCGGAGAACGTTGATGAAAGCAGTAAACAGTGTTTATTCTGGAATATTGGCGCTTTTTTTTGCATTATTTTATCTGATTCCCTTGGACGGCCGCTTGTTATGGCAGCCTGATGAAAGCCGTTACGCCGAGGTCAGCCGTGAAATGCTGCAACGCGGCGATTGGATCGTCCCGAGATTGTTGGGGTTGCGCTATTTCGAAAAACCTGTTGCCGGTTACTGGTTCAATAACATCAGCCAGTGGTTATTCGGCGATAGCAATTTTGCGGTCCGATTCGGCGTGGCTTTTAGTACCGGCATGAGCGCGCTGTTGGTGTTTGCGTTGGCGATGTTGATGTGGCGCCAACGCCGTATAGCCTTTCTCGCTACGCTGATTTTCCTGTCGATGCTGTTGGTTTTCGGCGTGGGCACTTACAGCGTGCTGGACCCGATGGTTGCGCTTTGGCTCATGGCCGCCATGTTCAGCTATTATCTGACGTTGCATAGCGCCAGCGTCAAACAACGGCTGGGCGCATATATTCTTTTGGGACTGGCCTGCGGCATGGGGGTGTTGACCAAGGGTTTTTTGGCGCTGGTGGTGCCGGTTATCGCGGTATTGCCTATCGTTATACACCAACGGCGAGTGAAAGAACTGTTTATTTATGGCCCGGCCGCGGTACTCGCCGCTTTGCTGCTTTGTCTGCCTTGGGCTCTGGCTATCGCCCGTCGTGAACCGGACTTTTGGCATTATTTTTTCTGGGTGGAGCATATTCAGCGCTTTGCTGATGAAAATGCTCAGCACCGAGCCCCGTTCTGGTATTACATTCCGATGCTTATGGCGGGATCGCTGCCTTGGCTGGCGTTATTGCCCGGGTCGTTATTGAAGGGCTGGCGCGAACGCGCCACACGGCCGGAGTTGTTTTTCCTGCTGTCCTGGGTGGTGATGCCGCTGTTGTTTTTCAGCGCCGCCAAAGGCAAATTGCTGACGTATATATTACCGTGCATGGCGCCCTTAGCCTTGCTGATGGCTGCTTATGCCTGTGATTGCATAGCGACTTTGCGTCATCGCGTGTTCAAGCTTAACGCAGGAATCAATATCGCTTTTGGGCTTATCTGTATCACGGCGCTGGCATTGATGGGCATTGGCTTGATATTCCAGAACCATATCTATAGCCGCCAGGAATGGCCGAAAATTATCATCGGCATCCTCGCTTTCTCTGGCTGGATTCTGTTCGCAATCATTTCGCTGCGCCCTACGGGAAAACGCTGGCCCTGGATGGCGGCTTGTCCGCTTTTATTCGGCTTGCTGGTTGATTTCATGATGCCGCAATATCTGGTGGATAGCAAACAGCCGCAACATTTCGCCAGAGTGAATGTGGATTTGCTAAAACCAAGCAAATTTATCCTGACCAATAGTAACGGTACGGCGACCTCACTGGCATGGGTGCTCAAACGCAGCGATATCGATATTTATCAGGATAAAGGCGAACTCGGGTATGGTTTGGCTTACCCCGATGCGCAAAATCGTTATATTGCCGACGCCGATTTCGCCGACTGGCTGGTCCGTGCCCGGCGGCAAGGCGATGTGTCGCTGATCCTGCGTCTGAGTTCGGATGAAGATTTGACGCAAAATCTGCCCGCACCCGATATCCTGCGGCAAAGTAATCGCTTGGCGCTGTACTTTTATCGGCAACAGCCATGACGGGTTATGTGTTGGTGATACTGGCCAGCCTGCTTACCTGCGGCGGCCAGTTATGCCAAAAACAGGCGGCGTTGCGCTGGCAATGTATGCCGCGTCTGGATAACCGCCGATTTGCAACCCTGGTCTGGCTGGCGGCGGCGGTGTTACTGCTGGCCATTGCCATGGTAGTTTGGTTGAATGTCTTGCAACGGTTGCCGTTAAGTTTGGCTTATCCTATGCTAAGCTTGAATTTTGTACTGATTACGCTGTGTGCGCATTGGTTTTTTCATGAACGGATCACCTTTCGTCATTGGGGCGGTGTGGCGTTTATTATTGCGGGGATAGTTCTGATGAGCCTGCACAGTTGAAAGGCTATTTATGGGCTGCAGCCAGCGTACTGTTAGTGACAGTGGCGCAATTATCGATGAAATGGGGTATGGCGCAAATACCGCTATTGCCGCTGAACCAAATCAACTTGTCGCTGATAAGCCATTATCTGATACCGTTGCTTGCGGTGTTTGGCGGTATTGCCGGTTATGCGTTGTCGATGCTGTGCTGGTTCGGCGCATTGCTCTATCTGCCGTTAAGTCTGGCCTATCCACTCATCAGCATAAGCTATGCCCTGGTTTATTTCGCCGCCGTCTTGCTGCCATGGTTTAACGAATCGGCCAGTGTAGTGAAAACCCTAGGTGTCGCCATGATTTTATTCGGGGTTTGGTTAATTACCCATAATGGCGAAAAATCGGTCCAATAGCGCTATTCGTTGAAATCGCAACACGCGTACGATAGCTGTCATAGCCCTTTAAGGGGTTCTGTAATCCCTCCCTTTCGCCAAATCGGTCTGCGGTTCAATTTGCAACACGCGTTTATCGTAACGCAGGAGGCAGAATGAATATCAAACAAGGTTTGCGCCAGCCCGGCGTATTGTCGGCGTTGGGCGCCGCCGCGTTATTTGGCGCGGGAACGCCCTTGGCTAAAGCTCTGCTCGCCGGAGTCAATCCATGGTTAATGGCGGCGCTGCTTTATCTGGGGTCGGGCCTGGGGTTGTTTTTGTATCGGCACTTGAGCCGAACGCCGGCTGTAACAATCGCGAGACATGACATTCCCTGGCTTATCGGCGCTATTGCCGCAGGCGGCGTCGCCGGGCCGGTACTGCTGATGTTTGGATTGGATAGCATGCCGGCTTCAGGCGCCTCGCTGCTGCTTAATGGCGAGAGCGTCTTCACCGCATTGTTGGCCTGGTTCGCTTTTAAAGAACAGGTCGACAAGCGTATTGCGCTGGGAATGGTTGCCATCATCGTTGGCGCGGTGGTTTTGAGCTGGCCGGGCCAAGCGCATTTCACCGGCATCTGGCCGGTACTCGCCATACTGGCCGCCTGTCTGGCTTGGGCCATCGACAATAATTTTACCCGCAAGGTTTCGTTAACCGACGCCACATGGCTTGCTGCCGTAAAAGGATTATCAGCCGGAGCGGTCAATCTGGGGCTGGCCTTTATTGCGGGGATATCGTTGCCGGCATGGCCTTACCTGGCCGCATCCCTGTTGGTGGGTTTCGCCGCTTATGGCGTAAGTTTAACCTTGTTTGTCGTTGGCCTGCGCCACCTGGGTACGGCGCGAACCAGCGCTTATTTTTCCGTGGCGCCGTTTATCGGTACGCTCTTGGCGGTCATGTTGGGTGATGATGTGACGTGGCAAATGCTGGTCGCCGGTCTTTTGATGGCTGGCGGCGTTTGGCTGCATCTCACTGAACGTCATCAGCATCGGCATACCCATGAGGCGTTGTTGCACGACCATGAACATGTGCATGACGAGCATCATCAGCATACCCATGCTGAACCGGTTGTGGCAGGGAGTAAGCATCGGCATTTACATTACCATCCGGCAATGACCCATGATCACTCGCATTACCCTGACAGCCATCACCAACATAGCCACTGAGCGCGAGCTTAAGATAATAAAGAATTATAAATCCTGGGGATATTTTGTTGTTTAAGATAATACTCACTTCAATATTTAATTTACTGAATACATTAAAACAACTTATCAATTAATCGGCGCGGCATAGCGGTGTGGGCAGGCAAACATTGAATTCGATTGGATGTAAAAAAACGGGTCTATAAAGAAGCCGCCGACAAAAAAACGTCAAGGATGAGTAGTGTTATTACATGTTGTAAAAACAAAAACGCACTACTTCATTTTATATCCTATAGCCTTACACTACAGAAATAAATAGCCAAGCTGAAAAAACCTAAAAAAATAATCAGCCAAAGTCTTTAATTATTAATGCAATATGAGTTTTTTTTGAAAAAAAAAGGGGAAATTACAGATTTTACGCATTAGCCAATTGAGGGTAAAAAATCCCCAATCAGTCATAACCCTCTGTTTTTGATCTAGTTTTTTCAGCTAATCCATAAAGTTCCTTTAAAGGCGGTCGATAACAACAAAAGCCGGTGAACCGATTTACTGGAGACGCCATAGAAAAATTTCTACTTGAAAAAAAGCGTTCTCGATGACCACTTTACCCGAGAATGCCGATGTCAGCGAACGAATCCCTATATTTTTAACACTTTGCCCGCTTTCAAAACATATGCGCACTAGTCAAAGTAGATATAATTCACAAGGAGCCTTACCATGAGTTTGCTTAGGAATATTAGCATAAGAATTATTTTGCTTATCATCCTTGGTTTTTTTTTGGTGTTATGGAGTGGTGTTTCAGCGTTTACCTTGACGTCGCTTAATCAGGTTACCCAGCTATTAACTCTTAGCGAAAATGAAAAAGCTGATATAGACATCATCACGCTGGGGACTGATCAAAGCTTCCGTACCGTTATACGTCTGGTTAAGGCGATGAATTATGTGCAAACTAATGAGAACGATCAGGCGGATAAAGCCATAGCCTCGGCGTCGGAGGCTTTGCAGGCCACCAAAGACTCGCTGGCCGCGTTTAAAGCCCGCCCGCATTCATCCATTGACTCGCAGACTACGAACGAATTGATTGATAACTGGACCAAACTTATCGATCAATCCATCAATCCTTTGTTTCAGGCCGCTCAAGCCAAGCAAGTCAACGATTTCCGTCAATTATACAATGTTCAATTTCCCTCGTTCAGCCTGAATTTTGGCGCTTCGGCAGAGAAATACAAAGTGGCGGCCATGTCGGGAAAAAGCATCGATAAGATTTATTTCCTGGTCGATCTGAGCAAAAAAATACTGCTGGCCACGCTTATCGTCGGGATCGTCATTTTGGTATTGACCGATCGTTATCTACTGAATTTCATGATCAAACCGCTCAGCCGTATAGAGTCCCAGTTAGAAACGCTGGCGGCCGGACAGTTGGGTGTCAGCATTACATCATTTGGCCGCAACAACGTCGGGCAATTAATTCCGCATCTCAAAAATTTACAGCAGAGTTTGATTCATACGGTGACGGCTATTCGCGACAGTTCAGCCTCCATTTATCAAGGCGCGGGGGAAATCAGTCTTGGCAACAACGATCTTTCTTCACGGACCGAACAGCAAGCCGCCGCATTGGAAGAGACCGCCGCCAGCATGGAACAGCTAAGCGCCACCGTAAAACAAAATACGGAAAATGTATTGCAAGCCAATAAGATGGTGCAAGAGGCCTCCAATACCGCTAAACAAGGCGGAACGATAGTTGATGAAGTGGTTAGCACCATGAGCAGTATTACCACCAGTTCCAAAAAAATCGCCGATATTACCGGCGTGATTAACGGCATTGCCTTTCAGACGAATATCCTGGCGCTAAACGCGGCGGTCGAAGCCGCCAGAGCAGGTGAGCAGGGCCGTGGGTTCGCTGTGGTGGCGGGAGAAGTGCGTAGCCTTGCGCAGCGCAGCGCTCAAGCGGCCAAGGAAATTGCGGGTTTGATTTCCGAGTCGGTTGAAAGGGTGAATACCGGGTCTGTACAGGCCTCTCGCGCTGGTGAAACCATGCATAATATTGTCCAGGCGGTAAGCCGGGTGACCGATCTTATTGGTGAAATATCGTCGGCTTCCGATGAGCAAAGTCGGGGCATCTCTCAGGTCGGTCAAGCAGTATCGGAAATGGATGGCGTGACGCAACAGAATGCCGCATTGGTACAGGAATCCGCCGCCGCCGCGGGATCTTTGGAAGAACAGGCTCGGCGCCTGACGGAAACCGTCGCAATTTTCCAATTGCCGGATGTGGGTAAAGAGGCGGCAAGTCGTCGCTCATCGAAGGTTAAGCCAACAAAAGACGTCATGCCCGTTGCCGTAAGAACGCCGTCAAAGGAAACGCAGCAGGGGAATTGGGAAACGTTTTAGTATTATGACCGACTGTCACATCAGGGTTTCCGCCGGTTAAACGGTGATAGAGGAACCCTGCGGCAAGGTTGTTAAGCAGTGTTTCGTCATTGTTGTTATGCCGTCAATCTACGTCGCACGGATAAAATCGTTTGTTTTGTACCCGTTATCATCTCTGATATTTGCCTTAAAACCAGTGAAAAAGCTGTTTGGTCCGCGGTCTGCTTGTTCGTAACCTTTCTGTCATAAAGTGATCGAATACTACTTTTTATTTATCGTGGATAAAAAAATGGCTGTCATAAAAAGATGTCTGCACTGGCCTGAATGGCTGCGACTCCAACGGCTGTCGTTACCAACATGGATGACCAGTTTACGCGGCGGTTTTATCCTGTTTACGATCATCTTTTGTTTATTACAATGCGCCTCAATCGTTTTACTCACGAGGCTGGTCACGCAAACCACGGCTAACGTTACCACCGCGCACACCATGACGGAGCGCCAGGCATTACTGAATAAATCCAGAATTGAGCTGCTCACCGCCAGTGATAATATCAATCGTGCGGGCGTTTATTTTATGCAGGACAAGGAAAGCGGTTCGGTTGGCAGTTGGCAGTCCTTGGCCGATAGCGCCGATGCCTCGCTTAAGGCCGCGCAAGGTTTCTTTTCCGCCTATCAAAAATTAAGCGATGGACACGATAATCATGATTTGCAACAAAGCTTCAGTTTGTTGTTCGATGGTCTTAACGAACAATTGAAAGGCTTGCGGACCAATAATATCGACTCATTTTTCATGGTGCCGATCCAGGCTTTCCAGGAACAGTTCAATGGGGTGTTTTATCAGTGGTTAACGCAAGATAACGCCGAAGCCGATCGCTTCAATCAGTCAATATTGGAATCTCTCACTCATAATCGCAGTATCTCTTTGAGTATTTCAGGCGTGCTGGTCTTTTTATTGATGGCGGCTTGTCTGGCATTATCTTTCGCGGTAGTGACGCCATTGAACCGGGCATTGCGGCATATGGCGCAAATCGCCACCGGGAATATCGCCCATGCTTTACCCCCTTCACGTTGGCAATCGCGGGAAATTCAGTGGCTGAATCAGGGTATTATGCAAATGCAGCAGGGATTGCTGCATATCATCAGGGAAATAAACGAAATATCTTCCCTGGTGATGCACAGCGCCAGCGATATCGCTCAACAGAATCAGGGTTACAGTGAGCATAATCAGCAGCAAATCGTCGCGTTCGACGCTATCAGCGCCAAATTGAATAGTGTTGCGCGAGAGGTCGATAACGGCGCCCGCTTTGCGGGTAATGCCACTGAAAAAATGAACAACGCGGAAGCCTTGACCCGTCATTGCGGCGAAATGGTCACCCAGGTTGATCAAAAAATGCATGAGATCGTGGCTGAGTCGGAGAAAATCGCTGGAATTATCTCGTTGTTGGAAGGTATCTCCATGCAGACCAAGTTGCTGGCGCTTAATGCCGCAATCGAGTCGGCTCATGCCGGGATGTATGGCCGGAGTTTTGCGGTAGTGGCCAGGGAGATAAGTTTGTTATCGCAAAAAAGCGGCAGCTCAACCAAAGAAATCGATCATTTAATCCATTCCACCCACAAACATATCGATAGTGGTTTCACCCGGGTGAAAGCGCTGGATACTTTTTATCTGGATATCATTAAATCGGTGCAGGGTGTGGCGCTGTTGCTGGGAGAACTGCAGCAGAACGCCAATGAACAAAGCCTGCAGGTTAATGCTATTGCGGATGAAATTAAACGGCTCAATGATCAAATACATCAAAGCCACCAGTTAACCATCGCTAGCGCGCACGCCTCGGATTCCCTCATTGCCAATTCCAAACGTTTGCGGCAAAGCGTGAGCCAGTTCTCTTTTGCCGAGTGACCCGGTGGACTCGGCATTCATTTCCCAGTGTTGACGTTTTCGACTTATTTCCGCTAATTTCCCAGTTGCTTCAAGGAGGCTATGGCGTTAGCGCGGAAGAAACAAAATCTAACACTGTCGTGAATAGAAGGAGTGGCAACGGGTTTTCGGTTCCGAGTACTCTGGCAATAATAAGCGGGCGGTGTCCCATCCGCCCGGGATGAGGAGATCATGTTGACTAAGCTCAAATCACTACGCATTGCAGTTATTGATGATTGGCAATCGGTTGCTGAACAGGCTGCGGACTGGTCGGTTTTACACCCACTGGGTTCGGTCGGTTTTTTGCATGACTACCCGGCGGCGTTGGAATCCATGGTTGAACGATTGCAGTCTTACGATGTGATTTGTGTGATGCGTGAACGTACCAAATTCGATCAAGCCTTGTTGAGCCGATTGCCGCAATTAAAGTTGCTGGCGACCAGCGGAATGAAAAACGCGGCCATCGATTTGGCGGCCGCGGCGCAATTAGGCATCCAGGTATGCGGCACTGGCGGCGGTCATCATTCGGCCGCCGAGTTGACTTGGGCGTTGATCATGGCCTTGCCCCGCAATTTGGTCAAGGAAGCCAATGATTTGCAAGCCGGGGGATGGCAAGTGGGTTTGGGCAGCGATTTATATGGCAAAACGCTCGGTCTGCTTGGTTTGGGTAAGATTGGTCAACGGGTCGCCAGCTATGCCCGGGCTTTTGATATGCGCGTCATCGCTTGGAGCGAGAATTTGACCGCTGAACGCGCGGCCCAGTGCGGCGTGACCTATGTGAGTAAATCAGCGCTTTTTCAAAAATCGGATATTCTGTCGGTGCATTTGGTGCTAAGCGATCGCAGCCGTAATATTGTTGACGCCCCTTCGCTTGCCTTGATGAAACCAAGCGCCTATCTGATCAATACGTCCCGCGGGCCGTTAATCGACGAAGCCGCATTGCTCGGCGTCTTACGCGAACGTACTATCGCCGGTGCCGCGCTTGATGTGTTCGATCAGGAACCTTTAGCCGCCGATCATCCCTTCAGAACCATGGATAACGTACTCGCCACTCCGCATATCGGTTATGTCACCCAGACGGATTATGGCGTTTTTTACCGTCAGATGATTGAGGATATTTTGGCTTGGCACGATGGCCAACCGTTGCGGGTCATAAATTGACTCACGCCGTCGGCAGCGGCCTGCCCGAATCGTGTTGGCGTTCCGTCGAATCCTTAGCTATGGCCTGCCGCCGAAATTCCGTCGGCGACAGGTTTTCGGCGGTTTTAAAATGGTGGCGTAGCGTCGCTTCCGAGCTGTGTCCTGAAACTTCAGCAATTTTCGCGATAGAAAGCGATGGGGTGCGTAATAGCGTTTTTGCATAATCCAATCGGCATTGCGCGAGCCATTGCATAATGGGTAACCCCATTGTTTCCTGAAAATGTCGCTGTAGCGTCCTTTCGGACATCATAGCCCGTTTGGCCAGCGATGAGACGGTATGCGTCATGGACAGATTAGCCTGAAGCCAGCTGACCAGGCTGGCGATCCGGTTATTCCCTTGTTCCACCGGATGGGTGCTGGGCAGTTGGAGCTGGCTGCCCTCGCGATGAAAGGGGATAACCAACCGTTGCGCCACCTTATTCGCCACAACATATCCATAATCGTTTTTGACCAGTTGCAACAGCATATCCAGTCCCGCGGCCGATCCCGCGGAGGTCATGATCTGACCCTCGTCGACATATAAGGCGGAAGGCCGCACGATGGTTTCAGGATAGCGCTGCGCCAGTAGACGGGCATGGTGCCAATGGGTGGTAACGCATTTGCCCTTTAGCAACCCCGCTGCCGCCAAAACAAATGCGCCGGTACAAATGCTGCATATCCTGGCCCCCCGTTGATAGGCCGCGCGCAGGCCCGCCAATAAGCGTTCTGGCGGAGCTTCATCAATATCACGCCAGGCCGGGATCACAATTGTGTCGGCGATCTCCAGCATTTCCAGACCCGCCTGAATTTCCATCACCATTCCACCGACGGCACGAATTTTATGCCCATCGGCCGAACATACCGAGAAGCGATACCAGTCAACGTTGAGCTCGGGACGTTGTACGGCGAAAAATTCCACCACGCAGCCAAATTCAAATGTGCGCAGCCAGTCATAGGCTACGGCAACGACATGATGAGCTTTTTTGGCAGGATATTGACGCATGTTGTCTCTTCACATTCTGGTATAACGGGCGACTATCCAATGATAATGGCACGATATTAACGCCTATTCTATGGAAACCGCTACAATGAACATCAAAGTTTATATCACGCTTTTGTTGTCTGCCTTTTTCTGGGGAGGATCGGCCATTGCGGGTAAATTTTCTTTGGCGATTTTTTTCCCCTCCACGGTGACTTTTTTGCGCTTTTTTATTGCCGCCATTATCATTCTTATTTTTCTTAAGAATAAAAAACAACTGATGGTGATAGATCCAGTTATGCATCTAAAAATGTTCATAACTGCCATTTTTGGTGTGACACTTTGTTATTATTTTTATTTCAAGGGGCTTAACAGTAGTAGCGCGTTCAACGCAGGGATTATTGAAGCGACCATACCGTTGATTACACTATTATTCGCCGCTCTGTCAGGGATGGAACACGTCAAGGCATGGCAATTGATCGGACTGTTTATCGCTTATCTGGGCGTTACCATCACTATCACCGGCGGTGATTTAAACATCTTGTCGGTCGCCGCCTATCATAAAGGAGATATCCTGCTATTGATCAGTACGTTATGTTTTGGTGTTTATAATGTTTTGATCAAACGTTGGACCATGCCATTATCAGGCATGGCCAGGATGTTTTATCTTTTCATTTATGGCAGCATTGCTTTTGTGCCCTGGGTCATAATCGATTTTTATGATTTCCATGGGTTTATTTATCCTAATATGCATATCTCCGTTATTAGTATTCTGTCTATTTTATTTATGTCCATCGGCGGGTCGGTATTGGCCTATCTTTTTTTCAATCAGGGCATTGAGGCCATCGGCGCGACTAAAGCTGCTTCCTTTATCAATGTCGTGCCGTTTATCACGGTCCTTCTGTCGGTCTTTGTCCTTAAAGAACCGGCCGGTCCGCTCAAATGGGCCGGCGCTGTGATTATCATGTCAGGGGTGATGTTATCCAATCGAGCGACGGTCAAACAACAACAAACGATTTGTCAAAGACGTCATTTTTGAAAAAAACACGCCGCATGCCGGCGTTTATCGGGTCCTGCGTCGACGCGCTGCATGGCTGTTCGCGGCGCAATCATTGTCTAGTGTGGCCTGGTAGGCCTAAACTCTGAAATTTCACTCATATCCCTATGATACCGCTTTTTTTGTGTAACAACCTATCAGCTAAAATCACAGATTCCTTACGATTTTCAAGAGGGTGGATGGGGCGTCAGATATTGCCGTTTTCGAATCAGCCTTTCCATGGTCTATACTTTAAGACTACATGAACTTCCCTCACTTGGGTTTATAGCCTAGAATGATTCAAAAATGAGGTATAAGTGCTGATTGGTTCAGAGTCAGTGTAAGTGATTGGTGTATAATAAATAGTTACTCAAAAGGCTAAAGAGTGCATTTTCTGAGGAATATGAGTGACATTTATAACAGATAGATGGTCGTGTTTTTGGGTAAGCGGATAAGCGGGTTATATGACTGTTATAAACCTAAGTAAATAAATGAACGACTCAATGTTAGCTCAATGGGATCAACATAACAGGCTGCAAGGCTTGTGGAACGGCCGAAAAAATTTGCTTTGTTTTCAATGTGTTTGTTACATGTTACTAAATGTTAAAATAATCATAAAAATATTAATAACTAGATACCTCAGAAGATGAATTCTAAACTTTTAAGCATTATCGTCACCGCCCATAACAGCGGAAAATATCTTGCTGCTTGCCTGGAGTCGCTCACCTGTGCTCTGGGGGATAAACTCGATCTATGTGAAATTTTGTTGATTAATGACTCTTCCTCAGATGATAGCGAACAGATTTACGATAGCTTTTCCGCTGGCCATAACAATATGGTCAAATATAATGTACACTTTAAAAATATTGGTAAGGTAAGAAATTTCGCTGTCAATAAATGTAGTGGCCGTTATATTACTATGCTTGATGGAGATGATCTTTTATTGAAGTCTTCCTTCAATGAGATATTGGATTTTTTGGAAAAAAACAATCCTGATATGCTTATCACAAAATTAAATGAAGTCAAAGAAGACCATTTACAATGCAGATTAAATAAATTCAGTCTTCGGCGAATTAATCGCAATGGGGCTATCAAAGAGTATTTGATTCATAAATCCTTTCAGGCCCATTTTATTGGTAAGTTTGTAAAAAAAGAAATACTCCAAAAATATAAATTCCCCGAATTTACCTGTTATGAAGATTCTTTTTTATTCTTAGAAGTCTTGCAACATTGCGAAAAAATTTATTATTCCTCTACCGGGCCCTATGTTTATATCAAAAGATCAGATTCTTTATCTAATAACATGGATGAGAATAAAATAAAACTTTACCAAATCACGCTTGATAGAATGAATGTCATTTTAGGTAATAAGTACAAGTCGTTGCAAGTTTGCCATTGGATAGATTTTGTCAATCGCTATCATGATACCATTGCCCTTTGGGGTGATCGGGCAAGAGTAAAACAATGTCTGGCCAATGTTAAAACAGTTTCCTTTATGCTAGATCCTTTTGTAAGATTAAGTTACAAGAGAAAACTGCTCAAAGTGAGAAAGATAACGAAAGCTTGGTGATGATCATGATATTCGAAAATGCTGATACATTGGAAAGATATTGGGAAATCAAGCTGCTTACGCCAGATCATGATCAGCATTCCGAAAACAGCCTGGCAGTGGCTTTTTGCCTGGATAGCAAATTTTTACCTCATGCCGGTGTGTGCATTTTATCGATTATCGAAAATCATCCCGATGCACTTTTAGAGTTTTATATTATCTCTTCTGAAGATTTGTCATCATCCTATGAAAAGTTGGTAAGCTTAGTGGCGAATACGCCACATCGATTAAATATATGTACGTTACATGCTGATTTTTTTTCGGCGTTGCCTTGCTCAGATGTTTTCCCGGCTGCTATATATTATCGGTTGCTTTTGCCTTATATTTTAGTGGAAAAAAAATACGTACTTTATCTCGACTCAGATATTGTTTGTTTACGTCCCTTTGCCAATGAATTATTGCAAAAAGACACTAATGATTGTCCTGCCTATGCAGTGAAAGAGCCATTAAGTCTTAGTGTACAGCTCTCTGATAAAATAGGTTTAGATGAAGCCGGTTATTTCAATTCGGGTGTGATTTTTATCAATACCTCCCTTTGGCGAGAAAAAAATGTCTCTGCCCATACATTGGAGTTATTAAGTAAAAGGGGAAAAGATTTTCTTTATCCCGATCAGGATGCGCTAAATATCATCTTGAAAAGCGAGATTGGCTACTTGCCTGCCAAATTTAATCACATCCTAAAACTAAATAGTAATAAAAACAACATCCATCGCCAGTTGCCGAACGATACGGTTTTTGTCCATTACACCGGCAGTGAGAAGCCTTGGAAAGTCTGGAATGATCATCTGGCATGCCGTGCATATCGCAGAAATTACCGGATTTCTCCTTGGGCTGGTTTGCCGTTTGAGTATCCAAAGGACAACCAGGATGCCAAAAAAATGTACAAATATTGTTTAAGGAACAGTATGTTTTTTTTGTACATAAAATGGTATGCTCAATATCTATATATGCGCTATTTTTTAAAGGTGTAAAATGCCGCTATTTACGACAAACAAGCAGGCACTTAATAACATAAGTTATTTACTATTGGTTATTTCATTATCGATTGATTTCTATATTCCCAAGCATAGTATAACGTTATTTTATTTGGTCAGTTATGTCTCAATTTTATATTCATTATATTCTTTTGTTCGTTATTTAAATCTTAGGTTCTCATCAGCTAATATCGCTCAAGCAGATAGCCCATATTCCATTAATGAAGAAACAAAAATTTTTTTATTATTTGTGGGATCGATTTTCCTTTTAGGGCTTAGTAAGGGCTCGTGGGCTCTACTTAATCCAAGTATCATATTCCATGACACCGTTGGTAATTATTTGTTATCAGGGAAAAGGCTTGTCATTGCCGCCTTCATGGTTTTTTATTTTCACTCAATCGCTTCATCTATAACAATTCGATCACAAAGAATAGCCAGTATAATATTATTATTTGGCTTGGCAATAATGTCAGTCTATGGCTTCCATCAATTTTATTCATCGCATATCCGAATTCAGTTGAATACTGATTCAGCCACCACCGCAGCTTATCAGATAGCGTTTTATCTCGTCATTTCTTTAGTGATAACGTTACGAGCATTTGCAGGACATAAAATCAAAGTATTGCTTGTTTTATTAAATCTCGTTTTTGCCGCTTTTCTTTTATGCCTTACCGAAACCCGCTCGGCTATTTTGCTTATGCCTTTTTTGTTGTTATTGTTTTTTTGCAAAAACATTGCCTCCCTATCAAAGAAACAAGTGATATTCTCCCTGGTTATGGTCGTGGGTATCGCCGCCGTTATGATCGCGTCCGCCTGGCAAAGGATTGATGAAGTCTCGGGTGAGGTTTTGGATTATCAAAAGAATAATAGTACTTCAGTCGGCGCCAGGTTTTCCATGTGGCAGGCGGCGGCTCATAGCCTTTCCCCGAATTTTTTTGGTCAGTCGTCCGATGCCAGATATCACGAGCTTAAAACTTTTATCATCAAGAATGATAATGGCAATCCAGAAGCAATACGTAATATATTCTACCATGTTCATAATGAGGTGCTGGAATCTTTTTCCCTACAAGGTATCTTTGGTTTTATTGCTATATTGACGTTTTATCTCTCCCTTATCATATTATCGTTTCATAAATATTCATCCCATCGGTCTGTTATCTATATTGCGTTTCCTATTATCGCCTTTGGCCTTTCTGATGTTATTTTTCTGCAAAGTGCGGCGACAATGGCTCTTTCCATCGATATTGCTTTGTTGATGTCGCTTAGAAATCCTGTATTCACTTCAGGGACCACAGCCATCGCATTCTCTGAAACACAAGGCCGTATTATTGATACCGACAGCGAAATGAGTTCATCGCGCTCGCGCTGGTCTTCCCATCATTGATCCCTATCGGGCTGGGGCCATTGCGCATTGCGACTGCAATGCCAAATTACGCAACAGTAGGCCGGCATGGCTTCCTGTATAGTAAAAAACCACCAGCCTCCGGGACATGATATGCCTAGGGCATATCTCCTTTAAACGCCGGTCGCCAATCCATTAAAATAATTTATTTTTGCAAGCGAGATAAGGATATGGATGAATCAGCATTGATTGAAAGCCTCAACCTGCAACACCTCACTGCTTTGTTACAGGGCGCGGGGTATCGTACCAATGAATCGGAACAAAACGGCATGATACAATTACTTAGCGCTAGTCAGGGCATCGGATTCGCCGTCCGTTTCGGTAATCCGGCCGCAGAGCAGGGACACTACCTCGATTTCACGTTGAGCTGCGCCTTGCGCATTAGCGGTGAATTACCCGCTAAACTGATTGGGCAATGGAATCAATCGAAGCGTTTTTCGCGTTTAAGCGAACAAGGTGAATTTTTGGTATTAGATATGGATGTGGTGGTGGCTGGCGGAGTTGATCAGCGCTATTTGCGCGCTAATATCGAGCTTTGGGATCGCCTATTGCAAGAATTTATGCTTTATTTGCGCAATTACAGCTCGCTGCAGAAAACCACTACCTTGGCTCAGTCCGCGCCGGTATCAGCGACGTAGGAGAATGATAACGGCAATGATTTAATTGCGATAAAGGGATAAAAATATATCCCTTTATCTGTCGTTATTTTAATCTATTGTAGAAAATATTATTTAAATCCAAATAAGTTATATCCGTCCCAACAAAACAAGAACCAGTAGAATGACGACTACCAGGCCAAGGGTCCCACTCGGATAATAACCCCAGCTGCGGCTATGAGGCCAGCTTGGGAATACGCCAATCAATAATAAGACGAGGACAATAAGTACAATAAGACTGATGCTCATATTAATACCCTTATATTAATTAAATGTTAAAAATCAAATACATCCAGATCCTTATGACGAACGGCCGATGCATTGATAAATGGTATTGTTATCAGGTATGCCGTGTAAAACCTTGCTATCGATGATATTCATAAGTCTAAAGTTGCAAACATGGCGATCACCGCTATTGCCATAATGCCCGTACAAATCCAACCTAAAACCCTGAGTTGGGGAGATATCACAAATTTGCCCATAACATCCGGACGGGCTGCCATAAACATCATTACCACCATGATCGGTACCGAGATAACGCCATTGATAACCGCACTCCAATAAAGCGCTTTTATAGGGTCGATCGGCGTAAAACAAATTCCCATGCCAATCAGGGTGGATATGGCGATTATGCTATAAAAACCTTTTGCTACCGTTGGTTTCGATTCAAGGCTATTAGGGATATCCATTGCGCCGGCCAAGCCATAAGCGCCGGAGCCGGCTAAAACCGGTATAGCCAACATGCCAGTGCCAATGATGCCGGCGCTGAATAACCAGAAGGCAAAGTCGCCGGCGATAGGTTTCAGTGCCGACGCCGCTTGCGCCGATGTCTGGATTTGGGTCAATCCATGCATATGCAATGTCAATGCTGTGGTAAGAATGATACAAAAGGCAACCATATTGGAAAAACCCATGCCGATGGTGGTATCTATTTTAATCCGGTGGAAATTAGCACTGGCCTGTTTAGGTTGAATGAGAAGAGGTTGTTGTTTTCTCGCTTGTTGTTCTTCCACTTCTTGAGAAGATTGCCAAAAGAACAGATAAGGACTGATTGTGGTGCCGAAAACGGCTACCACAGTGGTGATATATACCGGCTTCCAGGATAAGTGTGGCCAGAAGGTATTTATCACGACTTGGGTCCATGGAATATGGATAATAAATACGGTTGCCACATAGGCGAGCAACGATAGCGTAAGCCACTTAAGAATACGGACATAGCGTTTATAGGGAACAAAAATCTGCAATAATAGCGAGATCACGCCAAATCCGATAACATACAGATGAATATTGCCTTTTAACATCAGATTTAATGCTGCCGCCATGGCGGCAATATCGGCGCCGATATTAATCGTGTTGGCGATCAATAACATCCCGATAATACTATAGAGTAACCATTTTGGATAATGCCGTCGAATATTGGTAGCCAACCCATGACCGCTGACGCGGCCGATTTTAGCGCTGACGATTTGAATGCCGACCATTAGAGGATACGTCAGCATTAAAGTCCAAAGCATGCTAAGGCCAAACTGCGCCCCGGCTTGGGAGTAGGTGGCGATACCACTGGGATCATCATCCGCTGCGCCGGTAATCAGGCCCGGGCCGAGTTTTTTCAACCAACTTTTTGGTTTTTTAGCTTCTTTATCGCCGTCAATTGTGACTACTGGATTGGTCATAATACTCCAGAACAGGCTGAAAATTGCCTGTTCCAAACAAAAGGTAAATAGCAGAAAGGATTAGATTTTCCGCATGACGGCAATATGTCTCATTTAACATTAGTCTATAACTATGAAATATGCGAATTTTCGCCATCGTTATTCGATATAGGAACACCAATACCGGGAACAGCCAGCGATAAAATGATTTTTTGGGTTTTGGCTATTAAGATCTTGATTGAAAGATGTTAATCAGGAATGCACGTTAAAGTGAGACCTGAAGTTTTATTAGATTTGTTTAGCTACGCTAAACAAATATCATTAAAAAGTGAGTAAATAGTTTTACATTAATCGACGGTATTATTCGTTGACCGATATCTGTCGTGCCGCGACGCGGCATCAAATGATCTGGCGGTTTATGCGCTAAACGGCGGGACTTTAAAAATCATCGCTTTTAGCTCCGCATGAGCGTGGCCGGTTGCGTGATAGACATCAGTTCATAGTATAGCTGACTATGAACTGATGCGATCTTGCGGGGATGGCGCCATACTGTATCGGCGTGTTTGGCTCAGAAGGTTCCGTTGCCGATGATCCCGGCGACAAGTAAACTTGTTCATGGCGGGGTTTTATTGGGCTGCGTCTTTTAATTGCGACTGTAAATAGTTCTGCACGCCAATACGGGTAATCAGTTCCAGTTCGGTTTCCAGAAAATCGATATGTTCTTCTTCTTCCGTCAGAATCTCGATAAGCATATCACGAGAGACAAAATCCTGAACACTATCGGCGTATGAGATCCCTTCACGTAAATCCTGTGCGCCCTGTAGCTCCAGATTCAAATCCGAACGCAGCATTTCTTCAACATCATGGCCAATGTTCAAGGCGCCAAGGTTTTGCAGGTTAGGCAGCCCTTCGAGAAAAAGAATACGTTCAATATAACGGTCGGCATGTTTCATTTCATGCTTGGAGATATGAAATTCGATATCATCAAGACGTATCAGGCCCCAATTTTTGAACATTCTCGCATGAAGAAAATATTGATGGATAGCAACCAACTCGTTACCGAGCAGTTTATTTAGATGGGTAATAATTTGAGCATCGCCTTTCATAGAACACTCCTCTGTTACGGTTAATTAAGAATATAACCGGCGTGAAGTAAAGCAAGATAATAACCATACAAATTATGTTGGAAGGTGTGAATGGCATGACCTGCGGGTTGCCGTCGAGAAAAATCCTGCCGATAGCCTGACACTCAATCTACCAAACGGTTGTTTGGCTGGTTTCTTTCCGATTCAGTTGATGGGCGTAATAACATGGATAAACGACAGGTCGGGAAGTCATTGGTCTATGACAAGCAAATTTTTTTCCCAAACAATTGATTAAGAAAGTCATCGAACGCAGTTCGATGGAGAGTTCGTACGCCGAAAAGCAAAAAACCAGCCCTAAGCTGGTTTAATCAAAAATGGTGCCCGGACTCGGAATCGAACCAAGGACACGGGGATTTTCAATCCCCTGCTCTACCGACTGAGCTATCCGGGCAACGGGGCGCATTAAACCGTATC
>Ga0224528_1000020_pt1 | contig 156828 bp, 157 predicted proteins | sample CBST25metaG_2_FD_179888 | JGI IMG/M metagenome (GOLD analysis project Ga0224528, IMG submission 179888) | Peat soil microbial communities from Stordalen Mire, Sweden - C.B.S.T25 | ecosystem: Environmental > Terrestrial > Soil > Wetlands > Peat | place: Sweden: Norrbotten County, Stordalen Mire...
TCGTCGGGAACCAGCGACCCGATCGTCACAAACTCCATCTCTTCCTGCGAAACCTCTGCCTTTTTCAGCATGAACTCTGAATACAACAAAGCCCTCGAAAAATCGAGGACTTTGTCAGCATTCTGAAGCCAACCAGTTGGCTTTGGCTCACCTTTATCATTTCAGGATTGGTAGATGTCGCCTTCGAAGAGATCATGCTGAACATGCACGGTCTGTATGTCTACTACGGCAATCAGCCGCTCATCCTTCTCAATAAATTCCCTTGGTACTACACCACATTGAACGGCGGAGGATTGTTCCTGGCTGCGGCACCCGCCTACCGCTACAGAGCGCAGCTTTCGGGCTGGAAGGCGTTGCTCATTCTGATCCTGGTTCCGATGTGTGAAGGCGCCAACTACGGATTCACCGCCATGCCGGCGTGGATTGTCGTCAATGGGCAATATGGATGGTTGACGACACAAGCAGGAGGTTTCCTGACAGTTCTTCTAGGCTTTGCTGTAATGGCCGGGACCTTCCTCCTTGTGTTGCAGCGACACCCGCTTGCCCTCAAAGCCAGTTCCACTTTGCGAGAAGACATCCTTGCTCCTATAGCCTGAGCTAGCGTCTTGACGCTGACGATCTAACTAACGTCGGCGATTGCGAAGCGTATCTGTCCGCTGACGGACAATGCTCAAAAAGTCCTCCACGGTGGCATCGTCATGGTCCTGTCGGACAAAGACGCCGCACTTATGGGTAAATAGTCGATCCGACAGTGGTCTCACCACAACCCCAGCACTTGAACGCGCCTGCGACTCTGGTAAAAGGCAGATATTGTTTCCTTGTGCCACTGAATAGAGCGCTTCGTTCGATGAAAAACATTCCTCCACAAAATTCAATTCGATCCCGAGAGACCGGAAGTAGTCCTCCATTTCACTGCACATCAACGAGATTGCACGACGACCAACGGCAATCATCGGCAACCCTTCCAATGCCTCCGGGCGGATCGCATGTTTCACCGAGAGCGGATGACTGCTGGGCAGACAAACGACCAGTGGTTCTTCAAATACCTCGTACACCAAAAGCTCAGGTTCCCTGATCGGGAGAAATCCGAATCCAACATGGAGCTCTCCTTGCAACACTCCGTTCAATATCCCTCCGGTAAGCCAACTCTCGTATTCAATCCGTACATCGTCCCGCTGCTCCAGCCTAATATGCTTGATAACGTCGATGAGCCGTGGATGTAGGAATGTTGAGTACACTCCGCGCGAGGCTGCCTTCCTTTATCTGGTTGCCGCACACTCCGGCTACTTCCTGAGGAGACAGTTTGATTACTTCATCGACCGGATGAAGGGGGCCATCGCCAAGAACTTTCTCACCAAGGCCCAAGCTGCTGGACATATCGAGGTCATCGAGTACGCCCGAGGGCGGAGGGTCTACCACCTGCTCTCGCGGTCGATCTACCGGCTGCTGGAAATGCCCGAGTCGCAGAACCGGCATCGCATGGGAGACGCGTCGATCCGCTCACGCCTCATCACGCTCGACTACGTTTTAGAAAATCGCGAGGACGAGCACTACCTAATTGCCTCTGAGGAGAAACGGAACTTCCTTGCTCGGCAGCGCCGCATCAATCCAAGTTTCTATCAGAACTCGACGGGACAGTTGATCCCGGTCATCAAGTCTTCGCTCATCTCGTTGGAGAATCGGGAACGCCCTGCGACCTCGCTGGTCCGGCTCCTGTTCGTCGATGAAGGGTTGTTGACGATGACGAAGTTCGAAAGAGTGCTTGAAGAACTGGAGCCGCTGTTGTGTGCGCTTCGCAACTTCGAGTTGATCTACGGCGCAAACTCGGACCGTAACTTCGAGCAAGCGGGACACGAGTTCTGGCGACGTTTTGCTCAGTACAGCCAACAGTCTGAGTCAAACTACACCCGCGACTTGTTCGGAAGCCGATCCCAACCTCAACAAACGCGCCCGCCAATCTCTGCAACGAGCACGACAATCTTCTTTAAATATGCCTATCCGCCACTCAGCCGGAAAGAAAGCCGGGGTTCTAGGCAGGGTTCAACATCTGACGACGCAACCCAATTGGATTTAGATACATAGCCAGCAGTGTGGGTGGGAAGAGGGCGGGAGCGACGCTATCCTTCGGATCTGCCGCTGCGCTCGTCGCTCCCGCCCCTGGTTTCAAGCGGAGCAAATTTGTATCGGCAACGGAACAGAACCGATGCGCTATGTATCCGTGACGGATACGCCATAGAACCTTTTGGATTGATGTAGGTTTGGCATTCAATGCAAAGAAAACATGCAAACAGAGAGGAGAGAAGCAGTGAGCAAACTGAAGATCGAACACGGTATCAGCCGCGTAAAGCGGGCAAAGCTCCAAACCTACATCGACCAGACGGTGGCCGATGACATCACCTTGATAGCCGATGCTACCAACAACGAGCCGCACTACATCGTTAACGAACTCTTGCGCTTCGCGCTCGCACAGTCAGAGGAGTTCCGGAAGCTCAAGGCTGAGCAAGAAGCGAAGTCTCCACAGATCGCAGGTGCGCTCCAACGCCTTGCGGTCGCACCTAGCGCCCCACGCAATCCTGTCACGCAGGCGCGAAGAACGCAACTGAGGTGAAAACGAAGCTACCAGAAGATGCGTCCGCGAACCGCACATAGAAAGGAGAGTTCGTGCACACACCGAAGGCATTCCAGAAGTTCACAAGAGACTTGATCGAGCACCGCCTCTTGATTTCTCTCGGTCTCAGCGCCTGTGGCGTCGTGCTTCAGAGTCTCTATCCCATTCACGAATCAAATTCTGTTCTGCGCATGATTGCGCTCGAACGGCCCAACACATATCTGGGATTGGTCTGGAGCTATACGCTGTTCTCATTAGCACCCTGTTTTTGGTCAGCTCCATCTTGTTCTCGCTGATATACGTTCACTTCTATGTGCCTGACACTGACCGCTCGGCAGGACGGCTTCCATATCTACCCGATCCACTTACTCGGAGCGAACTGCTTCTCGTCGTCGGGGAAGCCCATCAACAGATCAAACCGGAGCCATCGCCGAACCCCCGATGGTTAACCATTCCAGAGCGCGGTCTATACACAGGCATTGCCGTGATCGGGGCCATCGGTTCCGGAAAAACCCAGGCGTTGATCCTTCCGGCGATGCGGCAGCTCTTTGCTTATCGCGCTCACGATCCTGAACAGAGATTGTCGGGAATCGTTTTGGAGGTGAAAGGCGATCTCTGCCGAAAGCTGCGCATGATTCTACGGGAGTGTGGGCGAGAGCAAGATTACGTGGAAGTTTGAATCGAAGCGGGCCATTCAGGAGTCGGCTGTAATTTTCCGAGAGCTCCCAGGCGCGCTCCGATTCTCGTACCGCAAGTCGAAACGCTGGCACGATAAGACGTCCAAATTTCGTTAACCGAACGCTTCGTGTTGACCGATCAAAGATAGGATGTCGGTGCCCCCGTTCAATCTCGCCAATCTTCCTGGTTATGAACGACTGTGCAGTGCGGAGTCGTTTTGCCGCCTTCAGAAAGGTTCCCTCCTCGGCAAGCACCACGACATAGAATTGAGATTGGAGAACACTGTGATCCAACACGGCAATCCTCCATCGGGGCAGCGTCGGACAAGAGCGGAACTGCTTTTGTCCGCGCAGCCGCCAGTGGTAGATTGAGATGCATTTGTAAGTAGCTGGATGCTCGACTTCGCACATTCGGACGTTGCGATAGGACAGCTTCCACCGCCACCACTGCCAGAACATTAGCGAATCCGGTGATAACCCAGAATTCCGCCGCTAAAATAGGCCACTAATCTCTCACCGGGTCAACAACTGGAGACTCATGACTCGCAATCTTGCTTAGCAGCCATTTTGCATGCCTTCTTACCATGTAGGAGTTTTCATCGCTGCTCGAACTCCCGGTCAACCTGTAAGATCATTTACGGCGAGGTTCGTCAGTATCGGCACAAACTCTTCTCTGTCATTTAAATATTCGATTGCGGAAACTGCGGCTAGTCGGACTCGGAAGTTCGGCGAACCGAGGGCTAGACGTAACGCATCCTTGATTTGATGTTGTGATTCCGAATCATCAAGTGAATGCCATTCCGCGTCTGCCGAGCCGGTGAGTACCTTGAGCTAGGAAAAATATTCGACAAACACAACCTCAGGGCGTTAACTATCCTCTGATGCGCCCTGGACAAATACTTGGGCAAGTCGAACAAACTTGCTGATTGAGGGAGCAACTGGATACTCTTTCCGCCATAGCAATTGCAGGCAAAAGTCGAATCTAGGTTGAACAAGCGGGCGAAACTCAATCCCTTGCTGTGGCGCTCCTACTGGAAACGAGTAGCACAACATAACTCCAAAGCCACACATTACTAAACCCAAACCGCCAAGAAAGGTCTTGCAGTATGCTTTTACCTGCGGCTCGAACCCTGCCAGCGAGCAACGCCGCATTGTCGCATCGTAGTAATTGCGCAGCTCGACTCGGGCTGGGACTATAAGTGGTTCGTTACGAAGTTCTTCCCATTCAATTCTCTCGACAGAAGCAAACCGGTGAGACCTCGGAATAGCGCACATCAGCGGGAGCTTCTGGAGTGGTAGGATGACCAGCCCGCTATCCACGACCTCTGCATCCGTACAAATTATGTCAAGATCGCCGGATTTGAGCCTTGCTACCAGTTCGTCTGGAATAAACTCCTCAACCACTAAATCGACATCTGGATACTTCTGTCTGAACGCTTCGAGGGGTTGCCCTAATCCGCTAAAGAATGCGTGTCCTGTGAATCCGAGCAGAAGCCTTCCAGTATCGCCGTCCTCCGCTCGCCTCACGGCTAAAGACGCCCGGTTCATATGTTCCAGAATTGCCTGAGCCTCATGTTTGTAAATACGCCCCGCATCCGTTAAAACAACGTTCCGGCTGTTTCGCTCGAATAGTGCAACGCCCAATTCTCCTTCGAGGTGATGAATATTCTGGGTAAGGGCAGGCTGAGCAAGATGGAGTCGCTTGGCCGCGCTAGTGAAGTGCAACTCACTCGCGACTTCCAGAAAATATCGCAGATGTCGAATTTCGATCACTGCCGGTTCCCCTTGGTAATGAAGTATATGGCAACAGCCGTGTGAACAAGCCGTTCACTTTAAAGTGGCACGCGAAATGCCGCAACCACGCCTCAAGCTTCCAACAAGGCGAACGAATCAGTTTTCCGAGTATTCACTATTGGGGACTGCTCACAATGCAGCCCCCTTCACCTTCCTTAGAGCCTACCATCGCAAATGACAGGTTCACAGGAGAATGCCACGCCTGGAGTATTCGTTTTACGGATACCTATACGTCCACGATTTCAGCCATAACAGGGTAGGTTTCCAGAAGCAATCAAGGGCGCAGCGTCGAATGGAACACCTCACGCTGCGCCCTTGTTCTACAAAGTAAGGAATCAGAAGCGGTACTTCAAGCCTGCAGATACCACCGTGGGATATAGCTTTACACGAGCCCGAGCTGGAACGACGCCGGCGATCTTGCCGTGAGCATCCACCGAGAGCCAGATTTGCTTGCAGTCCACAAACGCTCCCCACTTTTTATTGAACATATAGTCGGTGCCGGCCTGCAGCACAGGAGCGAAGTTATTGTGCACCTGCAGGCCGCTCAGCGCCGCATTATGCTTCTTCAGGATGATTGCGTAAGCCAGACCCGGTCCCACATAGGGTTGTAGCGGCCCCTTTGTCAGGAAGTGATAGTGCGCTGAAAGCACCGCCGGGCCGTACCACACTGCGCCCAGTTCGCCGTAGGATGCAATTGTCCCGGCACCGGTCAGCTTCGGTTTAGGCGGAATGCCCCCCATCACCGACACAGCGATGTTAGGGGTGAAGTAATATCCTCCCTCAAAAATCATAGTCACATTATTGCTGACCGTCGCGGACGCTCCCGGTACCACGGTTCCCCCGGCGCTCACTTTGGCGCCCGGGTGGTAGATGATACCAGCTACGCCGACTCTGGCGTAGTATCTGCTGAAGTTTGAGAGCGATGGCGTCTCAGTTGAGTTCGACCGGTCTCCGGGGACATCTTTTTGTGCAAGACAGCTCGCCCCTGCAACTAACAAAATCAGTACAGTACGTAAGACATCTTTATACATAACGCTGCTATATTCCTTTCCATAAGTACTGGCAATCCGCTCTGCAAGTGAACACCTTTGCTCTGTATTCCGGCGTTTTATCTACTCTCGCAGGTCACTCTGTAGAGCGGCCTGCGAGCACAAGATTGCTCGGTTGAACTAATTAGACGAGGGTAAGTGCGCCCATTTTTCCAGGATTTTTTCCGGACATTCTGCCTACGGCACCTTCATGTTGATTCCAGGGTTATGGCACGTATTGCAGTACACCTCAGATGATTTATGTTCATGGTGACAAAGCGTACACCGGAGATTCCCGGTATGTGCTGCATGCGGATTTGGAGAGAACTTGGCCATGTTTTCCAAATGTGCAGTCTTCTTCGCGAGCTCTTCGTAAGAGCCATGACACTGCAAACATGCCTTGGCTTCCACCACGGTCCTTTTGGGTTCCGTCCCATGGCAATCAACACATTGAGCCCGGTTCGCGTGTTTGTGCATTGCGTTTGTCGGTGCTGCTGGCGCATTCGCGCCCAAGCAACTCACCGCAAGTAACACAACGAGGGCAAAGGTAGGGAGTACACTATTTTGTTTGTTTTTCACTAATAATCTCCAGATTTAGACTTTCTTACCGAGCGCTTCAGCCGCAGCATGCTTTCCTAGCAGACGGCCTCCAGGGATAGAAAATGCGAGGGATACACCAGTGGTGCCGGTCTCTCCGGCAGCGTAAAGGCCCGGAATTGGTTTGCGTGCAGCCTGGTCCAAAACCCGGAATTTTCGATCCAGAGCAAGTCCACCCCAGTTGGAGCAGCGGCTACCGCCAACAGCCTTGACTGCATAGAAAGGCGCCTTCTTGATCAGTTGCATGAACTGGGCCGGCTTGAAGAAGTCTTCGTCAAATCCTTTCTCGCTCATCGTGTTGTAACGGTCAACAGTGTTCTTGAGAGCGACCGGATCGAGGTCGCACTTAGCCGCGAGTTCCTCTATTGAATCAGCTTTGACAATGACGCCCTTTGCCACATACTTGTCGAATTGCTCATCCCACCATTTCACTGGATACTCGCATAGCATCGGCTGGAACTTGGCGATGAGGTCGTCTCTACGAATGCAGTTTGAGTCAAACAATGTAAAGCTGGTGTGCTTGTGTTGATTAATGACCTGAGCTGCCTGATATGTGAAGAGAAGGCCTGAGAGGAAGGATTCATCCTTGAATCGTTCTGCATTCAAATTTACCGTTAGCGACTTTTGGCGTGAGAGTTGGTTAGCCGCCGTATAGACTCCAAACGTCCCCAACTCGCGCTCTACACCACCGTCCCAGGTTTCGATATCCGCCATTCCGATCGTCGCGGCACCGACACCCTGAGCCATCCGGATACCCTGCCCCTGCGATGCTGGAGGTGACCATGGTCTTGAACCGGTGACCAATTCTGGAGCGCAGTACGTCTTGACCATGTCCTCGTTAGAGAGAAAGCCACCTGCATTCAATGCAACGGCCTTAGCGTGAACGGCGATTGGATTCTTGTTGATGTCTTTCGCGACAACACCGACGACGCGTCCACGCTCGACAACAAGGTTGCTGACGGGCGTTTCAGTGAGGATCGTTACGCCAAGCTCACGAGCGCGCTTTTCCAGTGCCTGCGTAAAGCCTCTTCCGTTGTGCGGGTGCCACCGCTCCCATCCTTCGGCGGGATGCTCAGGGTCGATCGTCACATAACCCATTTCAGGCGGACAGTTCGCCGCAGGTCCCGGCGAGAACCTGACGCCCATTCCCTCAACCCAACGAATTACGTTCGGACCTTCAGCACTAACTTCACGTAGGATCCCGGAATCGAGTGTCTTGGGCGCGGCATGGAACCTCCCCTGGAATAGAGCGGCAATCGCCGCGTCTGGCTTATCCGATGTAATCTGCTGAGGCAGAAAATAAATGAAGGCTTGCGACGCCCCTCCACCGCAGAACGCCTCCTTCTCAAGGATTATGACTTTCGCACCGTTTTCGGCGGCCGATACAGCGGCAGACAGGCCGGATCCGCCGCCCCCGACTATGACCACATCTGTCTGATAATTCCACTTGGCCGGTGCAGGGACAGGCGGAATGGGAAGAGCTCCAGGATGAACGGATCTTGGCTCATGTTGAACCGGTTCGGCCACAGCGTTAACGCCAGTTGCGGCAGTAACAACTGTGGCGCCCAATCCAAGGGCTGACGTCTTTAGAAAAGTTCGCCGGGATGACATTTGCTGACTCTCGGACCTTGGTTTCATGTACATACCTCAGATATAGATTGACCAGAGCTTCACAAACTTGATGACTGGCAGCACTCCGCTGGCGCAGTACGCCCAACGCTGGGAATCACAATGCTGCGAATTTAGTAGGAAGCGAAAAGATTATGAAGCAGATATTGAGAGATATACCAATTGTGTTTAACGGTGGATCGATAAGTAGATGCGATTGGTTTATTGGATTCACCCAGCTTAAAGTAGAATCGACCACAAACACCTGACGCCTACTGAACAATGGCAGTCTCACCACATAGAGGCACGTGTGTACGCGTGTCATCGAAGCAGCTAAATTACTGATGACGACAAAACCAAATGAAAGTTGACGGAAGCATGGACGGAGTTATGACAACTATGGTGATGGGCGATCGCGAACAACCCACAATTCCCCGCGATTTGCGCAGCTTGGTTGCATGTCTACGAGGTACGGGACGTATCTTGTGCATTGAGCGCGCAGTTGTCCCTGATCCTGACGTTCGGGGGTATTGCCTAGCCGCTAGCGAGGTCACAGGCACGTCGCTTTTTTTCGATAACATCACTGGCTATGTCGGCAAACACCTCGTAATCAATTTATTGGCTTCTTGGATGAACTGCGCTGTCATGTCTGGTCTTCCGGCAGAAACTCCGATCCGAGAATTAGTTTTAGAACTGTGTTCACGTTCGGACAAGAAACTGTACAAACCGATGTGGATAGAGACGAAAATGGCTCCGGTCTACGAATGCCCACAGACGAACGTCATAGACCTCTATGAATTGTTTCCTCTAGTCCAGATCAATGATCATGACAAGGGCCATCACTTACACAAGGCGTGCGTAGTCTCGCAGGATATCTATACATCGGTTAGACATGACCGAACAAAAATGGGAATGTACTCTCTACAGGTACAAGGGCACGACAAGTTACGCATCACCCCATCCGAAACAGACAATTTAAGCATTCATCTAGGAATCGCAGAGAATAAACAGCGCCCTCTTCCGGTTGCTGTTTGCCTCGGCGTGCCTCCCTTAGCCTCGCTAGTAGCGTCTGCTGCCATTGGCTACGAGACGTCAGAATATGGCCTGATCTCTGCCCTTTATAAGCACCCGTTCGAACTGACGCGTTGCGCGAAGTCGGATCTATCGGTGCCAGCATACTCGGAATATCTTTTGGAAGGCTACATAGAGCCTGAGTCTTGGTGTAAAACAGAGCCCTACACGCCCGGTGATGGCAGCGTCTCAGGAACAAATGGAAGACAGATCACGGTGACTACAATCACCCACCGAAAGGATCCCATTCTTGACAACTCATATTTTGGCACCTCCTGGACAGAGCACGACTGCCTAGTTGGCATCGCCAGTGCCCTGCGAGTGCACAAGCAGACGAACGACATGTTACCAGAGATCGCACGATCTGGTATTCATGCGGAAGGTGTGCATTTGCGACTCAACGTCTGCGGCGGCCAGCGTGCCGACAGCCGGCGCGCCGGGATGTCATCCCAGGAGAAACTGCCTTCGGAGGGCGTCTCCGATGCTTATAAGCGTGAGATAGAAGATATCCGAAGGCAACAAGCGTGAGACCCAGATTGGGCACCTTAGTGTTTCCTTTATCATATATAAACTACTGATTTCAACTCATGCATTTGAAGGTTATTCTCTTTGTCTCGCTGCTTATCTTTGGGCCTTCAATTCCACTCATGATCGGCGGGCCCGGACGCACTTGCTCTGTCTCCGTTTCCAAATGCGATAGCTCTGAAACAGCGTGGGAACAAGTCGAGGGAAAAGGAACAATAAGGGAACAATAACCCGAACCACCACCGCTTACAGGGCCTTCGGTAGCGGCTAGGGCCTTGTAAATCAATCGGTTGCGATTTCGAGACGAAATGGCATGGAAGAGGTCGTCGGTTCGATCCCGACCAGGTCCACCAATAAACCCTTCAAATTGATTCTGTTAGCGGCCTCATCCAGCCACCTCCGGAAGCTCCGAGGGTGCTGAAGGGTGTTGAAGCATTTTCATCCCCGCCGGCACGAGCATTTCCACGAGTCTTGTGTTCGCATCCCGCTTCTGCTGGGAGACGGCGCGCGTGTAAATGTCCAGCGTCGTCCGGCTGTTCGCGTGCCGCAAAAGTTCCTGCGCCACCTTTATATCCACTCCCATCGCCCGCAGATTCGTCGCCAGCGAGTGACGGAAGTTGTGCCAACCGATCTGCTTGCCTACGATGCCTGCCCGTTGGAGCGCAGGCCGAATGCTCCTCTTCAACAGACTGTCCGGGCTGAGCGACTTTTTGCCTCTGAGTCGGATCGATGGAAAGAGGAAATCCGCATCCGTTGTATAGAGCGACTCTTCCTTCCACTCTTAAAGTGCGCTGAGCACCAGTGGATGGAGCGGAACCGGACGCCGGGAACATTCGGTCTTGGTATCGCCGAAACGGTCGCGCACACAGGAACGCAGGACATTGACTTCGAGCGTTAATGTATTCACATCGGTCCAGGTGAGCGCGATCATTTCGGATCGCCGCAGCCCGGTACCCAGCCAGCACGACCATTGCCCGATCGCGGACAGAAAGTGGGTGATGAGATCGCATACCCGCTGCGGCGCGCTGATCTCGGCGTTGATGTTGATACGAAGCGAGACGACTGCCTTCTCCGCGTCCCTGCGAGTAGGCAATTCCGCCACACTCCCTATGGTCCGCTTTTTTTACGTGCGCTTTCCCATGGCATTCTCATACCAGCGGAAGCCCCATACATCCGGGCAGCCTTTGCGCTTCATGTTCAAGAGACTTCCTTGAAATCTGCTCATGCAATCTCCTTCTTTGCATGAGCATCAATGGCTGTGTTTAGGCTACTCCGGACGCCTTTCGTGGACATCCGTCTTCCTGTTTTTCTACCCACTCCAGCAGTTCGTTCTCAAAGAACCTCCAAATCCTGCGCCTGCCCTCTCCCAGGGGATGCGCCGGAACATATCCCCGGCTCGCCCAGCGCACCAGGGTGCGGCTGTTCATCTTCAAGAGGCTGCCTCCTCGGCGTCCAGAGGCGGATTAGCCTGCTTCTCCGCGTTCTGCACGCTTCAAACCCTCCGTCTGATTCGAAGGCTAGAACCGAAGCAGGCTCAAATTGTGGGAGATTCTTCCCCGCGGTGGAATATCTTTCCTACAACTACATTGCAGGTCCGCGGATGACACCAAAGACCATTGAAGGCGCTACTATTCTTGCAAACGTGGCTACCTTAGGCGTATGGCGAACTAGGGAGACATGGCTCCTTTCGTTCAGCAACATCAGACACGTCGCCCATCGACTGCTCGTCAGTGACGTGTTCCATCCAGTCAACGACCTTACCGTCTTGTTTTTCCTGAATCGCGATGTGGCTCATTGCGGTAGTTGCCGTTGCGCCATGCCAGTGCTTCTCTCCGGGCTCAAACCACACTACATCTCCTGGACGGATGTCCTCGACAGGACCGCCGTCTCGTTGCACCCATCCTGCGCCTGAGACCACGATCAGGGGCTGTCCAAGTGGATGCGTGTGCCACGCTGTGCGAGCGCCGGGCTCGAAGGTGACACAAGCGCCGGATACCCGCGCGGGATCGGGAGCTTGGAACAGCGGATCGACACGCACCGTCCCGGTGAACCAATTAGCGGGTCCCTTGCCCGACGGCTGCGAACCGACTTTTGTAATCTTCATGTCGTACTCCTTTGGGTAGTTCGCTCCAGAAGTGGAACGATAGCGGAACGTATCGAGCTCCTAGCGGTTAGTCATTCGCTCGACTTCTTCGGGATATCTGTCGCCCGTAACGACAAATGTTGAGGTCAGCTCATCGAGCTCACGAACATCGCTGGGTGTAAGCTCCACGGTCGTCGCCGCAATGTTCTCGTCGATTCGTTCGAGCTTGGTGGTGCCGGGGATAGGAACGATCCACGGCTTCTTCGCAAGCAGCCACGCCAGGGCCAATTGAGCCGAGGTCACGTTCTTCCGTGCTGCGAAGCTTGCAATTGCATCAACCAATGCGCGATTCGCCTTCCGGGCATCCAGCGTGAATCGGGGAAAGCTACTGCGATTGTCTTCTTTATCGAACGTCGTATCTTCCGTCACTGTGCCGGCGAGGTATCCCTTTCCAAGTGGGCTGAAGGAAACAAATCCTATGCCCAGTTCTTCGAGTAGGGGCAGAATCTCTTCCTCTGGCCGTTTCCACCAAAGGGAGTACTCGTTCTGCAAGGCAGTCACAGGTTGAGTTGCATGCGCACGGCGAATGGTTTGAGCCCCAGCTTCAGAAAGTCCGAAGTGCTTGACCTTACCCTGCTGGATCAATTCCTTCACAGCGCCCGCCACATCTTCGATCGGCACGGCGGGATCGACACGATGTTGGTACAGCAGATCAATCCTCTCAGTACGAAGTCGCTTGAGTGAGGCTTCGACTGTCTCCTTGATGTAGTCCGGGCGACTGTTCAAGCCGGTCGGATGCGGATCGCCGGAGGTGTCGAACTGGAAGCCAAACTTGGTCGAGATCACAACCTCGCCGCGTACGGGAGCGAGGGCTTCGCCGACAAGCTCCTCGTTCACGAACGGACCATACACCTGCGCGGTATCGAAGAGAGTAATGCCTCGGTCGACAGCGCCTCGCAGCACTGCAATCATCTCCTGCTTCGTTCCAGCGACCGCGCCGTGCCCCGGGCTGGAGCGCATGCAGCCCAGCCCAATGGCCGAGACTTCAAGACCGCTTCGTCCAAGTTTGCGCTTCTCCATTTTTCTCTCCTTGGCACTGCAGCATTAGGTTTGGGGCGAAATCCGCACGGTAGCCGCGCGAGCGCGATCTCCGATCATCGGTTTGAGATACGGACTGGAAGAATATTTCGCGCGGTACGCAGCATCGATGCGGTCGTTGATCTCACCGGTCACTTGCTCGAAGCTGACATCTGTTGTCTGCCCGGCAACCGTAACCTGTCCTGCCTTCTGCTTCGATGCAGCTTGGTACCAGCGCGAGGCCGTTCCGCTGTAAGCCCGCACGTAGAGTTCACCGTCGACGACTACGGACCATATCCACGTCGGGGTTCCAAGCGTCACACCATCCTCGCGGAAAGGAGCAATATGCAAATCGTCGCTCGACGCGATCTTCTGAAGCCGATCCTTTGCCCATGTACCCATGATTTGATCTCCCAATCAGTATCTGCTCCTATCTACTTGCCGCCGTTGTACTGCTGATCGGTCACGGGCTCAAGCCAATCGACAGCATCACCGTCCAGATTGTCCTGAATGGCAATGTGGGACATCAAGGAGTCCGGAGCCGCTCCGTGCCAATGCTTGACGTGGGCCGGAATGATCACGACATCGCCAGAGTGGACTACTTGTATGGGACCACCCTCCATCTGCACCCGGCCCGTTCCCGCTGTGATGATGAGAACCTGACCGAGCGGGCGCGTATGCCATGCGCTCCGGGCACCCGGCGCGAAGGTCACAATTCCACCTGAGACCCGCGATGGAGGGTTCACCGGGAATAGCTGTTCGACCTTGGCTGAACCCGTAAAGAACCTCGGCGAACCAGCCACGACGGACCTGACTCCAGCATGACTGATCGTAAGTCCTGGAGAGGCAGTGGGAGCCGGAGCATCGGTGGTGGTTTGCGCCAAGGCTCCCGTCAGCAGGAGCGGCCATAGTAGAGCAAGATTGAAGATTCGCATAATGTCCTTTGCTAGATCATCTGGCTTCAATGAGACAAGCGAAGACCCTTAAGCCTTCGCTTCCATGTCGATTACGAACCGATAGCGAACGTCTTTGTTTACCACCCGGTCGTACGCGGAGTTGATTTCTGAAGGCTTGATCATCTCGACATCCGCTGTAATGTTGCGAGCGGCGCAGAAGTCGATGACCTCCTGCGTTTCGGCGACACCGCCAATGATCGAACCCGCGAGAGATCGTCTGCCGAGGGCGAGCTTTAGCCCGTGGATGTCATGCAAGGGAGCCATTGCGCCAACGTTGACCAAGGTGCCATCCAGCTTCAGCAGTTCAATGAACGGTCCCATGTCATAGGTCTCTGGCACCGTGGAGATCAGCAGATCGAAATGGTTAGCCATTTGTTTCATCGCGTCCACGTCAGACGAGAGAACAGCTTCCGACGCTCCTAGGCGCTTTGCGTCGGCCACCTTGTTCGGCGATGTCGTGAAGACCGTCACATGTGCTTTGTGCGCCACCGCGAGCTTTACCGCAACGTGCCCCATCCCACCCATGCCGATGATGCCCACGCGTTGTCCCTCATGAAGTTTCCAGTACCGCATGGGCGAGAACGTGGTGATGCCCGCGCAAAGCAACGGAGCGGTTGCGGCCAGATTGACTCCGGGCGGAATGCGAATCACGAAGTGTTCCGTGACGACGATTTTGTCCGAGTACCCGCCCTGCGTATAGCCAGCTTTTGTAGACGTGTCTGGTGTGTCGTACGTAAACGTCGCACCCCTCTGGCAATACTGCTCCAGGTCCTCTTCGCAGTGCTCGCAGATGCGGCAGGAATTCACCATACATCCAACGCCGCCAATGTCTCCAACCTTGAACTTCGTTACCTGTGAGCCGATTGCCCGGACGCGACCGATGATTTCATGTCCCGGCACGCAAGGATAATGAGCCGGTCCCCACTCCCCGCGTACGGTGTGGATATCTGAATGACACACACCGCAGTAGAGGATGTCGAGCAGGACGTCATTCGCACCGAGTGCGCGGCGCTCGATCGAGATCTCCTTCAGCAGACTCGTGGCGCTGCTCGCACCGAACGCCTTCGCCTCGTATGGTCCCGCTCCGACAGCGGTTTCGGCCACGGCGTTGTTATTCGAAGTGAGGAGCGACGCCGCCACGACGCCCGCACCGGCTTTGAGTAAACTTCTGCGATCCGTTTCCATGTCATTCTCCCGTCCCGCGATCTTGCTGCTCGTCGTCATAACTCCCCTAGCCCGAACTGGCCGATCAGCCCGCTGGTCGGTTTCCGTTACTTCTGGCGTTTCTCGAAAACATCCTTCACGACAGGCAATGCTGAAAAAGCGCACGGCCAGCCTGCGTAGAAGGCGATGTGTGTCAGCACCTCAGAGGCCTGGTCCTGCGTGAGGCCTTTGTCCATGGCGCGACCGAGGTGATAGGCGATCTGTCCTGTTTGGCCGTTCGCGATCAACGCGCTGACTGTCACCAGGCTGCGGTCGCGTGGCGCAAGGGCGGGACGGAGCCACAGGTCGCGGAAGAGCAGATCCGTGGTGTTTTGCACCAGGCCTGGCGATACGACTCCGAAGTTGTTGCTCACTTGTGTCGCTCGCTGTTTTTCAGCCTCTTCGTTAAGCGGCAGCAGCTTCCCCTTCGCTGAGGGAAGCTGATCGATGCCGATACCGCGCTGATGGAAGATGTCCTTGGCAATCGCCACAGCGGACATCGCATTCGCCCATCCGGCATAGAACGCCAAATGCGTGATGATCTCGGAAAGCTCCGCAGGCTTCACGCCGTTGTCGAGCGCGAGCGCGAAATGATATGGCATCTCGATGTTCTGAATGCGCGCAATCAACGCAGCCACCGTGACCACACTGCGATCGCGCGGTGAAAGTTCCGGGCGCTTCCACAATCCATTGAGCAGCGGCTCGACAGTGTAGTGAGCCAACGCAGGCGAGACGGCCTTGACATCGTTCATCGTCAGGATGGCGGGAAGTGTGTCGTGTTTCTTGTTGTCGGACATTCGGTTCTCCAGAGCCCAGGAGGGCTCGGCCTGCCACAGCGCCAGAATGCTCGCTGCCAGCCCAGTCTTGATGAGGAAGCGCCGCCCAAAGTCGGCAGGCTCTCCTTTCACAGCTTTGGTCTTTGCTACCACATCGCTAACGGTGATTCGACCCATCTGCGTCCCTCCCTAGCGCATCACGTAGCCGCCATCGACCGAGATCGACTGGCCGGTGATGTAGCTTGCCGCATCGCTGCACAGGAACAGAACGGTGTTCGCAATCTCTTCAGGACGGCCTTCGCGCTGCATACGAACATCTCGCGCATCATCTTCAATGCCTCTCCTTGGCCGCCAGCTTCCATCTTGTCGGCCATCGGAGTACGGATGAGACCGGGGCATACGTCGTTCACGCGAATGCCGCGAGTTGCATACTCCAGAGCTGCACTCTTCGTGAAACCAATCACGCCATGCTTCGCCGCGTGATACGTCCCGCGCTGACTGCCTCCGACGAGACCTCCCAGTGAGGAGCAGTTGACGATGGCGCCACTACCTTGTTCGCGCATCACCTGTAGCTCGAACTTCATGCAGCTCCAAACGCCGCGCAGGTTGCCCCCCATAACTCGGTCAAAGTCATCTCGGGGCGAATCGGCGGTCTCGGCAAGGACGTTCTGGATGCCCGCGTTGTTGTAGGCCATATCCAGGCGGCCGAACTTCGCAACCGTTTTTTTGACCATTGCTTCCACTTCATCGTCCTTCGAGACGTCGTAGCGGATCGCCAAAGTCTTGAAGCCTTTGTGAGCCAGCTCCTTCGCCGCCGCCTGAACTTCCTTCTCATTCACGTCCGCCAAAGCCACGGAGGCTCCCGATTCTGCAAAAGCCCTCGCTGTTGCAAATCCGAGTCCAGACGCTGCGCCCGTGACGAGCGCTACCTTGCCTTCGAATGAAATGTTCATCTTCTTCCTCTCGTGTCCGTTTTTCTCTGATTCCGGCACCCGTTCGCCGTCTTCGAGGGCATCTTCAACACTAGTGAGAGGGACGATACTTTGCTTACCTGATTCTGCCGATTGTTTGCCTGATTCTGTTTGGCAGTAAAATTTATGGCAAAATGAGCTAGGCTGGAAATGGGAGATTTTTGATGCCTGCCAAGACGAAAGGTGTTGTTTCCGTCGCCCCGGCGGTACTTGAAGCGCGGCGCGAGCTTGCTCATCGCATCGCGTCGATCACAGGGGCGGCCGGAGAGCATGTAACCGCTATTCCCGGGGTAATCCTCTACCACCGGGACGAGACCACGCCGTGCTATCGAGCCTCATATGAGCCAAGCCTGAGCATTTTCGTGCAGGGACGGAAACATGTCATCCTGGGTGAGACCGAGTACGTCTGCGACTCGTCGTCATTCCTCTTGTCCTCAATCGACGTGCCCGCGCAGAGTCAGATCATAGAAGCTTCCGCAAAAACGCCGTTGCTGGTCATGTTTCTACGGTTTGACATGCCGATGGTTCGAGAGGTGCTCACTCGGAATGACCTGCCAGATGTAGAAGCCCACCCTCATCGACAGGGCATGGCAGTGGGCGAGACTACACTCGGACTGCTCAGCGCCTGCAATCGGCTGCTCGATCTCCTGCATACCCCCGAGGACATACCTTTCCTTAGCCCGTTGATCCAGCGCGAAATCGTCTACCGCCTGCTCAAGACTCCGCAGGCTGGCCGCCTGAGGGCCATTGCCACCAGCGGAGACCTTGTGCAGCGAACCGCAAGAGCGATCTCCTGGCTGCGTGCAAATTTCACGAAACCTCTTCATGTCGAAGAACTCGCTAACACAGCGCGCATGGGCGTTTCCACGCTCCATCACCAATTTCGTGCATTGACGTCCATGAGTCCGTTGCAATACCAGAAGATGCTCAGGCTTCAGACTGCGCGAGAGCGGATGTTGATGGACGGCTTGGATGCGACGACCGCCGCCTACGAGGTTGGATACGAAAGCATCAGCCAGTTCAGCCGTGAGTACAGCCGTTGCTTCGGCCTTCCGCCGATTCGGGACATTCGGGCCCTGAAATCGGATGCATGACAGGCAACGCAAGTCTCGGGTGATTGGGTTCGCACAATTCGCGCCGTCAGCGCAAATGTAGGAAATGGTCTCCATTGCACTCTCGCAGTCAATCGAGGGAGAGAGCATGTTTACCAAGCAAATCATCTGCCTTAGCCTGCCAATCGTAGCCGTATGCGCCTTTCTCGCGGTTCAACATGGGTATTCAGAATCAACATCCCAGGAGCCCATCCTAAGAATCGCAGAACTGGAAATTTATCCTGACGAAGTTGCGGCGTACAGGGCAGCGCTGAAGGAAGAGATAGAGACTTCGATTCGAGTGGAGCCTGGACTTCTACCCCTATACGCCGTATCGGTGAAAGGCCATCCGAATCAGGTCCAACTGTTTGAAAGCTACAGCAATCAGGCAGCTTACCAAGCGCACCTACAGACAGCCCACTTCGACCGGGAGACGGAAATAATGAGCTTGCCAGTGACGTGCCCCCTGGCGCTGACCGCCTGCGCCTCTGCAGCCTGATTGAGCGAGAAGGTCTGTTCCACATGCAGGTGGAATCGTCCCTCGCAACAGAGTCGAGCCACTTCAGCAAAGACCCGCTCAGGATGTTTCGGGGGGCCGTAGCAAAACTTCGCACCGTACTGGGGAGCTGATAAATCGGCGGCTGAAAGTACCCGCGTGGGGTCGCCAACGATTTCGATCAACTCCGGGATGATCCCCGAGTCGGCGAGATCGAGAGCTCGGTCCACACCCTCTGGTGCCAGCTCTCTCACTCGTTCCGCCAAGCCCGGTCCGTAAGTCGTAGGGATGGCGCCAAGTCCGCGCAAATAGTCATGCTTTGCTGCCCTCGCAGTGCCGATGACGGTAATTCCGCGGAGACGTGCGAATTGGAGGACGGCTGAACCAACCCCACCTGCGGCACCGCTCACCAGAAGCGTCTCACCGGACTGCACACCAACCTGCTCGAGACAGCGCGACGCCGTTTCAGCAATCACGGGAAGGCCGCCAGCAACTTCGAACGATAGATCAGCGGGTTTGTGAGCCCAGTGTGAGAGAACCGCATATTGGGCCACAGTATTTGCGCCGTAGCCAAAGACGGCGTCTCCAACCGAGACGTTGGAAACGCCTGGGCCGACCTCATCCACGACGCCCGACGCCTCGAAGCCGACCCCTGAGGGCAAGGTAATCGGCTCGGAATCGCGGGCGTCCCCGACCCGATCTTTCCAGTCAGACGGGTTGACCCCGGCGGCCCGGACTGCGATCCGCACCTGACTAGGGCCAGCATGAGGTTCCTCGACCTCGATGAGATTCAGGACCTCGGGACCGCCATATTCGTGGAACTGAACTGCCTTCATGAGCTTCTCCAGTTATATACTAAGTCTATGATAATACTCAGTATAGCTTTACTGAATGTTAGTATGTACTCAGTACACATTTCTGTCAAGGATCACCATACCCATGCCCTCTGATCGCCAAACCCGCAAGCGCCTCGCCACAAGACGAGCCATCTTGTTAGTTGCCGACCGCCTCTTCCTGGAGCGAGGCTTCGAGAACGTGACGGTGGACGAGATCGCGGCAGCCGCCGACGTGGGGCGGATGACCGTGTTCAACCACTTTCCCCGCAAGGAGGATATGTTCTTTGATCGAGACGAAGAGGCTCGCGAGGTCCTGCGCGAAGCCTTGCGGCAACGAGATCCGCACGTCACTCCGATCGAGACGTTACGCCTCCTCGCTCATCGGCTTGTGAGCGAGCGGGCACCATACCTCGATTTTTCTAATGCGAGCCAAGGCTTCGTCGAAACGGTCGAGCGCAGCGAAACTCTCATGGCTCGTGCCAGAGCGATACGGGACGAGCTCGCGCAAGTGGTGACAGAGGCGCTCTCTGCATGCGCAGGGCGAGAACCTACCGATCCCGATGCTCATCTGGCGGCCGGTCTGCTGCTGGCGACGTGGACCGTGGCCTTCATCCAGGCTCACCAGACCTTTCGACAGAGTCTAAACGCGAAGAAAGCGCGAGCTGCATTTCTTGCTATCGTGGATAAGGGAACCACCGGTCTGAAAGCTGCCATGACGGGCACGCCCTACGCCTGAGCCATCAACTCCAGTCCGATGACGTTTGTCATACCCGGGCGTCTCAGTCGATCCGCACTCGTGGACCTGCTTTGTCCGTGCAAGCCCGCTTGCGTTCAGGGAAATATCGAGATCCGAATTTTGCTCGACGATATCAGACCAATGCACTCATCCAATGAGAGCTGGAGTCAGCTTCGGAACGTTAGTCCTGTGAAACGCCGATTGGACAGGAAATCGCCGAAGCCCGTTGGGCACCGAATCCCAGCCTCTGGCCGACTTGCCGAGAGCGATCCGGCTAGGTTCTACTCTTCCACTATTTAGAATCCAGGCAATGTAGTCCAACCGGGAGAACCGGATTTCACACTACTGATATCAGGTGGTCAAAAAAAGATTGGATCAGCGTGCGCGTGCTCTTCTGAGAAAGCTCGGTGCCAAGGATCCTCTGCTTAACCGCAAGACCGTGCGAAAAGCTGAGCATGGCTGTGATAGCTTCATTCGGCTTCATGCCCAAGACAATCTCAGAAGTGTTCAGTAGCTCTCGAAGGAGATCTTCTCCGTCGCGAACTGTCTGCCGATGCAATTCGACAAAGCTCTTTCGGATACGTTCGTTTCGAAGGGCTTCGACCTCGAACTCGGCATAGAGCACGATCCAATCTCGGTCCGTAACCCAATCCGCAAAGATGTCTCGCATTTTTCTCAACTTCTCCTTGCTCGAAGATTCTTCGTTGAGAATAGAACGGAAGACTTCGAAACGACGTGCTTCCTGCTCACGGATTACGGCAAGGAACAGCTCTTCCTTACCGTCGAAGTTGAAATAGAGGGCACCTCGTGAATAACCGGCATCCTCAGCAATTTGCTCCGCTACGGCACCGCCGAGCCCATAGCGTAGAAAGTGCGTACGCCCAACAGCGATAAGTTTGGCGCGGGTCTGCGCCTTGCTCTCCTCTCGCGTGAGTCTCTTCCGTGGTTTTGCGATGGTCGCAGACATTTGGATACTCAGTTCCTTCCAATCGATTAGTACTGTTGCAATACTTTGGTCTCACCAGACATATGCTTATGTCATGGGTGTCTGGGTCAAAGTCTCGACAGCACGATTGTGATGTGATAAACGTCGTGTATCAAGTGCTTATCCGGTTTACGCCAGTTTGCTTCCGTTGGTCGCGCCCCATTTCCAATGGCGGATCTCAGGCAGGTCCTCGCCGTATTTGTCGATGTATTGCTTGTGCTCGACGAGCTTGTCCTTGAGTTGTTGTTTCAGATAAATCCCCTTGTCGCCAGCCTGCGGCACACGGTCGATGACATCCATTACGAGATGGAAGCGGTCCAAGTCGTTTAGCACCGTCATATCAAAGGGAGTGGTGATCGTGCCCTCTTCCTTGTAGCCGCGGACGTGAATGTTGTCGTGATTGGTGCGGCGGTAGGTCAGCCGGTGGATCAACCACGGATAGGCGTGGAAGGCGAAGATGACAGGCTTGGTCTTAGTAAAGATATCGTCGAAATCCATATCGCTTAACCCGTGCGGGTGTTCGGTTTGCGGCTGCAGTTTCATGAGATCAACAACGTTGACCACCCTGATTTTCAGTTCGGGCAGATGCTCGCGCAGAATGGAAACAGCGGCGAGCGTTTCCAGCGTAGGCACATCGCCACAGCAAGCCATCACCACGTCGGAGGCAGTGCCCTGGTCGTTGCTTGCCCACTGCCAGATGCCTATACCCTCGGTGCAGTGTTTGACTGCGGCATCCATGGACAGCCACTGCGGTGCCGGATGTTTGCCCGCGATCACAACATTGACGTAATGGCGGCTACGCAGACAGTGGTCCATCACCGACAGCAGGCAGTTTGCATCCGGAGGAAGATAAACCCGCACAACCTCGGCCTTTTTGTTTACAACGTGGTCGATGAAACCGGGATCCTGATGGGTGAATCCGTTGTGGTCCTGGCGCCAGACATGTGAGGCCAGTAGATAGTTTAGGGAAGCGATCTTCCGACGCCACGGCAGGTGCGACGTGACCTTCAGCCACTTGGCGTGCTGGTTGAACATGGAATCGACGATGTGGATGAACGCCTCGTAACAGTTGAAGAGTCCATGCCGTCCGGTGAGTAGGTAGCCTTCGAGCCAGCCCTCACATTGGTGCTCGCTGAGCATTTCCATTACCTGCCCGGCGGGCGCCAGGAACTCGTCGTTGGGCACGGTTGCGGCGTCCCATTGGCGTTTGGTCACTTCAAAGATGGCTTCCAGTCCGTTGGAGAGCGTTTCATCCGGACCGAAGAGCCGAAAGTTCCTCTGCTCGTTATTCAGTTTTGCCACATCGCGCAGGAAACGCCCGAGCACATGGGTGTCACCGATGCCCTCCGCTCCCGGCGATGGAACGTCCGCCGCATAATCGCGGAAATCCGGCATACGCAGATCACGGAGCAAAATGCCGCCGTTGGCGTGGGGATTGGCTCCCATGCGCCGTTCACCCTTGGGCGCAAGTTCGGCCAGTTCCAGTTTCAAGTGGCCCTGCTCGTCAAAGAGTTCCTCGGGCCGGTAGCTTCTTAGCCAGTCTTCCAACAGCTTGAGGTGTTCGGGATGGGTGGCCGGGTCAGAGAGCGGTACCTGATGCGCGCGGAACGTGCCCTCGATTTGCAGACCATCGACAACTTTGGGTCCTGTCCAACCCTTGGGAGACCGCAGTACGATCATTGGCCAACGCGGCCGCGTGGCATCTTTCTTGTTCCGTGCGTTACGTTGGATTTTCCGAATATCCTCAATGGTCTTTTCCAAAGTACTCGCCATGAGCTGGTGCATTTTGGCAGGCTCATTCCCTTCCACAAAGTGAGGCGTCCATCCGCAGCCGCGCAGAAATTGATCCAATTCCTCATGCTCTACTCGAGCCAGGACGGTCGGATTGCTGATCTTGTAGCCGTTGAGATGCAAGATTGGCAACACCGCTCCGTCGGTTATCGGATTGAGAAACTTGTTGGAATGCCATGCCGTGGCCAGCGGTCCGGTTTCTGCCTCCCCATCTCCTACGACGCAGGCAACGATGAGGTCGGGATTGTCGAAGACCGCCCCGAACGAATGGCTGAGCGAATAGCCCAATTCTCCGCCTTCGTGGATCGAACCTGGACACTCCGGCGATGCGTGGCTGGGAATTCCTCCGGGGAAGGAAAACTGAAGAAAGAGTTTCTGAAGCCCAGCCTCATCCTGACTGATGTTGGGATAAACCTCGCTGTAAGTTCCTTCGAGATAAGTATTGCTCACGACCGCCGGTCCGCCGTGCCCAGGGCCGGAAACATAAATCATGTCGAGGTCGTATTTTTTAATGACCCGGTTCAGGTGCGCGTAAATGAAGTTCTGCCCTGGTGTCGTGCCCCAGTGTCCCAGAAGCATATGCTTCACATCTGCGAGGGTCAGGGGGCGCTTTAGCAGAGGATTGTCATAAAGGTAGATCTGACCTACTGATAGATAGTTCGCAGCACGCCAGTAGGCGTCGATCTTCTGGAGCAACTCCGGAGAAAGAGTTTCTGCCTTCATCGTCGATTTTCCTTTTCTAAGCCAATGCCGAGAACGCGGCAAACTGTTTTGGCTATCATGTGTTCTTCGTCCGTACGAATTACGCGGACAGCAACCCGACTAGCCGCTTTGGAAATCACGCCCTCGTTTGCGGTGTTCTGCTTTTCTTCAAGTTCGATTCCAAGGAATCCCAGCCCATCGCAAATGCGGGAGCGAATCGGGGGAGCATTCTCTCCAATGCCGCCTGCAAACACCAGCGTATCTACTCCGGCCAACGCTGCCGCAAATGAACCAATCCATTTCTTGACTTGGTAGCAAAATACCGCGACAGCTTCCGCCGCCCTCACATCCCGCGCTTCCTGCTCCAACAAATCATGCATGTCGGAACTGGTCTCCGATATACCGAGCAGTCCCGACTGGAAATTGACCATCTCGTTGAATTGCTTTGCGCTCATTTTCTCGGTGCGTGCCAGATACCAAAGCAGTCCGGGATCGAGATCGCCGGAACGGGTGCTCATCGGAACGCCGGCGGTTGGAGTGAAGCTCATACTTGTATCGATAGGTCTGCCTTCGCGCACCGCAGCCAGGCTTGCTCCATTGCCGAGATGGGCGAGAATGACCCGGCCTTGTGCTGCGTCCGTTCCAGCCAGGCGATCCAGTTCTCCCATCAGAAATTCATACGATAACCCGTGAAAACCGTACCGGCGTACCCCCAGCGCTTCGTAGCGGCGTGGGATCGGCAACAATTGGGCTACACGCGGCAGATCGTGGTGAAAAGCTGTATCGAAACACGCTACTTGGGGCAGGTCGGGAAAGCGGCGATGAAACGCCCCCGTCAATAGGATCTCCTCGGGCAGATGCTCAGGATCGAACGAACTGAGTTGGCGCAATTCCTCGACCATTTCTGCCGTGATTCGCTGTGGCTTGCTATACTTCGATCCGCCATGCACCACGCGATGCCCCGCTGCGGTCAATGCATCACGCCCGATGCGTTCTTCAATCCAATCCATCAGAACACCTACCGCCACCGTGTGATCTGGCGCCGTCACCGGCCGCGTGAAGTTGTCCTTTGGATCCGTGCCCTTCACCCGTAAGTTGGCATCAGGCAGTCCGATCCGCTCGACTTGCCCAGCTAGAGTTCGCTGGAGAGAGTTGCTAACCTCGAATATCGCAAACTTAATACTCGCTGAGCCGCCGTTGATGGTCAGGATACGTGGATTAGCAGGTTTCATTGGATGATTCCTTCGTCAGTCTGTAATCCGAATAGAGCCAGACTCGCGCATGTGGACTCGTAATCCATGTGAAGAATGTTTCGAACCCCCAAGACTTCCCAAGACACCACCGATATCCAGAAACAACGCCTTGATCGGGATCGCTCTTTTCATTCAGGCTCCGTCAACGCCGTCTGCGACCGATTGCTCACGATTTCCTCTCTGTCGCCTAGTGAGATTCAAAACGCTACTTCCAGCCTCCACCTAGAGCATCGTACAGCTGCACCAGCGAAAGCGCCTCTTGTTGCTGAGCACTAGCAAGCTTCAACTCCGCGGCAAAAAGGTTGGTGTCATTCGTCAGAACCTCAAGATAGCTGCTTCTGCCATTGTTGTAGCGTACGCGCGCAAGCAGTACGGATTCTCTTGCAGCGTTGACCTCTTTCCCCTGAGCAATGCGGTTCTCCTTCGATTTCTGACATGAGATCAAGGCATTGGAGACATCGCGGAAGGCGGTAGCGAGTGTCTGTTGGTACGTCAACACCATCTCCTGCTTAGTTTCTTCCGCGAGCTTCAGGTTATTTTTTAGCTTTCCGCCCGTAAAGATCGGTTGGATGATACTGCCCGCACCTAGCCAATAGTTACTTCCGGACGAGAAGAGATTCGTAAATTGGTTGGTCGCTGTTCCACCAATGCCGGTCAGACTAATCTGCGGAAAGAACTGGGCGCGTGCCACACCGATCCGCGCATTGGCGGCGATCAACTGCGCCTCTGCCCGTTGGATGTCCGGCCGGCGTTCCAGCAACTGCGAAGGAATGCCTGCAGGGATGCCTTCGGGAGGACGCTGCTCGGTATTGCTCTTGCTTCTTGAAATTGGGCCAGGATTACGGCCGAGGAGCAAGCTGAGATTGTTCTCCTGCTCCCGAATCTGGCGCTCAAGATCCGGCATGACAGCTTCCGCCGCATAGAGAAGCTGTTCTGCCTGGTGAACATCCGCCATCGTTGTAGACCCGACACTCTCGCGCAGGCTCACCAGCCGGAGCGATTCTTTGCGTGATTCCAGTGTTCCCCGCGTCATCTCTAGTTGGGCATCCAGCGTTCGCAGTTGTATATAAGATGCCGCAACCTGAATGACGACTGAACTCAGAGTTGCCCGCCGTCCCCATTCGGTAGCGAGGAGTTGCGCACGCGCCGCCTCATTTTGGCGCCGGTAAAGCCCCCAGAAATCCAGGTTCCATGCCGCAGAAGCCGCCAATCCTCCCCCATGGTATTCAGAAGACGTGCCAATCAGTCCGGAGGGAAACCCGATCGCGCTGTAGGTCGCTCCGCCGTTCAAAGAAGGAAGGGACTGCGACCGTGTGATCCCCACCTGTGCCTGCTGTTCGAAAACACGCTGGGCGGCGATCCGTATGTCGTAATTCTTGTCGAGCGCTTCCGCGATCAGTGCCTTTAACTGCTCGTCCTTGAAGGCGTCGGACCATGTCAGGTCACCGACGGAAGATGCTGGGGAACCGGCTTTGTCCGAGGCGGACTCCGCATCGCGGTAAACAGGAGGCGTGTTCACCGCAGGCCGCTTATAGTGCGGACCGACCATGCAGCCTGAGAGAATGCCGAGGGTCGCGAGGACACTTGCTGCTGCAGGAATGAATCGCTTCATGCTTCTCCTTTTCATACTTCGTCCGCATGCTTTTTCGTCTGCTCACGACTGCATCGTTCCAATAGAGCGGCGGAATCGGATAAGCGCCGCTGCAAAGAGCAGAACCGCAATGGAGAGGATCGCAAGAAACTGGGGCCACACCACGCTCAGACCGGCGCCGCGATAGAGGATGGCCTGTGCCAGGCTTACGAAGTGAGTTGTGGGTGCGACCAACATGATCTTCTGCACCAGCATCGGCATGCTCTCGCGTGGCGTCAGAGAACCGGAGAGAACCTCCAATGGAAGAAGGACGAGAATCACCAGCAACCCGAATTGAGGCATGGAACGTGCAATCGTGCCCAAGAAAATACCCAGCGAAGTGGTGGCCAGCAAGGTAAGCGTCACCCCCAGTAGAAACAGGGGTATAGATCCTGAAATTGCAACGCCGACGACCCCTCGCACCATCACCTCTAGTCCGAATGCCGCGGCAAGCAGTACCACAACTCCCATCGACCATACCTTGGAAGCCATGATCTGGAACGGCGTCAGGGGCATTACAAGGAGGTGTTCAATCGTGCCATGCTCGCGTTCGCGGACGAGCGCTGCTCCTGTGAGAATGATCGAGAGCATGGTGACGTTGTTGATGAGTTCCATGACTGCTGAAAACCACTCTTGTGTCAGATTAGGATTGAACAAAGTACGCGGCTCAAGCTGGCTCGGCAATGGTGTGACGGAACGATACCTTTGCACGAAGTCACCCACCTCCCCCCCGACTATGCTTTGGACGTACCCTGCCCCGATGTAGGCCTGGCTGACCAGTGTGGCATCCACGTTGAGTTGTACTGCGGGCTGGCGGCCGGCAATCACATCGCTTTGAAAGTTGGGCGGTATGTCGAGCGAGAAGCTGTAGCGTCCGGTATCCATCCCAAAGTCGGCATCGTGTTGCGATGTCATCGCGGGTTTCCGGAAGTAAGGGGGATACAAGCTATCGGTAATGCGCATCGAGAGCGGTGTCTGGTCCTCGTCCACAATCGCGATAGGAGCGTTTTGCAGAGTTTCGGGCTGCGAATGCGCCGCAATATAGATATCCAGCGAAAATGCGAAGGCGATGAGCACGAGCATCGCCGGATCGCGATACAAGCTCCGAAACTCTTTGATACCCAGGTGGAAGATGTTCAGCAGAGTCTTCATTGCACTATTCGCCTTGCTTTTTCAGTAGCAGCACACTGGCAACGGTCAATACGGGAATGATCGCCAAGAGTGCAAAGAATGAGGTGGACAGCTCGGAGAATCCCAATCCTTTTGAAAATGTTCCGCGAGAGATGGTGAGGAAGTAGGTCGTTGGATAGAGATGTCCGATGAATGCCCCCGCACCCGAGAGCGCTGAAACAGGGTTAAGTAATCCCGCAAATTGCACGGCGGGCAATATCGTTGCGATGGAGGTGCCGAAGATTGCGGCAATCTGGCTGCTCATGAACGTCGACATGAGCAGACCAAGTCCGGTCGAGCAAGCCAAATACAACAGTGCTCCTGTCGCTAAGGTTAAAAAGCTGCCCGTGACTGGCACGCGAAACAGGAACAGCGCCATCAGCGTCATAAGTACAAAATTGACCATGCCAATTACGATGTACGGCACTTGTTTACCCAGCAGAAATTCAAACTTTGTCACAGGGGTGACATAGAGATTGAGGATGGATCCAAGTTCCTTCTCGCGCACAACACCCAGCGCGGTAAGAATGGCCGGGATGAAGAGAAGCAGCAAGGGAACGACTGCTGGGACCATTGCGAAAAGACTCACTACGTCTGGGTTATATCGATAGCGGGTTTCTAAGTTGAAGGGCACATCGGCCTTCAACCCAAAACGGTGCGTGGCGAGATCGGTGAGATAACCGACCTGCATACCTTGCATGTACCCGAGAACCGTCTCCGCCCGCTGAGGCATGGCTCCGTCGACCCAGAGACCTATCGCCGGACGAGCGCCGCGCAGCAGGTCCTGTCCATAATGCGGCGGTATCTCGATGGCAAAGCTCAGTTCACCATCTCGCATACGCCTATCAAGTTCGCCATAGTCCTTGATTGCCTGTTTTTCGACGAAGTAGCGGGAGCCGGAGAGGTTTAAGACGTAGTCCTGGCTTGCGGTGGTCTGGTCGCCGTCGAGTACGGCATAGGAAAGATTGTCCACATCCATGTTGATCCCATAACCCATGATGAACATCAGCAGGAGGGTTCCGCCGAGCGCGAGCGCGAGGCGGATGGGATCGCGCCGCAGCTCAAGCGATTCGCGGTATGCATATGTCAGCAATCGTTGCAGGCTAAACCATGGCTGCCGGGTCGATTGCGCTGCCTTAGGCTTAGCAACCTGTGCGGGCTTCCCAGCCGGAGCCACAGGCGCGGCTATAGAGTTGGTTTTCTCCGTTTCCGCCTGCGCTTTCTCAAGATAAGCAATGAAAGTTGCTTCGAGTGTGCCAAGTCCGCTGGCGGCGACCATGACTGCTGGCTTGTCAGTCGTCAGGATGCGGCCGGCATTCATCAGCGAGATGCGGTCGCAACGGGAAGCCTCGTTCATGAAGTGCGTCGAGATGAAGATGGTGACTCCATCATTGCGTGAGAGGCCGAGCATCAGATCCCAAAAGGTATCTCGCGCAATAGGGTCTACGCCTGACGTTGGCTCGTCGAGGATGAGCATCGCCGGTCTGTGAATCACGGCCACCGCCAGGGACAAACGCTGCCGAATGCCCAGCGGCAGCCCTTCTGGCAACTGGTCGAGCACCGGCTGAAGACCGAAGCGCTGAGTCATCTCTTCTACCCGCGCATCAATCTCTGCGGGCGGCACATGGTAGAGCTGCGCGTGTAGGAGAAGGTTCTGCCGAACCGTAAGCTCTGTATATAACGAGAATGCCTGCGACATGTAACCGACTTGACGGCGTATCTCAAGATTCTTTGCATTTACGGGCTTGCCAAATAGAAATGCCTTCCCTTCGCTCGAAGGAAGGAGGCCCGTGAGCATCTTCATGGTTGTCGACTTGCCACAGCCGTTCGAACCCAGAAAGCCGAAGATCTCGCCACGTTCGACGCTGAGCGTCACATGATCGACGGCCTTGAATTTACCGAAGCTCTTGGTGAGGCCACGCGCTTCGATCACGACTTCGGCGTTCGGCTTTCGCGGAGGGATCACCAACTCATGATGCCCACGGCGTTCCTCCTCGGGCAGCAATTCGACGAATGCGGCTTCGAGCGTCGGCTGTGCCGTCTTCGTTCTTATCTCCTGAGCCGAACCAGTCGCCAGAACGCGGCCTGCGTTCATGGCAACCAGCCAGTCAAAATCCTCTGCCTCCTCCATATAGGCGGTCGCAACGATCACACTCATACCCGCACGGCGTTCGCGGATGTCTTTGATCAGATTCCAGAATTGCCGGCGCGAAAGAGGATCGACGCCCGTTGTTGGTTCATCGAGAATCAGCAGATCCGGATCGTGAATCAGAGAGCAACAGATACCGAGCTTCTGCTTCATTCCACCTGAAAGCTGGCCTGCCGGTCGATTGCGAAATGCTGCAAGACCTGTGCTCGCAAGCAGTTCATCGATGTGCCCCTTGCGCTCTGCCTGGTTCTGGCCGAATAGACGGCCAAAGAAATCGATGTTCTCATCGACGGAAAGTGTCGAATACAGGTTTTTGCCAAGCCCTTGCGGCATGTAAGCAACACGCGGGCAAATACGTGTGCGATGCCCATGATCGGCCATGTCGCCGCCCAGCACTTCGACGCTCCCTTTTTGTATTTTTCGGGCACCGGAGATTAGACCTAGCAGCGTTGATTTACCGGTGCCATCCGGACCGATGAAGCCGATCATTTTCCCGGCGGCGATATCCAGCGTCACAGAGTCGGCAGCGACTGTCTTCCCATATACGTGGGTGACACCTCGCAACCGTACGACTGGCTGAGCTGCATCGCTCATTGCTCGATCCTGACCTTTAGTTTTTCCGGCCACGGAACCGAAGGATCGAGACGAACATAAGCCATTCCAGGTAAGCCGGACTTCACCTGCGCGACATGCTTCCGTAGAAGTGCTGGATCGATCCTCGCCTTTATGCGGAAGACTAGCTTCTCGCGCTCGCTCTCGGTCTCCACAGTCTTCGGTGTGAACTGCGCGACGTTGGCGACAAACGATACGGTGGCTGGAATCACGTACTGCGGTGCGGCATCCAGAACAAGATGAACTTCCGCCCCGATAGCCACTCGCCCGGCCGCGGCTTCTGGAAGAAAAAAGGTCATGCTAACGTCGCTTAGATCGATCATGCTGAGGACCTTACCTCCGGCCGCTACGACTTCGCCGGGCTGGGCAATCCGGAATTGCACTCGGCCGTCACGCGCCGCCTTCAACTCGCCGTCCGCGATATCAACTCGCAGCCGGTTTTCGGCTGCAATCGCAGCATCGACCGCAGACCTCGCTTCGAGCACCTGAGAACGCGTAGCAATGATCGTAGCCTGCGAAGCCGCAACCTGGGCTTTGGCAGACAATACCGCAGACGTCGTCTCCTTCTGGCGCGCGAGGTCGTCCTCATACTCCTGCACGGATGCGGCGTGTTGAGTTGACAACACCAGCGAACGTTGCGCAGTCTTCTCGGCCACTACCTGCGCGGCCTCGCGTTGCGTCACCACGGCTAAAGCCGCTGTGCGTTCGCTCTCCCGCTGACTTACTATGGCCAATGCGGTCGCCACAGCGTTGCGCGCTTCCGCCTCCTGTGCCTCCGCCTGTTGCAACTGAGCTTTGAGGACCGCTGTATCCATCTTGGCGACAACTTGACCTGCAGTAACGAAGTCGCCGTCGTTGGCAAACATTTCGCTGATGCGCCCCGGAGATTTTGCCGCCACGTCAAAATCAACTGCCTCGATACGTCCGTTCCCGCTGGCGAACCCCTTCGCCAAGCCATGTGGCCGAAAAACCCGCCATGCGACATACGCTCCCGCAACAATAACCACGAGTAGAAGAACACCCAACGCTTGTTTGAAATATCGCCTTTTTACGAAAGGGACAGGAGTCGTGGTCGGTTTTCCTATTTCAGAGGGGCTGGGTGTGGCTGCTGTTGCGTTTGGCTTTTCGTCCGCGTGCTGTTTGAATTCCCCCTCGGCGCGAAACCAATCTTCTTTCGGGGTCCCTATCGGACTTCCGCGTTGCTGCCAATCCTGGTACGCCTGGCGCGCAGTTTCCTCCGGTCCCGGATTACCGTTGTCAGTGGACGGCATTTCATCTGAAACAGGTGCCTCTTCCTTTAGCTTCGGGTTTTCGGGTGGGGGATTTTCCATCATGTATCTCCTGCGCTGATCTATAAGGTTATTGATGCGTCGGAGTAACCTGCCTCAGTCCGACGCGAGTGAGGGAGATGTAATGTTAACGGCAGTGTGAGCAGGCAGTCGCCGTATTGGTGGATGCACATGATGATCGCGCTCCGTGAGTTGATCCCAGACGCACGCATATGCTCTGGACAGATTCTCCGAAGTTACTTCTCCAGCACTTTTTCAATCTGCCCGGCTTTTTTCTGAACTTTACCGGTGATGTGTTCGGCTTTGCCTTCATCCTCCAAGTCAGGATTGTTAGTGGCTTGGCCGAGCTTTTCCTTAATCGTGCCTTTCACTTCATGAAGCTTGCCTTTAATCTCATCCTTCGTACTTGACATCTTCTTTCTCCTTATCGCTGAATACGACCTGCGTACCCCAAGTCTTTGAAAACTCTGCCAGACCGAGCCTTGAGCAGTCTGATCAAAATAGAACACATTGAGACAACGTGTATCCGGATGCAAATTGGATGTGTATGGTCATCTAGGCAGCGATGCAAAGGCAGAAAAGATCGTCCGACAGTAACGACCTCGCTGTTGTTTGCAAGCACTTTTGTCCATGCATCCCGAGGCTTTACCTCCATATCTAGGTCAACTGCTTCGATGCTACCGATCAGCCTGTTTGCTTGTCTCAGAAGAGTCCGACGTGGCTACTGTTTTCTTGGAAGTTTCACACAAGTGTTGTTTGATTTCCTCCTCGGCGCGAAACCAATCTTCTTCCGGAGTTCCAATCGGACATCCGCGTTGCTGCCAATCCTGATACGCCAAGCACGCAATCTCTTCGTGTTCGGGATCGATCTGCCCGGTCTTTATTTCCGTTTTACCGACGTTCTGTTCGGCTTTACCTTCAGCTTCTAAGTCGGGATTGTTCGTAACTTGCCCGACTTTCTCTTTGACTTTACCTTTGGCTTCGTGAAACTTGACTTCGACTTCATCTTTTGTACTCTGATTCATCTGTTTTCTCCGTATCGTTGAATATTCTGGATCGAGCTTCTGGTTAACAGGCTGGCAGAAGTTTGTACTTATATACGTGATGTATTTGAATGCAATCTGGATGTATAGAACCTACGATTCGAGAGACTATGTAATGAAGAGAGTGCAAATGTGACGCCCTTGCCAGGCTCAGGGACGTGTAGTTCCGGGTTTTCTCCCGGCAGCGACCATGCATGCTTTTGCTGAACAGCACTGCAAAGAACCCAGCTCGGTTCAAATGCGGGCAGTCTGCAATCGCGGAAAAATGGATTCCCGTTGACGGTCAGCACCAGCGATCGACGCGAGCTCCGCGTTCAGAGCCGAAAACTCCGCGTTCAGGTCTAATAGATAGGGACACCCTGCGCCTCAGCAGTAGGATGACTTGGGCGGTATAAGTTCAGCGGTCTCGCACAATACCGAAGCCTAGCAAGGTACTTTGAGAGACGCTTCTAGGGCATTGGCGCTCTGCTCTGTGCCGTTCTCAGCAAAAGGATGCTGCATTCCGCGGAACTATTCATGCCCGTATTTCGATTGACTGTTATCTCACGTGGCGGTAAAAAATGGGAACAATGACAACCGCGCCGCAGTTGATACGCGAGGCTTTTGCGATTGTCAGCATGGCGATCAGCATTCTTTTTTTGCTGCTCCTGAAGAGGCAGCCCGAACGCCGGAGAGAATGGGCTGCCGGCGTTCTTTTGGGCACTGCCATGTTCTTCTTGCACGCAAATGCTTTCGTATCAACCGTTTCGCGCGGCACAGGAATGCCTCCCCATAACTGGGTATCTCAGCTCAGTCTCCACATCACTCTCTCGATCGCCGCATTCATCCCATTGATCATCCTTTTTGGATGGATGGTCTCTCCCATCTTCGAAGAAGATCCGCCTATTGGAAAATCACTGTTCGTATTTTCCATGGCGACAGCCACCCTCACAACTCTTCTCATCTGGTTTGCTCCATCCGCCTGGATAGCAGAAGAACACCGTACTCATTTGATCTTGGTAAATACCGTTTTAGTGCTCCTGCCGGGGTTTAGCGCTCTCCTCAAGCAAAAGCTGTCGGCGAGGTTCCGCCTCTACATGGCGATCATCGGGGCATCCTATCTATTAAGCGTCGTCTTGAGCGTCGCCGTGGCCCGCGCAAATCCACACGGGATGCAGAGCTTATCCGCGGGCGGCACATCTGTTTTGTTGCTTCAACAAATATGTTCGCTAGTAGGTATTCTCGGCTCGTTCATATTTGTGGCCCGCTTTCGCTTTGCGGATGTTTTCATAAAATGGAGCCTTCGACTTGGAACACTCGTGATTTTGGCAACTGCGGGCGCTATCGGAGGTGAACGCCTTTCATCCTACGTCGCCGCCATCGGTTCCTCGCATTCTCTTCTGATCGAAGCAGTTGGCTTATTTGTTCTGATCTGCTCGGCGGTCGCCATAGCACCTGTAACCGACGCATGTGTGGAACATTGGGTACTCCACCAGACCGATCTCAAGGGCGGACTGGAGCGAATCAACTCGGGCATGCTTGCCATTCATTCCGAAACGGAACTGCTGCCATGGATCGACCAGCGACTTGTCGATTGTCTCGATCTAAGCATGGCAAAAACGATGTTCTCCAAGACATTGCCAGAAACCCTCGTAGACGATCTTCGCGAGTCGGGTGATGTCATGGAGTCGTCCAACATACTTTCGCGTCCACTCTCTGACGAATTGCGGAACGTCGAAATGCTCGTCCCAGTTGCTGTAGATGGCCACATGCGGTACGTCATCGCACTCTGCCCAGGACTCGGTCGACGTACTCTGCTCAGCGGCGAGGTGCAATTTCTACGCACAGTGGCTCGACAGCTTGGGGTGCGTGTTCACCATCTTGAGGGGGAGGCTGCCGCGCGCCAGCAGGCATTGCGTGAGTCCTTGTTGCGAAATCAGCTCACTGAAGCCGAGCTTCGGGCGCTTCGGGCGCAGGTAAATCCTCATTTTCTCTTCAATTCGCTCAATACCATCGCCGACCTTATCGTCACCAATCCAACGAACGCTGAACGGATGACGCTACGCCTGGCGAGTATCTTCCGTCACGTACTTGCCCAAACTGACCGGCAATTCATGAGTTTGCATGAAGAGTTCGACTTTATGCGAAATTATCTCCAGATTGAGCAGGAAAGATTTGGCCCAAGACTGACTGTCAACATGAGTCTCGATCCATCGATTGCGCACGAAAATATACCGACATTGCTACTCCAACCACTCGTAGAAAATGCCCTCAAGCACGGGTTAGCTCCCAAGGGTGGAAAAGGACTTCTTCAGATTTCTGCGCGGCGTCATGAAGCATCGATTGAACTGGTGATCGCGGACAACGGAATTGGCTGGCGCGACGGACAATACCCCATGCTAACTCTGAACAAATCTGCACGGCATTCTGGTGTAGGCCTCGCGAATACGGCGGCCAGGTTGCACACAATCTATGGAGACCGCGCATCCATGAACATCGAATCCGCTCCAATGGAAGGCTGCCGAATTTTTATTTCATACCCACTCGAGGTGCCTTTGTATGCGCTGTCTAATCATTGATGATGAATCTGCTTCACGATCCCGCCTGAAAAGATTGCTGGCGAACGAGGCGGATATCGAAGTAATTGGGGAAGCGGAGGACGGTATGGCAGGACTCGAAATGATCGTGTCGCTTGCCCCTGCGCTCGTGTTCCTTGACATCGAGATGCCAATTTTAAACGGCATTCAAATGCTGAAAGCGATCCCAGAAGAGAAGCCGTTACCGCTGGTGGTCTTCATCACCGGCTACGATGAGCACGCACTGGCAGCGTTCGAAGCAAATGCACTGGCATATCTCTTGAAACCGGTGGAGGAAGAGCGCCTCTCCACTGTATTGAACCGTGCAAGGCAACTGACGCTGGATCCCTCGCAGTATACGGCCGAACAGCAAAGGTTCTCCCAGATGGTTCAGCAACGGCGCACGCGAATCGATCAAGTCGTAGGAAAGAAAAAGAACCGCTTTGTCCTGCTGCGTCCCTCAGAAATCATCTTCTTCTCAGCAGAAGATGGGCTGGTGAAGGCCAACACCGCGAAAGATCAATTCTCTGTAGACATGACGCTCAACGAACTGGAAGAGTCCCTGTCACGCCAACGCTTCTTCCGTGCGCACAGGTCTGCGCTGATCAACCTCGACCAGATCAATGAAATACAACCATCCTTTCGCAGTAGCTATGTGCTTCTCATGCGCAACGCCGCAAACTCCGAAGTACAGGTGAGTGAACGGCAGGCGAAAAGCCTACGTGAGCGAATTCCGGGACTCTGAGAGCCGCACTGTGGCTTCGGGCCTATCGCTGAGCGGAGGTCGCTCGTTGTTCACGAGGAATACGCGGCTGTTATGAAACTCAACACCGCTCCCCGTGTTTTAGATGGATCAGTGACAAGAAGCTGACTCTTCGTGACAACATTCGAACACTTGAGCTCTAGCCAAGGGCTTGAAATCCCACGGATCTGATTCTGGTGAGTGTGCAGCACTACCACTTCTGAAGACGTGCCGGCGTTTCTCTGGCCGCGCGTAGGCAATGCGACAGTTGCTGGTGTTCAATAATCTTTGGGCGAGCCACAGCAGGCCGCGTCACGCCTTCCCGCCGAGCACCTGGCGTGTGCGGCTGGCGGCGGCTTCGGCTCGGACCAGGTGCTTCGCGGTGCGCTGTTCGGCAAGGTCTTCTTGGGCACCTTTCTCACCGACCCGAGCCCTCACGAGTTGACCGTACGCGAGTTGTTCACGAAGGCGGGATTCACTATCCTAGCTGCGCGATTTAAGCGCCGGAACTTTCTGAAGTTCTTTCCTGACTTTCTTGGCGAGGCTGTTGATCGCATCGAGGCTCTCTCCCTGCGCGCGCTTCGATCCTTTAATGTCTTTTTGGAATATGGTTTGACCAGACAAACTGGTGAGAGTGACGTTGGTCTTGATCACAGTCGCTCCCGTGAATGGGACCACACCGCGCGAGCGGGCGCTGCCTTTTTTGAAGCCTTCGATGTTGACATGGAGCACAAGAGCATCTGGGCTTCTGCGGGTATCACCTTGTCTCGACACCGTCGCGAATAAACCACTGTTCGTAAGCTGCGAGACAAGTTCTTCATACTCAACGATAGGAAACGCTGAAGGGATTCCGTCCACGTTTTCTGTGGGCAAGTCCACCTCTACCGATGGCTTTGAGGACTGAACCTCCGTGGCACGCGATGCTGTCTGGGGGGTGGACTCGAATGAACCGAATTGACCGGATTTCGGATATTCGCTGGAAGTAACTTTCGTCTCCGCCAACGCTGTCACAACATTGTCTCCCGCACCCTTAGGAAGGATGAGGACGGTACCGTGAAGTGCGTTGAAGCTATCCCTGTACAGGAGAGTCAATGTGTCGGCTGATGGACGGGTGACGTTGATTGCCTGACCGACGCCGTACGGAGCCATGCCAGCGAGCTTCCCTTTAGTTCCACTGATCAGTGGAACGTTGTCGTGGGAAATTGAAAATGCAAGGACAGAGTGTAGCGGAATGGATGCGGAATGCTCGCCAACCGTAAACACCATATTTGCCCTATCAAAGGTGAGATCTCCAGTTGCGCTTGGCTTGATCTCGCCCAGACCAACGAGATGGACAACGTGAGTTGTCGTTGTTGTGCGCTGAGCGTATGTGGACAACGGCACAAGCGAAACGAGGGCAAGCAGAACTGTGTTTAACAACTTCCGAAAACCAAACATGAATTGCTCCTTTGACGCGTTGCGTAGATCACCTCGAAAGGTTCTACGGCCAAGAGATCGAGGGTGATTGTTTACCGCTTGCACGTCATGGCCGCAGAGAACCGATAGCTCCCTGAACCATGCTGAGTACCGGTTCCTGGCCTGTGAACGTTAAAATCGAGAAAAATACACCGCCCCTGTGAACCGACGATGGCTCGTGAAACGAACTTATCGTTAACGATCGAAAAGCCTGAACCAGAAAGTGACGAGCGCGGAAAAATAGGGGGTGAGTGCTTCATGCACCCGATCCACCCGCTAAGTCTCTTTCGGCACAGAAGCAACACTTTGCTCCCGTCCGTGCGTGAGAAATCGCAGCCACAGCGCTGCGCATGATTGCTTGCAACAAGATGGGCTGAATTAACCATACAAAGGAGATGCAGCACCCGCGGTGCAAAGGCGCCGCAGGTACGCGATCCGTTCAGGATTCAAAGAAGCCCGGTTGATCGATATCGGCAATGAGTCCGGGATGTCTCGGCTCCCAGCCCAGCAACGCCCGGGTGCGCTCGCTTGACGCCGGGACATTCATCCCCGCGAACAACGTGAACGAGCCAAAGTGGTCGGTCGCCTCCCCGGGGGACTTGGGAGTGTCGTCACTCATGAGAAGCCCCGAGCGAACTCAACCATAAAGTCTTTGAACATCGTGGCCATCATGTCGTGGGTTAAGGACACACTGTCCAATGCTTGCCGGGCGCGTTCGCACGCCAGCCGGAAGGTGCCCATCAATACTTGTTCCAATGTGTTCCTGCGTTGTTACCCGTTGCACTAGCTTAGGCAGGGTGCCCTCTCTCTAATCAAGGGTCACCCGCGCGCCAAAACAGAGAAAATGCCAGTTCTCTCCTGTCCTGCTACGGAATCTTGAAACCAAAACTGTGGCAATTGTCGCACTGGTTCTCAGACGCCTTGTGAACGTGGTGGCATTGCGCACAATCGGGGAATGGCATGTGTGCATCGTGAGGATTGGGAAGGCCGCTCTTCGCCTTCTCTCCCTTTTCAATATCGGTATGGCAACTCTTGCAAGTTGCCGTTTCGACCGGCGTTCCCGGCTTTTCCTTGTGGCATTGCAGGCAGTCGAGCCCCGCGGCCTTGTGGGTATCGGCGAGTAACGGCTTCGTTGCTGGCTGCTGCGCAAAAGCCGCAAAGGAAATCAGCAGCAACGCAACTTGCAGCAGGAGCTTTGTTCCCCTGCTTACGGATCTACGCAGGAGCGGATAATTTTGGTTCAGCATACGTCTCTTCAACCTCTGATCTTGCAAAGCCCACGTCTGTGCGTGAGCCACCTGTGTACCGCAGTCGTCCCCGAAGGTCGCTTGACGACTGCGGTACAACACGGGATACAACACGTTGTCCATGCGCTGCTTAAGCCTTCAATGTCGCCAGCCATTCGCCGGCGAGCCAGCCGAAGGTGAGGGCGCGTCCGTGGCTGACGCCCTGGCATGTGATCGGGTAATCGTTTGAGAAGAAATCGCCCGAAGCATTGCCCGCCGCGTACAGGCCGTCAATCGGATGCTCCTCGGTATCGAGCACCTGAAGCTTCGTGTTGATGCGCAGGCCATCGAGCGTGACCAGAACGCCGGTGCCAACCTTGGCAGCGGCGAACGGACCCTTCACGATGGAGGTGAGTTTCTCGGGGTCTTTTCCGAAGTCCTCGTCCACGCCCTTTTCCACCAACTCGTTGTAACGTTGGACGCTCGCCACAAAGGTATCAACGGGTACGCCCATCTTCCGGCCAAGCTCTTCAATGGTGTCAGCCTCAATGATTACGCCCTTCGACTTCCACATGTCGTAGCTCTTGCTGTTCCAAAAGACGGGGATGTGCATGTTTTCGCAGACGGTGCCGTGCAGCTTTTCCTTGTCCGCATCCCACTTAGCGTCCCACACCGTCCACTTCAGGCTCTGCGGTTGCTGGTTGTCAGCGTTGGCAGTGTAGCCGAAAGGCGCGTCCTCGTTGGCGTATCGCTCACCCAGCAGGTTCACGTTCAGGAAAGGCTGGCGTGCGATGTCGACGAAGATGCTATGGCCCGGAATCATGCCGTCCCAAAGCATGGGGCAGTCGGTCTCCTGCTTGGCGCCTCCAACCCACATACCCATCAGGATGCCGTCGCCGGTATTGCTGCCTTCAGCGTACTGGTTGTTGATGGTCTTCAATACGCGCGGCGAGTACTTCTCCTGCATTTCGCGGTTGCTGCCGTAGCCGCCGGTGCAAACAATGACGCCCTTTGTCGCATCGACGCGGACGTAACCCTCCTTGCCCTTTGCGATCACGCCGGTAACCCTGGACCTGCGATCCTTGCGGATCAGTTGCGCCGCTGGAGTCTCATACAGGATTTCCACGCCGAGCGCTTTGCACTTCTTCTCTAGCGTTTGGCCGAGCGTGAACTGCATGGCCGGGAGGAAGTTGACACCCAGCGGAAATTCCGTGTATGGCCAGTGCTCCTTAATGTCAATGTCAACCTTGTACTTGACTCCGGCTGCGTCGGCGATGTCCAGAATGTTATCCATCACGCGGCCGCTCTGGTTGATCCAGAGCTGAATCAGGCTTGCATTCGGATGATAGGCACCAAAGCGCGTAAGGTCGGCCATCACCTTGTCCTTCGGGATCGTGATGCCTGCAGCCTTGTGCGCACGGTCTCCAATGGCACCATTCCAGCCGCCGTGCGTGGTAAACGTGTTGCGTTTCTCCAGTAAAACAACCTTGGCCCCCTTTTCGGCGGCGGCAATGGCTGCGCTGAGTCCGGCAACGCCCGCACCCAGCACCACGACATCGGCAGACTTCGTTGTCTTGATTGCGCTGGCCGGAATCGGCGTCGGTGGTTTTTCAAAAGAATACTTCTTGCACGCATCTTTCGCCGGCGCTTCGGCAGCAAAAACCGTCCCGGCGGATCCGCTGGCAACACCAGCGGCGATGCCAGCGCCGGTCAATAGAGAACCCTTCAGAAAATTACGACGATTTCCTACTTCGATTTCTTTCATTGCGTATCTCCAGAGCTTCAGTGCTCGTTATGTAGTCCGTAATGACTCAACTGTCTTTCTCCCCCCGGAGAGCGACTAGTTTTGTGTGGGGGCCGGAGCGGGTGCTGGCATCTTCGGTGGGCGCAATACTTTTATAAGTTTGAAGTTATAGATATTCTCACCCTCGGCAAAGGAGCTGGCAGCGCAGCTATGGGTCCAAATAAAGGCGAGATTGACTCCTGACTTCGGATAACTCTTTTGCACTTCTCCACCGTATGCCCATGCTCTGGGGCGAACACTAGGATCCCAAGGCAGGTCGGACCCGTGCGACTTCGTATACATAAAGTGCCCCCAGCCTACAGCTCCCACCGTAAACGGGTAGAGATATTTCGAGAGGACTGGTCCCTGCCTGAAGTCCTTACTAAGTCCGGCGTCGAAATGATCCTCATGTCCCAAGGTGTAGTGCAAACCGCTTGAGTGCTCATGATGAAACTCCACATGGTTAAGCACCGAGAATCTCAACGAGTGGTCTTTCGACAGGGCAGCAGTACCACCAAAATTGAATAAGGTAGAGTAGTAGCCCATTGCGCGATTGATGACCGCGTTTTTGTCGTATGAATTGATCCCTAATTGTTCGCCTACCTGCACCGTTTCTTCAAAACGTCTCTGCCGCCATGCAAGTGTTAAAGGCATGACGATTGGATCCATCGGCCCGTCAGCTACTCCGGTCTTGCCGTTTGGCAGCGTCAAATTTAACGAGGCAAGCGGCGACCCAACGAACGAAAATCCATACTGTCCACCCAAGAAGCGTTTTGTGGTTTGCCAGTTAAGAATGGTCATGGTTGCGACGATATGAGCGTTCCATACGGGCACTTCATCCCCACAACTGGTTCTTATGTGATTTTCAGAACCTTCGCCGCCTGACGTCAGCAAGACAACGGTGCCAGGAGGTGGCGTCGATCCCGCATCGATTCCTACGAGACCTTCTGGATAAGCTGGGGTTGAGACTCCAACTCCACATTTTTGCCCAAAGGCAGGGATACCTAACTGAAGGGTCATGCATAAAACAGCTATTGATAAAAGCATTTCCTTCTTGAGCGGAAAGAAGCGGCTGAGCCTAGGTGAAAACGTGCTATGTGTACATCGCTTATTCATGGATAAAGTCCTTTTTAAGGATCAATTTCATCGCACACCTCCTTATTCCAATCCTCTACCAATAGCAGGGACCGGAAATTCGTAACTGTGTAAGGGAGGTGCATCGAGATATAAGGCAGATGAATGACCAATAAAAGGACTGTGAATAACGACAAAGAATCAGTGGCTTACAAACAAGATAAGACTCTGAGGAGTGAAAGGCTTTTCACTTATGAAAACATGAATTGCAAATTTGAAAAGCGAACGGGTTGACTAAGTCAGACCAAATCGCCGCATTTTACGCCAGAGCGTGGTGATACTAATATTCAATACCCGAGCCGTCGCGGTGCGGTTTCCCTGATTTTGGGCTAGCACCTTTTCCAGCATTTGTCGCTCGCCCTCCTTCAGATCAAAACTGGGTTTCGCAATTCCTTCCGTTCCGGCAACGCGAGAAGTGAAGTTCAGAATCTCCCCTGGCAGATCGCCGATCTCGATGATCTCATCATGCGCAACCACCACGGCACGTTCAATGGCGTGTTTGAGTTCGCGCACATTGCCGGGCCAAGGATAGGCCATCAGGCGAGCCATTACCTCTGGAGAAACTGATTTGATATTCTTCTCGAAGCTAGTGCATGTCTTACGCAAGAAATTTTGCACCAGTGGTGGAATACTCTCCCTGCGTTCACGCAATGCGGGCAGATGAATCACAAAACTGTTCAGCCGAAAGTACAAATCGCGACGGAATTCTCCGCTTTCCACCATGGCTCGAAGATCTCTATGTGTAGCAGCAAGCACACGCACATTGGTGTTGATGCTCCGCGTTGAACCGATGCGGCGCATCTCGCCATTCTCTAAAACGCGCAATAACTTTGCCTGCAAAGACGGTGGCATCTCGCCGATTTCGTCGAGAAAGAGAGTGCCCCCGTCAGCCAGTTCAAACAATCCGGGCTTCTCCGATACAGCGCCAGTGAAGGCACCACGAACATGTCCGAAGAGTTCGGTATCCAACAGTGTTTCGGCCAAAGCAGCGCAATTTACAGAGATTAGGCACCGATCCGCGCGAGCGCTTTTCTTGTGTATCAAAGAGACAACGAACTCTTTTCCTGTACCGGTTTCTCCCTGCACCAGAACTGGCATATCCAGTTTCGCAACGCTGATCCCCTGCTCTAGTGCGTCAAGCATCGCAGCCCCGCGGACAATAAAACCGGCGGCTTCAGCAGCCTCCGTTGCGCGTTGGCGAGAAAGATCCTGTAACGAAACGTTGTCTCGCCGTGCGGGAATTCCCAACACAATGTTCCGCTGCTTCCGCATCTGGCAATACTCCGCGCGCAGCTTGGTCCATAACTCACGGATTTCGTCCTCGCTGGCAAACCCGTACTCACTCCGGAATCGCTCGACCTCCGAGCCCCACTGCCGAGCATCCTTCCCAACAACTTGGCAAGCATCGCGGCCCTGAGCGGCGCAACTGCTCTCCTCGTAGTAAACCTCGAGCTGGAACCCCGCGCTGCAGTACCCGCTGGCAAATGCTACCGACCACCAACACACCGGACATGAACTGATCCCCGAACGCAGTTGGTACTGCTCGGCTTCTACGGAGTTGCGGTACTGTAGTTCTATGCGAAATGAGTGTGGGTTTTCGCCTTCATGAACTTGAGCATTGTCAGCCTTCAGGAATCCCATCAACTCAGGAAGCCGAGGTCCAACCACCGCCCCCTTATGCTGCTTACCGAAGAGCTGTTCTGCCTCCAGATAGTGATAAAACCCGTATCGATAACCAGCCGAACGCAGCGACCGCTTTGCAGTCTCAGGACCAAGAGAGGTGAGAATCTGATTCTGGAGAGCTCCAAACGCCGAGGCACTGATCACCAGCATTCGCTCATCGCCACAAAAAATAGCACCCTGTTCAGGATGAAACTCAAGCAAGTTAAATAATTGCAGTTCTTCTTTTTGCATACTCACCAGAACTCGATAATTTAAGCAACACTCACGTATGTCTTCGCGCAGGCAAACTTTTGAGCGATGAATCCACTGCTCACAAACAATCGCAAGTTTTGCTTTCTCGGAATAGTTATTAATACCATAGTGAAGGCCCGCTGCCTCGTCCCATGATGACAAGGCTATGGCGAGCAGGATCATGAGACTCATTCCGGTGTCAGGAACCCACGTTCACAATTTTTCCGATCCAGTTTGGTTCATCTGTCGCTGCACGAAGCAGACAGTCGGCGCAATCTTCAAAGGAAAGCGGAATGAGTACTGCGACTCGTGCCAACGGACCTGCCGTATAGCGTCCCTTCGACGGCCTATCTAACAATCCGACCGGGCGAACGATGACCCACTCCATGTCTATTTTCTGCGTCATCCGCTCGGCGACCGCCTTGTCCAAAACTGCAGCAGTGAATATCCGGCCCGATACGCGGACGACAAAGCGGCTGGGCCAGGAGAGCTCGCGTCCATTGCTCAAGCCGATACCACTTTGCATTATGAATCGTCGGACGTTCGCACGTTTGCATTCGGCAAGAATGCTGGCGACACCGACTGACATGAGCGTCCCAGGCGATAGGTTCTTTTCTGGTCCGATGCAGCTAATGACGGCCTCCACGCCGTCAAAAGCGCCTATCAGGCCTCCTTGGGAAAGGACATCTCCTCGGACGAGGGACAACCGGTCGGCAGATGACAGTCGCTCCGGATGGCGAGCAACGGCCGTAACGAAGTGTCCTTGTGCAAGTGCATGCTTTACCACTCTGCGTCCCGTCGCACCCGTCGCTCCAACAACCGCTATCTTCATATCTCCACACGTTGGCACCTGGGTCCAACTAAATCCTCCTTCTTGGACGATTGAACAACAAATTCAGAGCCTTGGGTAATCCGAATCCAGATGCCGGGAATCTACTGGTCATAAGGCAGATGAGCCAAGTTGTCCAAAAGGTTCATTTAACATGGGTCGTCTTTTCCACCGCTTCGGGACGTAACGGCACCGTCTCGACGTACGGCAAGTGACTCACATTGTTGATTTGATCCGCAGATTTATGGCCGCAACGTATAATCAATTCAGTCAGTCACCCGGTATGGCGGGTTCACGAATGAGCATAGTACCGTTTATCGTCGGCGAGAAGGTAGTCTACCCAAACCACGGCATAGCTGTGATAGAACAGATTTCCAGCCGAGAGATTGGCACTTCGATCGAGCGTTCCTACCAGCTCTGCATTCATTCCAGCAGCCTCAGGGTCACTGTTCCGCTTCAAAACGCGGCAGCTATCGGCTTACGCCGCATTGCGAGTGATTCAGAAGCTCAGGCGATCCTAGAGTTCCTATCGAATGGGGAATGTGAGAGCAGTCCTGATTGGAAGATTCGCCTGAAGGAAAACTCGGACAAGATGCGAACCGGTACATTGCTGGAAGTCGCACGCGTACTAAAGGGACTGCTTGTCCTGTCATCTCGGAAGCCGCTTAGCCCCCGCGAAAAGAAGATGCTTGAGAGTGCACGATTCCTTTTAAGTAGCGAGATGACTATGGCACGGGGGCACGAACAAGAGGAAGTTGAAGAAGAACTTCGCATGGCATTGAGCAAATGTGAACTGCCATGGCCTGAATTGGAAAACGTCGAAGCCTAGTACTATGACCGCATGATATGGTTTGCAATATTATTTCTTTTTAATGAGGGACGGGGTAAGCTGAATCATGTCTCGTCCCGCTCGCCGTTTGGATGTTTCCACTGCCGACAAGAAGACGCTGGACCAGTTGCTGGGCAGCGGCGTACAGCCGGTTCGGGTGATTTTGCGAGCACTTGCGATCCGGCATCTGGGCGATGGCCATACCGCCACCGAAGCTGCCGCGATGGTTCGTCTTACGCCCAAAGCGGTGCGCGCTCTGGCCGCTCGGTATCGCGAAGGTGGGTTGGAACGGGCGTTGTACGACAAGGCGCGTCCGGGTAAGAAGCCGTTATTGGATACACCAACCCGGCAACGGATCATTGCCATGGTGTGCGGTCAGCCTCCAGCGGGCCGGGCACGATGGAGCGTGCGGCTGGTCGTCGCCGAGGCGCTCAGGCGCAAAATCGTGCCTCGGCTGGGGCGCGAAACCGTACGCCTGCTTCTCGAAAGCCACGACCTCAAGCCGTGGCGGGAAAAAAATGTGGTGGGTGGCTGAAATCGATGCCGAATACATCGCCCGCATGGAAGACGTTCTCGCCCTGTACGAGAAACCTTACAATCCTCGCGAGTCCGTAGTTTGTTTGGACGAAAAGCCTGTTGTCTTCCACGCCGACGTGCGGCCTGGGCAAGCCAGCACGTCCCGGAAGCATCGCAAAACGAGACGGCGAGTACAAGCGTTGCGGAACCGCCAATGTTTTCTGTGCGGTCGAAGCCAAGGCCGGACGCCACTTCACCCGCCCTACTGCCAATCGTTCGGGAGCCGAGTTTGCAAAAACCATCGAGCAACTGGCGCGGCGTTATCCCTATGCACAAACCATCCACTTGGTCTTCGATAATCTCAATACGCATTGCCTGAAATCGCTGGAGAAACACTTTGGAATGCAGAAGGCAGCCGCGCTCTGGAGTCGCTTCGCCATCCATCGTACGCCCAAGCACGGAAGCTGGCTCAATCAAGCCGAGGTGGAAATCAGTCTATTCTCCCGCCAATGTCTTGGCACACACAGAGCCCCCGATCTAGCCACACTCCGTGCCGAAGCCAGAGCTTGGAGTCAGCGCATCAATCGCAACCGCGTCATCATCCGATGGAACTTCTCGCGCACAGACGCGCAGGCTGTCTTCCACTACCAAGCGAACCTTTTTCAACGGTCGGAGTACTAGTGACAGAAACATTGACATATATCGATGCCAACGGTGAGATCAGACCAGCGCTGGCGACACGCTGGGAATCGCAAAACGGCGACCGGCGGTGGCAACTCTGGCTGCGCTCTGGAGTACAGATGCACGGAACAGAGTTCGACGCACCACTTACCTCGGCCGATGCCGTCAATGCGATCCGATCCGGACTTGCACAGTTTGGCATGGAGGCGCGGATTCACGGCGCGAACGACATGATCACCGTGGAGTTCGACTCTCCGATGCCGCAATTTGCGGCGCTGCTGGCATCTTCGCGGTTCGGCGTGGCAACCGCAGATTCGCATGGGGTAGTGGTGGGATCGGGACCATACGCGATTCAGTCTGTGACAGCCTCGCGCATGACTCTTGTGGCTAATCCAGACTATTGGGGCGGACGGAGATTTCCGGAAACCATCAGCCTATCCTGCAACGTTTCACCGCACGCGCAGTTGCTCGAATTGTCCGCGAAACGAGCTGATCTAATTGAGATTCCAATTGAAGGACTCCGGCACGCGCAGCAGCAACGCATACGTCTCTCACAGACGTTACCCACGGAACTCATTGTTCTGAGCGCCGAGCGTGCTCGCAACACGGAAATGAAACTTCGGCAGGCGTTGAGCGAATCGATCGACCGGCCCGCACTGCTGAACTTCATCTTCCAGAAGCAGGGAGAGATTGCGGTCGGCTTGCTGCCCAATTGGATCACGGGTTACAGCGCGTTGCGTCCCGCCATTCGTGACACGGCGCATGCACGGCAATTGCGCGACGAGGCCGGTGGGCGTCCCGCATACACCGTCGGCTACAATCCCGGCGACGCGGAACTGCAATTGGTAGCCGAACGGGTTGCGCTGAACGCGCGCGAGGCTGGACTCAGCGTACAGGTGCTGGCTCGCACCTCGGAGGTTGACTGGATACTCCGACGCGTAAAAGTGGAGACGGCTCATCCTGCGGTGGCACTGACGGAAGCTCTACGTATGTTGCACCTTCGACTTGAGCCGAACGATGCATTAAGTGACACGCGACTGGAGAGCGTTTTCCGTGCCGAACGTGCGGCTCTCGCTGACTACACAGCAATTCCATTAGTGCATGCAAAACAGACGTGGGCGGCAAGCGAACGTCTGCGTGACTGGTCAAACGCATCGCCTCTTGCGCCCTTACCTTCTGAAAGCTGGGTGGAGAGCTAGCAATGAACTTCCGACAACGACTCTTGTTGGCTATGGCAGTAATGGTTACGACAGCGGTGGCGGCCGTGGCGTGGTTCACTGCAGTTCGAGCACGAGTGGCATTTGAACAGGTGGATCATCAACGTACTGCAGCGATTGTCACGCAGTTCCGCGAAGAGTTTGGAACTCGACAGGCTTCTGTATCAGAGGCCTTGGGGCGGCTATCTACCAATGAGGATGTGCAGCGTATGGCTTTCGAGGCTGCACATGCGGGCGACACCTCAGTCTTTCTGCGCGAAGCGGGTACGCTGGCGAGTGAGCAGCAGTTGGACTTTCTCGATCTGGTCGCGAGCGATGGGACGATTCTCTCTTCCGCGGAGTGGCCCGCGCATTTTGCATACAAGCTACCGCAGGCCACTACAACGCGCAGTACGCCTGCGCTTGGACGGGTGGAGCTTGCGGTGGCTCCGAGCTAGGTTTGATGGCGTCGCGCGCTGTGACCGTGCCGGACGGGGTGTTGTATCTCTACGGAGGCAGACGTCTGGATGCGGGATTTCTGAAACAGCTCTCCATGCCCGCTGGAGCGCGTTTGTGGATGGTGCAGGTTGATTCCGGAGCCCTGACACAAGACGCGATCGTGGGCGACGCCCCACCCTCGATTGATTTGCTGCGGCCCTTACTGGCAAAGGCCATGACGGGGCAGGAATGTAGCGCGGCGATTGCGACATCGCATGATCCCCTGGACCGCATGACCGTGCAGGCGATCCCGCTACGCGATGAGCAGGGTGCGATTCCGGCGATCCTGCTGGTAGAAACTTCGCGCCGCCCGCTGCTTGCATTGGAACGCCAGATCAAAGCCGTCGCCATGGCTACGGCTGGAGTTGGACTGCTGTTTTCGATCGTTCTTGCACATTGGATTTCAGGACGCTTCAGTCGTCCGGTAGAAGAACTGGCCGCAGCATCGCGTGAAATCGCCGACGGCAATTGGAACGCTCGGGTTGAGTTGCACTCGCACGATGAGTTCGGAGAATTGGGACGGACCTTCAATTCCATGACCACGCAACTGGTGTCACAACGCGACAAACTGGTGCAGACCGAACGAGTCGCCGCATGGAGAGAGCTGGCGCGCAGGTTGGCTCACGAGTTGAAGAATCCGCTCTTTCCATTGCAGATCACGGTGGAGAACCTGGTTCGTGCACGCAGTTTGCCGGGCGACGAGTTCGATGAGGTTTTCAAGGAGAGTACACGAACATTGCTGGAAGAACTGGCACACCTGATGAGCATCATAGGGCGCTTCAGCGATTTCTCTCGCATGCCCAAACCCCAGTTGCAGCCAGTGGACGTCAACGCGTTGATACTTCGCGTAATGAATCTTCATGCCGCGCAATTAGCTTCGGCGGCTCATCCCGTGAGCCTGCAAACAAGTCTCGACAATGCGGCTGGAACGATAGACGCCGATGAGGAATTGCTCTATCGGGTGATTAGCAATCTGGTGCTTAATGCCGTGGACGCAATGCCCGAGGGCGGAACCATTACGATGACCACTCGCGCAAATGGTAATGACGTGGAAATTAAGATCAGCGACACTGGAATAGGCATGACGCCAGAGGAGAGCGCACGGCTGTTTACTCCTTACTACACGACGAAACAGCATGGAACCGGGTTAGGACTGGCGATTGCGCAGTCGGTGGTAAGCGATCATCACGGTATTCTCTCCGTGGAAAGCAAGCAGGGACAAGGCAGCAGCTTCATTCTGCAACTGCCTCGCAGGCAGCCAAAGCCGGCACAGCAAGTGGAGGCTACACAATGAGCACGGCACCGGGTGCAGCACCAAAAGCTGAAATTCTGATTGTGGACGATGAGGCCAATACGCTGGCGTCGCTGGCTCGCGCCTTCCGCATAGCTGGCCATCAGGCCACCGTATGCGACAACGCCGCAAAAGCTCTCGAACTCGCAAAGGCACGGCCATTCGACCTCATACTTAGTGACGTCGTGATGCCGGTGCGCGATGGCCTGAGTTTGCTTGAGGATCTGCGCAAAGCGGAGGTGGCTTCGCCGGTCGTGATGATGAGCGGTCAGGCCCACATTGAAATGGCCGTACGGGCTACGAAGCTGGGCGCACTGGACTTTCTTGAAAAACCCATCTCGACGGACAAGCTGTTGCTCACGGTAGACAATGCGCTGAAGTTGAAGCGCCTGGAAGACGAAAACACCGAATTACGCCGCCGCGTTGGCAAGCACGAGATTGTCTTCCGCGGCGAGGCGATGAGGCGGTTGATGGCACAGGTGGAACGCGTGGCCGGTAGTGAGACCCGCGTCTGTATCCATGGCGAGACCGGAACCGGCAAAGAGTTGGTGGCCCGGACACTACACGAGAGAAGTCCGCGAAAGAATGGCCCTTTTATTACTCTGAATTGCGCTGCGATTCCGTCGGAACTGATCGAGAGCGAACTGTTTGGTCATGAGAAGGGCTCATTCACCGGGGCGTTTCTGCGACATATTGGAAAATTTGAGCAGGCCCATCGGGGCACACTATTTTTGGACGAAATCGGAGACATGCCTCTGACCATGCAATCCAAGCTGCTGCGCATTTTGGAAGAGGGTGAGTTGGAGCGCGTAGGAGCCGATAAAAGCATTGCTGTAAATGTGAGAGTCATCGTTGCAACTCACCGAAACCTTGAGGAACTGGTGCGTGAGGAGAGGTTCCGACAAGACCTATTCCATCGCGTATACGTGTTTCCAATTGAACTGCCACCGTTGCGCTCACGACGGGAGGATATTCCCGCTCTGGTGGAGCACTTTGCAGCACAGGTGTCAGCGCAGAATAACTGGAAGCCTGCAAGATTTGCGCCCGGCGCGATGGAAGCACTCTGCGCGTATCGGTGGCCAGGAAACGTTCGCGAGTTGCGCAATATCGTGGAGCGCCTCTTGCTGCTCGCCGATGGCCCAATCGATCCGGCAACGGTCGCCCTAGCACTTCCTTCTCTGGCTACGGCAGTTTCGGAAGTAACTGCCAGTGATGGGCCACTCGCCGATAGAGTTGCCGCATTCGAGCAAGCAACCATCAAGGAAGAACTGAAGCGGCACGGCAATCACATGACAAACACGGCGAAAGCTCTCGGACTGGAGCGCAGCCACCTGTATAAAAAGTGCCAACAACTAGGCATCGAGATAAATCGCGATTAGATACGGCTGGCCGCGCCCGCCTTGCGTTCTGCTTCGGCCCGACGGATTGCGCGACGATGTCCGGCATCTTCATAGCGACGAAGCTCATTGGGCGTCTCTGGAATCACTGGTGCCACGGGGAGTTTGCGCCCATGTCGGTCGACCGCAACAAAGGTGAGATATGCAGAACTCACATGGCGTCGCTCACCGGTAAAGTAGCTCTCAACCCAGACCTTGATTCCCACTTCCATCGATGTGCGATACACCCGATTCACCGAGGACTTGAACACAACCAGATCGCCCACGCGAACAGGAATCAGAAAGTCAAGGTGATCGGTCGAGGCAGTCACAACATAGCTGCGGGAGTGGCGATGGGCGGCCAGAGCACCCGCAAGATCGATCCAGTGCATCAACCGACCGCCAAGCAGGGCGCCGAGCGGGTTGGCATCATTGGGTAAAACCAGTTCCACCATCTCAGAAATCGAGTCGGCGACGGGGCGCGGGTTTAAGTTTTCAGACAGCTCCATGTTCCTCGTTGCGGGTTGCCAGAATTGCGTACCGGATACTTAACACGCTGTGTAGTGGCTCACTGCTTTTGACTCTTGCAGAGTGGAATCCGTTGCAAATTAATGCGTTTTGTTCGTGACGCTCCGCTTTATCCACGCCCTGACAGACGCCTCCGCGAGATGCTCAATACCCGCGTCCGGAGAATCCAGCCAAGTCATGGATGACTGATCATAACGCAGCTCTCCGCACAACGCAGGATGGTGCTCGCGCTCGCAGGCAAACTGCACACTTAGCACTGGAGCTTGCCCATAAATCAGGAAGCGCACTGCATCAAACACACGTTCAGACGGGAGATGCGAACAGTTTGCGTATCCTAAGTTGCACTGTAAGCGAAGAGAATCGTCATTGCACAGTGTCTTAGGCTCCCGTGCCCCACAGTACCCCGAAAAACCATCGCCCAACGGGAGGCGGTGACGATGCGACCAGAGCTCAAGCTCGTGGCGTTCTGCTGGAATGAAGTACGGACATGCCACGCGAGACTCCCCCTGTAGATTGCAATTTTAAATGCTTTGTAAACAGCTCACCAGAGCTTCTGAAATTCCAACATCTTGTGGTATGTTCTGCTTATGTCTGAGCGCCTCGAACAATTGAAATCCATTTTGGAGCAGGATCCACACAACACACTGGCTCGGTATGCGGCTGGCATGGAATATTCTTCTGCCGGGCAAACCGATTCAGCTCTGCAGGAGTTTCGCACGTTACTGGAAGCGGACGCAAATTACGCAAACGCCTTTTTTATGGGAGCGCAGGCACTGCAGCATGCTGGCCGTACTGACGAAGCGATCCAGTGGCTGCGCGACGGCATCGCTTGCGCACAGCGAGTGAAAAACAGTCATGCCGAAAGCGAAATGCAGTCACTACTGGATGAACTCGAATCCTAGCTCTTTTCCGCGCTATCCATTCTGCGGAGCATCTTGAGCATCCCCCAGTTAAATATTCTAGGGAAAATGCGATACACACCGATCAGAAGATTGCCGCTCCAAGGCACCACAACTTGGCGACTGTTGCGGCGGTACGCGTTCCAAACGGTGTCAGCTACCTGAGCGGCTGTTACGCCGTTTTTACGACTCCCCCCAACACGCATGCCGTCGGAGCCCAAAACCGCACGCGCGTTGAAGTCAGTCTTCACGTAACCGGGGCAAACCGTGTTGACGTGAACTCCGTATGGAGCCAGTTCGAGGCGCGCAGCCTGCGAAATGCAACTGACTGCGTGCTTCGTTGCTCCGTAAGCAGACATGTAGGGTACGCTGACGATTCCGGCCATGCTGGAAATGTTAATGATCGCGCCCGAGCGCTGCTGCTTGAGCAGCGGCGATACTACCTGCATGCATTCGATCATCCCAAACAGGTTGGTGTCGAACATACGCCGGCAAGTTTCCATGTCCATGCGCTCGACCGAGTCGATTAGTCCAAAGCCTGCGTTGTTCACCCAAACGTCGACGCGTCCGTAACGATCGATAGTCGTCGCCAAAAGGGCTTCGATCTGGCTGCGGACCGTTACATCGCAAGCCACGGCGAGCGTACGTTCCGGTTCCCGAGTGCGTTGACGGGCAAATTCGACGCGGGCCAAATCACGCGAGGCCAACACGACAGACGCGCCTTCCCGAAGGAAACGGTGGACGATCGCCTCGCCTATACCCATCGAAGCGCCGGTAACGATGACAACTTTTCCAGGGATGCTCATTCCGAACTTCTATTATCACACAGGTTAAATGCCAAGTGAACGTAAGTATGAGTGAAATTAACTCGCAACGTTCGCCTTGTGATTAGCGTCCAATGGGCATCCTTTAACAACGCCGTGAATGGTGTGCTCGCAAGACGAAGCGGCGGTGGCAGAGGTATCGGGAGGCCGTAATGTCGATTCCTCGTACCGTTGGCGAGCTTCGTACCAGCCAATTCAGTGAACAACGCATGCTGCGTCGGAGCGTAAAAGACGAACTTCGCGAGAACCTGCTCGCACGACTCCAAAAAGGTGGACCGGTCTTCGCCGGAATCGTTGGTTACGATGATACGGTAATCCCACAACTGGTAAACGCGGTACTCTCCCGCCATAACTTCATTCTGCTCGGATTGAGAGGGCAAGCGAAAAGCCGCATCCTGCGCGCACTTACCGGATTGCTCGACGAGCAAGCACCGTATATAGCGGGATGCGAGATTCGCGACAATCCCTACGCACCGCTCTGCCGCCGTTGCAAGGATCTCCTTGCCAGAGAAGGTGACCGGACGCCGATTGCCTGGATGAAGCGCGACGAACGGTATGTCGAGAAACTTGCGACACCCGATGTAACGATTGCCGATCTCATCGGAGACATTGATCCGATTAAAGCTGCAAGGGGAGGTTATGAACTCGGCAGCGAACTGGTAATCCACTACGGGCTTCTTCCCCGCGCTAACCGAGGTATTTTTGCCGTGAATGAACTGCCGGACCTCGCTGGAAAAATCCAGGTAGGACTGTTCAACATCATGCAGGAGGGCGATGTACAGATAAAGGGCTTTCCTGTGCGCCTGCCGCTGGACGTAGCACTGGTATTCAGCGCCAATCCAGAGGACTACACGGCACGAGGAAAGATTGTAACGCCGCTGAAAGATCGTATCGGCAGCGAGATTCGAACTCACTATCCGGCAACGGTAGAGGAGGCGATGGCCATTACCGCCCAAGAAGCTTGGTGTGAGCGGGAGGGCCCTGAGCTGATTGTGCCAGCCTACATCCGCGAGACTACCGAGCAGATTGCCTTCATTGCGCGAGCTGATAAGCGAGTGGACAAGCGTAGCGGCGTGAGCCAACGCCTTTCTATCAGCGTACTGGAGAACGTGATTTCTAACGCCGAGCGAAGAGCGGTGCTGGAGGGATCACGTCTGGCCGTGCCGCGAATCTCAGATATCTATGCGGCTATGCCATCCATTACCGGCAAACTGGAACTGGAATACGAAGGCGAGATGAAGGGGGCTGATACTGTGGCCCGCGAAGTCATTCTTGCGTCCGTCGCAAAGACCTTCGACCGCTATTTTGGACCGAACGATCTGAAACAGGTTGTGCAATGGTTTGAGTTGGGCGGACAAGTAACGCTCACCGACAACACCAAGACCTGTGACGGTCTGAAAAGCATGGAGAAAATTCAAGGGCTGCTTGAGAAAACAGACAAGGTCGGGGCGGGTGAAGGCGAACCGCCCGAATCGATTGTCTCTGCTGCGGAGTTCATCCTTGAGGGGCTCCACGCGCATAAGCGGATTGGGAGGACCGAGGACCGAGTCTTCACCTCTGGCGAAAAGCAGCCGAAACGTGAGCGTGACGAAAACCGCGCTGAGTACGAAGCCGAATGGGAGCAACGCAGAAAGAACCGCCGCCCCTTTAACTAGCACTCCCGGAGACTTTCATGAAGCGGGTTAAGTATAGCAAGTACATTCCAAATCTGGCCGACGAAGTCAGCCTCGACGACTTAATGGACGCGCTCTCAGATTTCTTACTCGAAAGCGGTTTCGAACACGAACTCGGAAACTATTACAAACCGGGTGGACAAGACCAACTAGAAGCGCTACGCGAGGCGATCCGGGAAGCACTGCTGAACTCCGACCTGTTTGATGAGGATATGCGCGAACAACTGCAGGAGATGCAGAGCAAAGGGCAAATGGAGGAACTGATTGACGAAGTACTTGGCCGAATGGAAGAGGAGGGATTTGTAACTATATCGGCTCCTCATGACAACACGCGCATGTCCGCCACCGCTGGAAGCGTCGGGAAAGATCAAACACAGCAGAAGCCACTCAAATTCGAAGTAACTGACAAAGGTTTGGACTTTCTTGGATACCGAACTCTGCGCGATCTCCTCGGTTCACTGGGTCGCTCTAGCTTTGGACGCCACGATACCCGCGACACTGCAACGGGGATCGAGACCAGCGGAGCGAGTAAGTTGTACGAGTTCGGCGACACCATGAATCTCGATATCAATGCAACTCTGTCTTCGGCGATTCAACGCGAAGGACTCGCGATACCGTTGTCCATCGAGTACAGCGATCTTCACGTTCATCAGTGTGAGTACCAGTCATCATGCGCCACAGTGCTCATGCTCGACTGTTCACATTCAATGATTCTCTACGGTGAGGATCGGTTCACGCCTGCCAAGAAAGTTGCCATGGCGCTATCGCAACTCATTCGCACTCAGTATCCGGGAGATACCCTCTCGCTTGTACTTTTCCACGACTCAGCCGAGGAACTTCCCGTCTCGCAACTCGCGCGTGTTCGTGTAGGCCCCTATTACACGAATACGCGCGAAGGACTTCGGCTGGCGCAGAGGATTCTTCAGCGGCAACGCAAGGACATGAAACAGATCATTATGATCACAGATGGCAAGCCTTCTGCTGTTACTCTGCCCGATGGAAGAATTTACAAGAATGCGTTCGGGCTCGATCCGATGGTGGTAAGCCAGACTCTTGAGGAGGTTGCGAACTGCAAGCGAGCTGGAGTGCTGATCAACACTTTCATGCTTGCATCTGATCGGGGCTTAGTGCAGTTCGTGCAAAAAGTCACAGAAATGTGCCGCGGAAAAGCGTACTTTACGACACCGTACACGCTGGGACAATACTTATTGATGGACTATATGAGCAGGAAGACGAAGACCGTGCATTGATTGGTGCACGGCCTTAGTAAGGTCTATTTGTTCTCTTCTGTTGCGCGAACTGCAGCCTCTGCGGCTTGAAATCCGACCTTCGAATGTGTTCCATCACAGAATGGCTTATTAACGCTGGCACCGCAGCGGCACAGCGCGTACATCGGCTTGCCACTGAGATCGTATGCATTTCCACTTGCGTCCACCAATTCGACAAGGCCCTCAGGATCTTCCACGCGGAAAGGTCCATTGGCTCGAACGGTGATTTTCACTTTCGACATTCTTCCTCCAAAGTAATTCGATCTTACCGATGTAGCTAGTGCCGGAACGCAACGTTAACCAAAAGCTTATCACCGGAAATATCTACAACGTTACAAAACGTGCGGTGGTCGCGTCGCGAAAAGTCGAGACCCACACGCGAGTTTCCGATCTTCAAATTGCGGATGTGCAGATGGCTTAACCATTCAGGCAATTGCGGATTGATAATGTTGAGCTCTTTCCTGTGCGCGGAAGGACGAATTCCGAGCACGGAAGAGAGTATAAGGAAAAGCGATCCCGATGCCCACGCCTGCGGAGAACAGGAAACGGGATAATGCACTGGCTCATCGAAGGGACGACGCTGCACTCCGCAGAATAGCTCCGGCAAACGGTAGTCTCGAAACTCCAAGGCCGCCTGGAACAATGCCGTCAGAACTCGCAACGCCGGTTCGCGAAACTCATTCAGGGACATGCCATGCGCAATCAATGAATTGTCGTGCGGCCAAACAGAACCCCGATGATAACTGAGTGGGTTGAACACTTGCTCCTGCTGAGACATAGTTCGCCAGCCCCAACCGCTAAACATATCGTCCTGCATCATGCGTTGGGTAACCGTCCGAGCACGTTCGCGATTGATAATACGGCTCCAGAGAAGATGCCCCGGATTAGACGCTATCACCTCAAGCGGTTTCTTGTCCGAATCCAGTGCCATGGCATAGAATCCACGTTGCGCATTCCAATAGGTCTTATCGAAGCGTCGCGCCAGATCATTAGCCTCACGACGAACCTTTTCTGCACGCTCGTTATCTCCGAACATCCTCAGTAGAGAAGACATCCTGTATTTCGCGTCATAGACGTAGCCTTGTACCTCGCATAGGGCAATGGGAGGGGTGGCGACGCGACCATCGCTATGGATGTTTGCATCCCAGGAATCCTTCCAACCCTGATTGATAAGTCCGCGCGGAGATTTGCGCTGGTATTCTACGAAGCCATCGCCGTCGATATCTCCGTAGTTGTCAATCCAGTCGAGAGCGCGATAAGCGTGTGGGAGCATCTCGCGCACTAACGTCTCGTCCGATGTCCAGTTGAAGGTCTCGCTGAGTAATATCAACCAAAGCGGTGTTGCGTCCACAGAGCCGTAGTAGGGGCCGAATGGCATCTCGCCACATTGCGTCATCTCCCCTTCCCTCGACTCGTGCAGGATCTTCCCTGGCTGCGCATCGCGCCAGTCATCTACTTCGGTGGCCTGATAGCGAGCAAGAACACGTAACGTGTCCTTTGCAAGCTCTGGATTCAGAGAGAGGGTTTGGTAGGCAGCAATGATCGAGTCGCGGCCGAAAATCGTGGCAAACCACGGAATTCCTGCGGCGATCACATGCTCATCGCCAAACGGAATGCGCAATGCGTGGAAGTCTCCCATCGCGTTGCGTAGCATGTCATCAAACACCGAGTTAGAACTAGAGAAGCTTGTAGAGGCAGAGTCGAATTCGCGATAAGCTGCACGACGAGATTGTAATTGCGCATCATACTCGTAAACCTTAGCGCGACTTACTTTATGCTCAACGCAAGGCGTTATTGTGATCTCTAGCGAATCCTTACGGAGGGGTTCAAGACGCAGTTCCCAGCGGGCTGTACCATCTTTAATTGCAACCGGAGCTGGGTTCATCCGGACTACGGTCTGACGGAGTATGTTATCTCTTCCCCGGTAGCTGAAAATAACACCGTCGCTTTCAACAACCGGCTCGTAATACTGTCCATGATCAGATCGCGCTACTCCTCTTACCTGGAATACGTCCACGAAGTCCGCATTAAAAGAAATCTCAACTGTGAACGCAACAGGACAGTGGTTGAAGTTCTCGAAGGTGTAACGGTCGAAGAGAATATCCGAAGATAACAACTGCTCGCGTCGAATGTGAACCGTGTTCTCCGGAAGATCAAAGGAATCACGCAGGGTGATGTTCCCGGTCGTCAGCTCGATCTGGGAGACAAATGTCTTTTCTGTGCTGCTGGACAATACTACTGAACGTTGCCCATCTAATTTGAATTCGAGATGTGACAGGAATCGCGTATCTTCGTGAAAGAAACCAACATCAGGCGCGCCGGGCGGGACTATGTCTCCGGCAACGCTGGTGGCCAGGAACGTTTTCCCATCAATCAGGGTGAGGCTGTTAACCTTGCGAGGCTCCTGCACTTGGTGAGCGAGCCGCGGCTCAATGTGTGGTGACTCAATTGGCACAAGTTGTTCGAGGTACAGAATTCCCGACGTACTCATGCCGCCGCCTCTCTTCCAACGCTGCTGTCATTCACAATCGCAAGTTCATCCACTATCTCGCGATAGAGTGCGAGGTAATCCTGAACCATGCGCTCCACCGAAAAGTGACGCTGAGCATATGCTCGTACCGACACAGGATTGTAAGCTTGCAACTCTCGCACGCGTTTAGCTGCCTCATCGACTCCATTACAAATCAGACCACTCACGCCATCCCGCACAACCTCCGAAACCGAGCCTCCGGGAAACGCAAGTACTGGGGTTCCTGTAGCCATCGCCTCAATCATCACAAGCCCAAATGGCTCGTCCCACTCAATCGGAAATAACATCGCCAATGAATTTCCGAGCAGTTCATTCTTGATTTCAAGATCTGCCTCTCCAATGTATTCGATGAACTTGCCATCGACGTGGGGCTTTATCTGCGAATTGTAGTAATCGCGAAACATGGGCTGAACTTCGCCGGCAATCTTGAGAGGAATGCCACTCTTTTTTGCGATTTCGATCGCGTTGTGAACTCCCTTTACCGGAGCAATCCTACCCAAGAAGCTTAAGTATTCGGATTTCTTCGTTTGCAATCTATAAGGAACAAGGTCGATGCCATGATGAATGGTGCGAACCCGCTTTAGTGACTCCTTTTCTTTCTGAAAGTCACTTATGGATACAAACTCAACTCCTGGAAACTCCGCGTAGAAATCGGAAAGGGGCGCTAACTTGGGATGATGCAATGTATAGACCCACCGGGGACCAACCATGCGCGAGAAGACAAGGCCCGGTGCGTTATTGAGATGAATTATGTCCACATCGTTCCAACAGTCGCTCACAGCCCACGACGTATGGTTGAGATCCTTGAGATTGGAATAGAGTTCGCAATCAATGGGCCAATCATCCTTCGCGTAGAGAGAGCGCAACTCTGCCTGAACCTTGCTCTCCCCGTTTGCATAGACCACGACGTCGACCCCCAGACGCGTAAGACCCTCGGCAAGCTGAGAGATGAACAGTTCTGTACCACCATACTTTTTCGGCGGCACACTAATAAACGGAGGGGCAATTAAAGCTATGCGCATTGGTACTCCCACGAGCAGGTTGGATGATCGAAGCACGGCGCTGTAAACCGCACTACGCAAGTGGGATGCTGACTAGAGACTCGTAGGTTATCGCGCCAGTGCTCGAATGGTGAGCCGCACGTTCATCGAACTACTTCTGACTCTGGCGTGAGGAGCGATGGACGATATCCTCTCGCAGCCTCAACTTCGCGCTCAAATTCCACGGCTCGCTGTTCGCTCGTATGTGCGGCGAGGACTTTTCGTTGTGCGGCCAACCCAATCGCCCGCAATTCGCTTTCATCCAACTCGCGAATATAGCGCACTACTTCTTCCGGCCCGTCCGGCAGAAGTATCTCGCTCCCCGGCTTGAAGAACGAATCAAGCCCTGGCCAATTGTCGCTGACGATAGCAGCTCCACACGCGGCAGCTTCAAACAAGCGGACCGACGGAGAGTAGCCCGCCATGACCATGTCTCTGCGGGTCACATTGAGAGTCAACCGAGAGGAGGAGTACAAATGCGGATGCCAACGCGGATTCAAGTGAACAATGTGTCTTATATTATTCGGCCAGCGAACACTGCGTGGATATTGAGGTCCAGCCACGATGAACTGCTCTGTCGGAAGCGCCCGCGCGGTTTCAAAGACCAACTCCTCCAGCTTTGGCTGACGATCCGGGGCATAGGTCCCCATATAGCTCATCGCGCAAGCGAAACGCTGAGTTCGAGGGTATGACCGATAGCGTTCCGGATCGAAGCTGCAATACAGCGGTGCCGCGCGACGAACTCCAAAGCGCGTTTCCAACTCGTTAAGAAGGGGGCCACCAGTAAAACTGAAATAGATGTCGAGCGCCTGTATCTGATCCGCTCGAATGTACTCAGTGAGTGCGTCAGAGCGCAGAGAGGCGACCGTAATTGGCGTGTCGATGTCGTAGAAGGTTCGGACTACCGCTTTGGAATCGAGCATCGCCTGGACGGCGGCAATGCCATCAGGAAAATAAGAGCCCACCATTGCCACGTCTGCTGAGTCCAGTTCTCGTCTCACCAGCGGAAGCGCATCCGGCCAGTTTGAGTACAGTTTCAATTTGCAGAAACTAGGCTCCGGCAGATCGCGATTGGAGGCATACCACTCAACGTTCTTCTCGAAGAACACAACTTCGTGCCCTCGGGCATCGAGAGCACGGGCAAGCGCCCGGAATGTGGTCGCGTGGCCATTGCCCCAAGAGGACGTGATGGACAGCCCGAAGATGACGATCTTCACTGCAAACCCCTCGCATTTCTCCGATCAGGAACGCTTCCCTACAGGACCGGCAATTGCCGGATCGAGTGCACTCGGGTGACGGTCAGAACGTGCGGCGAACAGAATTCTTTCAACTTCATCGGCTCGCTGCGCGTATGTGTGCTCGGCGAGTGCCCGCGACCGCATTGCTTCGCCTATTTCACGGGCTTCATTTGCGGACCTTGAGCGTAGATGAGCGACGACGCCTTCGGCATCCTCCGCCACCAGTATTTCTTTTCCTGGCTCAAAGAATTGTTCGATGCCAATCCATTTATCAGTAATCAAGCACGCTCCCGCACCAGCGGCTTCAAATACACGCGTTGGGGGCGAGAAACCAACACTGGCCATCGAGTCTCGATTGATGTTGAGCGCCATCCTCGCCGAGGTATTGATGCGGTTATGCGAACCTGTGCCAACGTGCCCGATCCAGCGCACGTTTGAAGGCATCGGCTTCCCTCCCCAACCTTCTCCGCCGAGGATGAAATTCATCTCAGGCGCGAGTTCCGCAGCTCGGAGAAAGAACTGCTCTACTCGACGCTCGCGATCCGGAAGGCGATTGCCGACAAACACCAAGTCACACGCCAAAGTCGGGTCTGGCGATTCCGGATGATGGGTTTCAGAATCGAGAGCGTTGTAGATCGGATGGCAATTACGCGCACCCAGTTCACTATAGCGCCTCACTACTTCGGAGCCGCCACCATAGGTAAAGATGAAATCGTAATACGGAACGCATCGGCGGAATAGATCGCTTGCGTTGTTTTCTACCCTCTCGAGCGTTGCGGGAGCGTCAACATCCCAGAACGCTACTTGCGTACTGGAAGAAGAACAATCAAGAACTCGCCTCTCCAGCAAGCTGTCTTCGCTGCCAACACCGCTGTGTTTTATGACGAGATCTGATGTGGACGCCAGTGAAATCAGATCGTCAATATCCTGCGGAGTTTGATAGACAATAACTTTGGCGTACGCTACTTCGCTAAGATCGCGATTCTGTTGGCGATTAAAGATATCTGGTTCCGCGAAAGTAATTTCATGTCCTAAGGACTCAAGGCTCTTATAAATGCCTCTGTAATAGGTCGCCGCCCCGTTCCAATAGCTGGACGTGATGCTTGAACCGAACACAAAAATCCTCATCGCATGATTTCTCCACAAATTTCCATGAGCTGTTCTGCACGATGCCAACAGGTATGATGCTGACGGATCGTCTGCAGTCCACTCGCGGCGATTTGCTGACGTGCTCTTTCGTCATCTAGCAACTCGGAAAGCATTGCACTCATCTCGACTCCATCACGAGCTACTACGTAATCTGCGCCTGGGCGAAACAGATGCTCATCATCTGACCAGGGAGCACACACCAGCGGTATGCCGCACGCAAGCACCTCAAAGACGCGAATTGTCGGTACACCACTCAGACCGTTCGCATATTGCCGTCGCGGTACGTGCAATGCGAGACGGCTGCGTGCATAGACTTCGGGCGAACCTAAGTTCGGAACGTACCCACAGTATTCAATTCCTGATTGGCGCAATGTATCCAGTGCTTCTTGCGGATAGCGCACTCCATGTACCAGCACCCTCTTATGATGCTCTGCAAGAATCTCACCGGGTACGACCAGGAATTCCATCAGCTCCTGCGTGCGTTCGTCGTCTCCCCAATTCCCTATCCACACCACGTCATTCCGTTTGACGCGCTCGATAGGACGGAAGACGCTGACGTCTGCGGCCTCATGAAACGTCCACGCTTTTGCCATACCAAAGCCATCCAAGTAAATCCTGCGTATAGCTTCGCCAAAAGCGAGAACTCCGTCAAAGAGGTTAAGTTGAAATCGAAGGATTTCATTCGCGTTGGTGTATGCGCGATGATGCGTGTCATGAAAGAGCGCGCGGAACCCTAATCGCTTTTTACGCGAAAGAATCTCATTCACTACATCTGGATCATTCCATTCGTGGATGATTACGAGATCGCATTCAGTAAGCTCGTCATCGAGGAAAGCCGGAAGATTTTCATCTCGCTGGTAGAACCTTACGTCTAGTTCTGGGTAGAGACGATGAAAGTCGCCTATAGCTCGGCTTGCCACTTCCCCTTCACGCATCAAGTTGACCAATGACCAAGAACCGATTTCTTCATAACAGCGCACCTCGTGTCCCATGCGCACCAACTCACGCGCCAGGCCCCGGAGAAAGTGCGCGTTGCCGTGATTCCAATCGCTGATCCAGGAGTGTGCAAATATACAGATACTCAGCTGTTCACTCATGAAGCCCATACTCGACGCTCCAGTAATGCGGTATATAGCTGCACATATTCGTCGACCATGTGATCTGCCGTATACCGTTGGCAAGCACGTTGGTAGGCGCGGTTCGCATAGGTCATTCGTAACTGTCGGTCTCCGCTCAGCAGAGTGAGCGCTTCGCCCATAGACTGCGCATCATTGCTGCGAAAATAACACGCAGCGTCGCCCCATACTTCCCTCAGGCTTGGAATATCGTTCGCCAAAATAGCGCACCGTGAGAGTGCGGCTTCCAATGGAGCGAGTCCGAATGGTTCATACTTTGAGGTTGCGATGTAGATGGCAGCATGACTGAATAATTCTCTGATCTCACCTTCAGAGAGTTGCTCTTTCAATTCAATTCCAGGGCCGTTCATGCTGCGCACGTTTACGTTATCTTCCGGTGACTCTATGGCACCGGCTAGGCGAATGGGAAGAGGAGAAACAGCTAGTTCCAGCAGCAGGCGTGATTGTTTTCCTTCGTCCCAAAGACGTCCGACACTTGCCGCGTAATTCTGCTTACTTACAAACGGATTAAAAAGAGAAGGTGTACGTCCGTTATAGATGACACGCGAACTTGCATGCGGGCCATAACAACTTTCAATGCGATCCTGCATCCAGCGAGATGGTGCAACCACCACCTTGGCTCCAGCCAGTCCCTGCTCTACAATTGCGCGATACCAGCGCGCCCAATGGTCACAGGGCTGACTGCCTCGCACCACTTCGCTCCAACTCATTACATCGCTATGCGCGACCACAACTTTAGGCAATGAAACGTTCAGTGCGCCATAACAGTACTGGTTCAGATGAAGCAGGTCAGGTGGGCATTCCTGAATAATGTTCTCTAAGTAGGAAGTCGAATCGCTTATATCCTCGGCTGCGTCTTGCATCCATTCCAAGCGAAATGCTGTAGGAAAGTAAGCTAAGTCAGGCAGCTTGTCCAGCCAAGAAGTCTGTGATGAGCTAGGAATCCTGCCGAAGCTGACAAGGGTAACGCGAATACCTCGCATTGACAGTCCGGTAACTAGCTCTCGCGTGTAGGTCCAAACTCCCCCAACGGTATCCGTTGTTATGAGAACGTGCATTTTGCTCCAATCAACACCCTCCGCGACAAACTGTTTCGTTCCATCGCGGAGGGTCCAACTCAACGCGAATAACGAAGCCGGAATGGCCCGTGCTCCGCGCCTCCGTTCCGCCCAAGGCAGGTACTCCATTGGGGAACGGCAAACCCACTCTCAGGCCGTTAGGCCGTAAGCGACCAAACGACTCGATGCCTCCTCTACCTTGTCTACGGCACTCTGTGAGCTCAGCCATCTCACAAACTCACCAACAGCACTCTGAAGGGAGTGGCGCGGAGTGTAACCTAGTAGATTCGCGGCCATAGAGATGTCGCCATAGCAGTGCCGAATATCGCCCGCACGATACTTCTCCGTGATATCTACTGGTACTTTAACTCCAAGGGTGTCAGCCAGAATTTCCGCTACCTGCTGAATGGTAATCGGCTGACCTGAACCGATGTTCAGCGCGCGCCCGTCTGCTTCATCGCGATGCATCGCCAGAAGATTCGCTTGCACTACGTCATGCACGCTTACGAAGTCTCGCAGCTGCGCACCATCTTCGAAGATCATCGGGGACCGCCGGTTCAGCAGCCGTGAAGCGAAGATTGCGGCGACTCCTGTATAAGGATTTGAGAGAGACTGACGGGTTCCGTAAATATTGAAGTAACGCAGAGCAACTACAGGGACGCCATAGGTGCGTCCGAACAATAGCCCCATCTCCTCTTGGTCTTTCTTTCCGAGCGCATAAATGGAACTGCACTGCAGGGGCTTACTCTCCGACGTGGCCACAGGCTTTACTTCGCATCCACATTGCGGACACAGAACTTCCCATTGTTTTGCGCGCAGTTGTGAAACTCCACGCGGAGATGGCGCAACGATGCCGTGTTGGTCACAGCAATATTGTCCTTCTCCGTAGATCGACATCGAAGAAGCGACAACAAGTTTCTCCAGCCTGTTATTCCGCTCCAACAACGCTTGCAGCAGGTTTGCTGTGCCCTGGGTGTTAATCCCCATATAGCGGGCTATTTCGTACATTGACTGGCCGACACCAACCGCGGCGGCAAAGTGGTAAACCACATCCACGTCTGAGACCGCTTCGCGCAATGCTTCAATATTTCGCACATCCCCGTGCAAGAACTCCACCCCATCCTCGATTGCGTTTGAGAGATACTCAGGAATAGTGCCGTGATGAACCTGTTCGTCAAGATTGTCGAATACACGCACCGCGTGCCCTTCGCGAACCAACGCGTCGACCGTATGCGAGCCTACGAAACCTGCGCCGCCGGTTACCAGTATCTTCTTGCTCATAGTTCGTCTGCCCCCACCACAATGGCTCGCTCACGCGGCGCACTTACTCCCGAAGTGCGCCCTCGTGGCGCATAGCGGAGGACAGACCAGCGAGCAAATTCCGCGAAGTCTTCCGGGTCTTTTGCCGGACTGGTATAGTGCGGAGCGATCCCTAAATGCTCAGGAGTAAAACATAATGTGACCGTGGTATCAAACTCATTGAGAGCCGACATCTGGCGATCGAACCACGCCTCCGAGTTGGGACGGAACCAGTCAGCCCAACTGATCCCGGTTCGCAACTTACCGACGCCTAATTCGCGCAGGCGCTGCACACCCAATTCGAGCCGGTGATCTTCGAAGTGGAACCACTGACAAACACCCATGTCTGCCGGAAAGTTAGCAGCAGCTAGCTTTGGAGAACCGTCCTCGCGAAACAGACCCATGTAATAGTGTCGATAGTAGGCGCTACCTTCGGCTTCCTTATGTCTGGTAGTTGCCGTCCATGTTGCTGGCAGATCAAAGAGACTATACCAATGCACCCGCTCAACCAAGGAACGTAACAGTTCCGCGGTTTTCTGCAATCCGAACAATTGGACTTCTTCGGCACCGAATGACGATGCTCCAGCCTCGCTCACCCAAATAGCCTTACCACCCGCAACTGCACGAATCTCATCAATCTTTTTGGGCCACTCAGAGACATTCCAGTGGTTCCAGTCCATCGGAAATCCATGTACAGCAATTATGTCTACCGACTCAAGCACGCCGTAGCCAGCCAGTAATTCGATAAACTTAGGATCGATCGGCGAGATGCCGCCGAGCACTATTTTGATATCGGGATTCGCTTCCCGAATTGCCTTTGAGCCAGCATTTACAAGAGCCGCAAACTGCTTCCACTCAGGATCGAGATTGAAGTCCCAATGTGAGAGATTGTTTGGCTCGTTCCAAAGCATTATGGATTCCACCATCAGGCCACATACCTCGCATTGCGCCGCTTTCTTGGGCACACTGCAAATCAAATATTTACAACGTACCTTCGAACTCCATGTGATGTACAAAGCGCCCCTCGCGTGACGCGGAATTTGGAGTACAAATCCACGTTTCACTTTCGGGGTGAGACTCTATTTCAAGACCCGAGGAACGTAGCATGCCCTCGGCTGCAGCACGGTTTGGAATCCACCAGTTGGTTTGATCGTTCGAATAGCTCTGTTCTACAAAATACATCTGCGGCCAACTCGGATCCGCGAACATATCCTTGCGCCAGAAGTCATAGTTACTATCCCACTGCTTGACTTCCTCCGAGCCACGGATCATCGTTTGAAAAACCAGCTTGCCGCCAACTTTAGTCACAACTTTATCGAGCGCATAGAGAGGGTAGCGGAGGTGATAAAGTACGCCCATGAAGATAACGAAATCGAACTGCCCGGCGATCTGCTCAACCTCGTAGACGCTGCGCCTTTCGAGTTCGATTTCAAGCCCCAGAGTCTTCGAGGCGAGTCGTGCTTGCTGCAGATAACGGTCACAGATGTCGATGCCGAGTACTCGCTTAGCACCGCGCATTTTCATCTGCAAAGAGTAAAAACCGCCATTACAGCCGATGTCTAGGACTGTGGCTCCGGTCAGATCCAGCGGAAGAGCTGGGGCGATGTGTCGCCACTTGATGTTTGGAAAGTCTCCCAGAAAGTGATTGGGAGCGGTCTGAATTCCACGCAGTTCAATGTTGTGGAACCAGTCTCCCAAGTCTGAGATCTGTTGTGCGAGTGCGTCCGGGTTGGATGCCGGGTAGCCCGATGAAAGACTCTGCAATGGTGTCATCTGACCTGCTAGGCGGCGTATTTTATCGTTACAAGTCGCGGCCTCTTCAACTTAGAGGCAAAGGCATCTACTCGGGATGCCCTGCGCTCTCCCGAAAGAGGATCGCTCTCCCGGCCAGCGGAAAACCCACCGCTGGTCGGGCCCTGTAAATCGGATTGACATCGCGGACGACTCTCAAACGGCACGCCGCCCGGTGAGCAGATTGACCACCGCAATCACCAACGCGACGACCAGCAGCAAATGAATCAGAGAGCCAGCGACGTGGAAGCCCCAGCCCAGCAGCCAGAGCACAAGCAGAATGGCAAAGATTGTCCAAAGCATGTTATTTCCTCCCCTTGGCCCGGCAGAATGGCCTACAGCTAAGAAGGAATCAGCACGCGTGCGGTTGGCTGATGCGGAGCAGAAATTGTATGAACAGAAAAGGTCACGCAAAACCCGCATGGGTATACGTGACCTTTTTCTCCTTGGAAACGAACTTCTGCTAGTTCACGCTTTCCAGCCTGGAGCGAATGGTGCTCGCAAGTTGGCAGACCGAGGTCAGTTTTTCCATCGCGTCGGCTGGCATCTCGGGCGTTCGCATTGCCAATTGAGTGGACAGCAGAATCCCGGTTACAGCATCGCGAATCTCGCTCCGAAGTTGCGATTCCGCAGCTCGAATGGCAATCATCCGCGATTCACGATTGCGGCGCATTGCGAGTCTCAGCTCGCGAGCGATGCGCTCGGCGTTGCTGATAGCAAGATTTACATAGACAGGGACCGCAAGGCCAAGGTTGTTTAGCAGAGACTCCAGTGCGTCTCCTTCCACTTCCACCATCGGATCGTCCATGATTACCGACGAATACTCATTGTTGCGCAGCATGGATGCTGCCTTGCGAACTGATTCGCAAACTTCGACGGACTCTCCGATAGAGTGTTCCAGGGCTGTACCGCACTCAGCACGACGATTGCTCGATGTCACTAATAGAATCATAATTCCCTCGATTGGCCCGGCAATATGCACGGGCAGGGCGTAGAATTTCCTTCTACGTCTCTTAATTGTTTCGGTTGAATGTGCTCTTACAGCAGAGCGCCGTACTCTTTGAGCTTGCGATACAGGGTCGTTTTTCCGATACCAAGTAATCGCGCTGCTTCGAGTTTGTCCCCATGCAGGAGCTCGATCGCCCCGAGGATGGCTTGTTTTTCCATCTCGGCAATTGGCATGATGCCGCGTCTCGGAGCCGCTCGTTCAGCGGTTGGCTCACTTTGCTCCCGCCAGTTCTGAATCGAGGTAGGCAGATCGGCTACGTGAACCGTGGGACCACTGGTCAGAGCACAGGCGCGCTCAATGCAGTTCTCCAGTTCACGAATATTGCCCGGCCAGTCATAGCCCAACATCAGTTTCAAGGCGTCGTCACTGATATTGCGCTGCACCCCGGTGGACCGGAAGAGCCGCTCCAAGAAGTGCCCAACCAGCAAAGGGATGTCCTGCTTGCGCTGGCGCAGTTGGGGAATGCGAAGACTGAGAACGTTAAGGCGGAAATAGAGGTCTTTCCGGAATGTACCTTGGGCTACCGCCTGTTCCAGATCCCGGTTCGTAGCGGCAAGAACGCGAACATCAATCGGAAGCGCCTTCGTTCCCCCGACCGGCCGCACTTCTTTTTCTTGGAGTGCGCGCAACAGCTTTGACTGCAGATCGATCGGCAATTCACCGATTTCGTCCAGGAAGATGGTTCCGCCGTCGGCCGCCTGCAACAGACCGTCTTTGTTCTTATTCGCTCCAGTAAAGGCGCCTTTGACGTATCCGAATAGCTCGCTTTCGATGAGCGACGGTACCAAGGAGCCACAATCGATGGCCACAAAAGGCTTATCGCGATACGGACCCGAGAAGTGAATCGAGCGCGCCACTAGTTCTTTTCCCGTACCGCTCTCACCAAGAATCAAAACGGGATGCGAGCTATGCGCAGCCTTGGAGATAATTCGATACAGCTTCTCCATCTCGGGCGAACGGCCAACGATAGCGCCGAAGCCTTCCTTGCTTTTCACCTGCTGGCGCAGGATACGATTTTCACTAGAGAGCTGGAGATGACCGAGCACGCGGTCGAGGATCAGACGAAGCTCTTCGAGATTAAAGGGCTTGGTAACGTAATCGTAAGCCCCCTGCTTCATCGCCTGCACCGCTGACTGGACGCTCGCATAACCGGTCATCACAATGACGACGGTTTCTGGGCGACGGCGTTTGACTTCCTTCAGGACTTCCAGTCCGCCCAAACCAGGCATGCGGAGGTCTAACAGCACCACGTCGATACTGGTTGTATCCAGCACACGGAATGCATGTTCAGCGTTATCAGCGATGTAGGTGGAATAACCGATACCCTGAGCCACGTCGCGACAGCCTTCGCGGATTGACCGTTCATCGTCCACAATAAGCAGATTCAAGAGGTTCGCTTCCGCTTTGTCTCGACTTGGTTCCATGGCCAGAGCTCCCAGAATTGTACTGATCGCCACTTCTGGGCCAGAAGTGCCTGTGTCACCCACTCGTGTGCCGTGGGACACTTCCGAATTGTGACTGGGTGTCCGCGGTTTCGCGGTTCCCGTTGTTATTTCCGTCATCGCCATTGCCTCCAATGCCTGTGTTCTTAAATTCCTTGGTGTCTTGTTTTTCAATCTTTCGGTGTTAGATCCGCTGCATTGCCGCGTGTAGCGGCCTCTACCTCACCACACGCCGCCAGCAATCGGCTCCGGATCTCGCGCACCAACTCACAACCGCGATCACTTCCTTCGCAGATATCTGTTGCATAATGCTGAAGCGATCCCGATTCCAAATACTGCGAGAGCAGTCCGCTGGCAATCATGACCCCTGTAAATACATTTGCCAATTCATGTAGGCCGTGCCGCATAGCCCGCACCGCCTCGCCGTCCAGCGTGATAGCGCCAACATCCGTCACCACCGGAGTGCCGCTCACTTTGATCGCGTCCATTTCGGAGTTCATACCTTGTGTATTTGCAATACGAGTACCAAATCGGGTTAGAAGTTGCAAATGATTGCCAGATAAGGATTTGTGAGTTGATTTAGTGGCGGGAGCAAAGAGAGCCTTGGGAAGCAGATTCCCGAATACGAACAGTAGTTTTACGCTTCAATAATTAAGTTGTTTATTATCAACTGTTTGCAATTATGGGAATTTTCCGCAATCAGAACTTCCGGAGAAATCTAAAGAGACACGCAAAAAGACTCCGCCTCAGACTGCGAAGCGGAGCCTTCCAGATACACCTTCGTTTCTTCTATACGCACGAGCGACGATGAGTCCTACTGCAGGGCGGCTACAGGCACACCTGAATCCTGTACGAGTACTCCATGGTTCCGGGTAGTCACGTATAAGGTATTCCCATTCATCATGGCACCAGTAACTTCGAACAACGCCGTCGGCTCGGCCGCCTCCCAATTTCTTCCGCGGTCGCGACTCATGTAGACCGCTTTCGAACCCGCGACGGTAGCCAGCAAAACACCACCTTCATCTCGAATTGAGGTCACTTCGCGAGGGGGTAGGCCATTCAGTACGCGTTCCCACTCTCCTTCGTCCAGCGATTTGCGAACCCAGCGCAGAGCCCCATCCCGAGTGCACGCCCACACCTGGTCATCTTTTGTCACGCTCACCGAATACACCCGTGTGACCCATCGAGGCAAAGACTCATGTGTCCACCGATGCGCATAGTCGCCGCTGTACCAAACGTCTCGCAAACTAGCTGCCACAACAACCTGATCGTGGGCAGAAACCGAAATGAAGGACTTCTCTGACTCAATCGGTCCGCCGCTCCAGCTCATGCCCTCGTTGTCGCTATGCAGAACGCCAGTTTCTGTAGCCGCATACCAGCGATGATTGGCGAAAGCGACTGCCCGAGCGCTTCCGGTGAACGCGGCGGTGGTTACTGTGAGGTGTGGCTTGGTGGTAACCGCCTTGCCCTTTTTCCCCTTCACAGACAGAACCTTAGGGCTGGGCTTAGAGGTAACGATCTGGGTGGTTTTCCAGTGCTGCGTCTGGTTGTCGAAGAGAAGAACTCCGCGATTCGTAGCGGCGACCAGCTTTCCTTGTCCAGAAATTCCAAGGTCGAAGACGTCACGGCCCTCAAGACCATCACTCATCTGCGACCAGAGTCCATCGTGGGCGTGGAAGACGCCTCCGAATTCCTTATCGTTCACTACTCCGGCATAGAGATCCGATTCTTTCTTGGGATCTGACACGACTGAGGTGATCTGCCGCTCTGAGAAGCCGTCGTTGGATGTTTGAAATGTCGCGCCTGCATCATCGGACGAAAATACCCCCGCGCGATCCGTGGCGATTAGTAATCTCTTCGGGTTTCTGGGATCGATCAGCACATCATTCAGGATGAAATCCGGAGGAGTGATGCGATTGAAGGTCTTGCCGCCATCCGTGGTCTTAAACAGACCTTCAGTTGTTCCGGCGTAAACGGTCTTTGGATCTTCGGGATCTTGCTGCAGGATTCGCGTACGGCGGGCCGTTCCCGGAATCCCCTGAACCTTATGAAAGAACTGGCCGCCGTTCTCGCTCTTGTATATACCAGAGCAGGCGCTGGCCATAACCGTCTGTGGGTTCGAAAAATCGAGGATGATCGAGAAGACATCGGAATCGTCGATGACGCCCTGCTTGATGCTGTTCCAAGTGAGGCCGCCATCGGTCGTCTTCCAAGGAAGGTGCCAAGTTCCGGCGTAAATAATATTTGGATTGTTCGGGTCGATCACCACCGACTCAAAGTTCTTTAGGTCTGAGTGTCCTTTTGGACTGATGCGCTCCCAGGTCGTTCCGCTATCCTTGCTTCGAAACAGCCCGTCCAGCGCGCCCGCAACTAAAATACGCGGGTCCGACTTCGACAGCGCAAGTGCCTGAATGCTTTTACCCCGCAGATCAGCTGGTTCACTCCAGCTGCGCCCGCCGTCACGGGTTGCAAAGAATCCTCCACCGGAGCCAGAAACATTCCATCCGCCCACATAAATCGTCGATTCATGTGCGGGATCAAAAGCCACGGTTTCCAGCATCAATTCGTTTCCGGGACCAAGGTGAGTGAAATATCTCCAGCGGCGTCCGCCGTCGAGGGATTCAAAAAGCGCCCCGGCTCCAGAACCGAGCAAAACATGATCGGGGTGGGCGGGATTGTACGCTAACGCTCGTGCGTTCCCACCATACGGTCCCAGCGAGCGCCATTGAGCCACGGCGGATATCGGAATCAGAAGTAGCAGGCCACAAACAAGAGTGTAGAAACGTTTCAATCTTTGAATCCTCATCAGACACCTTGAAAACCAAATTGACTGAATGTCTCGAGTGCATCGCCATGGACTGGTCAGGCCTTGCTTCGTAGCTGTAGCCGCCGAAACTCTGGTGAGCTACTTCTGTTTGGATGTTACTAAAGGCCCTCTCGATTCGACTACTTGTAATCCGGTAAGCAAGAAAATGGGCGCCCCGGTTTCCCGAAAGCGCCCAATCACTTCCGTAACTTTACTTCTTTGTCGCTTTTTTGTGGTGAACCGCCTTGACAGGTGCAGTCCGCGAAACGGCCTTTACCTTGGACTCATTCACAACCGTAGTTCCCTCTCCCGTGAAGGTTGCGCCAGATGGAACAATCCAGAGTTCGGTCTTCTGATCGTCACCTGTTCCGGTACGAGGCTCAATGCGTGCCGCATCGATTCCCTTTTCGGTCGTCAGGTACGCCTTGGTGTTAACTGCGCGCTGGGCTGCGAAATCTGGGCTCTTTCTGCTGCCCTTCTTCGGAGTGTTTTCCCTGCCCGTAGCATAACCAACCACCACACCCTTGGCGTCTGGAGCGGCAGCCAATGCATCGGCATAGCGGTCCAGTTCACCTTTGGCTTCGTTGTCCACACGCGTCGGGCGCTTCAGGTCATGCTTGAACTCGATGGCACCGAAGTCCTTCGCGGTCGGCGGCGGAGGCGGAACGTTGACCTTCACCGAAGCATCCGAAGATGCTGTCAGATTGCGGTCGTCGCTTACCGTGCAGTGAACGGCGACAGTGCTGTCAGGAACACCGGCGGTGTCCAACGTGAAGGTCGGACCGTTGCCAGTCAGTCGCCCACCATTTGCCCTGCAGTTGTAGCTAAGCGGACGGTTATCCGGGCTGCTGCCGGTTGCGGTGATAGTTGAAGGTTCACCAGCGGTGACCGTAGTCGGGTTCGCCGAGATAGATAGAACTGGCGGGTGCTTCGGCGGTTCATTGATGGAGAATGCGGCTTGGCAGCTAGCGGTCTGCTGATGCTTGCCCTTACCGTTGTCGATTACCTTCGCCGTCACCGTGTAGCTGCCGGGCGTAACGCCTGTGGTATCCACCGTTGCAGTCGTCGTGGTTCCGGAAATCTTGCCGCCATTGCTGGCGTACGAATAGCTAAGAGTGCGCTTGGGCAAGAACCCGTTCGCTGTGATGGTAATCTTCACCGGGGCTCCGGCATCGACGGCTTGCGGATCTGCAGCGCAAGCAGCCGTGACAGTACCCTCTTCCGGTGGAACTCCGAATTTGAAGAGAAGACCGGCCTGCAGGCGAACACCGTTGAAGGTGTTGTTTTGCCCCTGAGGTGTGTACTTGTTGTAATAGCTGTTGACGTAATCAGCCTGGAATGGACGGATAGTCAGGCGTCGTGATATCGGATACTCAAGACCGCCACCTACCATGAATACGGCGGCACGCTGGTTAAGATACGAATTCGGATCAAAGAACTGGATGCCGAGAAGAGCCTCGCCAAACCCAGTCACGTGTTCAGTGCGCAATTTGAATTGCGGACCGATTGCAACCGAGTGGGCCTTTCCGAAGTCACTGTAATGTCCGTTAGCGTCCAAGGCGATTCCTGCCCAGTTATTAAGATTGTAGGTAAATTGTCCGGCCCATCCCTTCTTAAAGTCAGACGTATTGATTCCATTTACCGTCCCGCCGGGGTGATACCACGAATATCCGCCAAACAGTTCAGCCTGAGGTGCATTATCTGGGGCTTGTGCGGACAGTAGCGACGGTGCGCAGATCGCAGCCGCCGAGACTAACATGATCGACAAAAATCGACGCAAAGACATTCAATCCTCCCGAACTTGGTAACAGCTAAGCCATATTTCTAAATTGGACTTTAGCTTCTGGTGTCTGGAATGGAACCTTTGAACTGTGCACATACGACTTTCGTAAGGGTGAATTGCCCTCTTTCTGTTCAGCGTTCGTAATTTTAGCGCAAATCACCTGTATAATTTGCAACTTCGACTTCCCAAGGGAATACCCAAACTTCAGCTCTCGTAACTTTCACGGCTCATAAACCGCCGCTGCGCAAAAGTTACACGAAGCCAAGTTTCTGCATCTAAAATCAAGAGATTCGTTTTAGATCGATAGGGTTGCAGCAGATTCGCACATCGCTGGTCAACTTCTTGAAGGGGCATCTTCCGAATGGAGTGGGAAAAGGTACTGATTGTCGAGGACGAAGAGTACGAACGCTCCGGACTAGCCGAGCTGATTTCCGCTTGGGGATACCGCACCGAGACCGCCCGTGACGGCGTTGAGGGGCTAGAGAAGGTGCTTGCCTGGAGTCCTGGAATTGTCGTCAGCGATCTAAAAATGCCGCACATGGACGGCATGGAATTGCTGGAGCACGTTTCGCAGACGCCCCGTGAGCTTTCCTTTATCCTGCTCACTGCCCAAGGATCCATTGATGCGGCTGTTTCGGCTATGAAGCTGGGTGCGTACGATTTCATCGAAAAGCCGGTCAATCCGACGCGCCTGCGCAACATTCTACAAAACGCCGCCCGTCAGCGAGGCACAGACCGCGAACTCGAAGCGACGCGCCGCCAATTGCGTGACAGTGGCAAGCTTGGATCACTCGTGGGTTCCTCGCGCAAAATGCAGGAGATTTTCCACCTTATCGAGCTTGTGGCTCCCAGTACGGCTTCAGTTCTAATCACCGGCGAAAGCGGAACGGGTAAAGAGCTCGTCGCACGAACCATTCACGAGCTTTCTCCCCGCAAGAACAAGCCCTTCGTCGCGATCAACTGCGCGGCCATTCCCGAGACCCTCATAGAAAGCGAAATCTTCGGCCATGAAAAGGGAGCCTTCACCGGCGCGCTTGAACGACGCACTGGTTGTTTCGAACTGGCAGAGAGCGGAACTCTCCTGCTTGACGAAATCGGCGAGATGCCGATTGGGACCCAGGCCAAACTCCTCCGGGTCTTAGAGGACCGCAAGCTACGGCGTCTCGGCAGCAAGTCTGAAACCACTGTTGATGTTCGAGTCCTCGCGGCTACCAACAAGGTTCCGGAAGACGCAGTCGCGCATGGGCAACTACGCAATGACCTGTACTACCGGCTTAATGTGTTTAATATTCACATGCCGCCATTGCGCGATCATAAAGAGGACATTCCGAACCTCACGCATACACTCATCCGGGACATGAATGCGAAACATCAACGCAATGTTCGTACAGCCAATGATGCTGTAATGCACATGTTTGACGCGTTCTCCTGGCCAGGCAATGTGCGTGAGCTGCGAAATACGCTTGAACGGGCGATTATCGTCTGTGACTCCACGGTGATTGAGCCCCGCCACCTGCCTCCCGCTTTTGGAGTCAGTCGGTCCCGAATCGCGGTCAGCGACGCCGACGCCATTCACGTGGGAGTTGGCACTACGGTGGACGAGGCCGAGCGTCAGCTCATTGTCAAAACTCTAGAATCAACGCACAATAACAAGACTCGAGCAGCCGAAATTCTCGGCATAAGCCTGAAGACATTGCACAATAAGCTAAAGGAGTATGGTACGCAGGGGCATCAGGCTTCCTCCGGCGCGGTCCTGGGGCACGAAGCCGGAAGCTGACGCGGGAATCTAGAATGCCGCGCCTTAAACTAAAAACCAAGTTGGTGCTCGCAATCAGCGGGATGGTGTTTGTCCTGGTTGCTGCGCTCTCCTGCATCTACGTTTCGCAGATGCTTCGCCAGCGCATCAATCAAAGTTACGACAACGCAGATTTTATCGCCCACCAAGTGCTGCACGCCGCGCGCCAGGCGGTAGAGACGGAGCTCCCAGGCAATCGTCCTGAGGTGAACGGCTCCCCGCAAGACGAGTCTACCCAAGCCATCGCCGCCATCCTTCGGAATGATGGTGCTGTCACTACTCTCCTGCAATCCATCATCGGATATAACGCCGAGGTCTATGACACCGCGCTCACCGACCGCAGTGGCGTTCCACTGGTGGACACCGACGCCAGCGTCGGCGATAAGCCTATCCCTCGTCGCCCATCCCTTTCTGGGCTGCGCGACGGCGGCTTCCTCGATCAACTTCGTGCGGTCTACGGACCTGCCCGCGTCTATGAAGTAACGTTGCCGGTGCAGCGTCAGGGCGCGCCCTTCGGTGAGATCCGCGTAGGGCTCTCCACTCTTTTCCTCAAGCAGGAATTGGTTCCGCAACTCAACCGCGCATTGCTTCTCTCCGGAGTTGCTGTGCTGCTGTCGTTGGTGAGTGCTGCCTTCCTTTCCAATCTCGCTTTGCGCCCATTGGGTCTGATCGCCCGTCGCCTGGATGCCATGACTGTGAAAACAGAAAGACCCGAGCCTGAGACTGAGCGAACTGACGAGTTTGGTGCGGTGAGCAATCGCATCGACCGCCTCGGGCGACAGATGCACGACGTCCGCGAGGTCTTTTCCGCATTGAAGGAAAACCTCGATCAACTGATGTCCACACTGCAGGATGGACTTGTCCTATTCACCCGCGACGGCCGCATCGTACTCGTCTCTGCGTCGGCGGAGCGATTCATAGGACGACACCGGGGTGAAATGCTTGGGCGCTCGGTCGAAGAGGTTTTTACGGACTCCAACCGGCTTGGACGCATCGTCCTCGACGCGTTTGCTCTGCGACAGGATGTTCCCTCACGCGAGATCGAGATCGGGCAGGGTCGTCGGGTTCAACTTTCGCTGGACTTCATATCTGAGCGCGGCGTGCCCATCGGGGCGCTGCTGACCGTGCGTGATGCTGAATCGGTACGCCGCATCGAAAATGAGATCGAACTCTCCCGGCGTCTAGCGGCTATCGGACGCCTCACCTCCGGTGTGGCACACGAAGTCAAGAATCCGATCAACGCCATCGTTATCCACCTTGAGCTGCTGCGTGAGCGCATGCTCCAGCTTGACCCCGATACGCGTCGCCACATGGATATCATTAATTCTGAAATTCACCGTCTCGATCGCGTCGTAAAGACTCTCGTTGACTTCTCTCGCCCTGTCGAACTCAAACTCACCGCGCTTGATCTTCGCTCGCTTGTCAGCGATGTTCTCGCCCTCGCTTCTCCCGAGGCGCGCTCTCGCAAGGTCGAAGTTGTTCAGGACTTAGGGACAGAACCGTTGCCCGTGCGTGTAGACACGGATCTGATGAAGCAAGCTGTGCTCAACGTTGTGATCAACGGTGTGCAGGCCATGCCGGACGGAGGCACTCTTACCGTCCGCGCATTCATCTCCGCTCAGGCAGCCGTGCTGGAGGTGCAGGATACAGGAGCTGGGATTTCCCCTGAGATTCGCGATAAAATTTTCAATCTGTATTTCACTACTAAGAAGTCTGGCAGCGGAATTGGACTCGCACTCACCTATCGCGCCATGCAACTGCACAACGGGGCACTTGATTTAGACTCCGAGGTCCAGCAAGGCACAATATTCCGCTTCATGCTTCCGTTGACCATGCAAGCTGGGGATGCGGAGAAAGCTTCAGACACGATAGACGAATCAGTAATTCCTCCGCCGCATTAAGAAAAGGCTCGCAGAAAGAATATGCACGCTCTTCGTTTTGAATCTCTTATTCCGACCCGCACTCTTATTTTATTTGCCGTATGCTTTTCCATGCTCGCCGCCGGGTGCGGCAAGAAACATATAAAAACTACGCCGCCAGTTCTTGTCCCCTCCATTGAGGTCCAACCACAGCCCACCCCGCCTGCCGATACCGCACCGGTTGAGACCCCCAACCCTGCTCCGGAAACGGCTCCGGTCGATAATCACCAGAAGGATGCACAAAAACCCAAGCCAAAACCGCGCAGGCCTATACGCAAGCCAACTGCCCCACCTGTTGCCGAAACGCCAAAGCAGGAACCTGCAAAGCCCACTACGCCTGACAACTCGGTGCAAATCACAGCTGACGTTCCACGGGCTGCCGTCCAATCGCAAAAGCAGAATACGGAACAGCTACTAAGCAACTCGGAGAACAAGCTCGGGCACATCAATCGCAACTTGAGCGAGAGCGAACAAGGCATGTTGCGCCAAGCGCGCAATTACATTACCCAGTCCCATCAGGCTCTCCAAGGGGCAGACGTCGAACGCGCCTACAATCTGGCCGTGAAAGCCAGCCTTCTAGCAAACGAGCTAACAAAATAGCCGCAAAAGACCGCAGAAGAGCTGACCGGCTCTATTCAGACCAAGCAAGATTCACGACCCTATCTCGAACTTGGAAACAGGGTCGTGAACGCAATCGCTGCAATCGCCGCCATTATTTAAATGCATAAAAGCTCATCTTCGAGCCCAGATGCTGCACAATCACTCCGCTAACCAAGGGCCTGACTACTCCGGCAACAGCCACAGCCAGTAACGAGGAAAATCCTGCGGGGCAGCAGGCAAGTTATTCAGTAACCAATGCGCTCGTCATTGCGTCGTTGAATCCCGTAAACGTCGCGTCATAGTGGCCGTCCTCAGCAGCGAAGCGGAGCGGCTTCACCTCTTCGACGCAAACTTCTCTCACTTCCGGTTGGGTAGTAAAGATCTCCATCACCTCGGCAATAAACTTATCTAACGGCATTGCTCTTGGATCGGAGGCGCCGCCCATCAAGTCGGTTTGGACATACGGCGGAATCAGTTCCACGACGCCCGTCGCTGTGCCTTTGAGTTGATATCGCAAAGATTGACTGTACGAATGAATCGCAGCCTTGGTGGCACAGTATGTCGGTGTGAGCGTCAGTGGAACGAAAGCCAGTCCCGAGGAGACGTTCACAATCGTCGAATGTGGCTGCTTCCTTAGCAGCGGGAGCAACGCGGCGGTCAGCCGAATCGGCCCCAGCAGGTTTGTGCGAATCGTGGCTTCTGCATCAACCAAATCCGCCGACTGATCTTGAATCTGCTCTGGACGCATGATTCCAGCATTGTTGATCAACACATTAAGAGCTGGATATTCTTTCTCAAGTTGGACAGCGACGGAGCGAATGCTTGCGGGGTCCTCAATGTCAAGAACGATGGATTTCATTCCCGGCGTAGCCCTGGTAGTTTCGTCGAGCAACTGCTTGCGACGCCCTGCGATGATGACCTGATTTCCAAGTGCTTGAAAACTTTCCGCGAGACTGCGGCCAATACCAGAACCGCCGCCCGTAATGAGGATTGTGTTACCGGTAATTTTCATTGTGCTCTAGCTCTCCTGATAAAATCTTTTGCGGCCTGGAGTTAAAAGACAGTGATGGGCGATCACTCTTCCCGAGTTTTCCGCTCTATGAGATCCTTACAGACTGTTTATATCCACGGTTTCCAGCACACGTTTTGCAGAGCCCTGCTTTGCGACCTTCAGCATCGCTCGTCCGATCACTTCCGTGGTGGTCACATACTTAGGAAACCATCGCTTCCCCGCCGCAAGCACTGGTGCGAACAATAGATAAAACGCACGGTATAGCTTCGTTCTCGATGTGACCCCGTGCATCGGCTGAATCGCACCGGGCCGAAAGATATACACGCCCTTAAACGGGAATCGCAGCAGTGCGTTTTCTGTCTGTCCCTTGACCCGCGCCCACATCACGCGACCCATCTCGCTACTATCCGTTCCAGCACCCGTGACATACACAAACGTCATCGCCGGACTCAGCTTTGCCAGGGTCTCCGCTGCGGCCATAGTTATTCCATAAGTCACCTTTCGATATTCGGCCTCCGTGACCCCGAGAGATGTAATCCCAAGACAAAAGAAGCACGCATCGTAGCCGCTAAGTTCTCCTTCGATCGCGGTGAAATCAAGCAGGTTCTTATGTACGACTTCGCGCAGCTTTTCATGCTTGATTCCAGTAACCCTTCGGCCCACCGTCAGCACGGATTCCACACTGGAATCAAGGAGGCATTCGCGCAGTACTCCCGCGCCCACCATCCCGGTTGCCCCAAACACAATTACTCTCATCTAGCCTCCTTCCGATTCGTGCCAGTGTACTCCGGTCAGCTGCGCTGGAAGCTTTAACCACTATAAAGCCACGCACCTTTTCATAGATCGGTCAGGACCATAGTATTCCGCCAGCTTGTGTCTTTCAGAGAGCGGCGAACAACCCCAACTACCGAAAGCGAATCAAACGATAAGAAATTGTTTTATGTTCCAAAGGGAACCATGAACGACATCTATTGTTTTGGCAGTCGCCCCCACGATAATCTTTCCCAACACTTCCTTAAAGAGGGGTTCAGGGTCGTCTACGCTCCATACACCGAGGGGTTTCTATCTGACCTCCCTAGCTGTAGTGCGGTTGTTCTTCATTGGAAGTCGGCGGCGGATCAAGAGATTGTGGCAGAGGCAAAGGCTCTCGGAATGCCTCTGGTGGTTGTCACGGACAAGCTGACGGAAGTGTTCCGAGTTGGCGAACCGTTTGCAGACCTCTACCTCGAAACACCTGCCAACAATGAGGAAATAATCAAATTTCTCGTCGATATGGTACCTGTCACAAAACCGTTGTCCGCCAAAATTCTTACCATGACGGCTAATGTGTAGAACGTTCTCGCTTTTCAGCGTGTCACGCGTTCGTTGCAATTTCTAGTTGGGTTAAGATCAGTCGCTCATATCCTCCTGCCATTGTGGTCGCCGAGTATTCCCGTGCGACCCAATCTCGGCAGTTCTGGGGAGAGATTTCGTCCACTTTGGCGCAGGCCTGCGCCATCTCATTAACGTCATTCACGAGAAAACCTGTTCCCTTCGAAACCACTTCACTGAGCGCTCCTACATTGAACGCAATTACTGGGGTCCCGCTCGCCATGGCTTCAAGAGCCACGAGAGAGGTGGTCTCAGAAACTTTCGAAGTTACCAACAACGCCTTGGCCTTTCTCAGCAATCCCGCCTTTTCCTCGAAAGATGGCAGAGAAATCCACCGCACCTGATCGCCGTCGAACAGCGGTTTCACTTCGCGCTCCCAATACTCCTGATGCCATCGAAATGGATACACTTGTCCCGCGACTACAATCGGCAAACCAGCCTTTCGCGCCGCCCTAATTGCGAGATGCGGAGCTTTTTCGGGACAGACTCTCCCCAACCACAGCACGAAATCAGCTTTCTTGCCTGTCCCAAAGCGTTCAACCGCAATGCCGTTCCGAACAACTCCTGTCACTCGGGGGACATCCATGAATTCCCGTCGTTGCGACTCACTGACGCAGTTAAAAATGACATTGTCAGCTAATTGATCGAACGACCCAGCTTCGTAAAGTTCTCGAGGCAAATGCAACGTCGCCAGTACGGGAGTCTTTACCCGACCCGCGTGTCGGAAAAAGTGGCCACTGTGATCCAGTACCAGATCGAATTCTCCGCTTACACAAGCCAATATAACTCGTTCGGCATGCTCATGTGCTCGCTCTGAAAAGTTGTCGCCAACCGGAATGTTTGTTAGCGCCGCACGCCTCGTTCCTTGGCGCGGGGAGGATGATGCTGACTTTTCCGGAACATCTGTTGCAATCAGCTTTCCCGCGACTTTGGAGCCCGAACTGGCTGCGACCGTCGTCGGCCATCCGCGGGCCGCTAGTTCCCTTTCCAGCGTCCACAATATCTGCTCGGCCCCACCGGCGCTATTCTCGCTTACCGGCAGTAATGGATAGGCGACCAGTAACAATCGCTTGCTCAATGAATGCTCCTCTGGAACTCCACAAATTTTGCGCACACCTCCTGCGCACTCATCCACCACTGCCATTTTTCGTAGTTGGTCGGGCCGTCGTGCGGAGGCCGCCCGTATTCATACTTGACCTGTGGACGCACTACCTCGCGCGTAGCATCAAAAGTTTGCAAGAAATCACCCTGTGACGCGTATTGAGCACACATGTTTTGCTTGCGCTCTAGCTCCTCCGCTCCAATCTCTACTAAAACCTCATCGCCGGACTCGCAGGCAAAACGCTGCAATAGCATCTCTCCCTCGGCTTCAGAACGAACAAGGTGTGTGCAATTCTCAGCAGTTTCCGCATGTGCTCGAGAATAGAGTGGTGCCTCCCAAACCGGGATTCCAAACTGATCCCCTAAGCGCGCGCCCAGCAAACTGCAACTATCATGATCCGGATGCCCGCCTTCATAGGCCAAGGTCGCGATGGCCTCGGGCTGCACTCGCTCCACGACTTTCTCTAAAGCCGAATAGGCAGGCTCGAGATTGAGAAACAAACGCTGATCTTCCAACCGCGATTCTGCCTGCGCCAGCATGATCAACTCTGAAACGCCAACACACTGCATAGCTCGGCGTGCCTCTTCGCTACGTATGGCGGCATAGGCTTCTCGCGACCCAAATCGTCCCCAGAAATAAGAATCACGCGGAGCGCAATCCGTCGCAATCACTACAGTCGGTTGTCGCATTTTTTGTAACAGCGCGCCGTACCCTACGCTTTCGTCATCTGCATGAGCGACTAGTACCAACATCCGCCCGGTCAACTCTGTCTTCCAATTCCTCATAGATTGTGAGATGCACGTAGGACACGCTCGAATCCGCTCATAGAGGAACTATTCGTACTCGCAAGTTTTCGCCAATAAAGCTACCTAGGGATAGCAGAGCACTCTGCTATCCCATCTATTGTTTGGGGTTGTTTAGTGAATCGCCGGGCGATCCCAAATTGCTCTTCTTCCTGTCGCCAATGGACAGGGAAACCATGTTGATAATGCATCGAGAATGCAAGTACTGTCCGAGTGAATAGCGAACGAGAACAGCAGCTCGCTCTTCGACATTTTTACGAACACAGCTAAAAACTCCGTTACTTGGTCGCGCCGGTTATAGCACCGACCCCGTGGGCGACGCTATTCGCAATCGGCACCATGATCCAATTGTTTCGTTCCGGATGACGCCGTTTCATCCAGGCCGAGAGAACCATTTGAGCACTGAGTACAGGGACGTTTATCCCATACATGCGAGTACGTGTTGGATTCGTGCCGTACAGGAAATTACTCTCGTGACAGGTTCCCGCCTGTAGGCAATGCTGCGTCAGTTCGATGTCCGTCACCATTAAAGCAGTGGTAAGCCCAAATAACATTACGAATCTCTTATCGACAGTGTGCTCCGCTCTCCTTGGTGATCGGGGAGCGATCGGTGTCTCGACGATTGCAAATGCATTCGCTTCTGGCATCAATGAAGACTCAAGAGATGCATTTCTAGGCAGCAAACTGGAGGCTGAAGAGAGACTAAAGCTGCCCAGCGAATCGGATTTGACGCTGGCCACCTGAGTCTGTGCTGATGCGGCAGAAAGCAAAACCAACAAAAGAGTATAGATTTTCATGACGCCTCCCCGCGCTTGCTAGCGGTACACTGGTCTTTTCTGTTTTTCTATCGGCAATTCAGCGAGAGGCTTTAGCTGGCCATACGCCTAAGTTTCAGGCATGTTGAGATGTTGGCTCTAGTAAGCAAGATTTCCCGTACAGAGATATCAATGGTGAAAATTCCGTCGTTGGTGTAAAAATTAGACTGTCTGTTATCCACAACCCTTACTCGGCCTGTGTTCGGTCTTGTTTGAGCGAATCGTGAGGAGAAAAGTACATGCGGGGATTAAGACAAGCTCTGTGCTGGATTATGGCTTTTGCCGTTCCAGTATCGGTGTCAGCTACCGAGGGAAGCCCGGCAATGCTTTCTGGTTCCGGAGATGTGAGGATTAATGGTTCCTCTGCGGTGCGGAGTTCAGCCGTTTATACGGGAGATCGCATTGCTACGGGCGAGAACTCTAACCTTGTCGTAAGCCTTAAGGGAACGCTTATCACCGCACCCTCCAGATCATCAGTCGTCTACCGGGGCGCAGATGTCGAGCTTGAGCGCGGAAGTGTGGTTGTGAATACAAAGTCCGCGATGAAGGGACATCTTGGCAATTTGACAATCTCGCCTAAGGAAGGAAAGGCGAAGTTCCAAATGGCCGAGACTCAGATTGCTGCCCTTGAGGGATCCCTGAATATTACGGATGGCGTGCATTTTTTGATCTTGCCTGCCGGACAAACCTTGACTCGCGCAGCGATGAACCCCGCAGACGACCGAGACTCTAACGATCAGCCCGCAGGTACAAAATCCCCGAAGTCTCCATTTCGCCGAGGCATACCAGGCTGGGTTTGGGGGGCGGCTGCGGCAGGTGTTGCAGCTGCGGCAGTTGCTGCTGTGGCATCGGGAGGTTCCTCTCCGAGTCCCAGCACGCCCTAGAGCGCTATACAAAACAAACAATACCCGCCGCCTAAGCCATTGCTAGGCGGCTTTGTTTTCAGACGCATTTCGACGCAAGCAGGCTGACGTGTGCTGTTCAGGCCTCGATCGACTCATTCTCAAAGTGTTTCGTCTGTTGGTCGCCCAACAAGGAGAAAGATTTCGTTCGAATAGCTCTGCCCTGCTCCACGCTGGTAATGACGTAGGAACATCCGGTCCAGTGCGCTTCAGCAAGATCAGTAGTTGACCACATAGGTGGGTGATCGGGATGCGAGTGATAGAAGCCCACAATTTCGCTCCCCATCAGGCGGGACTCTCGCTGAATGCGTACTAACTCGACCGGACTGATTTGATATCGACTGTGGGGCGAGTCAGTGCGGACGTTGGCGCATTTAACTGCGGACGTTACAACCTTGTCCCGAGTTTCGTTAAACCTTCCAACCAGTACGCCGCAGCATTCATCGGGGTAAGTTTCTTCAGCATGCTGCGACAGTTTCTCCAAAAGTACTCGTGAAATCTTCAACACCGCCAAGTTTCCTGCCCTTAGTTTTCTGTGGCCTGTTCCCAAAGATATCCGCACAAATACGGAGACAGTGACTCCTCGGCACATTCAGCGTCGTCGTTCTTCACGTGGTTCACTCGCTCACTCACAGGATAGCGTCGCATTAATTCAGCAGAATAGGGTTTTAGGAGGGTCTGCAACACTCCTGTGTTCTCGAAACTCCGATCGAGCCATTTGTCATATGCGTCGGGTGGGAGAATTACCGGCATGCGGTCATGCACGTCGCGCATCAACTCGTTTGGGATTGTGGTCAATATTGAACAGCTCTCAATGAATCCCCCTTGTGGAGAACGCCATTGCTCCCATATTCCAGCCATGGCAAATACTGAGTTGTCGGAAAGCATAAAGCAGAGGGGAAGTTTTTTTCGTCCGTCGCGTTTCCATTCGTAAAATCCGTCGACGGGCACTAGGCATCGGCGAAAGCGAAGCGGTTCCCGGAAAGCAGGCTTGGTCGCAACCGATTCCGAGCGCGCATTGATCAGCTTAGGTCCGATCGAAGCGTCCTTTGCCCAAGAAGGAACCATCCCCCATCTCATAGAGGAGAGCGAGCGACCTGACTTCGAGTCTGTCTCCCGTACGACGGCAATCTCCTGACCAGGTGCTACGTTGTATCGCGGTACCCAGTCCGTGCCGCCCCAACAATCCGCGGCCTCAAAAGCCTCTTCGAGGATCTCTTTCTTTCGCGCAATCCGGAATCGTCCGCACATGGAAATTTAGTATATCCGGAGAAATAATTACTCGTCGAAAGCTACTCTCGATCGACTTTGCGCAGTTTAGAACAGTTCAACATCATCTCCGAACTCACTGCCAGCGCTATCGGAAACTTCTGGGGCGCTCTGAGAAGATGAGCCCCCGAACACGGCCATGTGAAGCTTTCGCTCCGACTCCATCGAATAGAGAGCTGAAAGATCTTCGGAGTGATTTCCGCCGATAGCCGCGGCGGCCATTTCCTTGGTGTATCCAAGCTGCTCAAAGACTTCATCGAAGCTACGCAACTGATTATCGAACTCTTCCGTCAACGATGCCGCGTGGGTGGCCAACTGACAACCGCGCGTCAGTTCGACACACAGAGCCTCGGCGAGTTGTCGCACCTGGTCCAAACCGGCTTTCATTTGTTGGCTCGATGACCTTATCGATTCTGAAAGTCCGGCGAGCTCGCTGCCTACATCATCGCCACTGCTACTCATCATCAACGAGCTTCCCGACATAGCTTCTTCGTTGGTGATTTTCGAAAGCGCCTCACCAATTGCAGTCAGTCCGTCCAACACAAACTTGGTGTCGCCTTCACTCTTTCTCGTAATCGAGTGCAGTTCAGATGCAATGACTCCCATAGCGACGCCTTCGCTCCCCAGATGCGCCGTCTTAACGGTTGCGTTCAGCGATATCAGATGGATAGAAGCCTCGATCTCTTCCAGTGCACATGCCCCAGCGGTCATCTTCTCCACTGATGGCAACACGCCGTCGACGATTGCAACCACGGCTTTCACCGAGGCAGAACACTGCTTGAACACCGTCGAAACCGTCTCCAGTCCACTGTCTATAACAGACGCGAACGACTGTCCTCCCTCGTCTGTTTGCTGCGCCAATGTGGCTGTTCTGGCGACTAGATCTTGAATGCGTGGGCTTAGCGACTCCAGCCCTGAGTAGATTGTCTGGAGCGCGTCTTTCAGAAGGTCTCGCGTACTGACGAGTTGAGATCGCTGCACCACCAGAACGCCAGCGCTGGATTCCACGCTGTTACCCGAATCCAGAGAAACGGCAACCCGACGGATGGCTTCCTGCACGTGCTCCACGCGTTGGCGTGCAATGTCTTCTGACTGCAGAGACATGACGACTTTATCCGTTGCCCTGTGAAACTGCGTGTACTGTTCATCAATGTCGCGCGCGGCTGCCTGCAGAGACTCTGAGCGTGCAATCATCGGGGCCAGGACGCTTTGCGTGCGCCGGATGAGATCCGCAGTCTGCACTCGTTCCTGCTGTTCAAACCTGCTTAATTCCCGAATGCCATTCTGCAGGACTTCAGATAGTGTGGATGAATCTTCAAAGATCCTGTTCAGGTGCTGCTGCACTTCCTCGGCGAGTACATCGATGTCTTTGGAGAGACTTGATAGATCGACCGAAGTGTTCGTAATTCTTCCGCCCTCGATTCTGGACAGCACGCCTACCGTCTGCAAGAGAGACCGCATTTTCGTCAGCCTCTGCAGAGGTCCTCGTGCTGCGTTTACGTGGGAGAGAATTTCGAGCATCTTCTCCGTACTGACTTCCACCATCTCGCTGATGCTTGCCGAATCTCCTAAAATCCTTTGCAAGACGCCAATCGAGCGACTGCTCTGAAGGTTGGCTTCCGACCCAGTGGCCTTATGCGACTCGACCGTTATCTGCCTTGCCCGCGTTGAGTTCGACTGGAGAATTGCGGCCAGGCCAAGGAACTCTTCCGCAACCCTTGCATTCAGAGACCCCAAGCTCTCGCACAACTGAGCTAGAGGCATGGAAGAAACGCTTGGCGGCATGCTGCCGAGCATATCGTTCGTCGGGATGTGTTCCTGAGACCAATTCATAGCAAATATGTCCGACGCATGTTAGTAGATCGCCTTGTGCTCTCTCGTGCTATTGAATCCCGGTTCTGCTCGCTAAGAAGCCATTGGTATTACGGCAATACTTTGGCAATCACTCCAAGAAGCTTGGGGGGATCAAATGGTTTTACGATCCAGCCCGTCGCTCCTGCCGCTTTCCCCTTCTGCTTCATTTCTGGCTGGCTCTCCGTCGTGAGCATCAGAATGGGAATGTACTTTGCGGCCGGGAGAGTCCGGGCATTGCCGATGAACGTGATACCGTCCATGACCGGCATGTTCAAGTCAGTCACTATTAGGTCCACGGTATGGGTGCCAAGCCTGTTCAACGCCTCCTGGCCATTCTCAGCCTCTACGACTTCGAATCCAGCTTCTTTGAGCGTGAACGTAACCATTTGCCGCACCATCACGGAATCGTCAACAATTAGAACTTTCCTTCCCATTTCACTTCTCCTGTGCGACTGTTTCTCGTTGCTCTCGGATTGCAATCTTCTTAGTGGCAGAGCCGTACAACTTCGCCTGCTATCTGTCCCAATGGCATGATCCTGTCCACGGCCGAAAGCTTTACTGCTTCAGCCGGCATTCCGTAGACAACACACGTCGCCTCGTCCTGCGCAATGTTGTAGGCTCCGGCCTCTTTCATTTCCAACATTCCCTTTGCTCCGTCGTCGCCCATCCCCGTCATAATCACGCCCACTGCGTTTGACCCTGCGTACCGCGCAGCCGAACGAAACAGCACATCTACCGACGGGCGATGACGACTCACCAGCGGGCCTTCCCTCACCTCGACGTAGTAGCGTGCGCCACTGCGCCGAAGCAGCAAGTGATGATTTCCCGGAGCGATCAGCGCCTGGCCCCTTAGGACAGATTCCTGACCGGCCGCTTCCTTCACAGTGATGCGGCATATTGTATTCAGGCGTTCTGCAAACCTCGCGGTAAACACCTCCGGCATGTGTTGCACCACCACGACACCAGGGCAATCCAGCGGCAAGGCCTGCAAAAATTGGCTGAGAGCTTCGGTCCCGCCCGTGGATGCTCCCACAACCACCACCTTCTCAGTGGTCTCGATCATGGCATGCGAGGTCGCCTTCGGGAGGACTGCGTCTGCGGTCAACTTTGGCGCCACTGCGGGAATCGCCTGCGACTTCCGATTCTTGATTCGCGCATACGCAGCGGATTTGACCACATCGCAGATTCGTACTCTTGACTCTTCAAAGAACTCTTTGGCACCCAGCTTGGGTTTGGTGATGATGTCCACCGCTCCCTTTTGCAGTGCTGCCAAGGCCACACCGGAACCAGACTCGGTCAGCGTTGAACAGATCACAACAGGAATCGGATGCTGGCTCATAATTCTCTCTAGGAACGTCAGACCATCCATCCTTGGCATTTCTACATCCAACGTCATTACATCAGGGACTTCACGGCGGATTTGTTCAACTGCCGCGTAGGGATCAGAGGCAACCCCCATTACTTCGATCTGCGGATCGCTTTCAAGAATATCCCTCAGCGCCTGTCGCACGAATGCGGAGTCGTCGACGATGAGAACTCGGATTTTTTTGTCTGATTTCATGGCACCTCTACATCTTCCTAATTACAGCCCGTTACAGCGGCATCCGGAACACTGCGGTCTTTACTTGCCGTGCTGGAATATCCATTCCTGCGAGCGATTCTGAATGCCCCACAAAGAGATACCCACCTGGAGATATATATCGGCAGATTTTGCAAATTACTGACTCCTGCGTGCTGCGGTCAAAATAAATTAAAACATTACGGCAAAAGACGACGTCGAACTTGTTCTGTATTCGATAGTCTTCGTTCATGAAGTTGAGTTGATGAAAACTCACCTTTGACCTTAGTGCAGGAGAAACACGGACGAGACCGGATGAACGGTCTCTGCTACGCAGAAAGTACTTCTGACGAAGAGCTGCGGGAACTGGTTCCGTTAACACCTCCTCGTATACTGCCTTGCGGGCGTGGTCCAGCACCTTAGTTGAAATATCGGTTCCAAGGATCGCAAAGTTTAATCCGGCATTATTCGATGCGTATTCGCTCAAAACCATCGCCAACGTGTAGGGTTCTTGTCCCGATGAACATGCAGCCGACCAAACATTCAATCGTGACATCCTGGGATCCACACCGGCGCGCAGGTTGGGCAGTGCTGTCTTCACGAGATAATCGAAATGCTCGGGCTCACGGAAGAAGTCTGTCTTGTTAGTCGTAATCGCGTTAATGAAGAATTCGCGCTCTTCGATGTGTGTGTTATCGAAGAAATACTCTCCATAATCGTCGAGGGAGCTTAGGCGCAACTCACGTGCACGCCGTAGTAAACGGCTTTGCACCATGGTCATCTTTGACTCCGGCATCTTGATGCCGAGTTCGCTGGTTATGTAGTTAGCAAAGCGACCAAAACTCTTTTGAGACAGAGCCGTTGACACTTGCAGCGGCATGCTTGCGTCGTTCTGCACCCATTCCTCGCTCATACTTGCATCCCTCACTGGAACTCGTGCCGCGTGCGGTCGTTACCGCAACACTGTTGCGCTATCGGGCTGTTGCCGCACTTTTTGGCAACAACCCGTTGTATTTCTATTGATAGGTTGTGAAGTCCCGGTCCAGCGGGTCCGCATTCATTGCATCTGGTTCCAGATCAATTGCGGTGCCAGGACGAGACTGCAATGTGGCAATACGTCTCGACTGCGACACGTTCCGCTTCTGCGGTCGAGTACGATTTGCTGGCGCAGCTTTTCGAGATTGCTGTGATGTGCCATTTACTTTGAAGAACGAGATCGAGCTCTGAAGAACTTCGGCCTGACTCGCGAGTTCGTCGGAACCAGTTGACATCTCCTCGGCAGCTGATGCGTTGTGCTGAATTACCTGATCGAGTTGCTGCATCGCCTTACTGACTTGAGTCGTACCGCTGGTCTGCTCCGCGCTGGCTGCAGCTATCTCCCGTACCAGAGACGCCGTTTTGTTGATGTCTGGAACCAACTTGCTTAACAGCTTGCCTGCGCCATCCGCGACTTGAACACCATCCGCGGTTAGGCGACTAATCTCCGCAGCAGCTGTCTGGCTTCGCTCGGCAAGCTTCCTGACTTCTGAGGCGACCACCGCAAAACCTTTGCCGTGTTCACCCGCGCGCGCCGCTTCTACTGCCGCATTCAGGGCTAGCAGGTCGGTTTTGCGAGAGATTTCATCAATGATGCTGATCTTGTCCGCGATCTCTTTCATTGCTTGCACGGTTCGCGCTACAGCGTCCCCGCTGGCCTTTGCATCCTCGGCAGCCTTGGAGGCGATACTGTCAGTCTGTTTTGCATTTTCTGCATTCTGTTGAATGCTGGCCGACATCTCCTCCATTGAGGCTGTACTTTCTTCTGCGGCAGCAGCTTGTTCTGATGCTCCCTGCGAAAGCTGCTGAGCGGTCGAACTCATCTCTTCGCTTCCACTTGCAACGTTCGTAGCCGCTCCGGAGATCTCGCCGACCGTTCTGCTTAGGTTGCTGACCATGGTCATCATGGACTTCAGCATCTGCCCCAGTTCGTCGTTGGAGTGAACCTCAACCGTCCGGGTCAAATCGCCCTCAGCAACACGCTCTATTACCCCAAGTGCAACTGCAAGCGGTCGAGTGATGCTTTTCACGACGAACAGTGCAATGAACACTGCAATGATGACACTGGCACCTACCACTAACAGAATTCCCTGGCGAGCGCTCGCATCTGTCTCGATGATCACCTTCGAGGCGCCGTCCGCCCCTGTCTTGCTTGCGGACATCATCGTACTGGCTGCTTCCAAGTACCTCCGGTAGAGCGGTTTCACCTGCACGTTGATGTAATCAGTGGCCTCTTTGCCACTTAGAGTCATCGCCGCATCGGCTCCAACATTGTAAGCAGAACGCGCCGAGCTCAACCCTTCCAGCGCCTCACGTTGCTTAGGTGTTGCAGTCTTCGAAAAATCGCTAATAAGCGTCGAATTGAGCTTGTGAACTTCCTGTAGTTCCGCTTCCAACCTGGACCGCTCCCCCTGGTCTGGGGCTGTCGCGTGCATAAGCAAAATTGCAAAAGTACTGGATATCGCAGATTGCAACTGCCCGCCCACAAACACTGCAGGCAGGTGCTCATCCGTGATACTTTTTGCATTCATATCAATTGCTGTGATTCGGTCGTAAGCGAATACACCGAGAAGCATCGTGATGAGGATGACCGCTGCAAACCCTGCGGAGATCCGAGTCCCTATTTTCCAGTTGTTCATGACCTTCAACTCACTTTCACAAATCCCTTTATTGCCGGTACGCAGTCGCGATAGCGAAAAGTCAAGGTCCTCCTGAAATTCCCAGACCAATGGACGACTTAATGCCGCTTCATTAATGTCCCCGACTACATGCCCCCTGCTGCACTCAGCGCGGCAGGGATGACGGAATCGGGGACGGCGATCAACTCCTCGGATGAAAAGACCGCGTTCACATCGAGGATTATGATGAATTCCTCTCCACGCTTACCCATCCCCAGAATGAAGTCCGTGCGCCAGCGCATTGCAATACGCGGTGGCGGATTGATGCTGCTCGGCTCAAGCTCGATCACCTCATGCACACTATCGGCTAACCCGCCGATCACAGCAACCTCACCATCGATATTGAGTTCCATTACGATGACACGAGTGTTCACGCTATCTACAAGGCTCGGCAGACTAAATCGAAGACGGAGATCGACGACCGGGATTGCCTGTCCACGAACATTAACGACTCCGCGCATATACGCCGGTGCGGTTGGGACCTTAGTGATCTGGGAAACTTCCAGAACTTCGCGAACCTGGGAGACGTTGATCGCAAACACTTCGTCGCCCAGTTTGAAAGTCATATATTGACAGGCTTCTTCATTCATCATGGCTTTTCTATTGCCTCAGAGTTTTTGATTATTATTATTGGTATGTAGTGAAATCTTTATCGTTTTGATCGGAGCCATATTCCGGATTGATTTCGATGTCAATCCCAGCGCCACTGCTCGGTTTAGTTTTGCTAGGAGCCGGACGCACGTTGTTTGCCCGTTGCGGATAGTTTTTCTTGCGCGGTCCAGCCACTGCTGGACGCCCCTGTTGTTGCGAGGCTCCAACCCGGAAGAACGAAATTGCACTCTGCAAAGCCTCGGCCTGACCTGAAAGCGAATCTGCTCCGGTCGACATTTCTTCAGAAGCGGAAGCATTCTGCTGAATAACCTGGTCCAACTGCTGCATGGCCTTGCTTACCTGAGCCGCGCCAGTTCCCTGTTCAGCGCTGGCCGCCGCAATTTCACGTACGAGTTCCGCGTTCTTGCGTATGTCAGGAACGAGGCGCGATAGCAACTGCCCAGCGCCATCCGCCCGCTGTACACCGTCGGCCGTGAGTCGGCTGATTTCAGCTGCCGCCAACTGGCTGCGCTCCGCCAGCTTTCTCACTTCCGAAGCCACCACCGCGAAGCCCTTGCCGTGCTCACCTGCGCGCGCTGCTTCCACGGCGGCGTTTAGTGCAAGCAGATCCGTCTTGCGTGAAATTTCGTCAATGATGCTGATTTTCTCGGCAATTTCCTTCATCGCTCGAACTGTCTGACTTACTGCATCGCCGCTCTGCATCGCATCTTCGGCAGCCTTGGTCGCGATCTTGTCTGTTTGTTTTGCGTTGTCCGCATTCTGCTGAACGCTGGCGCCCATCTCTTCCATAGACGCGGTGCATTCCTCTGCTGAAGCTGCCTGCTCCGTGGCACCCTGCGACAACTGCTGCGCCGTTGCAGACATCTGTTCGCTACCGCTAGCCACACTCGAGGCTGCCTCTGTTACGGCAATTACTGTGTGGCGCAAGTTCGCCAACATTCTCTTCTGCGCCTGCCCCAACACATCTTTGTCAGACAATGCCGTAACTTCCACGGTCAGATCGCCTTCCGAAATGCTTACCGCTACCTTGGCTGCTTTGCGTAGATTCTCCAACATACGAACCTGCGCCTGGCCCAATACATCCTTTTCGGAAAGAGCCTTTGCTTCGACCGAAAGGTCGCCCTCCGAGATTGCTACCGCGATCTTTGCTGCAAGCCGAAGATTCTCCACCATGTGAATCTGTGACTGTCCCAAGACATCTTTGTCCGAAAGTGCCTTCGCGTGAACTGAGAGATCGCCTTCGGCAATGCTGCCGGCAACGTTTGCGGCCTGCCTCAGGTTTTCGACCATCTTGTTCATTGCCGTGAGCATATCTCCCAGCTCGTCTTTTGAGCTGATTTCCGTAGGTTGCGGAAGGTCCCCAGTGGCCACCTGTTGAACAACACCAACAGCAGTTGAAAGGGGTCTGGTAATGCTGCGTACAATAAAGACAGAGATCGCCACGGCAAGAATCAACATGCTTGCTTCGCAAATCAGAATTCCCTGGCGCGTCGAACTCACCGCCGCGGAAGTATCCGAAGCCAAGCCTTCGGCTACAGTCTTGTTCTGTGCAACCATTGCATCCAAGTCCGCCAATGTCCTATCAAACAATGGTTTCCCGCGCGTCTTCATTAGTTCCAGCGCCTGCCTCTTGGCCTCCGGGGTTCCGCGTCGGCTTGCGGCGAAAATCTCCTCACGCGAAGCATTGAATTCTTCACGCGACGCCATAGATTGCTTGAAGAGTTCGCGACCTCTTTCAGTGATAATCAACTTTTCGTACTCTGCAAAGAGTTCGCTATTCTTGTCCCTGATGGCCAGGTATTCTCTTTCTAAACGTGCCATCTCTTCAGGGTTTGAACTGTTGGTATGCTGAAGTATGAGGCTCATCAAAGACTGGAAATTGGCTTCTATTTGTCCGATTAAATAGGTACGCGGCAAAGCTACCGTTGCAACCTCGTCTGCATTCTTCCCAATCACACCGACCTTACTCATTGAGAATTGCCCGAGCGCCAACGCGATGAGAATAACTACTCCGAACCCTAAACCAATCCTCGTCCCTATCTTCAAGTTGTTCATGATCTACATCCCTTTTCAGACCGAATAAGTTACTGTTGCCGTTGGTTGTTGGCGATCCAGTCTATCTATTGGTAAGTTGTGAAAGCGGCGTCGTCATAGTCGTGGCCATTTTCGACCCCAATCTCTATGTCAACGCCCTCGCTCTTTGTTACGTGCTGCCTTGCTATGGGAACCCGGCGTGCGCTACTCGTCTTCTTCGTGGGTAAGTTATTGCGCTGCTGAGCTGATGCGCGGCGACTCTTGCCCTGGATTGTACCCACGTTAAAGAATGAGATTGCATCCTTAAGTGACTCGCCCTGACCTGAGAGCGCGTCCGCTCCGGTGGACATCTCTTCCGAGGAGGCCGCGTTCTGTTGAATGACCTGGTCCAACTGTTGCATTGCCCTACTTACCTGGGTCGCGCCTGCACCTTGCTCGGCGCACGCTGCGGTAATCTCGCGAACCAATTCGGCTGTCTTGCGAATGTCGGGGACGAGACTTGAAAGTAGTAGGCCCGCTCCGTCGGCGCGCTGCACGCCGTCGGAAGTAAGACGCGTGATCTCGGCTGCGGCCGTCTGACTGCGCTCAGCAAGCTTTCTCACTTCCGAAGCGACTACGGCGAAGCCCTTACCATGCTCTCCAGCACGCGCCGCTTCCACCGCCGCATTGAGTGCGAGTAGATCTGTCTTGCGCGAGATCTCATCGATGATGCTAATTTTCTCCGCAATTTCCTTCATCGCTCGAACAGTCTGACTTACGGCTTCACCGCTTCTCACTGCATCTTCAGCCGCTTTGCTGGCGATCTTTTCCGTCTGCTTCGCGTTGTCGGCATTCTGCTGAACGCTAGCGCTCATCTCTTCCATTGATGAGGTGCATTCTTCCGCCGAGGAGGCCTGCTCTGTAGCACCTTGCGACAGTTGTTGCGCACTTGATGACATCTGCTCGGATCCATTCGCCACGCTCTCTGCAACTTCGGTCACTTCCAGTACAGTTCTCCGGAGGTTTTCTAGCATTCGCTTCTGCGCCTGTCCCAGTACATCCTTATCGGAGTGAGCAGTTGCCTCCACCGTCAGATCACCTTCGGAAATACTCACCGCAATTTGCGCTGCCTTTTTCAGATTCTCCAACATGTGTTTCTGCGCTTTACCAAGAGAATCCTTTTCGGAGAGCACCTTCGGCTCGACCGATAAATCACCCTCCGCAATCCGTTCCGCAACCCTTGCAGTGGCGCTAAGGTTCTCCGCCATCCGGTTCAAGGCATCCAGGGTGCGGCCGAGTTCGTCGTGCGAATGAACTTCGACCTGGCGACTTGAGTCACCTCTTGCAACATCTTCCACCAGCGCGAGAGCAACGGCCAAAGGCTTGGTGATACTTCGAACAACGAGTAGCGAAACGCTGGCAGCCACGATGAGAACGACGAGGATACCGGTAAGTATCCCGCCCTTGGCCACATTCACAGAGTCCTTAGCCGCCTTCGAAGAATCCTCTGCATGTTCTTTATTTAGCTTCACCAGAGCATCTGCAGATTCGAGGTATCGCTTGTATAAAGGCTTCAATTGCTTACCGATCATCTCCGTCGCCTTCTTGCCTGAGCTTTCCGTCCCAAGGCGACTGACCTTTTCAATCTCCTCGACATACTGCCAGTACTCCATTCGTGCAGCCTTAAGGTGTTCGTAATCGCTGCGTTCCTCTGGAGACGAAATTAGTTTTTCGTATTGGCTAAGTACTACCTTGTTGTTATCCCTCAGGTCTTTGATTTGACCTTCGACGTTTTCCTGCTCTGCCTTCGCACTGGTGTCAGCCCCCTGATACAAAAGGCCGAGACTATTCAGGACGTTCATCTTCACTTGCCCGACCAGGAAAACGGAGGGCAGTGCATTGTCTCCAATTTCGCTGGAGTTTCTCTCGATGACACTTACCTTGCTGTATGCAAAGACACCAAGTGTCAAGGCTATGAGTATGACCAGACCAAAACCAGCGGAGATTCGAGTTCCTATCTTCCAGTTGTTCATATCGTTCGGTTCCTTTTCAGATTGAATCCGTTGCGTTCGTAAAGCGGCAGTCGGCCAGTTTAAGTACTGGTCCGACCCGCGTCTCTTGCAATGGGTCCAGGTCCGTCTGAGATATCGCCGCTCAAAACATGACAACTGGTTACGTGAATCAGTGAATCCAAATACTCTTGAATGCTGTCTCTTTACAGTGCTGCTAATTCGGAAACTGACACTAACTCTTCCGAGGAAAAGACTGCGTTTACATCGAGGATGATGATGAATTCCTCGCCGCGCTTTCCCATGCCCAGGATGAAGTCCGTACGCCAGCGCATCGCAATGCGTGGAGGAGGATTGATGTCACCCGGTTCCAGTTCAATGACCTCATGCACACTATCGGCCAGTCCACCGATTACTGCAGTCTCGCCGTCGATATTGAGTTCCATGACTATGACGCGAGTGTTCACCGAGTCAGCGCGACTTGGTAATCCGAAGCGCAAACGAAGATCGACTACGGGAATTGCTTGCCCTCGAACATTTACGACTCCACGCATGTACGCCGGCGCAGTCGGGACCTTGGTGATCTGCAGGACCTCTAGGACCTCGCGAACCTGGGAGACGTTGATCGCGAACAGTTCTTCTCCCAGTTTGAAGGTCATGTATTGACAGGCTTCTTCATTCATCGTCGTCTATGCCTCGCAGGAGTCTTATTGATAGGTAGTGAAATCGTTATCGTGATGATCAGGGCCGCTTTCGCTCCCAATCTCTATGTCAAATCCGCTCTGGTCATTTCGAACCGGCTTGCTCGCCAGCTTTCGGACACCACCGGGTGCACCCTTTGTAAACGCGGACTTCCGCATCGTTGGTTTTGGGCGCCGAACTTGTTCGTGCTTTCCGTCCACCTGAAAGAACGACACCGCGCTTTGGAGCGTCTCTGCCTGACTTGAGAGAGAGTCGGAACCCGTCGACATTTCCTCAGAGGCAGCCGCATTCTGCTGAATGATCTGATCCAGTTGTTGCATTGCCTTGCTGATCTGCGTTGCGCCCGCTCCCTGTTCCGCACACGCTGCCGTGATCTCGCGAACAAGCTCAGCCGTTTTGCGGATGTCAGGGACCAAACGCGCAAGCAGTTGGCCTGCACCATCTGCGCGTTGCACTCCGTCCGCAGTAAGTCTGCTAATTTCTGCAGCAGCCGTCTGGCTGCGCTCAGCCAGCTTTCTCACTTCGGATGCCACAACCGCAAAGCCCTTGCCATGCTCTCCGGCACGCGCAGCTTCTACGGCTGCATTCAGCGCTAACAAATCTGTCTTGCGGGAAATCTCGTCAATAATACTGATCTTCTCCGCGATCTCCCTCATGGCGTGAACGGTCTGGCTAACGGCATCGCCGCTAGACACTGCATCTTCTGCAGCTTTCGTCGCAATCTTCTCTGTTTGCTTGGCGTTATCTGCATTCTGCTGAATGCTGGAGCCCATTTCCTCCATCGAGGCAGTGCACTCTTCTGCGGCTGAAGCCTGCTCCGTCGCACCTTGTGACAATTGCTGTGCCGTTGCGGACATCTGTTCGCTTCCGCTAGCTACGCTGGCCGAAGCATCCGAAACTTCCAAGACAGTACGCCGTAGATTTTCCAACATGCGCTTCTGCGCCTGCCCCAGCACATCCTTCTCTGAAAGTGCGTTTGCCGCCACAGTCAAATCACCCTCTGAGATACTGACCGCTACACTGGCAGCGATTCTCAGGTTGGATGTCATGCTATTGAGTGCCTCAAGCATTTGGCCCAATTCGTCGTGCGAAGTCACGTTGACGTCGTCTGGAAGTTCTCCCTTCGCGACCTTCTGCACAACCCCCACGGCGCTAGCCAGGGGCCGTGTAATGCTGCCAACGATGAACACCGCAATTCCGATTGCTGAAATGAATGCAAGCGCCAGTCCCGCCAGGATTCCGGTGCGGGTACTCGCCACAGACGTCCCAATCGCTTTGGCATCCTCATCGGCGGCTGTCTTGTTTAGCTCGACTAAAGCATCTGCCGCTTCCAAGTACTGGGTATAAAGCGGCTTCAGTTGGCTGCTTACCATCTCTGCAGACTTCTTGTTGGCTGCAGGAGTTCCAAGCCGACTCACCTTCAGAATTTCGTCGAAACATTGCCAGTAATCCACGCGTGAGGACATAAACTTCTGGAATAGCGCCTTTTCCTTGTCAGTTTCCACCAACTTCTCGTACTCAGGAATGGTTACTGCGTTGCGCGTGCGAAGGCTCTTAATTTCCTCTTCAATCGCCGCCATGTCTGCTGGATCGCCAGATACAACGTGCTGATAAATGAGCGTCATGCTGGATTTGACATTGCCCTGTATTTGACCGACGAGATAGACGCTAGGTAGCGCGTTGCCCGCCACTTGGCTGGAACTCTTTTCGATTGACCCAACTTTGCTGTAAGCAAAGAAACCCAGCGCGAGGGCAATCGCGATGACTACTCCGAAACCTGCGCCTATCCGTGTTCCGATCTTCCAGTTATTCATATCTCATTCCTCTCGCGCGGCTCTCTTACGCGGTCTGTAACGCCAAAATGCCGCTGCTCTCGTGCGCCTTTTGATCGGCGAATTTAATGATGGAAGCAATATCGAGAATCAGCGCAACACCGCCGTCTCCCATGATGGTTGCTCCGGAGGCAACTGTGACGTTGCGAAAGAACCGACCGAGTGGCTGGAGAACCGTTTGGTGCGTCCCCAAGACCCTGTCCACGACAAATCCGACACGCTGCTCTTCGTGTTCGACGATCACGATCTTTTCAATTTCTGGAACCGCGCCATCCATTTCGAACAACGCCCGCAGATCGATATAGGGGATTAACTCTCCTCGAACTGAAATTACATTGCGTCCGTTCTTAGTCCGACGTTCGGAACCTAGCAGTTCAACGTTCTCGGTCACCGCACTCATCGGGAAGATCAGGCGGCTTTCAGAGAGTTGCACCAGCAAGCCTTCGATGATGGCCAGCGTGAGTGGGAGCGTCAACGACATGCTCGTCCCGGCGCCCTCTTCGCTTGCAATCAGCACCGTTCCTCTCAGTACGTCAATCTGGCGCTTCACAACGTCCATGCCTACACCGCGACCGGAAACGTTTGTGATTTTTTGCGCGGTCGAGAAGCCAGGCAACATCAGCAGGTTCAAGACCTCTTTGTCGCTGAGATTCGCGTCGTTGGAGATTAACTGCTTCTCTACAGCCTTCGCCCGCACGATTGCGCGGCAGATTCCGCGTCCATCATCCTGAATGCTGACGACGACGTTCGATCCCATGTGCACAGCGTTTAAGCGAATCGTGCCGCGCCTGGGCTTACCTTTCGATACGCGCTCATCGCCGGGTTCGATTCCGTGATCGATGCAGTTGCGAATCAAATGTACGAGCGGTTCACCAAGTTGGTCCAAGATGCTTTTGTCTAGCTCAGTGTCGGCACCCTCGGTAACTAAGTCGACTTCTTTCCCAAGCTCCTGTGCAAGATCGTGCACCATCCTCCGGAAGCGACTGAACAATGTGCCGATCGGCAACATACGAATCCCGAGCACGTCGTCGCGCAGTTCAGCCACCAACCGCTCAATCTCCTGTACGGGGTTGGCCAGCTCCGGTGCGCCGATTTGAGTCATCATCTGTGTAAGCCGGGATTGATTCATCACCAACTCGCCGACCAAGTTCACCAAGCGGTCCAGCCTTCCAGCCGGAACGCGTACGGTAGACTCCTTCGCGAGTGCTTTCACCGCTCCTGGTTCTGCATTCTTCTGCGCGGCAGGCACACCGGTCTTCGGTGCTTCACCAGTCGAGCTCTCTTGCAAACCTTTACCTTGAACTGTGCCTTCGACTTGTTCCGCCGCTACAACTTTGATCTCCAGTTCAGCGCCGTCGTCGACGAACATGAAAACGTCGTGAATCGCATCATGATCCGCCGAGGTTTGTAGCGTCACGGTCCACCAGAGATAGCAAGCACCAGGATCAATGTCTGCCAACGGAGGCACGGTATCGGTATGCGTCTTCACTTCGCAAGAACCGAGTGCCGACAGATCTCGCATCAGCAGAACGGGATTGCCGCCGCAGCCGAACAGCCCGGGATATGGACGGAAACGGATCTCCCAAAGCTTCTCACCGGTCTCACTCGTCGCTTGTTGGGGAACGTTGACTTGAGGATCTCCAGCTTTTACGTGCGCGGCAGACTCTCCCGCAAACGCTTGGAATTTCTCTATGAGCTTTTCATTGGAACCGGCGGGCACAGGATCCCCACCCTGTTCGGCAGCAATGATCGCACGCACTTGGTCGCGCCCTGCCAAAACAAGTTCTCCCAGTGCTGGCGTCGCAGGGACCGTACCTGACCGAACTTTGTCTAGCATCGTTTCAATGTGGTGCGTGAAATCCGCCACCGCCGTCAGGCCACACATCCCGCTTGAGCCCTTGATGGTGTGAAATGCTCGGAAGATACGGTGAATTGTCTCCGAGGTTTCGCCTTCACTCAGTTCGAGCGCGGCTTCGTCAATTTCAGCCAGCAGGTCTTCTGCCTCTTGGAGAAAGGTGTCTATCCAGTTATTCTGTGCTCTCGTTTCCATCTCTGACCCGCCCAATTCTTTTGTTAACTTGTTGGAATGTTTGCCAGATCTTCCAGGGAGAGACCGATAATGGCGCTGGCCTCACGCATTGCAGCCGACGGAGCAGAGATGCGGAACTCCTTGCCTTCCTTCTCCGCGCTCTTTTGCAGCGAACATAGCAACTGGAAGCTCGCAGTGTCGCAGCTTTCAACACCGGAGAGATCAAGTGTCAGCGCTGGAGCTTGGGCCAGTTGTTCTAACAATGACTTCCGCAGCTCTTCAGCTTCGCTAATATGCAGTTCGCCTCGCACCTGCACCACGCCATCTTCTTGTCGGATTGTTTCCATGAGCTATCCCTCAAGTTGAGATATCGGCTGAGGCGCTCCTTTCCTTCATTGCCTCTCGCGTGAATCCTCCAGATAGGCGAAAAGCGGGGAAGCTATTCCGAATACTCTCGCGTTGGAGGTACCTGCGGGTGCCATAAACAGAGGGTTATCCCACACATGTTCAAAATGGGCTTAAATATCTCTAACGTAAATTCGGGAATTCGGATCAGGATTGGAAAGGTGAAGCGGGTAAAACAGTAAATAGAGGAAGAGCAGTGAATCCGTTATTTTTTACGCTTGCGAAACAGTACATCAAAGGAAACGACGCCGGTCTGGTCGCGAACTCCTACGATCGAAATGTCCTTGTTAAGGTTATATTCAAACTGAATAATCTGCTGCGCGGACTGGTTAAGATTTGTTATATAGGTGAGCGTTAGTTTGTTGGAAACCTGCTGCTCCACCGTAACTCGCGCCAGCCCGGCGTTCAAAGCCCCGCCTACGTTTGGATCAATCTTCAACCGGCTCACGCCAAATAGTCTCTGCACCCGACTACTTACCGTGGCGTTCAGAGCTTGTCCGATCAGCGCAGTGGATGCACTCTCTGATACCGACGGTTGATACTGCGAGGTGCCCATCATCGCAGGATTCGCCGTCTCCTCTGCCGTACGCCCTAACGCCAGCAACGAAATAATGTCGCTGCTCGACAATGGCGGATCAGAGCGGTAGGAAGGAGTTAGCTTGTTAATTGGACCATGGAAACCCAGAGTGATGTCATAGTCGCGCACCCTCGCCGAGAGTTCCACCTCCAGCGTGGGCTCGATGCGTACCGGATTCGTGAACGTGACATCGCCGCGTTCCATTCTGTATTTCGTGCCGTTGAAATAGATGACCCCCTCCAACAGGTTCACTCGGCCCAGTACTACCGGACGCGACGCTGTTCCGCGCAGCCGTAGATCTACATTTCCACTGAGGCGCGCCAGAGATGTCTGTACCTGCAATTCGGGTGTCGAGGTGACGTGCACATCCAAGTGAATGCCATTTAGCGGCGAGTCGATTTTCTGCGCAGGAGCGCCCCGCGTTTCATTCACGAGATAAGTTGCGAAATCAAATTGCGGATTCAAGCCCAAGCGCGTAACAGTGACGTCACCGGAGAGTAATGCATTTTTCATGGACCCCGTTAAAGTGAGCGAAGCGTCAGCTGTAGAACTCAATCCCTCTGGATAACGAAGCCGAATATCGCGTCCACTCGCAGATAGGCTAAAACCAAGTCCCTGTTGCGGAGAAAGCGAAATGAAGCCTCCGCAATGCAATATTCCACCTCCGGTACGCGCGGTTAACTCCTGTACCTGCAAGCGGTCTTCATTGAAAATCAGAGATCCTGTGATGTCGCTCAGCCCGTTCGGGAAATCGATATAAGTGATCGCGGCGTTCTGCACGTTCAAACGTCCTCGCATTGAGGGACGCGACAGAGTTCCGTTTACCTGCAGGTTCAGATTGGCAACACCACTCGCCATCAAATTTGGATCGATGGTTTCGAGGAGTTTCAGGTTCACACTGCCATCGGCACGCACATCAACTTCTCGCTTGCCGCCTAGATCGATTTGTCCGCGCACTTGGAGAAAACGCGTTCCCTGTTCTCCCGCCAGGCGAAACTGCTCCACTCTCACAATCTCGTTTGCTATCTTCAGGCGAATCGGGCCATCGTTCGTCACTGCGATTCCGCCATAGTTCATAGACCATCGCTCTACTAATACGTTGGCTATGATGTCCTTGGGATGACGCATTTCACCCGACGCTTCCACGTGCAGCTTCACGGCTGATGTTGCACCGTGTCTTATCGGAAGCAATGTCTCGAACAGGGGATTCAAGTTGGCACTTTGCACATCGCTCGTAAAGTGCATTGGCATCTGATCGCGCAGATGCACCTGTCCGTCAAGCATCACTTCTGCTGCTTTGAAATTTGAGCGTGCAGTCAGCGTCAACTCAGCACCATGAGTGACGGCGTCGACGTTCAAGTCGCCCATCATCTGCCGATTCACTGCAACGTTTCGCAGACGCAATCGACCATTGAATACCGGAGCAGAAGGTGTCCCTTCGCCGCTAGCCTCGAACGTTGCTTGTCCCGTGGTGTGAACTTTGCCTCGTTGCAGGGCTTTCAAATTCTCAAGCTTTACCTCAGTACCTTTAAGATCAAATCCGAATTCGTGCGTCTCCACATTAATCCGCGCGTCACCGTTTAATTGCATGACATCGCTCTTCACGAGAATGTGGCGCAACTCCGCCTGATTCGCAGTAAAGGCCACATTCGCAGTCGCCGAACGGACCGACTGACCCCATGCCGTGCCATCACTCACCGAAATCTGGCCATTGCCGCTCAGTTGGCTTTGCGTGCCCCCCACCTGAACGTCTCCGCTGACGCGGCCCGCAACCGGATAACTCGAACCGACCACCGCCTGCAATTCGCCTGCGTCGGCATTCTCCATCCTGATGTGTGCCGAAAATGGTTGCTTAGCATCATAGTTTCCATCCACCAGCGCCACGCTGGCATCGAGTCCAATGCGTGTTCCTGCGCGCCGTAACAAACCCTCTCGTAATGTCTCACGGGTCGAGGAATACTCAACATAGCCTTGCAGCAGATCCCATCGGGTGCGTATCACCCGCTCTGTCGAAGCCGGATCAGTGGTGTGCTTATCGTGTACACGCACGACCGTTGTAAAGTTATGAAGTTCTAAACGGCCGACGAGCGCAGGAGAGTCCAACCGCCCTTGCACTACCCCGTGGAATTGCGCATCGCCGCCAAACTCGACAGGCAACTCTTGCGCTCGACCACCGCGCCAAGAAGTTACAAGTGGCTCCAGTTCGGAGAAGTCACGTGTCATGACATCCAACTTCAAATCCGATCTCGCTGACAGTCGTCCTCGCGCTGACAAATGTGTAGACCCCGTGCTCGCCTCAACGCTCTGCACCTCGACCGATTGTCCCTTGAAGTTGACGGTCGCCTGTACGACTGCCGTCACCGGTAACTCTCCTGGGCGGTTCACTGGATTGACTCGCAGGTCCGCATCCATCAATGCATTTTCAGGGTTACCCTTCCACTTTACGTCCAGCGTGCCTGTGGTCAAGCCGCCAAGATGTAGCCGATCGAGCGACAGTTTGCTGGTCGAGAATGCGCGCAAAGATTGGGGAAGTCCGATGGCGGCAACCTCAAGGGCGATCCGCCCAGTTGGCTCCTTGCCGCTCAGATTAAGAACATCTAGCTTTCCGTGAACTGAACCGCCGAGTGCGGTCGCAAAAATTGAGGAGGCATTGAAACGCTCTCGGTTCAGCGAATACCCGAAGCCCCCAGTGATTTTCTCCAGCTTCACAATTGAGTCCGACCAAGTTACATCGGCGGCACGGGCCTTGCCGACCACGGCGTATTCGGCTCGATCCCATCGATAGGTTCCCTCGCCGGCCAATTGCACGGCCCCGCCTCGCAGTTCCCTATATCGAGCCAGTCGCGCCAGATCTCCCAAATCCCCAGTTACGCGATACGAGAACTGCGCAACGGGAGAGGCAAATCCAGTCACAGACCCAATAGCTTCCACCGATGACCGTCCTGAACTCACACGCAAACGCTGCACTTCCACTCGGTCGTGGTAAATCCGAAACTGGGTTTCTGCGCCCAAGACGATCGGCTCCAAACCCGAAACGTTCACTTCTACGCGTCCCACGCTAGCTGTGCCCTCGTACCGGGGCTCGGACGGACGATAGCCGAGTTTTAGCGCTACGTCCTCCGCTGTGCCGTTCAGTTTGATTTTTTCTTCGTTCCAACGCAGCAGTCCATCGACCAGTTCTGCGTGGTCCATCGCAAGCCGCATCAGGATATCTACCTGATTGCCTTTCGCTCTGCTTAGGATCTTCGGCTCGGGGAAATTTGTTGAGCCGTCCTTGTAGACATCTACATGCGCGAGTGGTTGCAGGACTCTTAGCTCTCGCAGAGAGACGCGTCCATGCAGCAGAGGTGCCCACTTCACCCGAGCGTGAACCTGCTGCACTGACAACAGAGGAGCTTCGGTTGCAGTTTCTTTACCATGGATTGTGAGCCCGTTTAACTCAAACGTCAGCCGCACAAGATTCCATTCGATCCGTTTCAGTTCAACACGCCCGCCGGTTGCGCGCTCCATCTGGGCCACAGCAAACAACCTTGCTCGTTCATGAAATTCTGGGCTCTCCGCATATCGATACAGCGCAAGAGCTGCAACCAGCAGTATCAATACTGGTATTCCAAACCAGAGCCAAATCCAGACGCGTTTTCGCGGCCCAAAGCTTGCCGCTTCATTCGCGACCTGCAATGCGCTTGTTTGGGAAGGAAGCTCCCCGCCGGATTCTCTTCGCTCTGTCTCGTTGCTCATCGCACTTTCGAGGTTCTCGCGTAGCGGCCTATTTCACGCCTTCCCACAGAATCTTCACCCTGCTCTGAGTTCGCAAATTTGCAAGCCACGAATCCATCTCTCGATTCATCTTCTGCTCCACGAGCAATTCGCGAATTTTCGGTGTTACATTTTCAATTGGCTCGGGCTTCTGCCCTTGTGCCAACACCTGCGGAGTCAACGTCTTCGTGTAGTAATCTTCTACCTCGGCGCGAGACACTCTCACCAGCGGTCGCACTCTAAACTCCATGAACTTCAATATTTCTAATTGATTCGCAATTAGATCGCGGAGCTCTGTAGTCGAAAGTCCATAGCTTTTCAGAGTAGCGGCCCAATTCGCGTCATCCTGAGACAAGTGCCAACCAGAGCGCACCTCATTCACTTGTGCTTGCACTTCAGATGCACTCGCTGGAGTTGTTCCCTGCATCTGATCGCGCAAAATCCGATACTGTACCAGGTGTTCGAAAGCGACACTCCGATCCGACTCGTTGAGATCCTTCAGTGCGCGTCCGTTCTGTAAAGCTTCAAAACGCATCTGCTCATCCAGATCGCTCCAGGTCACCAAGTGGCTATTCACGACTGCAATGGTGCGATCCACCACCTCTGCGTGAGCCGTCATAACGAGGAGCACTAAAAACGCCAGCGTGCACTGCGCAAGGACTCTTCTATTCGTCATCAGAATGTCTGCCCGATGCTGAAGTAAAAGTTAAAATGCCGGACCTGTTCCCAACGCGGCACCGCTGAACAGTCTGTTAGTCCACTGCACGGAGCTTTGACCGGAAATACCGGCGGATTCAGGTTGTACCCCAAATCGACGCGTACTGGCCCAATCGGCGTTATATATCGCACGCCTGTTCCCACGGCCTGCGACATATAACTGAAATCGCAGGTTGCCGACAAACTCAGGTCGCGGCAACTACTCTGATCTCGTTGGTTAAATCGTGCCAGATTCCTCCACATCTGGTTTGCAGTCCCAAAATCGTTCCCAATGTCGTGGAACAGCACGAAGCCCAAGTTGTCTCCAACTAACGGCAAAGGCACAGGAGGTAGTCTCAGTTCCAGATTGTTGACGATCATCGCATCACCGCCTAATGGAGCTCCAGAATACGGATCCCGGGGTCCAGCCTGATTGATCGCAAATCCTCGATGAGAATTTGACCCGCCAACGAAGTAGCGTTCCGGTAGAGGGACATAACCCAGACTGCCATATGGAGTCTCCACCCCCATTCGCAACGAGCGGGCAAACACCCAATTCTTGCGGAACTTGTAATAGGTGGCATTCTGAGCGAGTAGGCGCCCAAAATTGGCTTCAGACCCGAAGTAACCCGACGCAACTCCAAGGTCGAACGTGTTGTAGGTTCCCTTAGTTGAATTCACCGGGTCGTCGCGAGTATCGCGAAGATAAGTCAAACTCGGCATACCTACCCGGACCGGTTGCGAGTAGATGGGAACTAAGTCTGGACTGAAACCAGGAGGAAAGCTGGTGGGATCAACCTTTATGCGGCGGTATGCAAATCTGTAAAGGAACTGCGTCGCCTTTGTTGCCCGCTGAGTCAGCTGAACCGAGCCTTCCAGACGGTCGCTGCTAAATGTATTCACGTCGCGCGTATTGTCGTACAGTGCGGTCAATGTCAATCGCCAGTTCGGCAAGTCAAACCAGCGTGGTTGGTCGAAGCTGAGCGAAGCTCGCTTTTGCAAATTGCCAAAGTGAGACTTGAAGATCAAAGACTGATCGCGTCCACGGAAGTTGATCCTCGTCACGTCCAGAATCACTCTCGGACTTACGCCGGTCTGTCCTTGTGGCGAACCACCTTGGGCCGTGTCTAGTCCGGTCCCGATTTCTATTCCGAAACCATAATTGAAGGTCCAGCGTTTGGCTTCCTTGATCTGAAATAGCACATCCTTCCGCTTCTCATCGCCTTCAGGATTCTCGATCGCGGTCTGCACTTCGTTAAAAATCCCGAGATCATACAGATTGCGCTGAGTCTGGAGCATCCTCTCCTGACTCAGTGGCGTTCCCGAACGAATGACAAGCGCACGGTTCACGATGTGTGGCTTGGTATGCTCTACCCCACTCACTAACACTCGGCTAACGAATTCCTGACTTCCCTCATGAATGTCATACACAACGTCCATGCTCGTATGAGTTCCGTCGGCATACACTGCCGAGTTATTCATCTGCACCGACGGGAAGCCCCGGTTGAAGTAGTAGTTCATTACAACTTCACGATCGTCGGCAATCATCGCCTCGGAAAACGGTTGCCCTGCACTGGTGTTAATCAACCCTCGAATCTGTTGTTCACTCACGGCGCTTACGCCGCGAATTTCCAGTTTACCCACCAGAACCAGTGACCCTTCGTCCACCTTCACCACGATCTTCATGTCGCCGCGCTCACCTTCGAAGTCATTGAGCACTTCGCTGGTGACATGAACGGACTGGTATCCATTTGCGCGATACAGATTTTGAATTGCCTCGATATCGTTTGCCAAGATCGCCTGGCTGTAGTGCCCGTGAGGCAGCAACATGCTTGTAACCTGCGTTCCCATGCGTTCCCGGAGCGTCGCAGTGTTGAAGCGCTTGTTCCCAACTATTTCGATGGCTCGCAATTTATGCTGCTCGCCGAGTTGAATCGAATACACGATGTGCTCTCGGTCGTGCGGGGTGTCCTCGTCTTGCCGGACCTGCACCGACGCCTCAAAATAACCTCGTCCCTGAAGATAGTCGCGCAAATTCCGGCGCCCCTCGTTCAACAGGTCTTCGTCAACCGCGTGCTCTTCATAGACAGGTACATAGCGTTTCAGTATTCCGCGCTTAAGAGACGCTCCCTCGGCGCGAATGTCCAGCACCGGACCACGCTCCACCTCGAAGGTGTAGTCCACCGTATTGGTTTCCGGATGGTACACAGGAACGCCCACCGACAATTGCGCTCTCAACCGGCGCTGCTTCACGTATCTTTTTCGCAATCGGCCTACCGCATGCTGCAGAAGATCGCCGCGCACACGCGTTCCTGGCCGCAGCTTACATATCTCTACTGCTTCCTCTGGAGATAGACTCGGATCACCCTTCACAGTTAGCTTTCCCACGCGAGCGGCCTCGCCCGCGGACAGCTTAAACTCCACGTCAACCTGCTGCGTCTCATCGTGACGGTAGAGTTTTGCGCCCACCTCTGCTTTCCAGTAACCGTCGTCGCGCAGCAAACGCACAATTCGGTCTTCCGAATCTTTCAGCTTATCTTCTGTAAACTGCGCGCCGAACTCCAGTCGTCCGGAGTTCACAACCTGTGTTTCGCCAGGGCCGATCTTCGGAAGTCCTGTGACGGTAATGTTGCCGTTGAAATAATTCGGTCTAGTCCTGAATTCAACGGACACGCCTCCCGATGGCATGAGTGTGGCAACGGCCTCCAACTCGGCGAAGCGCCCGGTCTCGAAGAGGACGCGCAAGCTTTCTCGCACGTTCCGTCTCTCCAGCCGATCTCCGGTCTTAACCGGGATGCTCGCGATTAATTCTGTCTGGTTCAGGTCAGTGCTGGTTCCAATCACGTGAACCTGTTCTATGGTCCGCCCGATCAGTTCCAGGCTCGCTCCAGGCAGTGCAGTTGCTGGTATCTGGCTCTTCACTGGCACGTCCTGAACCTTCTCCGGAACAGTCTGCGCCACGACCGCCGGTAGACAGGCCAATCCCGCCAGCAGTATTAGCCGCCTCGTCCACATTTGCTTACCAGCCAAACAGGCCGCCAAACCATTCACTCGAATCACCGCGACTGTTCTAGAAACCTATTCTGTTAACCCGACCTTTATCATAAGGCTTCGTCCTGCATATCACAGAGAACATCCTTCGGCAGTATCTGCGTTATCACGGCTGACTTGTTTTGGATAGTGGACGATTTCCCTGCAACGGCGACCTCTTCTGTGATTCCAGAGGGCATCTCGGACTGCTCATTTCACGTCTTTACAAACCATGTTGCGCCCGATAATCGCTACTGCGCTCATGCTCGCTACGCCGCTATTTGGTCAGACGCCCGTCAGCATCTATACACCCGAGATTCACATAGGTTCGGCCACAACTCCATCTACCATCACCGTGCCACCCGTGTTGGAAATATCCGGCGAACTAGCCGCCCCCAGAGTTAGCGAAGCGCCTCCTGCCAGCACTGAATTATTGGCCACCCGGCACTTTGACTTCGTCGTCTCGCCAGTCCAGGGGATCCAATTCTCGCCTCGCGGCAGCATATCAGATCACTCCATCAGCCTCGGTGAATACGCACGACAGCTCCGCGCTGAGCGAAAACAATCTCATCGCGCTCCGAAGATCATCATCCCCCATTAATTTGCTGTATTAGTGCAGTGGGTCCAACGCCCTCCTCGATGCGAGTTGCCGAATTTTATCTCTGTCAGCGATTGCTGTCTTCCTCAAGCGAGAAAATCCAGCGATTCCGGAAGTGGTGATTGATAACTACCTCCCCCGGCATTCGTTCAATTTCCACTACGCTGACAGCCACTCCCAGTTCCTGCTACATTCACCTTTACCGAACTTACGCGCTAGAAAGGTTCCTCCATGCCCCAGGCCGTCTCTGCAACCGAGCCCAGCAAACTCTATCGTTGGTTGGTCCTCCTCTGGCTCAGTATCACCATGTTTGGGAACTATTACTTCTACGACGCGCTGGAACCCTTGGCTGACGTGCTCCAGAAACAGCTTCATTACACAGACCAAAATATCGGACTGCTCAATTCCTTCTATTCCATCGCGCCTATCGCTACGGTCCTCATTGGCGGAATCCTGATTGACCGCCTCGGAGTCCGCCGAGCCCTGTTGATCTTCGGATGTATCTGTTTGGCCGGGTCCATGCTCACCGCCTTCAGCCCGCGCTTCGAAGTGATGGCCGGAGGACGCTTCCTTTTTGGCATGGGTGCCGAGTCACTGATTGTGGCGATAACGGCGGCGGTTGCGAAGTGGTTCAGAGGTAAGGAACTCAGTTTTGCACTCGGCCTCAACCTCATGCTGGCCCGCTTCGGTAGCTGGTTGGCGCAGAATTCGCCAACCTGGGCGCATTCTGCCTACAACAATTGGCAGGGCCCTTGGTTGATCGGCGTAGCATTCGTCTCGCTCTGCGTTTTGGGTCCCATCGCTTACTGGATTATGGAAGCACGCGCCGAGCAACGATACGCTCTGGGCAAGGCTGGCGAAGCCGACAAGATCGTCTTCCAAGATGTTAAGAACTTCGGACTGTCCTACTGGTACCTCGTGGGTCTCTGCGTCATCTTCTATTCAGCTATTTTTCCATTTGAAACTTTTGCGGTGAAGTATTTCATCGATGCACACGGCACGACGCGCGAGCTCGGCGGATTCCTCCTCAGCGTGTTGACCGCTTTCACCATGTTCGGAACCCCTATCGTCGGCCTTTTCTCAGACAAAATGGGGCGCCGCGCAACCATTATGTGCCTCGGCGTTCTACTCCTCATCCCTGTCTTCCTGATGATGGGATACACGCGCATCTCGCTTTATGTACCGATGGCAATGCTTGGATTCGCTTTCACATTCGTCCCAGCTATCATCTGGCCGTCGGTCGCCTATATCGTCCCGAGCCGAACACTCGGTACCGCGCTCGGTCTGATGACCATGATCCAGAACATGGGCATGGCGGGCATGAACTGGGGACTCGGAAAGGCGAATGACGTTGCGAAAGCCAGCGCTGCCCACCCCACGGGCTATCAACCCATGCTCCAGATACTCACTTTGATGGGCTTGCTCGGTTTCGTCCTTGCTTTTCTGCTGCGTCAACGCGAGCTTGGACCAAATGGACACGGCTTGGAGACAATTACCGCAGGATAGCCACGCCCACATCTTGAGGAAAACTAGGAGCCGATATTCGAAGTTGCTGAAGCTGTTGCAAGTTCGAGAATCCGGCTCTTTTTTTCCGAAGAAAGAACCGAAAAAGCCTTTTGTTCAGAGTAGCTGCTGAGCTAATATCATTCGCTCGGCAGAGTAGATGCCGAGAGCGGCCCACATCAGTTCGCACTGCCCCATTAAAGCAACTGATCTGTTCTCTTCAGCATCGTATTTTTTACATACCTTTGTAACAGTGCTATGCGGAGGGAATCGCCGTGGCAATTCGCAAGTCTGCGACTGTGGAGAATTTACAGGTTACCCAAGGTGCGAGTTCCCCGGCTCCACAGCTTGTGCCGGACTCAACGAACATCGCGAAAAGGCTACCATTGACTACGCCAAAAAAAATGATGCCATCGGGAATGTCGGAAGCTGAAGCGATTGAGCGTGCACAACAAGGTGACGGTGGATGCTTCGAGTCCCTTTACGGCATGCACAAAAGACGTGTCTACTCTCTTTGCCTACGCATGACCGGCAACACCGCCGAAGCTGAGGATCTGACGCAGGAGGCCTTTTTGCAGCTCTACCGCAAGATTGCTACCTTTCGCGGCGAATCCGCATTCTCAACGTGGCTGCATAGACTCGCGGTAAACGTCGTTCTCATGCACTTGCGAAAGAAGGGGCTGCCGGAAGTTTCCCTTCAGGAAACTTTGGAGCCTACGGAAGAAGATGGTCCGAAAAAAGACATTGGCGCTCACGATCAAGTTTTGGCCGGTTCTATTGACCGCGTAAACTTGGAGCGTGCAATCGAAAGTCTCCCGCCGGGATACCGTATCATTTTCGTGCTACATGACATCGAAGGATATGAGCATAACGAAATAGCCGAGATGATGGGATGTTCTATAGGAAATAGCAAATCTCAGCTCCATAAGGCACGTATGAAATTGCGCGACCTACTGAAAGTCACTCGGGCTGAAAGGGCCTCTTCAAGAAGATGAAAACCGTGCAGGAAGCGACGACAAAAGCCCCAGACGCGACTGAAATAGTCACAGGCGCCGTCCAGTCCCCCGGGAGAGAGAACAAGATGAATTGTGCAGAATTCCAGCGAGATTTGCCATTAATTATTGACGCCGGTGGTACCGAAGAGCAGGAACAACATCTCCAAACCTGCGATATATGCCGCGACCTGGTGAATGATCTCCGCTATATTGCTGAGCAAGCTAAGTTATTGGTTCCAATGCAGGATCCCAGCCCTAAGGTCTGGGACGGTATAGAACAGAAACTTAAACTTGAAGGCCTTGTGAAGTCCGCACAGGCGCGGCGATCCGTCTAACGGTTTGAGGTGCGCCGATTGATGATCCTCGCCATCCGATTACAGTGGCCGCTGGCGTCTGCGGCCATTTTTGCGCCCACTGCATCGAAGCCTAGACCCAATCGTGTAGCCCCATTTCCCTCTCCTGCTACAATCGCCCTCAATGTCTCACGATTCTTCAGCGCCGTTGCTCGTCCTCATCGGATTCATGGGGGCGGGAAAAACTACTGTCGGGCGACTTCTTGCCCACCAGCTTTCCTGTCCGCTCGTAGATCTCGACATTGAGATCGGCCATGTCCATGGCTCAATTCCAGATCTATTTTCGTCTCGTGGCGAAGTTGGCTTTCGCGCCATCGAACATCATCATCTCGGACAGATCCTGCCTCGTCTTAAGCGTCCATCGGTGCTAGCTCTGGGCGGCGGCGCCTATCTCCAACCGGCAAATCGTGAACTCCTCGCTCGCCACTCAGCAACTGTTATTTTCCTTGACGCACCTTTTGAAGTCTTGAAGACCCGCATCCAAGGCACGGGCCACCAGAGGCCTCTCGTTAGAGATCTCGAAAGCCTGCGCAAGCTCTTCGAAAAACGACGTCCCACCTACCTACTTGCCGAGCATACTTTTGATGCGTCGGATTCTAATACCACAGAGCTGTTAACCTCTCTGATCCAACTTGCCAATAGACTTGGCGTTCGCCGCTCCGGCTGCGATAAACTCTAGCGGGGAACTCGACATGATCCGCAGGACATTCATTCTCGCTACGCTATTAATGCTTAGTGCCGCCGCGATAGCGGGCGAGAAGAACAATCTAGGCAAAGGTGGCACCGTTGTTGACCAAGGTTCCTTTGCAATCTTTCAGAATGGTCGCCGCGTCGCAACAGAAAACTTCGTCATCCGACAGTTTCCAGGTTCCAGTCTCACATCTTCTGAATTGCTAGAGGAAACAGGAAAGGTCCAGCAGACCGGCGAGCTGACACTGCTTCCCGATGGAAATGTCTCCCGTTACGAATGGAAGCAATTGATGCCCATTCACGCCTCTGCCATTGTCGAACCCAGTGACCAATACCTCACCATGCATAGCGTTACTGAGGGGAAAACTTCAGAACAACCATTTTTTCTGACCCCCGACACCTTTATACTCGATGACTATTTCTTCTCTACTCGCGAGGTCCTGCTCTGGCGTTACCTTGCTTCTTACTGCAAGCCGCGCCCCAGCGGAGACGGCTGTGATCTCGTCCGGGGCAGATTCCCTGTGCTTATTCCTCGCCGCCACACCTCAGCAGAGGTCTTTGTTGAGTTCAAGGGATACGACGATACACCGTTGAATGGGCGTCCCCAGCACCTACGTCACTTTCTGCTTCAGACAGATGGCCCTGATTGGCACTTGTGGCTCGATCCCAACCACAAGCTCCTCCGGATTTCGATCCCTGATGCAAACACCGAAGTCCTGCGCCAAGAAAAATGACCACGACTCTGTTTCGTTCAGTTGATTCGACATACCTGTACGCCAGGATTCTGGTAAGGGCAATCCATTACCAACGTTGTTGGACGCTCCAGAATCACCCAGTCCACGCCGAAATCCATCTTTAGATGATGCAAATCAGCGACGGTAATGTGCTGCCAATCACTTGGCCTTGCGCTCAAGTTCCCCTGTGGCATTGCCTGAGCAGCAACCTCCCGCTGCCATCGGCCAGCCAGTCGTGGAACCTGCGTGACCACCGCCGAATCCTTAACGTTGTCAGCTAACACGCTGCGCAAAGCTAATGCACGAAAACCGTGACTGTCTTCCGCCGGCCGGTGCATATAATCCGGACCAAGGACAAAGTACGCGTCCTCAGGAGTATTCTCACGAATCCACACAAAAGAGGCCAGCCAAGGGTTTGAGGTCTGCATTCGCGAAATTTCCAAGTGCGGACTGTCAGGAAAAGTCGCTCGCTGTGCTAAAAACATTCCCAATGCCACCGGAACAAATAACGCGGCCCATCTCCAGCGGCAATCGCGCAAGAAGTTCTCTCCCACGAAACAGCCGCCCAACAGAATCATCAATAAATATAGAAGGTGTAGATACCTCATCGGCTGCATGGGACGCAACCGCTCGAACGCCGGAGGAAGTGCGACCAGCAGTGCCACGAATAGCTGAAACACTCCGTACATTGCCAATCTCGTCGACAGTGATTCAAGCAGTGCCCGTTTCCTTCGTCGCGCGATACTTGCAAACCACAGCAGGACGAATACGGGAGCAATTGCGCCGAGCCATTCGTACCACGCCCAACGAGTAAGGAAGTAGTAGTTACGTGTGTCGACCGCCGCGCGCCATGCGGGCGAAGTAGGCTCGAAGATCCATCCAATGGGCATAGCGAAAACCGCAAACATCGGCATGACCACGGACGAACTCACACGAGCTCTAGGAATCGCCAGAAATAGACAAACCGATAGGCCGAACGAGGCCATTATCGGGTGAAAAAGTAATGCTAACGTCGCTAGAACAAAGCCCGCCACATATCGCTTACCAAGCACCAGGTCCACCGCAAATAAAGCGAGTGCCGTCGCAATCGCTCTAGGGTGCAGGTTCTGATCAATGATATAGAGTGCTGTTCCAGCAACTGGCAGCGTGAAGAACACAGTCACCAGCGCCACTCCGCACCAACGAGCGTGCTCGCGTTCGAAGCATCGCGAGGCGATTCGATAGCAAGCCGCAAGAATTCCAAATATTGCCAATAGGTGCCACATCAGCACCACAACTGCAACCGGCAGATGCAAAATGCGGACGGACACAGCAACAAGTTTGTCGAAAACCGTGGCCTGCAACTGCAACGCGAAAAAGTCGGCGTCAGCGCGAAAAAGTCTAGGGTTCAGATTGTGCTGAATGGCGGCCAGATACACGCCATCGTCCTCAGCCCCTGGATGATATCCAGCGACGAGCACTCCAAGCACCGTGAGCAGTGCCAGCAGCAGAGAGGAACGCAAATAAAGTGGCTTCAAGACCTTGTCACAATAACGGCACCATGACTAAGTTACAAGCATTCAGTGCATACACGGAGGCGCTGAGGGTTACAAAAGTGAATACTAAGTAAAATGGCAGTGTCACCTGAGGCACGGTCGCTGTTCCATCGAGGCGCCATTCCGGTAATATGAATAGATTGTAACCGCACAAGATTGCAGACGGCCAGATCCAGTGCCATGGTTCTTTTGGGATCTTGGTCAATTGTATCAAGCCGACTGTGTCGAGCCGCGAAGCGCACAGAAGAATGCGATTCAGAGTGATATAAGAATTAGAAATACTTCAGAACCGGCCTAGCCGGAAAGAGAGAGTCGGCCTGATGGCGAAGACGACGAAGATCCCTGTAGGTATTCTCGGAGCCACCGGTATGGTGGGCCAAAGATTCATTCAATTACTTGAGCGCCACCCTTGGTTTGAGGTTTCTTGGGTTGCAGCCAGCGAACGTTCGTTTGGAAAAACCTACGAAGAAGCTGCCAAATGGAAGATGAAGACAGCGATCCCCAAACGGGTCGCTTCCATGAAGCTCTCGGCCGCCGAACCTAAAGGCGCGCCCAAAGTGATATTTGCCGCGCTGGATGCCGATATCGCACGCGAGATGGAGCCTGCATTCGCAGAAGCCGGCTGTGCAGTGATCTCAAATTCCTCGGCTTTCCGGATGCACCCACAGGTGCCTCTAGTCATTCCTGAAATCAATCCTGACCACCTTAAACTCATCGATCAGCAGTCTTGGCGCAGGCAGTCGGGTGGCTTTATGGTCACCAACTCTAACTGCTCGGTAATGGGCCTTGCCATCGCGCTCGCTCCTCTGCAAAAGGCCTTCGGCATTGAATCCGTTTTCGCCGTCACCATGCAGGCCATTAGCGGGGCGGGCTATCCAGGCGTTCCCTCAATGGACATCCTCGGCAACGTGGTCCCTTACATAAAGAACGAAGAAGAGAAGATGCAGGAAGAAGCTGGCAAACTTCTCGGCAAACTCAAGGGCCGCGAAGTAGTCCCGGCCGAGTTCGTCATCAGTACTCATTGCAATCGCGTCGCAGTCGAAGATGGACACACCGAATCGATTTCCATCAAGTTAAAGAAGCGTGCAACCGCTGAGAAAATCATTGCAGCTTGGCGCGAATATCGCGGCCTTGCCCAAGAACTAAAATTGCCATTCGCGCCTGTCGAGCCGATCTTCTATGACGAGCGCCCTGACCGTCCACAGCCACGTCTCGACATCGAGCGTGGACATGGAATGACGGTTTCGTGCGGTCGCCTCCGTCCCTGTTCGATTCTCGACTGGAAATTCACCATGCTCTCGCACAACACCATTCGCGGAGCGGCGGGTGCCGCACTACTCAACGCAGAACTGCTTAAGGCAAAGGGATATCTGGAGTAAGTTCAGCCGACGCATACTCGATAGCGCGCCGGTCTGCTCGATCGGCGGCGACTAGCGAAAGGAAATACTAAGGTCTGCTTCCATGATCGTAATGAAGTTTGGCGGTACGTCCGTGATGGATGCCTCGGCAATTGATCGTACAGCGCAAATTGTGAAGGGTCGTTTGCATCGCCACCCTGTCGTCGTAGTTTCGGCCATGTCCGGAGTTACCGACGCATTGCTCGCTTCAGGAAAAGCCGCCGGCGAAGGACTGCGCGATCAGGCTCTCGAGCTTGCGCGGGGCCTACGCGAACGTCATCATCTCACAGCTAAAGCTCTCGTCACCGCCGAGCAGTACGCGATCCTCAGTGCCGAACTGGAGCGCGAGTTCGACACTCTCGACGAACTACTCAAAGGGATTGTCGCTGTTGGCGAGCTGTCTCCGCGAAGTTCGGATTACGTGGTCAGCTACGGCGAGCGACTGAACAGTAAGATCGTGACCGAAGCTTATCGTGCCCGAGGTATTCGATCTGCTCTGGTTGACTCACGAAAAGTCATGGTCACTGACGGGCAGCACGGCAAAGCGATCCCGCAAGCCGATGAGATCGAGCATCGCGCCAAGAATCTCGTACGTCCTCTGCTCGACGACGCGCAGGTTCCCGTGATGGGCGGATTTATTGGTGCGACCAAACATGGTGTACAGACTACGATTGGCCGCGGCGGCTCTGATTTTTCCGCCGCGCTTATCGGCTCAGGTCTCGATGCTGAAGCGATCGAAATATGGACTGACGTCGATGGCATGATGACGACCGATCCGCGAATTTGCCCCGACGCGCGACGCATTCGAATCATTTCGTTCGAAGAAGCAGCCGAACTCGCGTACTTCGGAGCAAAGGTGTTGCACCCAGCTACAGTGCTTCCTGCTGTACAGAAGAACATCCCTGTGCTGGTGCTCAACTCGCTGAATCCCAGCAACGAAGGTACGCTCATCGTTAGTCGCGCACCCAAATCGAAATCCACCTTCAAGGCTATTGCCGCGAAGAAGCGCATTACGATTGTGGATGTCGTTGCGGCCCGAATGCTCGGCGCACACGGATTTTTAAAAGCGATCTTCGACGTCTTTGACGAACATCATTGTTCGATCGATGTAGTCTCCACCTCCGAGGTCAGTGTCTCGCTTACGGTGGATTCCAATGAGGCTATTCCTGCTATCGCGGCCGACTTGGAGAAGATTGCTGACGTAAAATATGCTGGCCGGAATGCAATCGTATGCCTAGTCGGTGAAAATATTCGCGAGACTCCACAGATCGCTGCCCGCGTTTTCACAGCTCTTGGAGAAATCAATGTGCGCATGATCTCGCAGGGCGCGTCCGAGATCAACATTACCTTCGTTATCAGTGAAGACGATGTTCCTGAAGCCATGCGTAGATTGCACAAGGCGTTTTTTACCGAAGTGGATCCGGAAGTCTTCGATTGATAGCCAACAATCGGTTGTTCGAACAGCGACATAACAATAAGGACGCGGAGAGAAAGCGATGAGGTTTGTACTGTTAGGCGCAGGAAAGACCGGTGCGCTGGTTGCCGAGATCGCTTCAATGCGAGGCCACACTGTCGAGATTATCGAAGAGCGCGCGAATCATAACGGCTCTGCGCTGAATAGGAAGCGTCTGCACGGCGTTGATGCTGTGATTGACTTTACTACGCCGGATGCGGTGATGGGGAATATCGAGGCCACTGTGCATGCGGGGTGCAATATGGTGGTGGGGACTACGGGGTGGTATGCGGAACTGCCTCATGTCCGGAACCAGGTGGAGCGTGCGGGAACGGGGTTTGTGTGGGCTTCCAACTTCTCCATTGGGGTGAACCTGTTCTTTGCCATCGTGCGTGAGGGTGCGAAAGCCCTGAAGTATGGATACGAGGGGCGGATTACCGAGACACATCATGTCCATAAGCTCGATGCTCCGAGCGGTACGGCGGTGTCGCTGGGTAAGACTCTGGAGCAGTTCGGGGGCAAGAAGGTTCCTATTACCTCGGTTCGCGAGGGTGAAGTTGTGGGTACACACTCCATTGAGTTGATGTCGGCTGCGGATAAGATTACGCTGACTCACGATGCCCACAATCGGCGCGGCTTTGCCGAGGGCGCGGTTCGCGCTGCGGAGTGGGTCAAGGGTAAGCGCGGGTTCTACGAATTTCAAGAAGTGTTCTCTGAGCTGAAGGGTTAGGGCGGAATGGTAAAACTACGCGGATGCGGAACGGCGCTTGTTACTCCGTTCCTTGGCGATGGATCAGTCGATGAACAAGCACTGCGCTCGCTTGTGGAGTGGCAGATTGAATCGGGAATAGACTTTCTGGTTCCTTGCGGAACGACGGGCGAGACGCCGACACTGTCACACAGCGAGTGGCGTCAGGTGATCGAAGTCACGGTCGAGGTTGCTGCGGGACGGGTGCCAATCGTCGCAGGAGCAACGTCTTACTCAACAGAGGAAGCGGTCCACAAGGCATCGGAAGCCTCGACGATCAAGGGCGTGGACGCGATTCTGTCGGCTTCTCCGTACTACAACAAACCTTCGCAGGAAGGACAGTATCAGCACTTCAAGGCCATTTCCAGAGCGGTCGATGTGCCGATTGTGCTGTACAACGTTCCCGGTCGCACGGGCGTCAACATTGATCCCGACACGCTGCAACGGTTGGCTGCTTTGCCGAACATTGCGGCGGTCAAGGAAGCCAGCGGACGGATCACACAGATTGCAGAGATATGCGCTCTCTTGCCTGACTTCACGGTTCTCAGCGGCGATGATGCGCTTACGCTTCCGGCGATTTCAGTGGGCGGCATTGGCGTGATTTCAGTGGCTTCCAACGCGTTCCCAAAAGAGATGGCTGAGCTTACTCGCGCCGCGCTTGAGAACGACTGGACGAAGGCTCGCACGATGTATCAGAAGTATCTGGGACTGATGCAGGCACATTTCATCGAGAGCAATCCGATGCCTGTGAAGGCTGTTCTGGCTATGATGGGACGCATTGAGGAGAACTATCGCTTGCCGATGGTTCCGATGCAACCGAATCTTCGCGCCAAGCTCGAAGTGGTTGCCCGCGCCTGCGGAGTCGTAAAGTAACTGTTTTTCTGGGCCGGAAAATCCAAATGGGTTTTCCGGTACCCCCCTATATTTCCCGCTAAAAATTTGAAAACAGGGAAGTTAGAGGTCTTTATTGCCTCCCTAATTTCAGGATATCAAATCTGGAGGGCGATCCCCTCACGGGGTGATGTAAGTACAAGAATTAGATGGCACTGACGGGGGATTGCGGGAGAGTGAAGGCGAACGCGGGATTTACGCGGGTCAAACGCACTATTCCACAGCCTAGAGACGAATCAGCAGAACAGTCGCTCCATGGCACTACTCGGCATTAGTTCGTTTGGATTTGGAACGTAAGTTGTTGAAAATGCGTTCAGCATCGAGCCAATCCTAACGAACATAGCGAACTGCGAAATTGAAGGCTCAGATGGTCATTGTGGAAAACTTCAGACGACCCGCTATTCATCGACCTTAATCCCTTCAAACAATCCTAACGAACAAGGCTATTTTAGCCCTTTTTGGGGCCTAAATCACGAAATTCCAAAAACCATAGATCGCCAGGGCTGGCAAGCGGTCGCTATCATCAATATAGCCCTTCAACCCACCCCAAAAACGAACAAGACGTCCCGGTGCTTGCAACACCGAGACGCCTCTAACCGCGCGACCTTTACTGGAGGCCCCATGGCTTCGGCCTATTCTATTATCCGCACTGGAAACCACCAAACAATCATGCAGGGATTTTCGCAGTTTCTTTACGCCCGCAAGGGACTGGGAGAGGTAACTGTCAGCAATTATGTCTCGACGATTCGTCGTCTCTCGCTGCGCATCGGGCTGCTCCCAACGACCAACTCCGTCGAGCGTCATATCACCAAAATGCGCACCTCTGGAGCTTCGCACGCGCACGTCGTGAACACGTCGATCGCGCTGGAGCGCTACATGGAATTTGTCGGAACTCCGATCCGACTGGGGCGACCGAAAAAGCCCAAACGCCTGGTCAGCGGGACACTCAGCGAGGCCGAAGTTACCCTGATGATTGCGTCCTCGCACAACCTCCGCGAGCGTGCCATTTTGTCGCTGTTGGCGTACTCCGGTTTGCGCAACAAAGAGCTCTGCCGACTGCGAATTCGCGACATCGATATTGCAAATCAGACGGTGTCGATCAATGCGACGAAAACGATGAAGGAACGCCATGCGGTGCTCGCTCCGGCGTGCATCGCTGTGCTGCTCGACTACCTGCGAGAGCGCAACGGCCGTCCGCAAGATTTCCTCTTTGTAACCATCCGCAAAGGTGAGCCGTACCAACCTCAAGTGCTGCGCAAACTGGTACGTGCAGATGCTCGCCGTGCCGGGATTGAACGCCGTGTTTGGCCGCATTTGTTTCGTCATTCGCTGGCTACCAATCTGCTGCATCGTGGCGCTGGATTGATGGCGATCAAAGAACAACTCGGCCATGTCCACATCGAGACTACGATGATCTACATTCACAGTGCGCCTGCCCGTATGCAAATGGAGTACCGCATGTTTGCGCCCTCTTACCTTTAAACCTATGCGGGCTGAATTGGCTTTTCAGCCCGCTTTTTACAGGTACCGTCTTCCATATAACGACGTTATTCGTTGAACTTCAGGAGCACTGGCGTACACTGCTTGCATGAAGACCCCAGTCACGATCCGGAACATGTGGCGAGACCTCGTTGCCAACACTCTCGCATCGTCACCTCTATTGCTATTTCCGTTTCGCATGTATCTCTACCGAATTTATGGCTTAAAGGTTGGTACTGGAAGCTTCATTTCGCCCCGATGTTTTGTTAATGACCGTCAGATAGTCATCGGTGACCGGTGCTACGTGAACTACGGATGTTTTCTTGATGGCCCCGTCACGATTGGCAACGACTGCCTTGTTGGGATGGAAGCTCTACTCTGTGCCTCTAGTCACGAGATTGGTCCTACATCACGCAGGGCGGGTGCAAATAAAAGCGCCCCCGTCGTCATCGGTAATGGGTGCTGGATCGGGGCTCGTGCCATCATTCTCCCCGGCGTAACCATCGGCGAAGGGTCGATTGTCGGGGCCGGGGCAGTCGTCACGAAGGATTGCGAACCGAACAGCCTTTACGCCGGTAGCCCAGCGCACCTCATCAGGAGATTACCTTTCTCAGAGATCACCGATTTTGCTAGTCGGATGCTGTATAATTCCGAAACCATATCTGTGATTTAGTAGCGCATCGGCTCTCCCCATTTTGAATGCTTACGTACCATTACCGCTAAAACGCGACGACGGTATAGATCGTTGCAGCGGGGGTGATTGCTGCTGCTGTTATGTTGCACACAACAATCTGAACCGTATTGGTTCCCAACTGCACGTATGGCTGCCCCAAAGTCAAACCCAATCCGGGGTTCACGGATGGCGTGATGACTAACCCTGCTCCTACCCCAATCGCTGAGTTGGTGTAGGTAGGTCCATTGATGCACGACATCGCAGGTATGGCTGTGCCTGAGTTATTCCAGCTTGCCGCTGTGCCACGAGCAAGCGCTGGGGCAAGAGCCGTATCAGTTCCAGTGCTAGTTAGAAAGTGCGTCGCCTTAAACGCCCCACTGTAGTCTCCAGCAGTCCCATTGCCTGCTGCATAAACACCCGCAGCGATGCGAGATATTCCACTGTCAACGGCTGTGCTTCCTCCGGGGCCGGACTGAATGACTCCGCCACCTGTAACGTTAAATTCAGGCTGAGAATCGCTTTTCATCCGTGCCGAAAATGCAGAATTTCCCGCACTGTATACGATTGAGAGTTGACTCTGTCCTACGTAGGTTGCGGCGGCCCCGTTGAAGCTGATCTGATAGTTTTGAGAGGCTCCCACCGCAAGTACAGAGGGACTCCATCCATACCAGAGTCCACCCGCAGCACCTAACGGATACAGACCTCCCAGTGCGCAATTACTCAAAATCAAGTCGGCAAGCGCCGCCCCGCCAGTCTGATCGCTCCATACGGCATGAGTTAGTCCATTTGAAGCAGAGATTACGTTGCTGATCGAGGTTTGGTACTCACCGCCGCCATAGAGCCGAACAAGTCCGCTGGGATTTTGATAACCAGCCACTCCACCAATTGTTCCAGCCTCAATCCGGGCATCGTTGACTAGAATCGTGCTCGGGTTCGACAGGCCGGTCGGGTTTGTAAAACAAAATACCCCTGGTGCATTTGCCCCGCTATTGTCGATGGTTAAATGGTCAATCGACCACGAGGATGCGTTCTGCAAATTTCCAGCAATCGACATGATGGCGCAGCCACTGAATTTGTCGAAACGAAGATCAGACCAGTGCAGATTGACCCATCCGTCATTGACAATAATCAGGTGCGACGTAGCCCCCGCGAAATGACTCTTAGTGATGTGAAATCGGGCATCGACAGTGTTCTCAAACTTAATGTACGTTCCAATTTGATTGCTCGAAGAGACGAATTCGATGTTATCGATCCCGCCCACGGATGATGAGCCCGTCCAGTCAACTCCTAGCCCCCCCGATGCTCCAGTCCAAACGAGCTGTGTTCCGTTGCTTTGTGGGCCTAGACCTCTCCAATCGATGCATCCTCCAGTGGTAAGAGTAGAACTCCATTTATAAAAACCTGCCGGAAAGAGAATTGCCGAGTTAGCTATAGAACAAGCGTTAAGTGCCGCCTGGAACGCTGCCGTGCTATCGGTTACGCCTGTCGGGTCCGCTCCGTAGGCACGCACATCGGCCCATAGTCCGCCTTTCAATTGCAAGTCACCACTGGAGACCATCGTGCCAGCCGCGACGATACTCGCCGTCATCTTGCCCGCGACGTTGTAGTCACCGTTAGTTCCGCATGTTCCCGCCGCACATGTTATCGCCCCAGCTGCGCCGGTAGCTCCGGTTGGACCTGCGGGTCCAACTGGACCGACGGGACCTACCTGGAGGACTGCAAGCGGCGGGGCAGCGGGAGTGTAGTTATCCCAGTTACATGCTCCACTTGTGCACCAGGTGTTATACGCCGCTGGCTGCACACTGCGTATTACCGGATAGGCGTGTGCGGAACTGGAGTCCGTGATCGTCACATCGAAGCAGATGTTCTGTGGTGCGGTTGCCGAGGTGTCAGCAACTTTGAAGGTTGAGCCATTGACCTGCGTGGTGATCGCGCCATTCACAACGTATCCGACCACAGGCCGAGACAAGGCGATACCGCCGCCTCCGATGTGGTACTGATATGCATTGCCGTTGCAATCAGTGGGAGCGAACTTAATAGTTCCGTTCGCCAGGGGATTGCCTGCGCTGTCAGTCACGTTTGAAGCCGTGATGGTAACCATCTGTTGTGAGGCAAACAGCGAGGAGGAGAGGAGGACAAAGAGCACAGCAGTCAGTTGTTTCCGCATGTGCTGATTTTCAAGGCTACAAACTAAATAGGAGAGAGAAGGACTAAAAGCGCGGCGCGGCGTTCAATTTTTCGTCCGTGTGTGTTGGAGTTGGGATGACGCTTTGTCCCCACGCCTGGAACGAAGTGAGCGAGATCCGCCACGGAGATCGTGGCATCAGCTGATAGGCTTCGAAGGCTCCAGACTCGATCAGCTTTACAACTGGCCACAGCGAGGCAAAGCCCAGAGCGGAACTGGCGTCCTCGGCTCCGATGGTGTCGCGCAACGGGAAGGGGAGAATGTCCTCGTCGCGGTGACGTAGGATCGGACTTGACAGTACCGGCCGCCGATCCGCGATGGAGTTTAATGTGCGCAGACGGTCGCAGTACTCGACGACGCCGGCATAGCGGACCTTTTTCCAGCCGCGCTTGCGGTAATCGACCAGATTAATGGCCTTCGACTCCGCCAGTCGGGCAATCACCGTCCACGAGCAACCGAGGATGCGGCAGCAGCGTGGTACATCGATGTACTCTCGTTCTGCAAAAGGTAGGAGCATCTGAGCACGTTCCATCGTTAGTCCTTCCCTTGTCCCTGGTGCTTTGCCATCCGCTTCAATGCCCACCAAACTTTGTTGGCTTCGCCCAGCGTGGAGATCTTCGGATTCGCGGGCGCAACACGTACGCCGTTAACCGTAGTGGCCAGAGGAGAGCGCGCGGATCGGAGCCACGCATCAAATCGCGTCTGGTCCCATCCGAGCAGCTTGATGCCGCGCTGAACTCGCGCAATGTCGCTGGCGGAGGCTACGGTAATCTCGGCGTGCTTCTGATCGTGACGGCCTTCGGTTGCGGCCTTCTCGGCATCGCGGCGTGACATACGACGCCGCGTTGACGGTGCCTTCACGCCTAGCGTGCCTTGCAGTTGATCGATCAGCGTGTGCGCATCGTTGAAAGAGAGATCAGAGAAACTTTTGATCGTTCGGCCGAGCTGCTCCGATGCCCAGGCAATCCGTTCCTCGCGCGAGTTGCCAGCACCGAAGGAACGAGCTGCGAACTGGGCATACAGGACCTGGATGCGCTTGAGCTGTGGTGCGGTGATCTTCGTCATGACTGATCCTCCGCAGAGCATGCATCACAGTAGTCTCCACTTTTGCGTATAGCCGTCCAACCGGCCTTCTTCGCCTCGGCGCGAAGCTGCTTCGCCGAGCGCGGCGAAATAAAGTCCTGCTCAGTTAGTTCGTCGACGCGCGGGAACGTGACTTCTCCAAAAACATGCTCGTTGTCGCAAAAGATAACCTTCACGTTTCTGATCATGTCTACTTGGTCTCCAATCTCTTTTTGCGGCGCTTCCGCCGAGGCTTCCGCCATCCGTTGGCTTTTAACTTCTCGAACTCTTTGTTCTTCCGTTCGTAACTGTCCCAGTCCCGCTCGCTCTTTGCCTGTGGCTCTAATTTCTTGATGTCTTGAAGCGTCTCTTCTATTAGGTTCTCTCGGCGATATAGGTCGCTCTGTACTGCTAAATCAAACGCGAGATGGTGAGCTATTGCCCTTTTTGAACACTTGCAAAGCCGCTCGTAAATCACCTTGCTGTGCTCGTAAACGTCAAGCCATGTGAGCGTTGGCGTTTCAGTGCCCTGGGTCGAATCGTCGCTCATAGGAACAGCTCTCCTTGCTTTGCCTCATGCTTGTGGCGCGGGCAGTAGTCGATGTTCTTGCCGCCGTTTGTCGTGCAGTGATCGCAGATCGCGGCGTCACAGGTTTTACCGTTCTCCAGTTGGTGGTCGCACAGCTTCGTCGAGGGACGCTCATGACAGAACTCGCACCACTGCGGATGCTTGTTACGGCTGCAGCAGATCGCAAACGTGTCGCCGAATTTGACGTATTCGCAGGGCATGCTACTTTTCTCCTCTGCTAGCCCTGGATGCCATCACCTGATAGCGCAGTGCCCGCACATAGTTCGGGTTGTCTTCGATTCGTATGCATCCGCAGTGCTCACATGCAAGCAGCGCGAAGGGAGTCTCTGATCCGTCTCGAAAAATGAACATGCAGTAAACGGTGTGGTGCCGACGGTTGTGCCAGACTCGGCGAAGCGAGGCGGACGCGCGGCGTACAAAACACGGAGTGCAGCTCCGAGGAAACCGCACATCGGCGACTGCAAGCGCGGTGATGGCCAGCGCAAGAATAAAGAGTTCGGTATTCATCGCTCCTCCGTCGCTCCCAAGATGCCGTAACCCGCGATGTCGCGGTAAGGGTTCTCGCCGAGCGCGTCCTTGTGTGTAGCAATTCGCATTTGCTTGTCGAAGATCCTCACCAATAAGAGGGCGTCCTGATACTGTTCTGGCTTCATGCCATTCGGATAAAGAAGTCTGAGAAACTCGCCGCATTTTTCGAAGCTGGATCCATACGCCGCATTCTTTGCTTCGACTAGCATCCCAATCTCGTTGGCTTTGGCAAGGAAGCTTTGCTTCGTTCTCACCCCTTTTTCGCAGACATGATTCCCAGACTCGTACCACTCCCGCAGCGACTCTATGGGACCACCTTCACAATCCGAGAGGATCTGTTCACACGACTCGCAACGCTCACGGTTCTTGAGTTTGTCCTTCAGTCGGTTTGTATTGTCGTTGCTCATGCGGTCCTTGCTTTCTTCGTTCGCTTTGGTCGAACGATGGTTACTTCGTGGCCCAGGTGGCGGAGCAGCGAGGCCATCTCATTGAGAGTCTTCACCGTGAGAGGATCTGCACCATCCACCGAAATGGACGCGACTTGTTTCGAACTCTGAGCCTCACGCTTCGTATGCAGACGGGCGCGCTTATCACTGGCGAGGCAATCCTTGCTAGCAAAGCGTCGACGCGACCAATCCGGAGATCCATCAGCCCGCAGCAGGTGTCGACCACAACCGCATGCGCATACACGCGCCAACTCATTCCACTGCTTACGCTGTTCATTGGTTACGACTGGAGTCACTGCACGCGCTCCTTGTTTGGGACCAATTCAATGCGGCGAGTTCCATCGGTCAGGACGAAGGGCAGGCCTTGCGCGAGCTGCTCGGCAAACTCTTCGAAGTGCTGCGGTTCCAGGCGCAGCGCGCTTTTCGGTTTATCGTTCATCATGCGGTTTTCTCCTCGTCGAAGATCAGACGTCCCTGCCCTTCGAGTTCGAGCATGGTCGCCTCTGGCTGTAAGGCCCGCACGCGGCGCGCGAGCGAGATGATTTCCCGGATGTACGGCTGAGCGGCACCGCGACGCTCCGCATCCGTGGTGCACAGGTAATATCCGTAAGGCTGCTGGCGGCTTGCGCCCACCGGAATCTGGAATTCTTCCGTAAGAGTCTTGGCAAGCTGTTTGACCTCGCGCTCATTCACCTTCAAACGGCTGGCAATGTCAGACAGCGGACGCGCGTGTTCGACGCCTTTGTGGTACTGCAGGATTCCGAGCAGCTCGCGCGCTTTGTCAGGGAGATGCGTCGTGTTCTTTCCCCACAGCACCTGGTTGATCAGGCGCTCCAGGACAACTAGCGGATCGTCCATCGAGAACTGTGCGAATTGAAGTTGCTCGGACATGAATTCCTCTTAAGCTTCCGTACTCGTTGCTTGCGCATCAAAAAGCGGCATCGGATGCGTAACCTGCACACTCAACTTCTGCATCTTGCTTGGGTTCGAGAGGTGATAGTCCTGGATACGCTCCGGTGCATCCGGATCGAACGCAGCTTCACGGTTGCGCTTCCAGTACTTCGTCACGCGTGCGACGAAGAAGATTTCATCCCCAGGCTGAAGCTCCAGTTCAGAGAGCTGCGAGCCGACGGTGAACCAGATGTGATCGGCAACGATGTCCCCTGCCTCATCCTTCACGTTGATGAACAGTGCCGTGTGTCGCTCCGGACCTTTAAATGCCGGGCGCGTTCCGAAACGTCGGAAGGTGGCCCGGAAATGTCCACGCCTCCCAATACGCTCTTTGAGTTGTTTGCGCATCACTGCACCGCCTCGGAGGTATTGTTGGGGATAATCTCTGGGGATTCTTCGAAAGTTGTCCACCGCTTCCTTGTGACCCGAAGCATCGCCATACCGATCAGTTGCGCACAGGTTAACTTGTCTGAATCGCGCTCAGTGGGATCGAACGCAGGCAATCCCACCAGCTCAATATCAACGGCGTTGTGCGAGCCCTCGGGCTCATCGGTGATCGTGATTACGATCTTTGCCATTACTCGCCTACTTTCGGTTTGCGTGGTTTCTTGGCCTTGGGCGTGGGAATGAGTAGCTCGACCTTGAGCGACGGCGCTTTCTTCTTTGCCTTGAAGCAGCGCCCAAACAATGCGAGGACCTTTTCAGCGAGCCGTTTATTCAACGGTTCGGTCTTCAGCGCGACATCGGCCCCCTCAACCAACTCATGTTTAATGCGCGGCTGGAAGAGCTTGGCGAAAAACTCGCTGCGCTCATTCGCAACCAATGCCTGGCGAAGATCCTCGACACGGCTTTCGTCGATGGCAATGCTGCTGCCCGTGGTGACGGTCAACTTCGCAAGCTTGCCTTCGATGCGGCGCGAAGACTCAGCCTTGGGCGGTACAACTCCCCAGGCGGTGACCAAGTCGATTGCTTCTTTCTCAATCGCCTTGAACGCCTTGTCGGTTACAGCACAGACGGCATCGGCATCGTTATAGCGCTTGGCCAGCTCGTCGATCTGCTCGGCGGTAGGGCGGACGGGAACGGTGATTTCAGTGGCAACGGCAACAGCAGACATCAGGCAGTCCTTTCAGTGCTGACTTCGTTCAGGGAAACCGGTTCAGAGCGTAGGACCGGCGCATCGAATGTGCGGGTTTCGAACCAACGGGAGATGAGCTTCTGTGAGCAGTTCTGGCCACAGGCGGCAGCATCGGCGGTGTCTACGTCGTCAGCACTCCACTCGCTGACGGCAATAAACTTGACGTCGCCTGCAGTCTGCGTGAAGAGCAGAAACCAGTGATTGACCTCGCGCTTTTCGACATCTCAGCAGGAGCAAATGGGACGATCATTCGATTTGATTGGCATCTACTTACCTCCAAAGGAAACGAACAGCAGAGAACAGTGCAGACCACAAGACGAGGCTGATGGGAGTCGCAAGCAATATGCCGCGAGCGGCATTGAGCGGATCGAGAGCACCGGGTGTACGAGATGGCCACGCAATGCGGCCAGTACCAGGTGTGTGAGTAGGACAGCTGCGAAGAGAATCAGGAACCAACGGCATACGGCATCCTCCAATGCGCGATAGCGCGGGTTGCGTCCAATGCGACGGATACTGCGGTGTATGTATGCAGTAAGGTCGCGGCTTGTCATTTCGCACTCTCCGCACGGATGGCGGTGAGATATGCGGCGGCCTCGGCGTAGTAGCAATTGAGTCCCAGGCTGATCGGTTCGAAGAGCAATCCACTCATCACCCAGGGCAACAGATTCCAGCAAGTTGGGCAGAGCATCTGGCGGCGGCTCTTGACTCCACCGCAGAGACATTTGCGATCGATCAGGGCGCATAAGGTATCGGCCTGTAGTGCGCGATAGACCTCGGCACAGGAAGGAGATGAGCAGATGGTTCGGCGTTTATCGATCCAGTAGCAGCGATCTCCAAGGCCGCCGACGAGCGTGCAGGGATTCTCGCGTGTGCAACCGCAATAGCGACAGGTTCCGCCCTGTGCCTGGAATTGATCTGTGGCCTCGCGCGGAATCATTTCGACTCCGTTTCCGTGGCCGCCAACTTTACGCGGTCCAGCGAATTTGTTAGCGTGCGCACATTGATATAGGTACGGCCACGTTCGAATGCATCTTTGGTGGTCGCCTGCTTGATGATGTCCTTGACGAGCAAATGCACTTCGTCGGCAGTCATCTGCGTGATGTACTCAGCCAATTCGCGCCGAATGATTCCCTCTGCCTCTTCTCGCTCCAATCCAGGTAGACGGACCTTTGCGATGATCCGAGAATTCCACTGTTCCAACGTGGCGCTGAAGCGATCGAAAGTGTTTTTCAAATCGTGCGATCCAGCAAACAACAATGAGAAGAATGGCGGCTGATCCAGTAACTCGCGCAGGACTTCGAAACAATCGATCGATAGGTGCTGAGCCTCATCAATGATTAACAACACGCGGCGGTTGCGGAAATCCCAGCGCAGAGAGTTCAAGGTCGCATCAATTTCATGCGAGCCAATACAGCCGCATGCGGTTGCAACGCGCCGCATCAGATCGCGTGGGCGGATGCTGTCCCGTGCGTAGACGTAATAGGCGCGACGTCCAGAGCCGTCCAACGGCATTTCCTGGCGATTGAAGCGCGCTACTTCGTTTTGCAGCGCAAAGGTTTTCTGCGATCCGGGAGGCGCATAGATCATGTACGCCACGGGTTTCGGCAGCAATTGCTCAAACGTCTTGCGAATAATTCTCACGTTGGCGGTGTCATAAAGTTCGCCGTTGATTGTCGTAGGCGGCTCAATCGGATTTACGCTCATGAACTTGTCGGCAGCAGCCCGGATGTTCTTCGCCGACCCAGCGACCTGGTGATAGGTCCCTCCCAGAAAGGCGCGCAATGTCTGATGGGAGTACTCGATTCTCTGCGCGAAGTTTTTCTCCGATAGGCCGCTCCGACCCATGTAATCGCGGATCTTGGCGATCATGGCGTCATTGAGACCGAGTTCAGCCTCAAGCGATAGGTGGTTCTTTTCAGGATCGTATGGAGTCACTTGCGCTTTATCCTCGCGAGTATGCTGTCGGCAATTTCCGCCGCCGACGCGGGAGCTACGGCATGGTTGTCAGGCTTGATGGGGGTAGGCCGGAACGTAAGGACATCGCCCACAGCTACGGGTAAAGCTGAATTCTGTTCGGCGCGCGCGTGTAGATCCTGCAAGGGCGTCGTCATGCCGAGATTCGCGACGGCACGGTTCAGCCCGGTCAGCGACTCGCGCAGGCCTTTCTCAAGGTGGCGGCGGCTGCGCATGCTCTCGGCCACCAACGCGTTAGCCTCGGGAGACTGCGGCAGCAGCTGCTCGACCTTGGCCCAGCACAGCAGGCGTCCATCGAGATCGAGGATTGCAACGGATTCTTTGTCGTTGCGATCGAAGGCCATGTCCACTTCGCGGCCTCCCCAGTCGTGCAGGATCTCTTCTGACTCCTGGTCGCAGGCAACATAGCGGCGCTTGTCCCAGGTGACGGCGTTTTCGCGTACGGTGCGGCGTTCACGCTCGGCCAGCATCATGGCCAAAGTGCGAGGGTCTGGCGTCTCACGAACTTGTGGATTGCGCTCGGCATTGAAAACATCCGCTGGGCTCAGGCCTTCGACGCCGCGCACGTTCTCGCCCATCGGCCGATTGTTGTATTCGGCAATCCACTGCAGGGCGTCCTGGATGTAACGCGCATCGGTGGGCGTGTTAGACATGTGCGCCATGCCGTGCTTGAGCAACTTACGATGTTCGGCCATCGAAACAGCCGTGATGTCCGGACGTCGTGACGGCGTGCCACCCGTGTAATGCTCGGTCCAGGTGCGGTCGAAGCGCTCGTGGTAAGGCAGTTCTGGATCATGATGCCGAGTCGCGAAATGATGCCGTGTTCCTGCAGTCCGTCAACTTCCGCTGTCCAGTTCGCCATGGCAACCGGATCCTTGCGCATATAGGCGGGCATTGCGCCTTTGGCGGCTTTATCAAAATCGTGACCGTTGTCTAGGTAAAGCCAGAGGCAAGGACCGTAGGCCGTGACTGCATGGCGCAGAGCTGTAGCAAGAGAGCGTGACGAGCCTTCCCAACAGAATGAGACTCCGACGATGTAGCGCGAGCGGAAGTCGATCAGGCTGGTCATGCGCAGGCGGATCGGCGTGCCCCACTCAGCTTCAGGAAAGAGCGTGTTGCGGACCTCGACGTCACAGATCATATGATCGGAAATCCAGCAATCATTGGCGTACACGTCTTTGTAAGCACGGCTGACGTACGGCGCGAAAGCTTCTTGGTAAGCGCGGCGGCCGTCGCGAGCGAGTGTGCGCATCGCAGGCGTGATGATCGCCGGATTATTCAGAAATGAACGAACAGTCTCGTAGCTCGGGAGCTTGGTCTCTGGCACATCGAGCAGCTCGTGGTGTTCGGTAATCGCTTCAAAGACAATGCGCGGACGTTGGCGATGCTCCAGATACATCCAGGCAGCGACCATTGCGGCCTTGCGATAGACCTCGAAGAAGCGGCTCTTCCCTTTATCCTTTCGCGGCAAATCGGCCAACGCAGGCAATCCACCTATGAGCCAGCGAGATTTCCAACTCTTTAAGGTCCGAATGCCGACGTTGTACTGTTCGCTGAGCCAGATCATGAGTCGCGCTTCGCTTGTGACCGCGTACTCTTCCCGAGTGCGTAACTGGGCAAAGGCTTCGGGGTTATGCTTCAGCTCAAAGACGACCCGCAGGATCTCGTAACGCTCTTTAGCTTGCTGCTCTTGCTCCGGAGTCATCGCCACACGTTCGGAGATGGCTGGGAGTGTGACCTGCTTGAGCGCCGCGAAGCTATTCGCAAATCCGGACGCGACGGTGATGCTCTCGGGCGATGCCAAAACAATTGCTTCGCTGGCGACTGCGCAAAGCTTCTGCGCCGCGTCTGGGAGAGATGCCGAGTCGTATTCAAGAACCACGCGGCCGTTCGCTGCAATCTGCCCGGAGTTGCGCGAAATCACTGAGCCAGCTTGGACCTGTGCGCGTAACCATCGATCCGTCCAACCCGTGCGGCGAATAACCTCATCCTTCGAGATCCAGCGTCCCTGGGGGACAATCTGACCTTGCGGCGTGATGGTTGTCTGCGCGCTCATCGGGTTATCTCCACGCGCCAAGCCTGCGCTAGGGTCGCTTCAGCCCTGGCCTTTTCGAGGTAGGCACGCCCAACCTCGATCAGGCGCGCCTCTTCGGGACCAATCATGCGGAATCCCGCACGCTCCACACGATCTCGCAGGAGGGAGTAGTCGCCTGTCGCCTCGCAAAAGGCAAGGTCAAACTCGGCAGGCCAGCGATGTTTCTCTGCAGCCTCGGAGGTATAGCTGTTAACCATGCGTACGGTGACACGCATGTCCAGAAGTGATGACATTTCCTCCGCAATCTGGTCGCGGGATTTCGCACATAGCTTGACGGCAGCGGTGACTGAATCGCGAATGATGGATGGCTCTTTGTGAAACTTGCTCACAATTCCACCCCCTGTAGACGTCGTTCAAGGAGTTCGACCTTATTAGCAGCTCTCTGACGGATGAGGTACTGGCGACCGAGTTCTAGGAGCTCAAACTCATCGTTGGTAATCACCACGTATCCAGAGAGTTCAACCCGGCAGCGTAGAAGGCGATCGTCGCCCGTCACAAAGCAGAACGCTCGATCTAATTCACCTGGCCACCGATAGTCATCACGGGAATCAGCCGTAAATCCGTTTAGCATTCTTTCGGTGATTTCGCGACCGACGAGATAAGACATCTCTTCAGCAATCTGGGCGCGGCTTTTGCTGCTTTTGCGAATGACCTCGGCGATGAGGCTCCGAACCAAAGTGGCATCGCTCATGCTTCCTGGCATGGGCTGATCGTTGTTCGAAAACAGATTTGGTTGCTGAATGCCCGTAATAATTCGTCCGGGATTTTCAATTAACGGGCGGCGAGGCTGAGCCGCAGAATTGGGTCGTGACGAACTCATACATCACGCTCCCCGTTACCGTCGCTGGCTTCCTGGTCTGGATTCTCGGCTGTAGGGTTGTCTGTCTGGGCAGCAGAGTTAGCTACGCGACGAAGGCGCTCTTTAAGCGTCTCAGCGGTGATGCGCCAGCGTTCGGCCTCAAACACAGCTCGGCCATAGGAGAGCTGAAGGGAAATCAGGTCATCTGGAGTCATGCAGCGTACCTCCGCCAGATCCTTCGGACTTCGCGGATGATGGCCTCTTCAATGTGTTTGGAGGTGCGTACATTCCTCGCAACCTTGAGAGCGTGGCTAACGGAAACACCCTTCTCTTTCGCCACACGCGTGAACATCCCAACGCAAGCAAGCGCAATGTCAATTTCGGGGGCTTTCTTCTTTGGGAGGCCCGGTTTTTTTCGCGATATAATCTGGCTCATAAGTAATGAACTCACGTAAGCCGTATACCTATATTTCTGTCAAGAAAAATATGCCCGTCCTCTTAACTCGTCCAGAACTCGCCGAGGTAGCTCGCAAGCTGAAGGCCTTGAGAACGCAACGCGGCTGGAACCAATCGGAGTTAGCCGACGCCTGTGGCGTAACTCAAACCCAGATCTCTCGCTGGGAACATGCACAGGACCGCCCTGGAGCCACTTCCATGGCGAAGCTTGCGCAGATGTCTACCGAGTCAGATCGGGATTGGTGGCTTGCAGAGGCAGGATTGTCCAGCCTTACTCCTATAGAGGTATCTGTGGGGGCTGAGGTTCGCCTGATTCCGCTGCTACGAGATCCTGCAGCTGCGGGCACTCCGCGCGCGATCGACGAGAACGCGGTTGAGCGACAGATTCCATTTCCGTCTGATTGGCTACCTCCAGGCGGAAAAATCTATGCATTAAAAATCATGGGCGACTCTATGTCCCCGATGATTTCTCCTGACACCATCGTCCTGGTTGATGTTGCTCAGCGCGATGCGGAAAAGCTGGTCGGTAGGATGGTCGCGGCGCGCGAGGGGGACGGGGTCACTATCAAATGGCTACGGAAAGACCAGGACATTTATATGTTGGTCCCCCAGTATGCGTCGCTTCGGCATCCAGTTCGTATTATTCGACCGGAAGGCGACTTTTCAATTGTGGGAGTGGTTGTAAAGTGGATCGGTGAGCCACCTATACACCATGGCGTTGTTTTGCCTGCTGCCGGAAAACGAAACAAAATCTAGATAGGCAATCATGACTATGCTCAATGCTAGGAGACGAACGTGAGCAAGAAAAGTCGGTGTCTTTCTCTGTTGGCAGTTCTTTTCTCTGTCCTTATCGGAGCCGGGTGCCGGAAATCTTCTCCAGTCGTGCTAAATGAGTTGCGAGACGAAGTGAGGCGCACTAACGGAAGACCATCCAAATCATCTGATCTGCAAGATATTTGGGACCGCAGCACAAGGTCTAACGAGTACCTGGTAACCGTCAAATATCGCCAAGACTATTCGCGTTCTCAATTCCACCCAGACGAGTACGTTAGTAGGATTGCCGTGCGCCCAGATAAGCGGGAATCACTTCGTGTAATCCTTAATGATCTCCCGGAGGCTAGGCTATTGTGTGCTCAGGGATGCTCAGTGCTAGGGATATACGTCTATGCGATCGACAGCCACTCCTATGACCAGGAATTGCTCCGTATTGAGCGACAAATTAAACAACCAATCTCTTTAATCTGCCGTGGAACTTCCGGTGGCTCCCTTGATTGGTGGAAAGCAAATAGTTCCTATCAGCAATGCATCACTGTCTCGTACCAGTTTGAGAGCTATGAGAAAGCTGTGTCCCCCCCGTTCGACTGGGAGTTTTTCCGCATTGATCAGATTACTGTGGAGGAGCTACGTCCTTCTGAGTTGCTACAACCGCATCCTGACGACCACATGCAAATGGATAGCTTAGGGGACTGGAAACCTTCTACCCTGTGATATCGCAGCATGCTGAGGATTTGTGGCGGGACTATTTCCTGCCGAGCTTCTGCCATAGCTTTCTGAGGTCCACGATGAACGTCGATGCTAGAAAAGACCCGGAGTTTCTTCATCACCTTGATGAGTTGCTGAACGAATACATCGCGCTAGTGGAGCACACTGAGCTATCCGCAGCGTCGAAGGGGATGTATGCAGACTTTGCAGGGTGCTTTGTCAGATGGGTGAATGGGACATTCGAGCCGGGAGTAAATGGCGGCCGGGACCGCCCGAAGTTCTTTAAAGCATCCGCGAAGTAGAAATATTTCTTTTCGCTTTTTCTTCGTATCCACAGCGAAGCGAGCTATGCTCGCAAAATGAATTCTCCTTTTCCCTGGTCTGGTGGCAAGCGTGCCCTGACCGGCGCGCTGTTGTCGCTGATTCCCAATCACAAAATCTATGTTGAAGTATTTGCCGGATCGGCAAAGCTACTATTCGCTAAAGAGCCTGCGGAATTCGAAGTTATGAATGACCTGAACGGCGACGTGACAAATTTCTTCCGCGTCACCAAGCATCGCGCGGCCGAGCTGGCAGAACGCCTGGAACTGGAGATTGTGCACGCCGAGCGGTTTCGCGAACTGCGCAGCTCTCCGCTTTCTGAAGTCGACGACGAGGTCGATCGGGCGCTACGTTTCGCATATCTGGTCTGGTATTCATTCGGAGCCAAGGGCGAGCATTTCGCCAGTTCCTCGGCTAAGAACATGCGCATGAAGCGGTCATTGGCGTTGGTGCGCGACCTACTCATTGCGACGGCGGAACGGTTGCGCACGGTACTGATCGAGCAGCGGGACTTCGCCGAGATCCTCGCCCGCTATGATTCTCCGGAGACGCTGTTCTATCTCGACCCGCCTTATGTCTGCTTCCAGCCCAATGGCCGCTATGAGCCATTGCCAGAGGAACGACGTGCGGAACTCTTTGCAACCCTTGCGAACTTGCAGGGAAAATTTCTATTGAGCTTCGACGATTGCGCAGAGATCCGGAAGCGTGCCAAAGAACACGGCATGAAGCTTAAGTCAGTCAAGGTGCAATACACGATTGGCGGCCCCAAGCGGACGGGAAAATCAGGTGAAGTTCTGGTCGCGAATTTCAATCTCAAGTAGGTTGCAGCAGCTCTGGATTCACCGCTTCCGCAGAGTTTTGCGACGCATCGCCCATCCTTGTTAGAGCCCCGCTACATTGCCAATAGTCCTGATCGGGACATGGAGCGCGGGCGATGTTGGCAAAGGAATTCCTCTTCTTCAAACAGACAGTTCTGGCGGCTATTGGCTCCATGACAGCCACGGGCGTTCCTGCGTCCATCACTCTGGCCCAGGCAATCCTTGAGAGCAGCTGGGGGCAATCCGGCCTCGCAGTGAAAGCTAACAATTACTTCGGGATCAAAGCCGTCCAGGGCGAGGACTACATGGAGTTCCCAACCCATGAGTTCGTCCACGGAATAGAGGAATCGGTCCTCGCAGACTTCGCGCGGTATGCGACGGTTGCCGACAGCTTCACTGCTCACGGACGTCTGCTCTCCACCTTGCCTCGCTATGCGCCCGCCATGGCTCTCCGCCACAGCCCCGAGGGATTTGCCACCATGCTGCAGTCGTGTGGCTACAGCACAAGTTCAACCTACGCGGCGTCGCTCATGCAGCTCGTTCGCGAATTCAACCTCACGCAATACGACATCGAGCCGCCGCATCCGACGGCATCGGCAGAAGGAGTTGCAGCATGAACCGCTTTGAAAAAGTGTTTGTTGCCATCGGCAAGGGAGTGAAGTGGGTCGGAGTCGAAATCGAAAAGGGTTTCACCGAGCTGCCTAAGTTGATCAAGTTGGCCGACGACGTGAAGGAAGACGTCCCGGTCATCATTCCGGAAGTCACCACATTGGTTGCCGACGCAGGTGCATTGGCCACGGCGACCGTTAAGGATTCCGGCACGTTCATCTCAGCGACGGCTGCGCTCGGAGTTGCCATCGAGCAGGCAGTTGCCGCGAAAGCACTGGACATCGTGGCGGACGAATCGGTGGCGACCGCCTTCGAGAATCTGGTGAAAGCCTTCGAGGGCGAGAACGTCGCCGACATTCTCACCGCCTGGAACAAGCTGGTCACCGACGCTCAGAAACTGAGCACATCGACCAGTGCGGCGCTCAAGCAACTGGAAGCAGACGCGACTGCGACTGCGTCCTCCTAGCAGGACAGCGACCCATGTTTTGCAACCATGAACTGTCGCGGATCGCCGCGACCTTAGACCGACTGGAGAAAGCAATGTCAACGGCAACTGTAGTAACCGGAACACTCAGTCAGATTCTTACGGATCTGGCAAATACAACGACGGACCTCAAACAGATGCTCGTCGACCAGGCATCGGTGATCGCCGTAGTCGCGCAGGCACAGACGCAGAGCAGCGGTACGGTCATCACCTCGGATCAGCTCAGCGCTCTGGCAACGTCAACCAGTGCGGCCCTGGCTGGGATCGACGCGCTCGATCAGTCGATCAAAGCTGCTGACGCGAACCTGCAGGCGGCTTTGAACCCTCCCGCCGTCACGAGCACCACGGCCGCCACCGAGACCGTCACGTCAGCGGCCACCGACACAACTACGGAAGTGGCAGTGGCTTCGACGCCTGCCGCTGCAGAGCCAACCAGTACTGCAGTAGATCCGGTCGCAAGTTCTTAACGAGAAAACCCACCCGAATGCCGAAGGGGTTCGGAGAACCTGCCGAACCCTGGAGGCGCACGAGGACGCCATGGCAAATAGAGGTCAGATCCAAAAGCCCGGAGTTGAGTCTATGAACTGGCAACGAGAACAGGCGAAGTGCGAACGAAGACGGAGAGCAGTTCAGTGGTTTGTTCCTGGCTGGATTCTGCTCTTGGGAGTCGCGGTCGTGGCAATTCTGATTGCCGCCGCATTTAGCACGTAGTTTCTGAATTGGCAATACCTTTTATACGAAAAAAGTGGAAACGCGTTTTAAGGCGTCGATGGGAGCGAGGTGGACCCGTTGGGGCTAGTAACACCTTGTGAAGTTCACGAATCAAATTGTGGGCCAAAGCGGGCACCTTAATCCCTTGATGGCGATGCCCGAAAGCGGTCGGAGGTTTTATGGAATCGGTAAAACAGTTTTTGGCAGGAAAGAAAACTTACATCGTCGCCGGACTCCTGGTGGCACTCGGGGTCTTGATGGTTCTCAAAGGCCAGACCACAAACGGCATGAGCGTCGTTCTTTTTGGGTTCGGATTTGTCGGTCTCGGAGACCGCGCAAACCGTCATCAATCAGAGATCCTCCAGGCGATCCAGGATGGTGGGCGCATTGCGATCGATATGCAGACCGGAAACAAACCGGCGCTGGCGGTCGATACGCAGGCTGCTCTTAATGATGCGGTGGCCGAGGCATTCAAAGTCGCGTGGCCGGTCTCTCACCTGGTACTCACTCCAACGGTTGCTCCTTTGCCGAATGGAACGATTACCTACAGTGCGGAGACGTCGAGCAAGTGAGCGGCGAGACCGAGCTACGCGAACCCGCTGAGAGTCCGGTCAGCGCTCTGATTCAAAAGCTGCTGTTTGGCGGCAGTTTCGGAGCGGGCGCAACGATTGCCTGGTTAATGCTCGAAGCGCTGCGCGCCGAACCAAAGATGCTGATTACAACGCTGGGTCAGTGGGGAGCGACTCCAATGCTTCTGCTGGTTGGCATGTACTTCGGCAATGAACGCATGGGGCAGGGGCTGAAAGCAATCCAGGAGCACGCGGCTTCGCAGCAGCAGTTGGCGAATGCCGTGGAGCGCCTGGCGGAACGTGACGATCGCGCCGAGCAAAAGCAGGCGCTGCAGATGGGCTACATCAGCGAACAGTTGGAAAAGGTGTTGGCACGATTCGACGCGTTGGAGACCTCAAAGGCGCGGGGAGTGGGGGCTTAGGTGACGATCTCAGAACGAAACATCGCGTTGGCACGCTGGCGCGGACTGGCACTGGAGATGGTACATTCCGCGTTTCGCAAACGTTTCCCGGCTTATGACCACATCATGCTGGCGGATGTGATGCGTTCGATGGGGCAGGACGTCGGCGAGAACGATGTGATCTTCATCCTGCGCCAGCTGCATGATCGCGAGTACCTCACCTATCGAGAGGATCGTAACCGGCTCACTAACGAAATCTCGATCGTCAATGTGCAGATTTCGCCCAAGGGTTGCGACGTCGCGGAAAAGTTTATAGAAGATCCGTCGGTGATTATTCGGTGACCGGCCGCCGCAAAACCGGCGAGAAGCCGAAGACAAATCTGCCGTTGAAGATCGACCGTCTTCCGCAGGGAATGCGCGACCGCATTGTGTTTGAGCACAACACACTGGGGCGTCCGTGGAACGGGCTCTGGAGTGGTCCGGTGAAGGTGTAAATGCCTAAAATCGCAGGGCAAAAGCTGTAGAAGTGGAGGGTATCGCGTCCCCATATTCGCCAAAAGATGGCGAATATGGGCCACCTGATTGCTTTTGGGGGAAATGGAAGAGACGAAAAGGCTTGGATCGCACATGGATGAGGGGAGAGTGAGTAACTTTGGAGGATATGAGCGGATATCGGAAAGTTACTGATTGGGTAATCGTTGAGCGATGGAGAACGAGGGGCGAGGCCGAAGCCTCGCCCCGTTGCAGTCGATACCCCTTACAGGGAGTATTTTCCTGCGTCCAAGACCCGAGCCGCGATCTTGTCGCGTGCTGCGATTACGTTGACGGGTTCTGACTTTGTGAGACGACGAAGAATCGTCATTTGGGTTCGCAGCATGTCACCGTCAGCAACGTCGGCCAGAGCTTTTTTGGCTGCGGCTTCTACACGGGCGGAGGCACCTTGCAGATAGACATCGCTGATCGCCATGGCTACTGAGGAGGCAGACTCGCCCTGGCTATCGATGAGTTTCAGGGTGCGGGACAGGACTGAATCCATCGCGTAGACCTCGATGACGATGTCGGCGATGGCTCCCATGACTTCCTGGTGATCCGCAATTTGCTGCATGTATTTCTGCGAAGCGGCACCGGCTACCATGAGACCGATTTTCTTGGCGTTCTCGATCAGTTTGCGCTGAGGTGCAAGTTTACGCTCGTCCTCTTCGGCAAAGCTGGGGCCGGCCATCACTTCGTCCATCAACTTCTTGATTGCCGGAAGCAAGGGGAGCTGTCCGCTGAGGGCGCGCTTCAGAAGCCATCCGGTGATGATGAGGCGATTGATTTCGTTGGTGCCTTCGAAGATGCGGTTGACGCGCGAGTCGCGATAGGCGCGTTCGGCCGGGTATTCTTCGACGAAGCCATAGCCTCCGAAGATTTGTACCTGGTTGTCAACGACGTGGTGGAACATCTCGGAAGCCCATACCTTGATGATGGAGCACTCGACCGCGTACTCCTCGATGGCTTTGCGGATGAGCTTCGATTCATCGGGCGAGCCCTTTTCGATGTCCGAGGTTGCTGCATCCATCATGCCAACGAGTCGATAGACAAGGGCCTCGCCTGCGTAGACGCCTACGGCAATGTCGGCGATCATCTCGCGGACCATGCCGAACTCTGCTATGGGTTTCCCGAAGGCTTTGCGCTCCTTTGCCCATTTGATCGAATTTGCGAGGGAGGTGCGAGCGCCGCCGATACAGGCTGCGCCTAGCTTGTAGCGGCCAACGTTCAGGATGTTGAAGGCGATGACGTGTCCTTTGCCAATCTCTCCGAGGACGTTCTCTACGGGGACTTGGCAATCGTTCAAAATCAGAGGACAGGTGGAAGAGCCACGGATACCGAGTTTGTGTTCCTCAGCTCCTACGCTGAAACCGGGGAAGGTGCGCTCGACGATGAAAGCGGTGAACTTTTCTCCATCGACCTTGGCGAAGATCACGAAAACATCGGCAAAGGATGCGTTGGTGATCCACATCTTTTCGCCGTTGAGGACGTAGTGTTTGCCGTCGGCTGAGAGTACGGCTTTGGTGCGGGCGTTCATTGCGTCGGAGCCGGAACTGCTCTCCGACAGCGCGTATGCACTAACCCATTCTCCGCTGGCGATGCGCGGGAGGTACTTCTTTTTCTGTTCCTCGGTGCCGAACCAGACGTAGGGGAGTGTGCCGATGCCGACGTGGGCTCCGAAGGTGACGGCGAAGGAGCCAGTCTTGGCGATGCGGTCGGCAATGATGGAGGACGAGACTTTGTCCATGTCAGCGCCGCCATATTCCTCGGGAATATCGACACTGGTCAATCCAAGCTCGGCAGCTTTTTTCAGGAGTTCGCGGCTGAGGGCAAAGTCCTTGTGCTCGATGCGGTCTGCGTTTGGCAGAAGTTCCTGGACCGCAAAGTTCTCGGCTGTTTGCTCGATGAGCTTGTGCTGGTCAGTGAAATCTTCTGGGGTGAAAACGTCCTGCGGATTCGTCTCCTCGATGAGGAAGCTTCCGCCAATGATTTTCTTCTGCGCCGGTGTAACGGTGGTAGCCATCCTAAAATTCCTCCACGCTTCTTTGTAATCCGTGTGTTGTGCGCGCCCCGGCGTCCCAGGGCGCGGAGTAGAGACACTAGTTGATGTTTTCGAAGATTCCGGCAGCGCCCATGCCGCCGCCAACGCACATCGTAACGATTCCATAACGCTGGTTCTGGCTCTTGAGTTCACGCAGTAAGGTGGCCGTGAGTTTGGCTCCGGTACAGCCGAGTGGATGGCCGAGGGCGATGGCTCCGCCGTTCGGATTGATCTTGGCCGGATCCAATCCGAGTTCCTTGATGACAGCCAAGGATTGCGCGGCGAAGGCCTCGTTGCCCTCGATGACGCCGATCTCATCCAGCGTGAGTCCGGCCATCTTCAGCACTTTGGGAATCGCAAATGCAGGTCCGAGTCCCATCTCCTCGGGCTTGTAGCCTGCGGTGGCAAAGGCGACAAAGCGTGCGAGAGGCTTGAGGCCGAGAGCCTTTGCGCGCTCGGCACTCATTACGACTGCGGCGGCTGCGCCATCACTCATCTGCGACGAGTTTCCGGCTGTGACTGTTCCGTTTATGTGGAAGGCTGGCTTAAGAGCCGCGAGCGCTTCCATGGTGGTATCTGCACGCGGGCCTTCGTCCACCTTGAACTCGATGGACTGCACGGCAAGCTTCACGGCTGCCCCTCCGCGCATTGCTTGTGGGGCAGGAGCGCGGAAGGTAACTGGCACGGGAACAATCTCATCTTCAAAAGCTCCGGACTTGATTGCCTTCGCTGCCTTTTGGTGGCTGTTGTAGCTGAACTCATCCGACTGCTCGCGGGTGATGCCGAAGCGTTTGGCAAGTCGCTCGGCGGTGAGTCCCATGGACAGGTACACGTCGGGATAACTCTGCACCAGCGATGGATTGCACGAGACTTTGTGGCCGCCCATCGGGATCATGGTCATCGACTCAGTGCCTCCGGCGACAATCACATCGGCACCACCAGCAGCGATACGATCTGCTGCGATTGCGATAGCCTGCAATCCGGAGGAACAGAAACGGTTGATGGTCATGGCGGAGACTTCGACGGGAAGGCCTGCACGCAGCGCCGAAATGCGCGCTACGTTCATTCCCTGCTCGGCTTCGGGCATGGCACAGCCGAGAATGACGTCTTCGATTTCATGCACATCAAGGTTGGGGACGCGGGCTAGCGCGCCCTGAATGGCCACGGCTCCGAGATCGTCGGGACGCGTGGAGCGGAGGGTTCCTTTATTCGCTTTGCCGACCGCGGTGCGGACGGCGCTTACAATCACTACTTCTCGCATGATCGCTCTATCTCCTCGGTCGAATTTAGTTGCGAAGTGGTTTGCCGGTTTTGAGCGTGAACTGAATACGCTCCTGCGTTTTGCGTTCGCCGCTGAGGCTCTTGAAAGCCTCGCGCTCGAGGTCGAGCAGGTATTGCTCGCTGATTGGAGTGCCGGGCGTTACGGCTCCTCCGCAGAGCACCTCGGCTACTTTGGTTGCAATTTTCACTTCGTGGTCGCTGATGAATTCACCCTGCCGCATCAGATGTACGCCAAGCTTCAGCGTTGCGAGAATATTTTCGCCGGGTGCGGGAAGGTCTGTGCGCGGCACCGGTGCGCGGTAGCCTTCGCGAGCCAGTTCCAGAGCATGGGCCTTTGCGTCGCTGAGGACGCGTTCGCGGTTCATGGTGATGACGTCTCCTCGGTTGAGGAATCCGAGACTGCGAGCCTCAAACGCGGAGGTTGAAACCTTGGCCATGGCGACGGTTTCGAACGCCTTTTTCATGGCTTCCATCATTTCAACGGATTCGCCTCGCCCCTCGGGACGGATGGATTGTGCGGAGTCGATGGCGCGGACGGTCATCTCTTTGCAACCGCCTCCGCCGGGGAGCAGGCCGACGCCGACTTCGACGAGCCCCATGTAGAGTTCGGCATGGGGCTGACGGGCGGCAGCGTGGAGGGAGACTTCGCAGCCTCCGCCGAGAGCCATGCCAAACGGCGCGGCAACAACGGGCTTGGGAGAGAACTTGATGAGCTGCGTCATGTTCTGGAACTGGCGCACCATCATGTCTACGTCGTCCCACTCCTCATCCTGAACGGCCATGAGAAGCAGCATGATGTTGGCGCCGACGGAGAAGTTTGCGGCGTCATTGCTGATGACGAATGCGTCGAAGCTGTCTCCGATGCCGCCGGGCTTGAGGACCTGAGAGGTGAGCTGAATGATATCCGCTCCGAGTGAGTTCATTTTGGAGTGGAACTCGATGCAGCCGACACCGTCTCCGAGGTCGATGAGCGATGCTCCGGAGTTGGACTTCACTACGCCGTTGGATTTCTTGGCGACGGTGACGCTCCAGACGCCAGGGGCTACCTTCTCCTCTTTCTGCGAGGTGGTGGAGAAATCGAAATGAGTCCGTCCGCTGGATGTGTGAGGAGCGTCGGTGTACCAGTGGGTCTGGCCGGAGGCGAGAAGCTTCTCCACGTTGGGAGAGACGGGCTTGCCTTCCTTCTTCATGCGAGCGACGGAGGCTTCGACGCCGATTGCGTCCCAGAGCTCGAACGGTCCCATCTCCCAGTTGAAGCCCATGCGCATGGCGCGGTCGATTTCGACTACGTTGTCGCTGATTTCGGGGATGCGGTTGGCCGAGTAGGTGAAGACCTCTGAGAGCGCTGTCCAGAGGAATTGGCCCGCTTTGTCGAGTTTCTCGCCGCCGAAGCCGGTTAGCATGCGGACACGCTCACCGAGAGAATCGACGGTCTTCGCCATTTCGAGCGAAGGGAATTTGGGGCGCGAGGCGGGACGGTATTCGAGCGTCTTCCAATCGAGAGCTAGACGCTTTTCACCTTCAGGACCGCGCTCCTTTTTGTAGAAGCCTGCCTTGGTTTTATCGCCGAGCAATTTGCGCTCGACCATTTGATCGTAGAATTTCGGCAGTTCCAGATCGCCGCGCTCGTCGAGCATTTCCACGTCGGCTCCGCCTGCTCCGGCGAGGGCTGGAGCCATGCGCTTGGCGTTCCGGACAACGTGTCCGAGAACGTCGAGGCCGACCATGTCGATGGTGCGGAAGGTGGCCGACTTGGGGAATCCGATGGCAGAGCCGGTTAGGGCGTCCACGTCTTCGATGGAGAAATCGAACTCCTGCATGAGGCGAACGATGTTGACGACGCTGAAGGTTCCTATGCGGTTGGCGATGAAGTTGGGCGTGTCTTTGGCGTAGACGATACCTTTTCCTAGACGCACGCTACAGAACTCGGCGATGGCTTCTACGGCTGCGGAATCACTCTCGGAAGTGGGGATAATTTCGAGGAGGCGCATGTAGCGAGGCGGATTGAAGAAGTGAGTGCCAAACCAGTTACGGCGGAAATCTTCGCTGAAACCCTCGGCGATGGAATGCACGGGGAGTCCGCTGGTGTTGGTAGTGATGATGGTTCCGGGCTTACGGACGGCTTCGATCTTGCGCAAGAGAGCGCGCTTGAGTTCGAGGTTCTCCACGACGGCTTCGATGATCCAATCGCATTCGGCAAGAAGGTTGAGGTGATCCTCGAAGTTTCCGGTGGTGACGAGGCGAGCTAAAGATGGCTCCATGAATGCAGCGGGTTTGGATTTGCGTGCGGCGTCCAGACCGGCTTCGGCTATACGGTTACGGACGGCAGGCGCGGCGTCTGGGGCCGCATCCGGCGGGACGATATCCAGAAGGTAAGAACGCACCCCGGCATTAGCCAAGTGCGCAGCGATGCGGGAGCCCATGGTTCCCGCGCCGAGGACGGCGACTTTCTCGATTCTTTTCAGCATCGGTGAGACTCTCCGAACAGTCGACAACAAACGATCGCAGCCCACAGAAACGGCTCTGCCACACGCTATTTTTGGCGCGAGATTACTTACTGCGCGTCAACAAACACGAATGGCTGTAAGAGTTCGGATGCAGGAAAACGGTGAAGGAAAAACAATCGATCAAGGGAGGCTTTGACAATGTATTTGACATGGGCACCACCTGGCGCACTTGCCTATTTTTGTTATCTAGAAAGCCGTGAGAAATAGAAGGTGGCACGCGCCGAGAATGTGGGGTGAGGATGGCAACGACGCGTGCCTTATTAAGTTGAGACAACAATACTGAATGAATTGCCATTCAGTCAATAGAGTAAAAACACAAATTTTTAGTTGCTTAGAGAAATTCGGTTTGCGGAATTCTGAACCAAAACTGGATCAGGGCTGGCGGGGTTGGGTGCGGTTGGGGCCGGTTGGCCTTCGTGAACCCTGCTGGCCAGGGGTGTTGCCGGAGTCTTTGCGGACACCGTTTCCGTTTCCTCGCTGTTGGTTTCCACGCTGATTCGATCCATTCCGCTGTTGTGGATTGGGGCCGCGCTCGGCTCCGCGTGGCTGTGCGGAGTTACGCTGCTGGGAGTTTCCGCGCTGCTGAGCGGCGGGGCGCTGCACACCGGGTCCAGAGGAACCTTGCGAGACGGGCGGGGTTAGGCGCTCGGGATTCTCGCGGACGATTTTTTGCGCCATCTTCAGGACTTCGCGTTCACCACGGTAGGTGAGTTTGCGATGCGCTTTATCCAAGGGGAACCAGAAAGCTTTGCGGACTTCGTCGCGCATGTCAGCGCGGATCTGGCCGAGGCGTCCAGAGGCATAGAGGAACAGATAGAAGCTGACGGCTTTGGAGACGTGCTCGCGGCCTCCCCAGGAACGCACGTAAAGGTAGCGGATGGTGGTGAGGCGGAACAGACGCAGGCCGCGTACTCCGGTTTCTTCGAAGACTTCGCGGTCGGCACTCTGTTCGGGAGTTTCGCCCTCGTCTACTCCGCCCTTGGGTAGGGCGAAGACGGTGCCCTCGGGACGAGCTTTGGCGCGACGGGTTATGGTATCCGCATTAATGATGTTGGGTTCAATGATGGCTACTTGCCAAGTGCCGCGAATATGTCTGAGCACAACTCCACCAGCCGATGTTTCATACACCGTTTTACGGACAGACGGGGGTTGGGCCGCATCCGCGGGGTCGGAGAGTTCGTGCTCTGTCTTCTTTTGAGCAGACAAGTTGGACACAGTTGGCAGACCTGCACGTAAGCTTATTTCACCATGTTCGCAAACTATGTGACTTCGGGCAAGGGTTTGCTCGAATCCTTTGCGCAAAATGGTGGATCGCAGGGCGTACAGAGTTGAGGTGCATCTCTGGGGCGCTCGTGCAGTCTATATAAAAGACACTCTGGAAGGGCCATGAACCGTCGGCTATTTTACTGCGATCACCACGAAATTCTGTTGCCGGAGGGACACAAGTTTCCTATGGCTAAGTACCGTCTGCTGCGGGAAGCACTGGAGCGAGACGGCGTCTACCAAATGGAACCGGCACAGGCTGCTTTGCGGGAGACGATTGAGCAGGTACATGATCCTGAGTACGTTTTGAGTTTTCTCGAAGGAACTCTCGCGGCGCAAGCGATGCGGCGGATCGGATTTCCGTGGTCAGAATCGCTGGTGAGGCGTACGCTGTGCAGCGTGGGAGGAACCCTTGCTGCTGCCTCCGACGCGTTGGAGTATGGATTCGGAGGAGTGCTGGCGGGCGGGACGCACCACGCATTTCGCAGTGAGGGGTCGGGATTTTGCGTGTTCAATGACATTGCGGTGGCTGCGGCGTGGATGCTCCGCGAACGGGGGCTTGTGCGGGTGGCTGTCGTCGACTGCGATGTACATCAGGGCGACGGTACGGCGCAGATGTTTGAACATGACGCACGGGTATTTACGCTTTCCCTGCATGGGAGAAAGAACTTCCCTTTCCGCAAGCAGCGCTCCAGCATCGACGTGGAGCTGGAGGACGCTACTGGGGACGACGAGTATTTGGACGCGCTCGCCTCAGCAGTACGCAAAGTAATGGAGTGGAGGCCGCAGGCGGTGTTCTTCCAATCGGGAGTGGACGCGCTGGCCTGTGATCGGCTGGGACGGCTGGCGCTTAGTCATGAGGGGCTGAGGCGACGCGATCGACTGGTTCTCTCGCAATGCCATGAGAATGGCATCCCCGTGGTGGTTACGCTGGGAGGCGGGTACGGCACCCCGATCGAAGCCACGGTCGAGGCCCACGCCAATACCTATCGCGCTGCGCTGGATATCTTTGGCCGGTAAACCGTTAGGTAAGAGCAAGCGTTGAAAGCTACAACTCGCAATGGAGGTTTGTAATCCAATCGATAACCGTTTTGGGCGCAACTTAGCCCTCAATTGCGGTGTTCTATTCGAGAGAGGCCGATTCGTATGAAGCAGCTTTCCCCCATTTCGCGCTCTATCCAAGTGTTCTTTCGCGGGTTGACGAATCCTCCCAAGGCGAAGGTGGTACCTCCGCGCAAGACTTTAGGAGTTGCACTGGGCGGCGGGTTTGCGCGTGGGATAGCGCATATTGGAGTGCTCAAGGTTTTGGAGGAGGCGCAGATTCCGATTGCTGCCATCTCGGGCACCAGTTCAGGGTCGCTTATGGGCGCGGGATTTTGCAGCGGGCTTCCTTGGGCAGAGATGGCCGACATTGGCCGACGACTGCGCTTCAAGGATTTCGCCCGCTGGACGCTGGAACGCGGCGGATTCTGCTCCAATGACCGATTGGGGGCGCTGCTTACGCGCACTTGTCCGTGCAAGGATTTTTCAGAACTACGGATTCCGTTAGTCGTGGTTGCTACGGAGTTAATGAGCGGAAAGCCTGCGGTTTTCAGCCAAGGGTGTATTTGCGATGCAGTACGCGCCAGTTGTGCCTATCCGGGAATGTTTGCTCCGGTGAAGGTGAACGGCATTCTTCATGTGGATGGAATGCTTAGTTATGAGGTTCCGACGACCCCGCTGAAAGAGATGGGGATCGACTGCGTGATGGGGGTTCATCTGCAATCGAGTTGGACTCAGTCGGGAGCGCCGAGGCATTTCTTCGACGTAATCGGCCAGTGCTTTGCCATTGCACAGACTCGCATGAGCTTGCAGTGGGCTAAGGACGCAGATTTGCTTCTGGAACCCAAAGTGGAAGGCTTCGCCTTCGATGACTTCGCACGAGCTGACGAGTTGATTGCAATTGGCGAAGAGTCGATGCGGGCAGCCCTTCCGGCGTTGAAACAGAAGCTTGGGATTGTCGACGTTCCAGAAGTCGGCCTCGTTCCGTCCACGGCGGGAAAGGCAAACGTTGGGAAGTCAGAGGCCGTTCAAACGCTGGCGTAGGTAAAGCAGAGCGATTTCGGCGAAGGTGTAGCTGCAAAAGAAGTTAGGAGCAACATCAATAGCCGTAGAGGTGGAGGGTATAGTTTCCCCACATTCGCCAAAAGATGGCGGATGTGGGCCACCAACTTACGCCAAATGCGCCTTGAGGGTGTAGATGGTGATTTCGGGTGGGCACATGAAACGCATGGGGAGACCGATGACTCCGATGCCTCGATTTGTGTAGAGCTGGAGATTGCCGATCTGGTAGTGGCCCTTGGGATATTTGTGGGCCCAGCGAGGCAGGTAGAGAGCGCCTACTCCGGGGAAACGAATTTGGCCGCCGTGGGAGTGTCCGGACATCTGGAAATCTACGGGAAAGCGCTGTAATTCGTCAGCGATGTCGGGTTCGTGGACCGCGACCAGGGTGCATTCGTGTTTGGGGATGCGGTGGAGGGTTTCGGTGGGTCTCGCACGGCCCATTGTGACGTTATCGATTCCGGCGAACCACAGACGAGCGCCATCTTTTTCGAGCGGATGCGATTGGTTTCGCAGCAGGTGAATTTGAGAGCCTGAGGTTAGAGCTTCGGCCACTACATCGGCGTTGGTTTCGTAATCGTGATTGCCAAGGACGGCGAAGGAGCCCAGCGGAGACTTAAGCTTGCGGAGAATATCAGCGCAGGGCCAAGCGTATTCGGCCAACTTCCTTCGGCTTCCTGCGGCTAACTCGACGGTGACGAAATCTCCGCTGAGCAGCACGAGGTCGGCCTTTTCGGCATTCGTCAGTTCAACGATTCGCTCCAGATGGGAACTTGTCATGAAGGAGTTGAAGTGGATGTCGCTGAGTTGCGCGATGCGGAGTCCGTCGAATGCAGCGGGAAGGCGCTTGAGTTGCACGGTTACTTGGCTGATGGGGATCTCGTGAGGCTCATACAGGCTGGTACCTAGAACTCCCAGAGCTCCGGCACCGAGTACGGCTCCGCCGACGCGGAGGAAACTGCGCCTAGACATGGGCGTGGACGGTAGAGGGTTGCTGCTCAAGTGTGCTGAAATTTCTGGGTCTTGCTCCGTACATTTGGGCATCCTAAATTGTGCTCCCAAAAAGCATAAATCAATCTCCCTAATCCAGGCGTCCGAGTTCCGGACTCATCCGGTAAATCACACTGTTGATCACGATTGCGGCAATTGCCATGGCAGCAATCGAGACCGGGGCGGTAAAAGTTGCGGCGAGCGAGCCTGCCATCAAGCTTCCGAGGGGCGCGAAGCCCAGGAAAGCCGTAGCGTAGATGCTCATGACGCGGCCACGCATTTTGTCCTCTGACAAGTGCTGCAGCAGCACGTTGACGGTGGCGACCATGAGGATCATGAAGTATCCGGTACCGACCAGCATGAGGGCGCTGAGCCACTCGTTGTGAGAGACGGCAAAGAACACTACGAACACGTAGAAGGCCAGAGAGGCGCGAAAGACGAAACGCCCCCTTTTCTTCATTCGATGCATGAAAGCTATGGTGACGGCAGCCAGGAACGCTCCTCCGCCGTTGGCGGCCATCAGGAGTCCGAAACCACGCTCGTCCAGATGTAGGACTTGTTTGGCAAAAAGCGGGACAAAAGTGATGTAGGGGATGACAAGAACGCTGGCTACGGCGGTCATGGAGAGGAGCGTAAAGAGGTCTTTGCGTTCGAAAACGTATCGCAGGCCCTCTTTCAGATCCTCCCACATGGTGTTCTTCTCGGCGGGATAGAGGGGAGGGTAGCTGATTTGAGTGAGGGCCACGAGGACGGCGACAAAGCTGAGGGCGTTGAGCAGAAAGTTTCCCTGGATGCCGAACCAAGCCATGGCAAAGCCGCCAAGAGTGGGGCCTACGACGCGAGACATGTTGAACTGTGCGGCATTGAGCGCGATGGCGTTGGCGAGATCTTCACGCGGGACCAGTTGGGGAACCAGCGCCTGATAGCTCGGGTTGTTGAGGGCCATCGCGATTCCGGTGGTAAAGGAGATGAGCACGAGGAGCGGCAACGTCATGCGATGTGACGCGGTGAGTCCCCATAGGATGAAAGCGAAAATCATCATGGCGGACTGCGTGACAAGCATCAGTTTGCGACGATTGATGCGGTCGGCGATGACTCCGCCGAGAAGAGAGAAAGCCAACATGGGGGCGCTGGAGGCGAAGCCCACGACGCCTAGCCAGAAGGCGGAATTGTCGGTCGCCAACTGGAGGACAAGCCAGCCCATGGCGACGTTCTGCATCCAGGTGCCGATGTTGGAGAGGAAGTTTCCACCCCAGAACCACCGAAAATCGACGTTTCGGAGCGCCTGCACCATGTGAGGCATGTCGCTGGTGGTGCTGCCTACCTGAGGCGCGAAAGGTTCGCTGGAGGCTACGGATTCCAGTGGCTGGCCCGCCCGCTGTCCGGCTTCGCGTTCGCTTGTCGATTCCCGATCCTGATCCATCGGCCCTTCTGCTTGGCCTTTCCGAGGCCGATTGAGTAACGACGAAAAGAGCAGGAGGCTGGCTCCTGCTCCGATGACACGGGAACTGGCAGACTACTTCACGTGCTGGAACCCTGTAGGAATCTCGGCCTCACGGAGGAATTTTGCGCTCTCCTCGGGTGGGGTTGGATTGATGTAGAAACCAGTGCCCCACTCGAATCCCGCTGTGTTGGTTAACTTTGGGATGAATTCGATATGCCAATGGTAGTAATCGAGCGAACCCTCCTGCACGGGTGCGGTATGCAGGGCGAGGCTATAGGCTGGGCTGTCGAGCGCGACCTCGCACTTCAACAAGAGCTGCTTCAGCGCGGCTGCCAGATTGATCATCTGGTGCGAGGAGAGATTCTCAAAAGCCGATTCGTGACGCTTGGGAAAGATCCAGGTTTCGAAGGGGAAGCGCGGCGCGAACGGTGCGAGGCTGACGAAATCGTCATTCTCGCTGACGATGCGCACGGGGTGCTCCATCTCCTGACGGAGAATGTCGCAGAAGATGCAGCGCTCCTTCATGGTGAAGTACTGTTTTGCGCCTTCCAACTCCTCGCTGACGTGTTTGGGAACGATGGGAAGGGCTATCAATTGCGCGTGGGGATGTTCGAGCGTCGCTCCGGCGGCCTCGCCGTGGTTCTGGAAAATCATGATGTACTTGAAGCGGCGATCCTGCTTCAGATCTACAATTCGGTCGCGCCATGCCCAAAGAACGCTCTCGATCTCCTTTTGCGGTAGTAGACCGAGATGCATCGAGTGATCGGGCGTTTCGACGATGACTTCGTGAGCGCCAAGGCCGTTCATCTTGTCAAACATGCCCTCAGCCTGGCGATTGAGAGTACCTTCAATTCCCAGTGCGGGAAACTTGTTTGGCACCACGCGTACGGTCCAACCGGTGCCGTTCTTTTGGCCGCTCCCGTTGGCACTAGGGCGGTAGGCTAGCACTTCGGACGGCGTCTTGGATTCGTTTCCGGGACAGAGCGGGCAAAAACCGCCCTTCTGCACGACCTTGCTTCGGAGGAAGTCGCTGGGCCGCTTGGCGCGGTCCGTGGAGATGATGACCCAACGTCCAACTACAGGATCTTTTCTCAATTCAGGCACAAACATTCCCCTAGCGCGCTAGATTAGCGGGCGACGCTTTCCACCCATAGTACGCCTAGAAAAGGCGTCTTTGAATAGATCAATTTCCCGCGGTTTTCCGGGTACAAGGTAGACGCTAACCACGTCGAAACGAAACGACGGGCGAGGCCTTCTGCCTCCGAGAAACAGGGCAGCCATGCCGCGCAACTCGCTTTGCTTGGCGGGGTTAACAGCGGTTTCGGCGGGAGCAATGCCGTGGCTGCTGCGAGTCTTTACTTCGATGAAACAGAGGGTCTTCCCTTCCCATCCGATTAGATCGATTTCGCCTTTTCGTCCCTTGCTGCGCCAATTGCGGGCGACGATGGTGTAGCCTTGGCGACGGAGAAAATAGAACGCTAGATCTTCGCCCTTGCGCCCGGTGCGGAGATGAGCCGGACCGATTTCTCTACGACGCAATAAGAGCGACAGTCGATCGAGTACAGTGGTAATCAGTTCGGGAATGCGTCCTGCAATCATTGGGCAAAGTGTATCGCACAAGAGGCTTGATTCGACGGGCAACGATCAAGAACTTTGATTTAAGATTTATGCGTAAGGTGGAGAGAACTCTTGAAAAAGCTGATTGTATTCGATCTTGACGGCACGCTGGCCGAAAGTAAATCCGCTCTCGACGCTGAGATGTCGTCCCTGCTGGCTGGCCTGCTGAAGGTTGCGAAGGTCGCTGTGATTTCAGGCGGCGATTGGCCTCAATTTGAAAAACAACTGGTGTCGAATCTGCCGCAAGGGCAGCGTATGGAGAATCTTCTGCTGCTGCCAACATGCGGAACGAAGTTTTTCCAATTTAAAGGTGAGTGGAAGAAGCTTTACTCCGAAGATTTTACTGAGGGGGAAAAGGCTAAGATCCTCGAATCGATGCAACGCGCGTTGGAAGTTACAGGCTTCAAACCAGAGCAGACCTGGGGAGAAATCGTAGAGGATCGCGGGAGCCAGATTACGTTCTCGGCACTGGGACAACAGGCTCCGCTGGTGGCAAAAGAAAAGTGGGACGCGGATTTTGCCAAGCGCACGAAGATTAAAGCCGTTCTCGACAGCTATATCCCGGAGTTTTCGGTACGTATGGGCGGCACGACGTCCATCGACATCACTAAGCCCGGAATCGACAAGGCTTACGGCATTCATAAGCTTCGGGACATTCTCAATATCGCTATCGAAGAGATGATCTTTATTGGCGACGCGCTCTTTCCGGGTGGTAACGACTATCCGGCAAAAGAAGCAGGCGTACTCTCGATTCAGGTTCGCGATACACACGAAACAAAGCGCGTGGTCGAATCGATCATTGCTTGTCTGGGTGAATAATTCACGCTGAAAAAGTAAAGGGGGGGCAATTTCCGCATCCCCTTTTACTCACTATTTCAAACCGATTTCCAGCACTTCAACTGAGTATGGCGGAACGACGTGGGCGAAGTTCTTGCCAATACCTTTGAGCGTGGTTGCGACGGGAATTACATTGGCCGGCGTGCGGATTGTGTTCGTAACCTCTTTGGTTCTCGCCCGCAAGGTGAGTAGCTTCGCATTGCTGTTAACTCGGGCACCGGATAATTTGAGATCGATAGTATGCGCATCCGACGAGGCGTTCACGAATTTCACGAAGAGCACGCCGCGCTTCGGGTCCCGCGTTACAGAGTAAAAGAGACGCGGGCCAGCACCTTCAATTTTGCTTCTGACTACTTCGGTTCCCAGGTGGGTACTGAACATCATTTGGGCGTAGTAGCTTGGCGACCCGTAGCAACTCAGTGCGTCATAGCCGATCAGGTTCGTCCGCCACTGGATACCCGAAGGATTGACGTTGGCAAGCAGAGGCGCATAGCTCGCCATGATTACGATGTCGCTGTTGCGCTCCATTCCGGTCATCCAGGCGGCGTCGGATAGAGCAGCGCCGAGGTCGGGCGTGGGAGTGCCTTCCATGGTGGCAAATTCGCCAACAAATATCTTGGGGCCTTTGCGATCGTAGCTGTCGTAATGTTGAGTATCGTTGAAGAACTCATCCTGATTCCGGTAGTAGTGTTCATCGATGACGTCCGGAGTTCGGGTCTTGACTGCCGTGGTGCCGATGATCTGAATGTTGGGATACTTTGCGCGGATGGCGTCGTAGAACTGCGCAAATCGGGCTTCGTAGGTGCCGGACTTGTCGAACATGTCCTCGTTGCCGATCTCGACGTAGGTCAGAGGGATGGGGTTCGGATGTCCGTCACGGGCGCGGACCGCACCCCATTTTGTCTCCGGCGCGCCGGAGATGTACTCGATCTCATCGAGAGCATCCTGAACATAAGGCTCAAGATCATGGCCGGGCTTCACGTATTCCTGCATCATGGAGTAGCCGGCGTAGACACCGAGTACAGGCTCCATCTTTAGGTCCTCGCACCAGTTGAGAAACTCAAGCAGGCCCATGCCGTCGGATGAATGGTAATTCCATGGGCCTCGGTGGGTGGGACGGTCGATGAGGGGACCAATCGTCTTCTTCCAGTCGAAGCGATCAGAAATGTGGTCGCCTTCAAGATAGTTACCGCCGGGAAAGCGCAGAAACTTCGGCTTCATCGCCGCAAGTTTCTCCATGATGTCAATGCGGTTGCCGTTCAGTTGGTTATCGAATGTCTGCGGAAAGAGAGATACGAGGCTGAACCAGACGGTTCCGGGATGGGCGACGGATAGGACGAAGTGATTGGTCGAAGAGGTCCCAATGTCTCCGGTCTTAAGGACGACGTGGTATTGCTTCCACTCCGTTGTCATGGGCTCGGAGACGGCGCTTGCGAGGACTCGGCCGGTGTTGTTGTCGACGAGGCTGACCGTGACGGGGCCTACGCTGGCGTTCTCTGCTTTTGCGAAGAATGAGCTTTTATACTGGGCGCGTCCGCGCAAAGGGATACCCCAATACCCCTCGTTCTGAACTCCAGCCATGTCCGTTGGAGTCGCCATCTTTATTTCCAGCTTCAGGCTGTGGGTGACGGCGGCGCTGGGGCCTCCGGTCTTTTCCAAATGCATGGATGCGCCCGCTTCACGATTCTGAGCAACACGCCAATAGACGGGCATCCAGTCTTCGTCTATCAGGGAACGATTGCGGATCAGTTCTGCATAGAGGCCGCCATCGTAGGAGTAATTGATCTCCTCAGTCATTAGAGCGGTTTCATAGTGTCTGTGTCCGATATCCGCAGGATTGAAACCAAGCGGCGGAATCTTGGGCGGTGATAGCTGCCATGGCGGCTGTGATGGCGAGGTCGAGGGTGTCGAGGATTCGAGCTT